>Ga0187854_10000237_pt1 | contig 81015 bp, 65 predicted proteins | sample June2016WEW_6_15_FD_132445 | JGI IMG/M metagenome (GOLD analysis project Ga0187854, IMG submission 132445) | Peatland microbial communities from SPRUCE experiment site at the Marcell Experimental Forest, Minnesota, USA - June2016WEW_6_150 | ecosystem: Environmental > Terrestrial > Soil >... | reverse complement strand
TTCCAACGGCATTTCGTATAATTACTATTGGTCTGACAATGGTCAGAATAAATAATCCGATGACAGGAAAAAGACGATCAGGGCACAATAGTATAATTTTTTTCATTACTTTTTTATAAATTCCATTTTGTTTTTGAACTAATCCACTAGAAGTTAAACTATATTCAGTATCGTCAATATTCCACATATTTATGCGACTCTTTTGAACAATTTTATCACCAAGAAGATTCATGTTGTAATCTGATTCAGGACCCTGCCATTTTTCACCTTTTTTAAAGGGAATATGATTGTATTCATGATTTTGATGAATTGCTTTAGTAGTCTGGGAAATATCTACAACTATTACACCTTCCTTTCTTGCATGAAAAATAATCCAGTTGTCCCATCCTTCTCGCCCGACAAGAAAAGGTAGTAATCTTAATTGAGCCGTCTTTGAAAAAACAAAATAATCTATTGATAGATTACCTCCTTCGTTACCATTTTTTTCTACCATCGTACGAAGATTATTCTCCCAACTATCATCAGAATAACATATTGTGCATGGTACATCCATTTCCCAGCGTAATCCTACAGCGAGGAACGGATCTTTTGTTAAATGTTGAACTGAATCAATAAAATCTTTAAAAAAAATGATATCTGTGTTTACGTAACAGAGAACATTATTTTTTGCTTTTGACTGTGCATCATTGAATACAAAATCCAAAAAAGGGGTTCCGTTTTCATTTTTTTTAATATCGGGAACATATATCAATCCAAATTCATCAGCAATTTCCTTGACTCCTTCTTCATCACCATAAAGAATTATTTCGCAATCCGGATTCAATTGACGCCAACTAAGGATTGCATTTCTCTGGATTATTGATATATGGCCTTTGAAAGGTTTAGGAATTGTGAAAAAGGAAATCATAGAATTTCATCCTTTTTTTTCCTGGTATTTTATTATTCATATCATTGATTATAAATTCATTATTACCCGGTGTATTATGAAGATCTGGGGAGTAAAGGAGAATATCCATCCATTATGTGTTACGACATACGGGGAAAATTTCTTATCCATACCTGGATTCTCATTATCATTACAGGGATCTATTCAGGTCCGTAAGATCAACTGACAATCTGTTCCTCCAGGAGATCGATATTGCATTCCCGATACGGGGATAAAAAAGAATAGCTGTAAAAAAAAAAATTTGGAATTTTAACGATACCGACTATTTATTAAACATTATCATTTTCTTTAAGGGTAGGTATTTCTATCTCATTATGCAGATTATTCATAGAATCCGTGTTGAGATTGAGGAATCATTTTTAGGACTAATGTACCTTATAAATTATAAGATCTAATTTGTAATCTTAGAATACTCATCCATAAGGAAGTAAAAAATAAAATGGCACTTACTTTTGAATCAATAAAAAAAATTCAATATATAAAGGATAACTCCCGGAATCCTGATTTTTTATACCTTCTTTTTTTAATTGCCATCGTTCTGTTATCGTTTGTTCTTTATGTCGTGATATTTGCATCTCCATCAGGGACTGATGTTTATACCCATATGTACAATACCCAGAATATGGTCAATTCAAAGTCACTTTCAGATTTTTATAAAATATCTTTAAATCAGGAATATTCAGGATATGATTACCCCTTTGGATTATGGTATTTTGGATCAATCACAATGAAAATTACCGGTTTGGATGTATACCAGATTGCCTACATCATACCCTTGATTTTAATTTTTATCCTGTTGGGAATGTATTTCTGTTATGCATTCGAGCTGACTGATTCCTCAACCAAATCTCTTCTTTCCCTTATCTTCCTCGTTTCAATGACCCAGGTATCATTATCCCTGCTCAACTATTCGACAAGTATTTTTGTAATGCCATTTCTTGTCACCATTTTACTTTTGGCGACGAGAGATATTGACTGGAAAAATGTACTGTTGATAGGCATAATTATTTTCACCCTGTGCTTTTCGCATACGGGTACATTTTTATTTTTGATTATTTTTGCAGTGACCTATTTTTTATTGCGTGCGACACTATGGGGGAAATTTGATAATAATTATTATGTTGTAATAATAGCCATGCTTTTTTGTTTTATTATCGCCATTGGATTTTTCCCCTTCGTCCAGCCCCAGTATATTGATAAAGGTTCGTTGGTCATTTCGACTGCAGGATCGATTTCTTCAGTAACACATATCCCTTTCTTCAGGGATGTGGGACAGCTCTTTTATGATTCGATATTTGTTGCCAATAATTATATATTTGCATTTTTATGGGGTGCTCTTCTGTTTGGTGCCGGTAAATTCCTTGTTGGTATTCATCATAAGATTAAAAAAAGATTTTTTGGGGAAAAATCCCCTGTTGTTATTCCCTTTATCGGGAGTTTTTCCACGATGCCAAAAGGGATTGTAATGACCCCGTTCTGGATTGGTCCTTTACACACACTGCTTTCAGTAATCGGGGTATTCAGACTTGATGAACGGGGAAAATGCATAGCACTTTCCTTAGTTTTTTCAGCGCTGATCCCCGGTGCATTATCAGGATCGGAAGGAACGGGGTCAATCCGGTACACTTTTTACCTGTTTCTTCTCATCCCGGTTACTGCAGCGCTGGGATTTTATTATATCCTCCCGAGTCTGAGTCGGTTTTCCCAATCAAAGGCAAAACGAGCCGTTGTAGTCCTAATCTATTGCATAATTTTTATATATCTTATCGCGGTTCCTGTTCTGGCATGCCTGTATTACCAGCCCCAGATTACGATGACAAAAGAAGAGAATATAAATCTTGGATGGCTGGCCGATATCGGAAATCAACAGGAAGGAGTTGCAGCAGATGCGTACCGGGACCGTATGACCATGTACGCAAATAAGACCGTCCCGAGTATCCCGACCGGGACTGAAACACTACAGTTCTCAAAAGACCTGGTGAATACCTATTTCTCAGAGAATGCGGAAAGTTCTACAAAAGACCTTTCTGACTACCAGATCCAGTATCTGATTACCTCTGACAGAATATTAAAAGGTTATCCTTCCCCAAGATCTGCGCTGACTATCGACTCAAACAGAGAAATTGATAAAATATATGCTTCTGGTGATTTCTTCAGCTTTTACAAGATAATATCCCCGCCGGAAATACCAAAAACAGATATCGGGGAATCCCTGACATGGGACTCACAACAACCGGGAGCACAGATACAGGAAATTGGATCGGTATTCAAATTTGAAAATCCCGAGTATAAGATAAAAATAAGCGACAGGTCTCCACAAATACGATATTTAGGCACCCCGACAACAAATAGTCTGGGCGATGGTGGTTATTGGGATACGATTTCGATTTCGTGGGGAATCACCGGCAACGACACACGATATGATGAATCATATGACCTTGGGGGCCTTTCATATACGGAAATCCAGCGATCAGATACTGAAATTATATATAAAACACCATTAGTGAGTTCAGAGACTCATGAACCGGTTGCATCTCTGTCAGTAAAATATATCTTCAATGATCTGGCCGTAAAACGTGAAATAACGGTCACGAATGATCTTGAAAATGCAGGCAGAACAATGACTATGAACGTAAATCTGGAATCAAATATTTTTGCCCCAATGACCGATTTCGAATATCACCAGGTGAACCCGGATGAAACGGGATGGGTTGATAAAAAGATTTACCCTGCCAGGGACACGGTAGCTCTTAAAGACAGAGTTCTTGACAGTATCTTCTATAATTACGGGACAACAGGGTTATATGTTCTCTATGATGATACTGCCCCTTATCCGAATACTATCAGGTACCTGGGATCCACACTCTATGATTATGGGTCAGTTTTTTTAGTATCTGATCCTATCCCCATCCGGCCATCTGAGTCCACAACCATTGGCGAGTATTTCTCGGTGAATACAAAAGCAACGGCGATGAAAAATACAGAAGAATATCATTCTGTATCAGCATACCCTTTTGAGGATGGTCAGCTGCCCCTTGTTATTACAGGAACACAAAGTGACATAAATCTCACGGATAATGAAAAAACCGGGCTGACGATGGTATCCCAGAATCAGATTCCTTATACCCTTGCATTGCCCATGACAAAAACTGCTCGCGCTATAAATTTGCCGGGGATTATACCTGCGGGATATTTCAATGCGTGCTATAATCAGACCGTATGTAAAGATTCTACCGTGCAGCAGGAAGAGCTGGATCAGTTAAAACAGAATGCAGGTACAACAGGGATTCTGACATCCCCGTCCATGTACGATTTTACTACCCTCAAAGGTTTGTCAGAGGATAACTATACTTATGCTGAAATGTTATCTGTCCCTGCTCCATACGATGCTTATTACCGGGAAGGGACGAGAAATCCGAAATTTGCCTATGCAGAGGGGGAAAATACCGGTATTGTCCTGATCCCGATCACCGACCCATCCAGCAGTGTCCTTGACAGGGGTTATAAGTTAGATGTATTTTTTTCAATGTGGAATGATACACTGAATTCTGCCAGGGATGATGGGGGTATAGCGGCATTTCTCTGGAATCCGTCCGATATCGGCAATCCGGACCTTTCGGGTTTGTTTGAACAGTTTCTCAATAATGCAACAAGCAACGGGGTAACGATCACTACACCGGATGCGATTGCCTCTCATCTCAGGGAACTGGAAGCTGTCCGGGTAAATGTTACCCGCGGTAATGATTACGTAATCCTGAATGCCAGAAACAGTGGAGGGGAGCCTGTATCTGGCATAACCTATCAGCTAATAATGCCAGTGATTGATGGTACCTGCCCTTACGCAATAACTGAAGGGAACATTTCCCGCTATGATATTAAGGACGGGACATGCCGGGTGTATGCAAGTTTCAGTTTGAATGAATTCGAATCAAAAGAAATAAAAATTGTTCTGGGAATTCCGGTTAAACAATTAGTCCCGATTGTCCCGCAATTATACCAGGGAAAAAATACGGTCAGGATTATTGATGCAAATAATCAACCGGTGGAAAACGCCAGTGTCCGTATCGATTCGCAATATTATGAAACCAATAATAAAGGAGAGGTCACCTTTTCGGTGGATTTTGGCGAGCGGACCATTACAATTGAAAAAGCCGGTTATAATCCGGTCACGATGATGACCTACGTCAAACCATTATTTTACCGGTATATTATTTTTATGAATAAAATATAACAATGTAAAAAGAATAAAAAAAAGACGCTGGATCTAATTTTGGGCAAAGTTCCGGTTCAACCCATAATTTTTTTATCTTACAACGATATCCCCCAAAAATTTTTTTTGACTGGTCCTAAAAATGAAAAAAAAGTGACTATGATTCTCAGGTATCACTTTTTTGTATAAAGGACCTTGTATAAACCATGGGGAAGTCGCCGTAGCAGCAGGAGCGGTGTCGTTGCCTAAGGCACCGGATTTATGAAAATTTAAGAGCAAATAACACTTTACCCTAATTACTATTCACGGGTTTTTTTGTTTTGTAAAACGATATTCCTAGAATTCTCGTGAAGAAATAATACCAGAATACCGCCATCCAGCAGAGGAAAAATATCCACCCAAAATACAGATGGGTATTCTCTATTGCTCCGGTCGGCCCGTAGATGTAGCCGCTCATTGTAATAGCCCCGATCCTCAGGATATTCCCTGCATAGGTCCCGAGATAGCCAATCCCGAGCAGTAGAAATGTGCGTCGTTTTTTCAAGGCTTCGGGAAACGTGCAAAGAACCAGCAGGGCCATGATGGTGAATGTCCCCAGTGACCAGATGCCGGTACATTCCGGGGTAATCTGGAGGTATATTGTCGCACCGGTTTTTGAGATAAAATGAACCATATCGCCATTAATTGTTGCCGGAATACCGAGTACCGATAACAGTACGCTGGCAAAAAAAACGGTAAAGGGGAGCAGTGGCGCAGACAGGGTCTGTTCATGAACCAAAAAGAGATCATAGAGTTGATACCCGATTACAGCAATAACGGGGATCGAAACCGGGAAAAGGTATGATTTGATCCTGAACAACCCAAATAAAACAAATCCAGCCCCTGAAAGAAAGACAATGAATTTGCTGATCGAGTAAGGAGGATGGCCCAAACCAAGTGGTATAATTAAAAAACTGAATATACAGAAAAAAAGTCCAAGGATGATTACATATTTTTCCCAGGTCGATGATAATATTTGAACGGGTTTCGTCGACAGATAAAAGATGATGATGCAGGAGAAGATCCAGATGCTCAGGGCGTCGATTTGGAAATAACCCCACCTAGTAATTAATGAGAACAGCCCGATTGCAAAGAGGGACAGGATAATCCAGGAAATCGCGAGAGTTTTTTGATTTATGGATTTTATTTTTTCACAGATCATCCTTTGTATCACCCCAATATGGGTTATTCATGGATATAAGATATAAGTAAGGTACACATGAGGCATAATTGTCACGCGAACATAAGATGGTAAAACAACTTTTCAGGCGTGTGATGAATTATGATCCTTTCATCTTATCCTGACTGATAAAGGATAAAATATCAGGTTATTGCATACTGTTTCTCTTACAACAAATGGTTCAGTTGATTGATTTCAATCTCAGCCGTACCAGTTCTCCCCCATCTCTATTCATAGAGCCAGTCATCATTCAGGATTTCTTCGATCCGGGCAAATTGTTTGGTAATATCGGACTTTTCGGGAATCTTAATCCTGGTAATCATCCGGTCGGAACTGCGGAATGTGGCGGGTGTTACATGAGTGACCTTGAGATCCCGCACGATATCAGTCTGGAGCTTTCTGCGATCAATCTCTGTCGGGTGAGCGAAAATCCGGGGTTCAGGAGATTTTACAGGAACCACCGTACTGGTGGGGATTCTGCGGGGTTTTTCCAGAACAATATCGAACTCATCTTTGAGCTTCTGCGTGTTTTCCACGTGTGAAGAGATGCGGGAACCCTTCTTTATTGAAGTAGCAATCTCGTCAAGTTTTACTAAAATCTGATCAACCGTCTGGCCAAGGGTATCCTGTGAGTGAATGATAGCAAAAAGATGGAAATCATGACTGTAGATCCATTGGATCTCGGTCAAACGATCCTTTTTATAGAGTCTTTCTGTGATGATATAAGAACCGCGTTTTAGTATAAACCTCAGGAACTTGATGTCAGGTTTCTTTGTGACAAGCACCGGATATACCTGCAGATCATCGATCAGGGACAACCCGTTCTCTTTATATTCGCGGATGAACAATTCAAAATAGCGGGTCCTGGGGTGGGGCGGGGGTACCAGGGCATCGTCTGAGATTTTCCATTTGTATTCATCAACCTGCTGGATATCAATTTCTTCACTGACATCAATGAGATAGGAATGATCGTTCTGGTTCCGTTCGGATCTTACGTTTTCATGCCAGACGACCACGGTCATTGCAGTTGGGGTAAACCGGTCCCGGGTGGCGTTTATTACCCGGGAGAAATTTTTCCGGATTGCCTTATTCAGGGAGAATACCTCGAAGAGCCAGGTAACAAGCATAAGGGCTAAAAACACTGCAACAACAAGATAGACATTTCTCGAGCTTGTATCCACCCCGAGTACACCTACGAGGAATATGACGGTAACAATAACAAAACCTATGCTGAAAAGTACAGAATAGATCAGCCGCGGGATGATCCCGATCTCCGCTAACCGGGGAAAATAGACCAGGGTTATGACAAAACCCGGAATGAAGAACAGGCTGAGTAACCCAAAGATTACCTGCAGCCCTGCGAACAATATGCTTACTATGTCCATTCGCACGATCTCCCTGTATAAATCCCGTATAGGTATTCTCATCCCGGACTAAAGAATTCCCCGGACCGGTATGCAGTTGTTAGTTCCAGTGTTTCATCCCGGATAATAAAACCCTATCACACAGAATAATGCAGTCAGCCCGTACATTGCATAGGCTCCCTGCCGTTCCGTCATGCGGAAATAATACGGGAGCACCCATTTTAAGGTGAGCTGGTTGGGTACCTCAAGCGTCCCGTCATCCCGGATATGCCCGAATTTGGTCAATGGATACGTACGGCTTTTGAGCCGCCAGTACACGTACATGAGGAAATTTACCGTGTGGGGGATGAGCATGATAAACCCGCTGACGACGAACCCCTGGGTGACAATCAGTGCCCCGATCGCAGCTCCCACGGATAGGGCGCCGAGATTGCCCCAGAGGATCCGGGCCGGGTAGTTCTCAAAGAAGAAATAGGCCAGCAGGGCGCCGGTGAGGCAGACAATAAAAAGTGCATTGTAAATATTCCCGTACAGGAATGTCTTGAGAAGGAGCGTGGAAAGGAGGATCAGGGAGAGTCCGGGCGCAAGGCCGTTGAACCCCGAGTGCATGTTCACGAGGTTTGCAACGACCGGAACGTAGGTCGGGATGATGATCTGGAGATAGATTAAGGAGAGGTCTACTTGCCCGACAATGGGGAGTATGAGGACAGATGTTGTGATGAAAGGGATCAGCGGGTAGGCACAGTAATAGAGAAGGATCAGTTTTGCCGGCCTGCCGATATTGACCATATCGTCAAGCATGCCGTAGAACGCGAAGAGAGCCACTACCATGATGATGGTAAAGTTGATGGGAGTGATGACTTTCCCGTAAAACAAGGTGAGGATGGATAAGGAAAATATGGCAAAAAGTAATAAGATCAGGCCGCCATTGACGGGGATCTCCGGAAAGTCTTTTTTATACATATCCCTGACAAAATGCCCCTTTTCCTTGAGCTTAGGGATGATGTAGGGCATCGCTAGCATCATGATGAGAAAAGGGACGAGGAAAAATACAATCAGCATCGAGTAAAGGTAGTCTTCAGGACCAGGAGGGAAAGAAAAAACCATGCGTAAAACTCTGGTATCATAGCTTCTTTTTAAACAACACTATTTATTTCTATGTTAAAAAATAAAAACATCTCCTCTCTCCAATATATCAGGAGCGATCCGGCATTGAACCCAAAAAAGCCTGTCTTGCTGTCAGCGGTCGTGATACTCATCATCCTTGTTGCTGCACTGCCTTCTGCGCGTGCAGCCGGTCCGGTCTGGACCTATTCTTCAGCGGGAAATGCATTAAGCAGCGTTTCTGTGTCCTCTGACGGCTCTGCCATTGCGGTGGGGGCAGATAAAATATGGCTGTTCTCGAGGTCCGGGGTACTCCTTGCAAAGGAACCGTATGGTGAGCTGGTGAAAATGACCCCGGATGGCATGCATCTCCTTTCTGCCTATTCTTCAACACTGTATTTTTTTGAGAGAAATGTTGCCCCTGATAAGACGAATTTTTCCTATCAGAAGAAATGGGAATACAACCTGCCGGCCAGCGTGCGTTCTATCGATATTTCCGATGACGGCAATACTATCGTGGCTTCATCCCAGAGTTCAGGTACGTATATTTTATCCTCTCCGGGAGATATTACTGACAGTAATGAGACATATTCTGCACTTGTACGGGTTGCATCAAATGGTCAGATAATCCTTGGGGTCTCCGCAACAGGTCTTTTCCAGTACAGCAAGACCGGCAGAGTATCGTCCCAGTATGAGGACATTTCAATCGGTTCGGAGCCGGATGTGATGGAAATAACCAGCACGGGGACTATGATAGTCTTCAACGATGCCCAGCGGGTTGTGGCTGTCAATGCACAAAACGGGACGCAACGCTGGAAAACCCGCGCAACCGGGGAGGTAACCTCACTTGCCCTGACACCCGACGGTTCAGGAATCTTGGTCGGATCAGAAAACGGGGATATCGACCTTTTTGACAGTAAAGGAAATCTTTCATGGAGTTATTCTGCGAATCCTGAAAATAAACCGGGTGCCATGGTAAAAAGTGTTGCGTTATCAGATGACGGGAAGATTGCGGTTGCGGGGACCTATGACGGAATGATAGTTGCTCTCGACTCGGCCGGCAGGGAGATATGGACCAACCAGACAAAAGATCGTATAAGCCATGTTGCGATGAGTTCGGATGGATCCCTTGTCGTTGCAACCGGGGAAGAAACCGTGTACGCTTTTTCTCCGTCTGCAGCGTCTTCTCCCGTGCCACGGACCACGTTTCCTGCATCGGGAACTCCTCACCCGCCAGCCGTCAAAAACGTTTCCGGACAGGTGTCAACTCAGAAACCTGAAATTTCCGTGACTCCCCCCCGGACAGTTACTTCAGTACCTACGACATATTCGGTTATCAGGACTCCAACACAGAGTCCGGTTTCTGAGTTCATTTCCCTGTCCGCTCTCCTGATTGCATTGCTGGTCCTGAAGAGGCGATGACCGTCTGTGGTCCTGTCGTAAGCTATGTAACAGCTGGCCCTGGCCCCGGAGGACAGAATCTGGTCTATTACACGGTCCCCTCAGGTATGTCGAAGCTCTAATGAACCTGCAGCACCCATAACTCTGCCAATGATTCTCGTGGACTGGCAGCTCCGGGACCGCATCGCCAGGGGTTTTATTAAGATTGATCCGTACGACCCGAAACTGGTGCAACCCAACTCGTTGGATATCCGCCTTGGAGACCATTTTGTCTGGTACAAAAAGAGCGGCGAGGTTATCGACCCCTACAACCGGGACAGCGTATCTTCAAACGTCGAAGAGATACATGCGGACACATTCATCCTTAACCCCGGGCAGTTTGTACTTGCCGAGACACTTGAGTGTATCGGACTTCCCGACAACATCGTTGCGACAATTGAAGGCAAGTCGAGCATCGCCCGGCTCGGTGTTACCCTGCACCAGACCGGGGGCTGGATCGATGCCGGTTTCCGGGGCACGATCACCCTCGAGATGGCAAATGTCAACTCGCGCCCGGTCAAAGTCTATGCAGGTATGCCTATCGGCCAGCTGGTCTTTTACACGACCGAGCGGGCAGAGAACCCGTATTACAAGAAAGGAGATGCAAAGTACCTGGACCAGCGGCAGGCGACCCTCTCCCGCTACCATGCGAATAAGAAGAGATAAGTCTTTTTTTTATCATTCACCTTTGGTTAGAATTCCCGTAGCGGTATCCTGTCAATGGGTTACGTTCTCATTAGAATTTGGGGCCTGTGTGTTTTACTAATATTACGAAACTGTGAAGTCTGAATTTTCTTAAACGATTACCTGGTCTGATGAAATATTAAAAACTATGCAACGCACCGGTGCATTGCACTGATACATTCCACAATATATATTAATAAGCAAATTAATTTGGATAACAGGCACAGGCTATATCAGTGCTCAAGGATGTTGGTCATATGAAAAAAGGGTGGAGATATTGTATTTTCTTGGTTGCAATCTTCCTGACGATTGCAACAGTAAGTGCGGGAACTGTTGAATCCGGCTGGACAGGTTCCAATGTCTGTAAAAACCCAGGAACGGATACATTTATTAACTTCGAAAATGGTGTCGATTTAACTCCGATTACAACCCAGTATTCCGGCGTGGTCTTCTCCCCGGTATCTCCTGCTGAAAACTGGAAATATGGCGATGTGGTTCATGGATTATGGAACTATCCCATTTATTGGTGTAATGGTAATTTCTGGGCAAGTCTTGAAGGAGCATATGGTGTTGTAGGTGCTACTGGACGTATCGATTTCCCAAACGGTGCAAGTTATGTAAGTGTTCTGATCAGCGGTTCTAGCCCAGTAACCATGGAAGCTTATGATGCTACAAATACATTGATCGATTCGGCTGGCCCAACTTCCTATAATCTCGATACGAAGACATTTGATAAATTAACTGTTGAACACAATGGAATCAAGTATGTCCTGATTCATGATACCGGACAATTTTGGGTGATGGATGATGTCTGTACAGATACAACGGGAACTAGTCCTGTTAGAACTCCAGAATTCCCGTCAGCATTCCTGCCGGCAACATTCATTTTAGGGTTCCTGGGAGCGGTGCTCCTCATCCAGAGAACCAGAGAATAATAACTTTTTTTTATTCCACCTTGATTCACTTTCGCGGTATAGCTTTGCGGAAATAGACGCACTCCCCGGGATCCCATAAAGGGCATTCAAGCTTGGGGCATGGCAGTAGAGTTGGATCAGAATCTTCTGAATTTTTAATTCAATTAACTACTGAATTATTCTTGGTACACCCGGATGATTCCACGATTCTGGTTCTTGACGGATTCCAAAAGAAGATGTGACTAATCGCAGCTTGAAATTGAAATATGCCAACAGGTGCCCGATCTGCCGACAGACCATAAATATTAGTTGAAAATATGCCTGTTACCGCCATGAAATATTTTCCTTAAAAAAACTATTAACCCTATATACAATCAACTCTCATTTTATACGGATGATCCCACCGGATCGGAGATGAATCAATGCGACTTCTTCTCATTCATTCAGATTATATAGAATACGAAGCCAAAAAGAAGACAAAGATGGCAGAGGAGTGCTCTGTACTTTCCGACAGGGAGACCGAGGCACTCACGGTTTTCTGTGCCGTGGAATCGATAGATGAGGAAGACCTTGAAGGCGTTGTCCTCCAGGCTGTTGAAGAGGTTAAAACGACTGCCGGGCAGGTACATGTCGACAAGATAATGGTGTACCCGTATGCCCACCTCTCCAGTGACTTGGCCTCTCCGGAAACTGCAATCGCCACGCTCAATGCCCTCAGGGCTGGCCTGGAGGCCGAAGGATTCACGGTCAAGCGGGCTCCGTTCGGGTGGTATAAATCGTTTAAGATCTCCTGCAAAGGCCACCCGCTCTCCGAGCTCTCGAAGACCATTGTGCCGGGCGAAGAGGGGACCGTTAAAAAAGAGAAAAAAGAGGTCACGCACGACTGGTTCGTGCTGACTCCTGATGGCAAAACCCATGACTATCATGAGTACCTTGACGATTCGCCGTTTGGCTGCCTCGTCAAAAAAGAACTGGGGGTTGCCGTCCCGACCGGTGGCGAACCAGCGCATGTTGACCTGATGCGTTCAAAGGAGTTTGTTGACTATGAACCGGCGAGTGATGTCGGGTGCCTTCGCTGGATGCCGAAGGGAAAGATCGTCCGTGACCTCCTTGCCGATTATGTACTGCACCTTGTCCTTGAATACGGGGGGACTCCGGTCGAGACCCCGGTTATGTATGATCTGGGCGACCGGGCCATCTTTGAGCATGCAGAAAAGTTCGGCGAGCGGCAGTACAGGTTTAAATCGAATAACCGGAACATGATGCTGCGTTTCGCCGCATGTTTCGGGATGTTTTCTATCATGCGGGACATGCATATCTCGCCCAACAATCTCCCGATGAAGATGTACGAGCTCTCCACCTACTCGTTCCGCCATGAGCAGAAGGGCGAGGTGATCGGGCTCAAGCGTCTCCGTGCATTCACCATGCCCGATATGCACTCGCTCTGCACGGATATGCCTGAAGCGCTGAAATGTTTTGAAGAGCAGCTTGCCATAGGCTGGAAGACGGGCAAGGACTTTGAGACAGAACTCGTTGCCGCATTCCGCTGCACGAAGGATTTCTATGCCGGGCATGAAGCCTGGGTAAAAAAGATCGTGAAGGAATCAGACTGCCCCATGCTGATCGAGATCCTTTCTGACCGGGTCCACTACTGGGTCGCAAAGATTGATCTTGCAGCCATAGACGGCCAGATGCGGCCGATCGAGAACCCTACCGTCCAGATCGATGTCGAGAGTTCAACCCGGTTCAATATCAAGTACCACAGGGAAGATGGCACTGTTGTTTATCCCCCCATTCTCCACTGTTCGCCTACCGGCAGTATCGAGCGGGTAATCTGTGCCATTCTTGAGCACATCTCCACGCAGGCGGTCCCCGCACTCCCCACCTGGCTTTCACCGGTACAGGTGCGTGTCGTTCCGGTTGCCGAGCGTCATGGTGGATTTGCAGACGAGATCTGTGCCGCGATCAACGCCGCACGGGTTCGCTGCGATGTGGATGACCGGGAAGAGAGCGTAAGCAAGAAAGTCCGCGAAGCGGGCATGGACTGGGTGCCCTACGTGATTGTCGTTGGTGATGACGAAGTCGCCAGCGGGAAACTGACGGTTACTATCCGAAAGAAGTCGCAACCCAATAAACCCTTTAAGGTGCAGATGACGACCGATGCGCTGATCGAAGCCGTGCACGAGAATACAGAAGGCATGCCGTTCAGACCTCTCTACACCCCGCGAAAACTATCCAAAAAGGCGCGGTATATCTGAACTTTTTTGGGGCTTGACCTTCCAACCTTCCTTTTTCATGTTCTTTTATTCAGAGAAAGCACATGACCTGAGGGTTCGCATCCGTACAGAAAATCATTCAAGAGTTTGGTAAACCTTTCTCCTCTGTGATGAACGCCGCCGCCCCCGACGGGGCGCCCCCGCGGCGGATCGGGGAATAAAATTTTTGAAAAACTCTTACTGCCCCGCCATGCCTCGGAGAGGCCCTGAGGCGGGGAAACCTCGCAAATACTATAATTTTTCAAAGGAATGCCACATTTATGAGCACATGGTTATATCCCTGCTGCTCTGGTATTCACATCCCGATGCGATAATTTTCAGAAGTCAGGTAAGGCGCAATCAAAGATGGTTTCAGGCTGGTTCTCCCGTTCGTTAACAGCACCGAGGGTGCGATGTGATCCCGGAACGGTTCGCCTGCCTTACTCCTCATCAGGAGTTTCGCTTGTATCATCCAGTGGCAGCGGCTCTCCGATCTCCATCTCATCTTCCATGCACCAGATCTCAATCGATCGGTCAGCACCGATGTACTCCTGGTGATATTCTTCAAGGGTAGAACCGGGTGACATCAGGACTGTGCTGACCAGTTTTCCCTGACGAAACCCATAGAGCCGGCGGAATGGCCATGTCGGTCCAAGAACGTATGTCCGCTCGTAATACACATCCTGTGCAAGCAGATGGGTGCAGAATACTCCCGGGGAAACTTCGAAGAGCACGTCATGGACGTAGCGCCGGATATACCAGCGCATCTCCGAGACAAGCGACAAGGCGCTTCCGAGTGTTGAGACGGTGACAGAGACCCCGCAGGGTTTTTTCTTCGGGTGATAAAAACGCAGCACCATGCGGCTGGTTTCAGATGCAAAAAGGGTGTGGTGAAGATCAACTCCCTCCCGCTGAATCAAAAGAATATTCATCCGGATTTCCTAAAAAAAATGGACGTTGATTACCCGTAACCGGATCAGGTATACATGCGGTTATCGGTAACAATTTCGTTCTTTACTTTGTGGACTGCGTCGATAAAATCCTGCATCTCAACGAATACTGCATCCCTTCTCACGGCCATCATACCGGCCTCGCGGCAGATCGCTTCCAGTTCGGCACCCGTAGCTTTATCCGTCATGCCCGCGAGTTCTTCCAGGTCCACGCTGGCCAGGTGCATCCTGCCGGAGTGAATTTTCAGGATCTCGAGCCGGGCAGTCTTGTCCGGCAGGGGAATCTCGATAAGCCGGTCAAACCTCCCGGGCCTCAGGAGTGCCGGGTCCAGCATGTCCGCACGATTGGTGGCAGCCATGATGCGGACATCCCCGCGGTTGTCAAACCCGTCCATTTCTGCGAGAAGCTGCATGAGTGTGCGCTGCACTTCGGCACTTCCCGAAGTACCGTCATTGGTCCGCGTGCTGCCCACAGAATCGATCTCATCAATGAAAACGATCGCCGGTGCACGTTCGCGGGCAAGCATGAAAAGTTCGCGGACGAGTCCGGCACCTTCACCGATGAACTTATGGACCAGTTCACTACCGGACATCCGTATGAACGTTGCGTGTGCTTCATGGGCGACTGCTTTTGCAATCAACGTTTTACCGGTTCCCGGCGGCCCGTAAAGGAGGATTCCTTTCGGGGGTTCCACACCGATGCGCTTGAAAATTTCGGGTTTGGTCAGCGGGTACTCCACCGCCTCCCGTACTTCCTTTATTACATCAACAAGGCCGCCGATCTGGGCATAGCTGGTGTCAGGTGAGACCTCGAGCTCCATGACCCGTATGCGCGAGTCGTAGATATTGCCAATTACCTTTACAATCGAAAGTGCGTTATTGACAGCAACCTTGGCGCCCGGTTTTAACAGGGGACGGAGTTCTTCTGTTGCGTTGGTAAGATATTCCTGGTTGTTTCCCTGCTGCCGGAGATAAATCTCACCATTATCCAGGATATCCACGACTACGGCAACAAACAGCGGCATGCGTTTGAGCTGGTTGTTCTCCCTTTTGAGCTGGGCATTTTCCTTTGTCAGCTCGTCAATTTTCACCTTCGTCTCGAGCAGGCTGGCTTCGAGCTCATTGAGCTGGATCTGGTATTTGAGCTCAGTTGAGGGTGCAGTATTATTGACGGAGATCTCTTCCATATCAATCTTATATCTGGTGTCTTCAAACATTTATTAGGTACGTTTATGATAATCAGGGGAAGAGGAATAGCGAAAGGGCGGGGGGAAGGTCCGCTGCTGGTGAGCCCGGATCCCTTGTCGTTTCTTTCCGGTGTCGATCCGGCCTCCGGGATTATTGTCGAAAAGGGGCACCCGCTCCAGGGGGTATGCATTGAAGGAAAGGTCCTTGCATTTCCCTATGGCAAGGGCTCAACGGTTGGCTCCTATGTCCTCTATGCCTTAAGCCAAAACGGGCATGCACCGGCTGCCATTGTCAATACCGAGGCAGAATCGATCATCGCGACAGGAGCGATCATTGGCGGGATACCGATGATCGACCATATCGGGATCCCCATGAACCGGCTCCGGAACGGTGTGCATGTTGTGGTGGACGGCGATACCGGTGAGATGCTGTATGACGGTGAGCTGGGGTAATCTTTTCGGGTGCCGGGCAGTTTTCCCGGATTAATCTTCCGCTGATGGGGAACAAGGCCGCAAAAGAGCCGCCCAGAGGTTTTTCATATCCATAAAAAATTGCAGGACATTAACATTCCTGATTCCTTAACACAATTCCTTATACGATCTACCATCCAACAATAATGAAGCGTTCGGAAGTGCAGGTTTACGGGAGAACGATCACCATAATGGGATCACAATGGGGATATGATCGGACATATATAAGGGCAAAACATGAGGGTTACCGTTCACGGGCAGCATATAAACTTCTCGAGATCCAGCATAAGTTTGCCATCATCCGCCCCGATGACAATATAATCGACCTTGGGGCAGCTCCCGGCAGCTGGCTGCAGGTAGAGCGTACACTCACCCGGGCCAGGGTCGTTGGCATCGATCTCAATCCCATAGCACCCCTCGAAGGCGTGGAGACCATCGAAGGGGATCTCAATGATCCCGAAGTGCAGGAGAAGGTGCGGTCGATGCTTGGTATCGTCAATGTGGTAGTCTGTGACGCTGCTCCCAGGCTCTCCGGCCATAAGAGCTATGATCAGGCCCGCATCATTGAACTGGATGAACAGGCCCTCATGTTTGCCTGCAAAGTATTAAAACAGGGCGGAAATTTTGTAGTAAAATCCTTCCAGGGCACGGATTTTCCCGAACTCTATGCCATGACCAGAGAACATTTCTATTCAGTGAAAACCTGCATCACCAGATCAACCCGTAAAGGGAGTACCGAGCTTTATATCATTGCAAAAAATTTTGTGGGCTGAACCGATCGTGATTCTCAGAGACCCTTTTAACCGCCCGGTAAGCAACCTCCGGGTAAGTCTTACGCAGAAATGTAACCTGTCCTGTATCTACTGCCACAAAGAAGGGGAACGGTCTCCCAAAGATCAGCTTTCTGGTGAAGAGATTGCGGAGATCCTGCGGGTTGCGGCAAAATTCGAGATCCGCAGCGTAAAATTTACCGGCGGTGAACCACTGCTCCGTCCGGATTTACTGGATATCATCCGGTCAGTGCCGGACGGTATGGAGTCTTCCATCACGACCAATGGCACACTCCTTGCCGCCCTCGCATCCCCGCTGAAAGATGCCGGTCTGCGAAGGGTCAATGTCAGCCTTGACAGCCTGAATCCGGAAACCTACAAAAAAATCAGTGGCATCGACAGGCTTTCTGACGTCCTGGACGGCATTACTGCAGCAGTTGACGCAGGGCTCACGCCGGTCAAACTGAATATGGTGATCCTCAAGGGAGTTAACGATACGGAGATCGATGATTTTCTTGCGTATGTCCGGGGTAACCGGAATCTTGTCCTCCAGCTGATAGAACTGATGCATTTCAATGACTGCAACTATCACGGAGACCTGCAGGGACTGGAAGATGCTCTTGCCTCCCGCTCGAAACAGATCATCACCCGGAGGATGCACCACCGCAAAAAATACTGCCTGGATGGTGCTGAAGTCGAAGTGGTCCGCCCGCTCCACAATACGGAATTCTGCGCATTCTGCAACCGTCTCAGGGTTACTTCTGACGGGAAACTCAAGCCCTGCCTGCTCCGCACCGATAACCATATCGATATACGGGCAAAGAAAGGTCCGGAACTCGAAGAGTTGTTCCGGAGAGCGGTAGCGCTGCGCGAACCATTTTACCAATAAAAGTAAAAAATTCCTCCCGAAAATGGATAAAGAAAAAATCCGGCTCCAGACTTTTTCCTGCAATACGGCAATTATTTACAACTCCGGCACGTACAGGGTGATATGGAAGAAAATGAGTTCCTGACAGTCCTGTCCTACCTGTATGAAAAAACCCTGATCCTCCAGGACCCTGGTCAGTTCAACAAAGTCCTTTATTTTTACTTTATCGATACCCTTGCCCACATCGATTATACTGCGGGTATCTATGCCTTCAATATCCTGTCACCGAAAAATATCATGGGAGGTGAATACCTGCGCTGGAGGATTGACGAGGAAAAGAAAGGAGACAGGGTGAAATTTCCCGGGTTCGTGAACTGGTTAAAAGAGCATCACCCGGCAAAATTTGCAGCGTTGCCATCACTCTGGCAGATGATCTATGATGTTGAAGATCCGGCATGTTACCGGAGTTTCCGGATTGTTCTTGACCCGGATAGCAGGGTCCTGATCCCGACCGGTTTCTTCTACGTAATTATTGACGAATTCTTCGAACCGGAATTTCTCAAGAGCCTGTACGAAGATGCCTCGCTCTCGATCCTGTTTAAAACTTATATCGCCCAGTTCTGAAAAAATTGGAATAAGAGGTTCCGTATGGAAGTCGGCCGGATATGTTCTGAACTTGTTGCAATCAGGAGCGAAAACCCTCCCGGACATACCACTGAAATTATCGAACATATCCAGACATATTTCGATAACCTTGGCATCGGTTCGAAAATCACCAGGAATGCGACGGGTCACTGCAATCTTATAACTCAGGGCACGCATGACAAGATCCTTTTCTGTGGACATGTGGATGTCGTCCCCGCTCTGGATGAAGGATGGATGCACCCGCCTTTTTCCGGTACCATGCAGGACGGTTTTGTATGGGGGCGGGGTGCCACAGACATGAAAGGCGGGTGTGCTTCACTTATTGCTGCATTCACTATGCTGGTTGAACAGGGAAAGGAAGTACTGCCAGCCTGTGCGTTTGTCTGCGATGAAGAGACGGGAGGTGGATATGGGATACGCTACCTTCTTGCAAAAAAAATGATCAGGCCCACCGACTGCCTTATTGCCGAACCTTCTCCTGTCCGCCACCCGTGCATCGGACAAAAAGGGCTCTGCCGGCTCCAGATGAAATTCAACGGAACGCCAGCTCATGGGTCACTCTACCCTGCGGTAGGTGTAAGTGCTGTCATGGAAGCGATGTCCCTGCTCCAGTATGTAAAAGGATTGCATGATCAGGAATATCCGGTCGATGCCCGGCTCAAAGAGATTATTGATCGTTCTTCTGGTGTTCTGGAACGTGAATTCCACATCCATGACGTCAGCGAAGTGTTAACAAAACTGATGTTCAACCCCGGGGTTATCAAAGGTGGTGAGAAATCCAATGTTGTTGCCCAGCACTGTGACCTTGATCTTGAACTCCGTGTGCCCTGGGGATGCCGGGTCCCGGAGCTTATTGCAGGGATCAAATCCCACGCCCCGCATGGGAAGATCATCTCCCGGACAACCCATGATCCGTCCATTACTCCTCCTTCATGCAGGCTTGTGACCGTTACCTGCAATGAAGTGGATCGCGTGTATGGCGGACCGGTGTTTCCCATTGTCCAGTGGGCGGCTAGCGATGCCCGGCACCTCCGTCTCTGCGGGTTCAATGTGATTGAATACGGGCCCGGTGTAATCTCGACACTCCACGCGGTGAATGAGCGGGTAACCATTGAGAGCCTGAACCGGGCTTCTGAGGTTTATCTGGGAATTATGAATGGTTATGCCGGATCCCATGAATAACACGGGGCTCAGGTGCGTAACAAAAATTAAGTGATTGTTCATTTAATTACCCCGGTTTTTTCATACAGGTGGGATTGATGCCCTTTAAGCCCATGTATGATCAACACCGCCGCCCCTGACGGGGCGCCTCCGAGATGGATCAGTAACTTAAAAATTCTAAAAAAACCTCCCTGTCCCACCGTGCCTCGGAGAGGCCATGAAGCGGGCAATTCTCTCGAAGATAATTTTCATATTAATGTACTAAGGGCTGGTTGATTTTTCCCCGGGCTTTTGGCATCTGATTGCCTGAACAATAATCCAATGGGATTATACCTAAAAATGAGTATTGATTATTTCCTGGTACGGTCTGTTGCAATCAGAAATCCGCATACTGCAGCCACTGCGGCAAGCGTTATGAATGGTGAAAGCGGGGCGTAGGTCGTCTTTGGTGCAACCGGCTCAGTTGTCCCGGTCACTATTTCCGTGGCCGGCTCGGCAGGGGTGATCTGCGATGGGAGAGGAGAAGGTGTCACGATAGTAAAGAGCGTCCCGATACGGCTTACTGTTACCGTTGGCGTTATAGTTCCCGTGATATTGGTCACCTCAAATTTTCCGTAGATACTATTCTTATTCTTCAGTGCCTCAGGAAAATCCGGTTTTATTCCCAGCGCCTTGTTGAAACACTGGAGGGCATCCTGATATTTTCCGAGAGCAGCATATGCAAGTCCTTTGTTATTCCAGATTTCGGCGTTCTTGATGGTGATCTGGGTTGCCTTGTCGTAAGCGGCCAGCGCATCCTGGTATCTGCCAAGGTCCATGAGTATGAGACCTTCCTGGTTCCATCCGTCAACATTCCCTGGGTCAATCGAGGTGCATTTATCATACGAGATGAGTGCTGAAGCGGAGTTGTTGAGCATTTTATAGGAATAACCCTGGTTACAGTAGGCATCTGCACGACCGGTCTGGACAGCAACGAATGCATCATATGCAGTGACTGCTTCTGCATACTGTCCGAGCATGAACAAGCCGTATGCCCGGGCATTCAGTGCATTCTCATCTGACGGTTTAAGAGCAAGTGCCTGATCCGCTGCGCTGACAGCATCAGCATATTGTAACAAGCCATTCAGCGCAACTGCCTTGCCTGACAGGGCGGCTCCATACTTGCTGTCAAGAGCGAGTGCATTATTATAATACGTGAGAGCATCGGCGTAGTTCCCGGTTGTCAGGGCATACTGCCCTTTAGTATACCAGTCCAGAGCATCTTCTGCATTTACCACCGGGATTGACATGAGGAAAATGAGAAGAATCAGAAATAGTGCCTTTGATTTCATAGTCTCATGACGGAATTCCCTTTAATCGCAGATGAATGTATTGTTTTTTGGGTATTGTCCCGTTCTGACCACTCATTTTCACATTCTTGGGTTTTCGGGATATGATGAGGGATCGGTATCTTCCAATCCCGATTTACGATGAACGCCGCCGCTCCCGACGGACCGTTCCTGTGGTGGATATCCTGGTCCTGGTACGAACTCTTTGATCATAGCAATAATAATCGTTCAGACAGATTATACCCTTCTTTTTCAGACACGTATGTCCGGGATCACGGTCTGACGCGAACAATTGCACCGCCCGATCGTAAAAAAAACGGTTGATGCAAAGAGAGCAGTTGCACAAAATGCATAAAAAAAGCCCGTTGAATCCGCGATCACACCGGCTATGAGAGGGAGGACAGTCATACCCAGGTAGCTGGTTGTCGAGAACAGTCCCATGACAATTCCCTGATGCTCCTTAACCTCTGAAAGAAAAGACATCTGGGCGATCATGACAAAACCGGCAAGTATCCCGAGCATCACAAAACCCAGCGGTGAGTAAAACGATACCATAACCGCAATCACCATCAGGGCTGCGCTCCAGCGGATAGTAAGGACCGGAGGTAAGGAGAGCCGTGATGCTGCCAGCACCGCAAGAATGGTTGCGACACTCATCAGGGAAATCCAGATTCCGACACTATCCGGTGAATAGCCGGAAAATTTGGGATAGAGCGAGGTGACCACTCCGGTACTGCCGATGAGGATGACTGATGAATACCACAGCCAGCGGTAGTTTTTCACCATCGGGATGAGAGCGGCTGCATGATCCCTGTGGGGAGCGCTGGCAGGCGGCTCGCGGATAAAAAAACTTGCCGCTGCAGGAATCATGGAAAGTCCCGCAAAGAAAAGTATGCCGGTAGCAGGATCGGGGAAACGGGCCGCAAGCCACCCGGCAAAGACCAGTCCGCCTACGAGCCCGGCGTTAAGTAATGCCATGAAATAGCCGCTCATCCGTTCATGATCCGGAAGTGAATTCACATAGGACATCGAAGATGCCACAAAGAACCCCCCTCCCATTCCTTCAAGGAGACGGGCGGCAATTACCGGAAATGGCGTCGAGAGGACCGACAGCAGGAGTCCGCTGGTGACGGTGATAACAAGCCCGAAGCGTAAAAGGGGAACGCGCCCATACCGGTCAGACAGCATACCTCCCGGTAAGGTAGTTAAAAACGCGCCGAGGAAATAGGCTGCATAGATGGCTCCCTGAAGTGCAGATGTTCCGGCATAGTCAGGGAGCACAGGGACGATCGCATTTGAAAGTGCCATTACGGCAAATATGCCAAAAAAGAGGGAGAGGCGTGTCCTCATTGATACCGTCAGACCATACGATAGGTTTCAAGATTCATGGGGGAGTGCGTCTCGATATGATACCGTTTGTAAATGGAACTCGCGAGATCGATGGTATTGTTCTCGTCGCCATGGATGCAGAAGATCTTCTCGGGACGCGGCTGGATCTGCCCGATGAAGTTCATAAGCTGCCTGCGATCGGAATGACCGGAGAAACCGTCGATAGTTACGATCTCAAGGTTAATGGTGATCGTCCCTTTCCGCCCCATCGGGACCTCACGCCACCCCTTCTGTATGCGCCGCCCGTACGTACCGTCAGCCTGGTACCCTACAAAGACCAGTGCATTCTTTTCATCCTGTGCAAGGTTTAAGAGATACTCCATTACAGGTCCGCCATTCAGCATACCGCTGGTCGAAATTATCACGCAGGGATCACCGGCAATCACCTTTTCACGCAATTCCTGGCTGTCCACCTGCTGGAAACACTCGGCAAGGAACGGGTTCATACCTTCGCGGAAGATCAGGTTCCGAAGTTCGGTATTGAGGTATTCAGGATACGTGGTGTGGATTGCGGTTGCCTCGCGTATCATGCCGTCAAGGTAGATCTTCACTTTCGGGATTTTGTCAAGGCGCATCCCCTCTTCCAGTGCCAGCATCACTTCCTGCGAACGACCGACAGCGAACGCGGGAATGATCACCTTGCCGTTACGCGAGAGTACCGTATTGATAATTTCGTAGAGCTTTGCCTCTGCATCGGAACGGGCAGGCTGGAAATCATTGGACCCCCCGTACGTGCTTTCCATAAAGAGTGCTTCAAGACGGGGAAACTGGTTAATTGCCGGGTTAAAAAGGCGGCTCTTGCTGTAGTTGAAATCACCGGTAAATGCGATATTGTACATACCATCCCCGATATGGAAGTGAGCGATCGCCGACCCCAGAATGTGACCGGCATTGTGGAAGGTGAGTTTGATATCCGGCGCAATGTCCGTCACGCTGCCATAGTTGAGGGTGATGGAATGGCGGATATACGTCTTGACCTCGCTGGAAGAGTAAGGCACTTTCCGGTCTTCCTTGTGTATCACATCAAGATAATCGAGCTGAAGCATTGCCGAGAGGTCGCGGGTGGGGGGTGTCGAGTAGACCGGGCCTTCATAGCCGTACTTATAGAGGAGAGGTATGAGTGCGCAATGATCCAGGTGAGCATGAGTAAGCACAACGGCATCGAGCTGGGCGAGCGGGTGAATTTCCGGGACGTAGAGATAGGGGGTTCCGTTCGAGTTGTCCGGTTTCTCTCCGCAGTCAATCAGCACCCGGCTGTTGGGGGTCGTCAGCAGGAATGCTGCACGCCCGACTTCACGGCAACACCCGAGCATTGTAACCCGGGCCCACTGGTCCTTTTTCGTTGTTTCCTTACCGGTATCGTCTTTTCCCGGGATATCCCGGTGAATGCGTCTGCCTATAGTACGCAGGAATGATTTGCGGTCTTCGTTCACCGAGCGTAGGTACTGCCGGACTTGCTTAACTGTCGAACTTTCAATCGGAGGAGTCCGCGCAACCTTGGGAGTCCACCCAATATGCTTGGTGATCTCACGGAGTGTCGCACCGTTCTTGCCTATGACAATGCCGGGTTTTTCTGCTTCTATCAGTACTTCGCCGGTATCAGCATCAAAAAAGATATCGGTGATACCGGCAGTGTCCGGTACGACAGATTTGATATCGTTGTATGCCTTTTCAGGATCTTCAAGAATGGTTGGCCTGACCACAATCCGTTTTCGCAGGTCGCGGGCGAGGATCTTGATCAAATCCGCCTCATCGGCAAACCGCTTCGGATCGTCGGTGTAGATGACCAGTTCGGGGCCTTCAAATTCTACCTGCGTAACCGTGATGCCCTGGGGCACCTTCTCATTAATTTTATCTTTAAGCTCTTTGAGCCGTTCTTCAATCTGCATAAAAAAGTCGTCCTAAAAAAAGATTATGCGGGAGTTTTGCCAAGATAATGTTTGAGCTGGTCTTCACTCAACTCCTCGTACTTGTCTTTTGTGATAACCACAACGTGGATGCCTTCACCGGATCCGGCATCGCGTTTCATCGCGGATTTCAGTGCCCGGATCGCCAGGTCGATCGCTTCGTCCCTGTCCATCTTGGGGACAAACCGGTCCTCGAGTACACCATATGCCATGGGGGATCCGGAACCGGTTGCTACGATCTCTTCCTCCTTGGTAGAACCACCCATGGCATCGACCGAGTAAACGCTCGGGCCATGCTCGTCAATCCCCCCGACAAGGAGCTGGACATAGTACGGGAAGTACCTGTTCTGGTTCAGGTAATTCGAAAGCAGTGTCGCTGTAGCCCCGACCGTAATCGGGCGTGATCTGCGGATCTGGTAGAGATTGCACTCCACCGTCAGGATGCGGGCGAGCTGCTGGGCGTCACCAACACCCCCCGCCGTTGTCATGCCGATACGATCTGCGACCTGGTACACTTTTTTTGCCTTCTTGCTTGCGATCATGTACCCCATAGTCGCCCTCTTCTCGGTTGCGAGAATTACACCGTTCGAAAAAACGAGACCAATAGTGGTTGTTCCCTTCATGGACTCCTGGTACTGTTCAGGCATATTGGCACCTCAAAAACAAATAAACGCTAAAATTCTTTTTTTAAAAGCGCTGTATGGTATTAAATGATACAGGGAAATTTAAAGGTTTTTATTCTGCCGGTTCACGGCAGAGGGCTTTGATAAGTTCCCGGTCATAGAGCATTGCGACGAGACGTTTGTCTCCGTTCACTACCGGGATCTGATCCACCCGTGCACGGCGCATCTTGAGTGCGCATTCGCTAACTTCCGCATTTACCGGAACGGATATTACATTTTTGACCATCGCAAGCTTTACCGGGCGGTTCGGCAGCTGAACTTTTGAGATACCGAAGCTTATCGTATGGTTGTCCCGGATGCTTTCCCAGGTCCATTCATCATCATCCGTGCCATTGGAGAAATCGCTCACACCGACACTGTCTTCGATGCTTGAACTCCTGATAAGATCACGTTCAGAAATGATACCCTGGAGCCGGTTCTCTGCATCAAGGATGGGAATTGCGTCGACCCCGGAGATCTCCATTACTCTCCCGACGACTGGGAGCGGGGTCTCTTCCCAGAGAGCAAAGGTCAGGCTGGTATATGCATCCTTTATCTCATCTTTAATCTTGAGCTTGGCAAGGGCATGGATAAGATCAGCTACGGAGAGAAGACCGACCAGCTGCCCCTCCTCCACTACCGGGAGCCTGCGGATACGGCGGGTGACCAGAATGCGGGCTGCCTCCTGCACATCCATATCCGGCTCTATGGTAATGGGTTTGGGCGTCATGAGAAGCCCGAGCTGGATCTCTTCGGGCTTTCTCAACAGATCCTTTCGCGTGATGATGCCAACGATCTTTTTGTTCTTTAAGACAGGGACACCTGAGATTCCGGTACGTTTGAGTATTTTCAAGACATCGTCACGATTCCCCGGTATTTCGACGTGGACTACGTCAGATGTCATATAGTCTTTGACAATCATGTCTGTTATGATCTCACCACCATGGTCGTTGCCTTGCTGTGGGTAACCACAAATGTGCTGACACTGCCAATGAGCAGACGATCGGTGTTACTCTTGCCGTGAGAGCCAACCATAATGAGGTCGGTTTTTCCCTGTTCTGCAAGGGCAATGATCTCGCTTCCTGCATGTCCCTGTTTCATATGAGTGATGATTGTGATACCTTTTGCGGCACCGAATTTTTTTGCTTTCTCCAGTACCGCTTCTCCCTCCTTCTCGAGAACACGGTACATGATCTCGACGGTGTTGTCCGGGGGTAGTGAGGAAAACAGGCCGGTTTCGACAACATATATCGCCTGGAGCTGTGCATTCCATATCTTTGCCTCGTCAACAGCTCTGGATAGTGCGCGCTGGCTGGCCTCCGATCCATCTAATGCGATAAGTATGTTAGTAAACACTGGCATCACCCAAAACAAACATGCCTTCTTTATTGGATTTACCCATTAAAAACCCTATTGCCAATCTGGATGCCAGAACCCCTTTTTATGATGGATGCAACGGGATCACGGCTGAAATGGAGGGCAGTGCGTGCGGGATCGATCATGAACAGGTTTGCCCGCGCCCCTTTGCGGATGAAAAATGAGGACCCGGCCATTTCTGAACCTCTGACAGCAGCACCCAGCAGGTCTTTTGGATCAATCCTGTATACCGCAGAGGCAAACGCCATTTCAGAGAACATATCCGGTGGCACAAACATCACATTATCAGTACCAAGAAGTATCGTGCACCCCAGATCCAGCATATACTGTACTGGTGGATAACGTGCCGAAGATGTTACGCCAAGGATCCAGTTGGATCGGGGACAGACAGCAATGGGGATTTGACGGTCTGCACATTCGCGGAGCTGTTTTTTTGTCGCATGGGTGCAGTGAATGAGCATATCCGGGTCAAGAGCAAGCGCTTCGTCCACATCTCCTCCATCCCGCTCACCAGCGTGCAGTGCGATTTTTTTTCCTGCGCGGCGTGCGTGTGCAACCAGTGTACCTGCACCGGTCACATCACGGGTGCTGCTGATCCCCAGTCCTTCAGCAATTTCTTCGCCCCCGTCACGCCCGAAAATAACCGGCCGGAAGACGAGTCCTTCAGCTGCCTTCCTGAGTGCAGAAACACCTGCTCTTCCCCCTTCACGGAAATCCCCACACCCGGCCGTACCCCCGGCGATCATTTCCTCGATGCTCACACGCATCCCTCTCATCAGATCCTGACGGGAAGCCTTACCGAGCAGGCGATGTTTCAGCCCATCCGGTGGCGTGACCAGGGCGGCGAGATCCCCTTTCATCCCGCAGTCCATTGCGATTGTATCTCCAAGATGCGTATGGGCATTAAAAAATGCAGGGCAGATCCATACCATGGGTGCCCGGGTTCTCTCTTCAATTGCGGCGATGATCCCGCTCTCGATAATAATATCAACCGGCTGGAGGGTGAGGTCTTCACCGACGAGCGCGTGTCCGGATATCCTGTGCGAACTGTTTTTCATACGCCGTAACTCTTCTTTATATATTGAAAAACGAAATATATTTGCATGGCAAAGAAACAGGGTGGCAGGTTACTCTCATCAGCCGGTCTCGTCAATTACTACGAGAGCGAGGACAGGCGGGCAGTTCATATAAGTCCGATAACGGTGATGGCAGTCGCAGCAGCAGTTGGTATTATCATCTTTATCCTGAATCTCGTGTACGGGTTACACACATAAATCCCGTTTTAACGGTTATTTCTGCCATTTTTTAATGGCACCATTCCTTTTTGAGCACGCGTTTTGTGATATCTTCTTCCTTATTAAAGTAAAGATTGTCATGGCCGGTCCATTTCGGGCAGTTGCGGAAGATGACCGCCGGGACGCCATTGTTGCTCTCGCCCATGACAAAGTTTGCAAAACCGGCAATCTCGTCGACTACAGCCTCTTCAGTTATCTTGAGTACGTGCCCGAACAGGTCCGTATCGCCGCGGAAGTCCCGTATCGCACAAAAACCGCTCCAGCCGATTGCATTTCCGGTCTGCCCCCGCCGGAACGATCTTCCGCAGGTATCGGTTATGATAACCCCGACATCCCTGCCGGTCAGAATTCTTAATTCCTCCCGTAATCCCCCGGCGGCATTCATGGGATCCGGCGGCAGGAAGATTACCATTCCATCCTCAATATTACTCTGGTCGACGCCGGCACGCACGCCGGTGTGCCCGAAGGCAAGTTCGGAGAGGATGAACGGGTGCTCCATGATGATGTCGGCAGATGCATCGAGTACCGCCTGGACGAACCGGGGGTCTTCGCCATTCAGCTGAGCGAGCCTTTCTGCCCGGGCAGACGGTGTGAAGGAAGCGAGAGTTTTTGTGTATCCCTTTGCCTTTGAGTATATGGTTGAGGCTACACAGAGAATATCCCCATCCTGCATGGGCATCCTCTCACCGATCATCGCCGCAATATTGTCACCCGCGTGAATGAGGGGCAGTCCCCGCACACCCATGACCTGAATCTGCTCCATAATAACATCTCTATGAGACGATCTGATGATAAAGGAGTTTCGTTTCACGTCTTTTGAGGAAATCACTGCAAAGTCCGGTTCCCTGGCAGATTTAATGGGTGAAGGTGCCGGGGCGGGAGCGGTATGATTAAAATTGCGGTATCCGGCAGACTGAAAATGAGGGTATATTGCTACCGTACAAACACCTGCTAAGAATAACGGGGACCCTGTCACAGGCACCCCCGAACGGTAATACGCGGAGTTCAGTATACGCTCATGGAGAGATCCAACACGGCTGACCACTCCACAACGGGGATCTTGACTTGTGTCTCTACCAATTTGGCGATATATTTTTATGAGGATAGAGCACATCACCAAATTACCATGTACCTCATCATCCGGTGCCCGGGATGCAGGACATTTGCCTATGTTGATCGGTTCCAGCGCTGGAAGCTCTGCCCGGTCTGCGGGCATGCCCATGAGGTGAGCAAGGCACCCGCATACCTGGAAGTTGAGGATTATACTGAAGCGGAACATATCATAAAACAGATGGAAAAACACCTTCATACGACAAAGAAAACCGATTTCACTCCAGAAGAAACTGTCGAGCTTCGGCATCATTATACCGAGGCTCTGAAAAAGAAGATGAACGGGCATCACGCGTAAATATTGAAAACTTTTTTTATCATTCCTGGCAATGTCCCTGATCCGGAAGAAAAATCCATGACCGGGTTATGGATTTGGATCATGCCCCGTACCGATAGGTACATTCACCGGATAGATAAAAGGTCAACCGTAGTGATCAGTAAGGATGCCCCAGGGAACGACAGGGAGGGCGGCATACAGTGGAGCAATGGTTTTTCCCCACGCTTATATCCGCTCTCCGGGTAAATAGATCCGGGTCACTATTGCAACCGACGTTTTAAAGAATATGGCACCGCCGGTTCCCTGCACGAATCGTACGGTGATCGGAACCCGGTATCGGGAGCTGCACAGCTACAAGGATGCAGGCCTAAAGATCAGGAATACCCGGTTCAAATTTTTTTTGCATCCGAAGATGTTTCCGAGCTGGCCAAACGGCATAACGAAAAGGTGGCTGAAATACTGTGCCGCTGACCCCGGTTTTACTGTATCCGTATTAAACTGCGTCGCCTTTACCGGCAGGGCACCAGTGATGGAAGATCCGGTGTAAGGACAAGGAAGAAAGCACGGGATGCAGCAACGAGGATTACCTTTTGTTCATGTTTATTGACCATGAGTATTCCGGGTTGACTCTGATCCTGATGAGGGATATGGAAAAGAGACCAGATTTGAATATATGAAGAGCGTTATCTGGTTCCATGGCCCGCAGACTGGCTTTCGATAAGGAAATATCCAGCTGGTACCGTTATCTCAAAACGCGCACCTTTTCCCGGTTCACCGGTCTCGTGAATCGAGATCCCGGTGATACCAAGGATCTCGCGCGAGAGAAAGAGCCCGAAACCGGTATTTTTGAAGTACTGGCGGTTGAAAATTGCATCCTTGAATTTTTCAGGAACACCCCCGCCATTGTCTTCGCAGATGAGCGTGAGGCTCTCTTCGTTGGGCAGGGATGAGAAGACAATCCAGGTCAGCCCATTGCCGTGCCGCAGTGCGTTTTCAACAAGGTTGAAGAAAACTTTCTCGAGCAGCGGATCCGCATAGATACTGAGATTATCGATATTGACCAAAAGTGTGCCCGGGGTGAGTGCCAGGGACGCTGTTGATGTTTCGATCGTTTTTTTCACGTCATACCAACGAGGTGAATTAACGCCGATTTCATGATAGTCTTTGGTGAACTGGATCTGTTTTCTGATGGTTTCAGCGATACTTTTCTCAAGGTCAATAAATTTCAGGACTTTTGGATCCTGTGAATCTTCACCCATCAGCTCGAGATATCCGAAGAGTGCTGTCAGCTGGTTGAGGATATCATGCCGGGTAATACTCGAAAGCAGATTCAGTTTTTTATTTGCCTGGGTGAGTGCGAGTGCGTACCTGCTCAGCTCTGATTCATGATACTGCATCTCCAGCTCAAGGACTTTTCGTTCAGTTACATCTTCTGCGACCCCGTCAATCCAGGCAATGTGCAGATCCTGATCCGGCACGGCGCGGGCATTGAGTGCCACCAGGATCTCTGATCCTTCTTTTTGTCTCAGCCGCAGTTCATGACCGGCAAGCGATCCATTTCTCGTCAGTTCATCGTCAACCTGCTGCCAGCCCGCAGGATCGACCAGGAGATCCCGGACAGCAACACCAAGTAGGGTATGTTCCGGATTATATCCCAGCATCTGGGAAAACATACTGTTCGTAGACGCGATACGATAATCCGGACCCGGACCGAGCCGGAACGCCCCGAGGGGGATCATCTCACTCAAAATGCAATATCTTTCCTGATACTCCCTCTGCGAATCCTGAAGGGGTTGTTCCCCGGTGTCCTTCCCGTTCATCTGTAATTTTTATTTAGAGTATATTATTTAAGATGCTATCTGATACGATGAAGAGAAATGATATCTCTGTCCAATAACTGAATGTATATCCGGTGGAGAAAGCCCGTGGAGCAGCATGATTGTGTAGTGATAGGTGCAGGACCTGCCGGATTGTTCTGCGCGATCCATGCTGCTGTGCCCGGACATCGCATCCTCCTGTTGGAGAAAAATTACTATCCCGGCAACAAATTTTTACTCGCTGGTTCAGGTCAGTGCAATTTCACGCATACCGGTGATATTCATGATTTCCTTTCCCACTATGGTGATCATGGGAAATTTCTGAAACCAGCGCTCTTTTCGTTTTCTAACCAGGCACTCATCGCATTCTTTGCAATGCACGGAGTCGTTGCGGAGACTGACGGGAACGGTAAGATATTTCCGAAAACCCGTAAGTCTGCAGATGTGCTTGCCCCGCTCGTGAAGGAGTGCAGGCAGCGGGGTGCCGATCTTCGCTGTACTGAGCCGGTAACCAGTGTTATCCACACGGTTGAAGGTTTTGAGATAACCACGCCGGAAGCAACATACCATTCTCCGGTACTCGTCATTACAACCGGCGGGGCATCGTATCCAGAGACCGGATCGACCGGAGACGGATTCAGGTTTTCTGCATCACTTGGACAGCCGGTGACAGATATCGCACCCGCACTCACCCCTCTCCGGATCCGGGCATTCCCGTTTGGAGCGTTCGCCGGCATGTCGTTTGGGCACCTGCATTTCTCGGTCTGGCGGGCGGGAAAAAAGATCGCTGATCATAGGGGAGATGTTCTGTTTACCCGCCTTGGTTTATCAGGCCCGGGCATCCTTGATGCTTCGCGGGACATCCAGCCCGATGATGTGATCAGACTCTCGTTTGTGGGAAACCTGAGGCGCGGGGAGTTTGCTGCCGATCTGGCAAAACGTGTTGATGAACACAGGACCTGGCAGCTCGGCACACTCCTTGCCTCATACCCGATCCCTGAACGTCTCAACAGGAAACTGATTGCATTGTCCGGAATTCCCATTGACCTCAAATGTGCTCACTTCTCCTCAGCACAACGATCAAAACTTATTGCGAACTGCACGGAATTCCCTCTGACCGTTTTGGCACCCGAAGATTTTTCGGTTGCAATGGTGACCCGTGGTGGTATCGCGTTGGAGCAGGTGAATCCAAAAACGATGGAATCAAAAATCGTACCGGACCTCTACTTTGCCGGCGAAGTGCTTGACATTGACGGTGATACCGGGGGATACAATATCCAGGCAGCGTTCTCGACGGGTTTTCTTGCTGCAGCAAGTATCAGGAAACGATGGGAGAGCCGGTGAGTAAGGGCCGGACTCCTTATACATAATCCGTGAGTATTTTCTCTTGGTGCGGAATTCCTTTCCAGGATAGTGTCAAATGAAGTAGTTTCCACCAATTACCTGGTACATTCCCATGAAAAACCATAGAATTTACGAAGGTAAACCTCCTCAGGGCCTATCCGAGGCACGGCGGGGCAGGGAGTGTCTTGAGAATTTTCAGTCATTTGATTCGCCGCGGGGGCGCCTCATCGGGAGCGGCGGAGGTCATCACATGGAATAGAGAGATGCCAATCCGTCACCAAATCTGAATAAAAAGGTTGTTGCATGGTTCGGGGTTCGAACTCTTCGTAATACGGGTTTCTGCAAACGTAGGGAACGTAGAAATGTGGAGGTTGAACAGGATAATACCCGATCTTTAAAAAAATGGATTGTTGTGCGACGATGGTTGTTTTTTTCTGGTTATTTCTGGTCAGGACCAGCAGGCCAGACCGTAATGCCCGCCTTTTTGATGAGGTAAAATCCGGCGGCAAGACAGACTACAGCAATTCCTATGCCTGTCAACTCAATGCCAAAGTCAATGCCGGACACACTGGTTGGATCGAGGAGAATTACTTTCCTGGCAATCGCTATGATGGCAAGGAGTACTACTATCTCGACGTGGATGGTATTTTCTCTGAAATATGCCTTGATGGTGTCTAACAATTCGACGCCTATGAGCACAAGAAGGAATGCACCAAGCACCGTTATGAGTTCATGGGATTCCAGTAAATAGACAGGCTCATTGGTGAGTGATTGGTAGATATACCAGACCAGCTCTACCAGCGATGCGACTAATACGAACATGAGAAGGGCCATGAGCACTGCGTATATGATCTTTTCGAATTTGTTAACTATTTCAATCATATCCACCTCCCTCTGCAGGTATCAGATCCCTATGATCCGGACTATATAATTTTACTACATCACCGATCACGATAACTGCGGGGGGCGTAACACCCTTTTTCCTTGCAGCACCGGTAATGGTTGCAAGCGATCCGATAGTAACCCGCCGGTCCTTGCGCATACCCCGCTCAATAATGGCCACCGGCGTATCTGCTGCCTTACCATTCTTTATCAGCACATCTGCAATCTTACCAAGGTTTGCCACCCCCATCAGGATAACGATTGTACCCCGGCTCTTTGCGAGCAGCTGCCAGTCGAGAGCGGGCCCGGGTTTGGTCGGGTCTTCGTTGCCGGTGAGTATGGTCACCTGAGACGCATATTTCCGGTGCGTGAGAGGAATCCCTACCGATGCCGGAACGGCAAGCGCACTGCTCACTCCCGGCACCATTTCGACGGGTATCCCGGCACGGCGGACGGTTTCGAGTTCCTCTCCCCCCCGCCCGAACAGGAAAGGATCGCCCCCTTTAAGCCGTACCACCTTCATACCCTGGTTTGCCCGGTCAAGAATCAGGGCTTCAATTTCATCCTGCTCCAGCATATGTTTCCCGCCATACTTCCCGCAGTCAATCTTTTCAGCACGGGCAGGGAGCGATGCAAGGATCTCCTCACCGGGCAGCTGGTCATAGAGGATGACGTCAGCGGCATCAATCACGACTCTTGCCCTTCTGGTGAGAAGTCCTTCTCCGCCCGGACCTGATCCCACAAGATATACTTTACCGCTCATGGGTGATCCCCAGTATCCGGTATGCGTCATCGATCAGGTCCTTTGCCCGGGCATGAAGTTGTTTTCCCTGCTCGCGTGCCTGATCAATGCTCTGCACATCTGTTTCCATGCGCTCGGTGCGTTTCCCGTCCAGCGAGAGTACTTCTGCAATAAGGTGCCCGGCACGGCAGTAGATGCCCAGTGGGGTGTAACAACCGCCGCCAAGCTGTTCCATAACTGCCCGCTCGACAGCCACGTCAGTACGGGTCTGCGGGTGATCGAGTACCGAGAGTTCCTCCATGAGCGAGGGATCTGCACGGCTGACAACCGCGATTGTTCCCTGGTTGGGGGCAGGGACAAATTTCTCCGGTGATAACCGTTCACCCGGGATACGTATGCCAAGCCGGACCAGTCCTGCTTCCGCCACCAGAATGGCATTATATTCCCCTGCGGACATCTTCCGGATCCGGGTGTCGACATTGCCCCGGAGATCCTTTGTAGTAATATCCGGATCGTGGCGAAGTACCTGGGCACGCCGGCGCGTACTGGATGTTCCGATCACCTTCACGGCTTGCAGGGAACCCATGTAGGCAAGATAATCGGCCGGTGAATCGCGTTTGAGCACGGCAGCAGTAACGATACCACTCGGGCGGTATGCGGGAATGTCTTTCATGCTGTGCACCGCACAATCAATATTCCCCGATAGTATTGCATCATCAAGCGCCCGTACAAAAACACCCTGCCCCCCGATCTCGTGGAGCGGTACTCCCGCTGCAGTGTCTCCCTGTGTCGTGATGATAACCTGTTCAGCATCGATACCGTGCGAGGATAGCTTTTTACAGACTATTGAAGTCTGTGCAAGTGCAAGCTTGCTGCCCCGTGTTCCTATTCTGATAGACATTGTGCGTACGCCTGCGTGATAGTGGAAAGATCCTGATCGCTATGCGCTGCTGAGAGGAAGTTCGTCTCGAACTGTGAGGGTGGCAGGAAGATGCCGGTATCCAGCATCCGTCTCCAGAACCGGTTGAACGCTGCGGTGTCGCATTCCTTCACCTCGCGATAATTCTTCGGCGGTTCTCTGCGGAAGAACCATTTGAACATCGACCCGAGCCTGACAAATGAGCCGTTGTTGGATCTACCGTCCAGTGACTCTTCAAGAGCACGCGTCTTTTCATCGAGGTCATGGTAGATCGTGCGATGGCTGTGCAGCCACTCGATCGTTGCGATCCCTGCCGTGAGCGAGAGAGGATTACCCGAAAATGTGCCCGCCTGGTAGACCGGACCCTGTGGTGCCACCAGTTCCATGATATCACGCCGGCCACCGAATGCGCCGATGGGTAACCCGCCGCCAATAATTTTTCCCAGCGTGGTGAGATCCGGCTGGACACCATACAATGCCTGTGCTCCTCCTATAGCAAGCCGGTAACCACTGATAACTTCATCAAAAATCAGGAGGACATCATGGGCACGCGTGATCTCCCGGATCGCAGGCAGGTAGTCGTCATCCGGCAGAACCGGGCCGATATTTCCCAGCACCGGCTCGATGATGAGTGCGGCAACATCAGCATGGGCTGCAAGAACTGATTCCAGGGCGTCGGGATCATTGTAGGCTACCTGCCGGGTATGGGCCACGATGTCGGCAGGTATACCGGCAGAATCCGCAACCCCGAGCGTGGTTGCACCTGATCCAGCCTTGACCAGCACTCCATCGTGGGCACCATGAAACCCGCCTTCTATCTTTACGATATCCTGTTTACCGGTATAACCGCGGGCAAGCCGGATTGATGCCATGGTGGCTTCAGACCCACTCGATACGAACCGGATCATCTCCATGCCCTTATGATCACCCGTGATCATCTGTGCATATGCCGGTTCAAGCGGTGAAGGTGTACCATAGAGCCAGCCACTTTTCAGCTGTGCTTCGATTGCTCTCCGGATCTGCGGGTGTGCATGCCCGAGGATGAGCGGGCCGTACGCCATGCAGCAGTCAATAAGTGACGGACCGTCAACCGTTGTAATCTGCGAACCGCTTCCGCGTGCAGTATAAAACGGGTATGGCCTGATCGCCCGGACCGGACTGCTGACACCGCCGGGCATCAGGGTTTTTGCAACCGCGAACAGGTCACTGCTTTTCATCGAGCCACCCGGCGACATCGCCTGCAAAATACGTGATGATCAGTTCAGCTCCTGCCCGCTTTATGGAGATGAGGCTCTCGAGAACAGTCTCTTTCTCTTTTATCCATCCACGCTCTGCTGCGCCTTTGATCATGGAATATTCACCGCTTACCTGAAAAGCAGCGACCGGGAGTCCCAGTGTTGCGACTTCGGAAAGAATATCGAGATAAAATCCCGCCGGTTTTACCATGAGGATATCGGCGCCTTCATCAGCGTCCATCTGCGATTCAAGGATTGCTTCCCGGCTGTTGCCGCAACTGAGCTGGTAGGTGGAGCGGTCACCAAAGGTGAACCCTGAATCTGCCGCTTCGCGGAACGGCCCGTAGAGGGCGGAGGCAAACTTGGTCGAGTACGACATGATCAGTACGTCCTCAAACCCGGCCTTGTCCAGCGCGGTACGGATTGAACCGACCATGCCGTCAAGCATACATGACGGGGCAACGATATCAGCGCCGCTCTCCGCATGGCTTATCGCGATCGCATTCATCAGTTCGAGGGAAGGATCATTGAGCAGATCAGGGCCGCTGCGGGTATCCCCGACAATCCCGCAGTGACCATGATCGGTATACTCGCAGGCACACACGTCGGTGATGACCACCATCCCCTTCACTTCCGCCTTGATCCTGCGGACAGCCTGCTGCACCACACCTTCTGCACGCCAGGCACTGCAGGCATCGGGATCTTTATCTTTCGGGATGCCGAAGATCAGGACTGCCCGGACACCGCGTTTCCACAATTCCACTGCCACGGTGGCAATACCGCTGATCGGATAACGGAACTGGCCGGGCATGGACTCGATGGGGAGGGGGGCAGTGATTTTCTCATCCACAAAAAGCGGGGCGACAAGATCATTTTTCGACAACGTGATCTCGCACAGGAGCGGCTGGATATTCCGTGACCGTGACCGTCTCATCCGTCGCTGGGGAAACATGCTGAGGTACCATCTCCGGGTATCCGGTTGATTACATTTTCTTCAATCCATCATATTTATGGTTATATAATCTGTTACCGGTCCTTCCTGCATCCGGTGCTGCTGTTTTTCCTTCAGGGATTATCGCATCAGCATGAAGCGGTGGCAGGGGCACGTCTTTATCTTCCCCTTTGATGACGCAGATTTCATTATCATGGAGCCGTGATAATGTAGATAATCATACATACACCGGGTTCCAGGCAGCCCGGTCACGTGCATAAAAGAAGGAAATGGATGCCATGACTGAAGACAAGAATACCATTATTGCACAGAACCGGGCGAAATGCATCTGTCATTCATGCCCGACGTATAATGAATGCATGCGGGCAGACGATCAACTCCTCTTCTGCGTGACGGGAAAATCGCCGACCTGCACATTCGACAAAAAAGGATGCCTTTGTCCGGCCTGCCCGGTAACGCGGGTACTCGGCCTGAAGAGATCCTATTACTGCATCAGGGGATCTGAGCAGGAACAGAAGTAACTCTTTTTTTTTAGAAAAACACAGGAATGAACGGGACCGTTAATTTTCTGTCAGTGTTTTTTTCATGATAATCCGGTCCTCCCCCCGGCCAAAGTATGCCGGTATGATCTTTTCCTGACCGAACCCGTGTCCTTCGTAGAGCCTGATCGCGGGCTGATTTTTTGGAGACACAGAGAGCCGGATCGTGCGGGTATGCCCCGCCTGCAGTGCACCGGTTACCGATTTCAGGAGGGCGGATCCTATCCCTTTTCGGCGCTGATCATCCCGTACTCCCATGCGCAGGATCCATGCCTCACGAACATTGTGCTGCACGCGTGTGCCAACGGTAAATCCGACAGGCTCACCGTCGTCAATAACTGCGACAAGAAAAGTCTCTTTACACACCTCGCCCATCTGCCGGACAAAAACAGCAGATCGGTATGGCTCGTGAAGCCCGGATTCTTCAAGGGCAGCCACTGCCACAAAATCCTCATCCCGGTAGGAGCGGATTGCAATACTCATAGGTGCCTGCACGGTATCGGGCTACGTAGTGCTGCGGTACAGAAACATCGGGGATACCCAAATCTGCCCCGTGAGTGCATGAGGGGATTTATTCCTTCTCCCATGTACCGCTCCCGATCCTGTTTCCCTGGGTGATCGCATTGACCAGTGCCCGTGCTGCTGCAAGGTCGCCTTCTTCAGCGCTCTCGCGGATAGAGAAGGTTGCATCGGTGAGAAGTTTTTTTGCCAGAACGCGGGTCAGATCATCAACAATCTCTGCAGTCTTGGCATCCGGGCTGCCCATTCGGGTAATAGCCCGGTCCCGCTCACGTGTACGCACGGAATCAGCCCATGTATGCAGTGCAGCGAGCATCTCATCAGCTGATCTCCGGTTCAGGTAACGCAGGAAGATCCCGAGTTCCTCGTCGACAAATTCCCGGGCCCGTTCAGCTTCTGCTTTGCGGGTACTCATGGTCTGCTCGTTGATAGTGCGAAGGTTGTCCAGGGAAAAGAGGCGGACGCCATCAATGGTATCTGCTCCCTCCTCAACATCCCGGGGCTGGGCGATGTCGATGAGAATCAGCGGCCGGGGGTGGCCCTCCACCGGCCAGCAACGGGCTTTCATTGCCTGTGCCAGCTCGTTTTTATGGATGATGGGATGAGGGGCAGATGTGCAGGATATAACTACATCAGAAAGCGTTATATAATGGTAGAGTTGCGAGAGACGAACTGCCTTACCCCCAATCTTGTCCGCGAGGATCACTGCCCGCCCGTACGTCCGGTTTGCGACGTACATTGCAGTCAGATGCTTGGCTGCAAGCGCCTGTGCAACGAGCAGTCCCATCTCGCCACTGCCCACGACAAGGATGTGTTTACCTTCGAGACTCCCGATCTGGGATTCTGCAAGGAGCACAGCTGCTGAACCTACCGATACAGCTCCCCGGTTTATCATGGTACGTTTGCGCACTTCGATCCCGACATGCACTGCCTTGTTGACGCAGAATTCAAGGAATGTGCTGGCGGTTCCGGACTCCTGTGCATCGGCAAGCGTTTTTTTCAACTGCCCGATGATCTGGTCCTCACCGACAATCATTGAATCAATACCGGAAGCGAGACTGAAGAGGTGACTGAGGGCTCCTTTCCCGTCATGCATAAAGAAATCCCGTCGTCCCTGCCCGGTAAGAAAATCCCGGAGCTCACCTGCGTCTCCTTCAACTATCAGTTCGACGCGGTTGCAGGTCTGGAGTAAAAGAACCCCCTTGAACCGTTGACCGGCTATCTGGAGCAGTGCCGGTTCGTCGGGAAACCTGAACCCTTCAAGAGCGGTGACATTGGCTGTGTGATGGCTTACACCGGCAATCGCGATCGGCGCCATGGCAGGTTCAGTCATACAGGAACTTCTCCGTAACCAGCCGGTGTGCCCGGGCAGGATCTTTTTTCAGGATATTCCAGAGGCCGGGGTCGTTTAACACTTCCCAAAGGATCGCGTTCCGCTTTGACTGGGAAGGTTCAGACTGCTTCAACCGTCCCCGAAGGTCACGCTGCAATGCCACCATGGCATCGAGGGCAGGGAAATGTGTCTCCAGCTGCTCCCTTAAGAACCGTGCTACCGCAGGACTGCTCCCTTTCGTGCTGATTGCGAGCGTGTAGTTGTTTCCTCCGGTCACTGAGGGTATGATGACATCTCCTGCTTCACCATCCGCATTATTGAACAGGATCGCCCTTGCTGCGCAGAGGTTTTTTATCCGGTTATTCTGGCCTGAATCGGAAAATGCACCGATAACCAGGAATGCCCCGTCAATTATCCCGTCGAGCGCTTCATCAGAAACCCTGGCTGCATCCATCATAAGACGTTTAACCGGAAGGATGCTCATCTTGTGCGAGAATGAACGGCTCACCACCAGAACATCAGCCTCACCGGAAAAATACGCAGCTTTTCGTGAGGCGACCGCTCCTCCCCCGAATATCACGATGCGTTTACCGGAACAATCCACAAAGAGAGGGATCATCTGGTATTAGATAGAGCGATTGCGTTACTTTAAGATGTTGGAATTGTTACGATTTCTCCTGCTTTCCCACCGGGTGCTGCTATAAACCCGGACAGGGATACCGGTTACCCTGGATAGTTTCATACGGCCATCACGGGAGCAAACGGACACGTCAGGAGTGAGGACATATCGCCGCTGCATCCCGGGAGTTCGATATACTTAAATTGTTTGACTGCTCACATTTCAAAGCACATCTGCGCCGATAGTGTAGTGGTTATCACTAGGCGTTGCCAACGCCTAAACCCGGGTTCGAGTCCCGGTCGGCGCACTTTGCCTTGATGTTCAAGGCATTTACTTCTTTTAAGCAAGTCCAAAACTCCCTAGCAGCACCACTAAAAATTGGATCGGATTTTTCATCAATTCACATTTGCTGGCTAAAGGACTTGCAAGAAAAGGATGTCCTGGGATAATTCAGGCAGGTATGTGATTAAGGTTGGATTATTCTAAGTCAATAAAAATGGCACCAGTCGATACGGGTCAAGGAATTTCAGTATTTTTATTGTTTTAGTACTTGCGATAATTTTATTTGCAGGTTTTATATCATGTGCGCTTATTAAGAGATTTGGAACGGCTTTTTCCGGACGTGATTGCAGGGATTCAGGAGAAATAATTACCAAATTTTGAAAGGAAAAACCTCAAACAAGAATAAATTTCCAATTACAATCCCCTCAACCACCAAATAAGAGTCGATTACCTGAAGAACTTGGCAGCTCACTTTACCTACCGGATTTTCCCAGATAAGTATTTCCTTAACATCCACCTTCTACGGTCGCCCCAAGGTTGTGGAGAGCCGGACACTATGGGGATTGTCTATTTTTGGTCACATCATCGCTTTTGACAGGTCCCATGAGCAGCCGAAGAACCGACAGCCTTTATCTCAAGCGATTGAGTGGAAGACAGGTCCCCAACCTCCGGAGCAGGATGGCAAGGATCGGCACTTGGTCTCTGTGTATCAATCCACCGGCATACACCCCCCTCTTATCTCCCGCACCGCAGGTCTCATATCTCCACGATCTCGCCTGATCGTTTCACCGTATCGACAAGCGCCACAGTGCTCCTACCGGTCAGGTGCCCGTACACCTCGCCGGGGTTTACGATCAGCAGGGACCCATCCCTCCTGACTTCCGGCCGGTGGGTGTGCCCATACACCAGCAGGTCGAGAGAGCCGCAACCCGCAAGCGTCTCCAGGAGTTCCCGGTCATTGCCGTGCAGGAGTGCAATCCTTATCCCTCCCGCATCGACCCGGGCAAACGTTCCCGCGATCTTCATGTTGGGGAGAACGGCAGATTTCCGTTCGAGCAGAGGCCGGTCCCCGTCATTGTTCCCGAACACCCCCGTTAAGGGTGCCGCCAGTTCTTTCAGCGTATCGATCATGAACGGGGATATGAAGTCCCCCGCGTGCAGCACCTGCTCCACGCCCTCGCGGTTGAACCTTGATACGGCTTTTTTCGTCTTGATAATATCATCGTGGGTATCAGACATGACGCCAACCAGCATTCCGTCCACCACGGTTCCTTCGTCCGGTAACCTGATAATCATTTCCGGGCACCACAATGTGCGACAGATGCGGCACGATGTTAGAGTCTCCTGCTGGTATCAACTCTGATCAAGAGCTGGCAATCCATGCTTCAAATCTGAATGTGCATTATGGAAAAATGGAGAGTGAATTCACATTCGCAGGGCGGGCAGGGAAATTTACTGGGGCCCGGGATAATTTTTGATTTTCTCTCCCTCTTCAAAGGTCATATTCGCGTTCTGTTGGCATTGTGGTATTTCGAAAAAATTGCCATCGAATCAATCATTATCCAGAAACAAAACCCCGTTCAGGACGCAACGATCATGATGAAGAACGATGATATTGCCGGAAATCATCACCCTCTTAACTGCAGCACTGAAAGTTTTTATGCTTGGAAGATAACTGGATAATTGCGCCTTGAAACCAGACAACATTTAGGCGCACTTTTGGTGGCGACGAGGGAAAACCGCCACCTTTCTTTTTACATCACACCATTACAAGGCAGGAAGATTGTCGGTATGTTCGTATCTTACTGGTCTCTTTGGGACTATCCGCAATGTAATCCAGCAACATAACCCGGCAGACCGGGCAATACTGCCAGGGGATTGCCTGCCAGGATTGTACTTTGTCTTTCGTCTGCTTGATATGGCAGCCCTTCATTGCTCCGTGATCAGAATCTTACCTCGAAATTTATTTAGGAAAATTAATTATTTGAAGAAATGATTTTAAACAATGTCGAAATGTGATCACTGCGGTAAACAATGCAGCCTTCCATTTCATTGTGTATACTGTGGTCGATTATATTGTAGTGATCATCGCTTTCCTCCATCCCATAATTGCATGAATAAAGCAGGCTGGAGAATCCGAACTTCGGGATCTAAATCTGATATTAATACTGCAGGAAATTCTTCTTTACCCTTAAAAGAGTGCTTTTTTTGTGGAGTAAACACTTCAAAAATATTTTATTGCCCTTTATGTGGACGCGAATTCTGTTCCCAACACAAGCTCCATCAGGATCATTATTCAGTGCCTCACAGGATACCCGAGCAACAAAAATCCAGCACTCCAACCAATGCCGGAAGACATTCAAAGAGTTATCATCGTTATCATTTGTTGGAGGCATTTTTCATTATTGTGGCAATCATGTTGGTTGTCATTTTTATATTAAGCATAAACACTATTAATTCAAGATCAGGTACGACAAATCTGCCCGTATCTTCAACCACAAATTACGCATCCAATTCCCAATATATTCCACCAACCATATCCCCACCCATCGTTGAGTATACAACCGTTCAGACCACACAGGCGACATCAATTAAGACGCCGATTCCTCTCGCTACAAAAAAATATGAGGCAGGACTTTCTGCAAAAACATTTGCCTATGTTTTACGAGGTACATCATCCACCATAAAAGTAAATCTGAATTCGGGAGTTTATACCGAAATTTTATCAAAGGAACCTCCTGCAGCCTGCGTTCGTTATAATTATGATTCCAGTCCTTGCACAAGTGACGAGATCAGGCAATATTTTCTAAAATATATTGACGAACCAGATCAGAAAAAATACCTTGACAGTTTGGTAAATTCCATTAAATCAACATCCCCCACTAAAGATGATCAGGTGCGGATTGCGATAAGTCTCGTACAAACTATTCCGTATGATTATTCCAAGTCACGAACTGTTAGTACTTATCTGCGTTATCCGTATGATGTGTTATATGAAAATACCGGAATATGTGAAGAAAAATCATTACTGCTTGCTTATTTATTGAGAGAGTTGGGATATGGTGTCGTTTTATTTGAGTTTAAATCTGAAAATCACATGGCTGTGGGGATTAAAAGCCCAATTCAGTATTCTTATATAAATTCGGGATATGCATTCGTAGAATCAACGAGTCCTACTATTATCACAGATTCGCAGGAAGATTACGTTGGAGCAGGAAAACTCACCTCAACTCCACAAATTTTCCAGATTAGTGATGGAAATTCAATGACAAGCATTTCAGAAGAATATAATGATGCAATCACTTTTCATCAGGTCTATGATCAGATTACTCAGATTCACAACACTTATGGAGATGTATTGGATCAATATCAATACTCCCGGTGGATGTCACTTGATAATCAATGGAGAACACTCTGCAATAAATACGGTTTGAAAATATTGACTTCTTCATAAGAATTGTCGCAATAAAACTTTTTGAATTAGCCAGGTTACTTTCACCACTCGCCAACCCATTACTGATAATTTCAATTCCCTTTGCCAACATAGGGAATGCCAATAACGAGCTGCCGGGTAACCTGGCACCATTGTGGCCATGAATAGACATACATGGGGCTACAAGCCTGCCAGCTTGGAAAGGTCACGCAAACCTGTCAGAATACAGCGTCCCGGATATCATAACTGGGTAAAGATGAATCCGAAAAATCGCAAAAAATGTGTTTGTGTAGTGCGAAGATTATTTCTTCTTTGCTGCCGCCTTCTTGGCTGGCTTTTTTGCTTCCGGCTTCTTTGCCGCTGCCTTCTTTGCTGCTGCCATGTGTATTCCACCTCCTACCGGAAAGGGTTATAAAATTCTTCAATCTATCAATTAATAAATATTTTGGTCGCAACGCCGTTTTTGTGCATAGAATTCATACTAACTACCACTTATTTCCCAGCAAAATGTCAGTATCAGAACAAGAACGGTTTTAAAAAGTAATACATCTCGAAATGCGCAATTCTTTAAATTCCCCCCCGTTTTGCAAAAAACCGAATATATGAGGATAAAAAAATTCCTCCCCGCCCAGCATTTTGAATCAACAGGTCGTTATGCGCTTGCGGATGCAGTTTTTCTCGTTCATGAGAAATTATTATTAAATTTATTTTTCATTTCTGGTGTCCTTGTATTGTTCTGATGATCCCGGGCAGGGATTTACATTTTTTACCCGTTTTAGAATCGTCCGGTACATCAGCACATTTGCTGCAAAGACGATGCACAGGAGTACCAGGACATGAATAATGAGGGTGATGTACTGGTCGCCACCGCCAGCGAAGAACATGGAGAGTGCGTACACCATCACTGCGACTATCATGGCAACCATGCTGATCACCGGCGCCCTCGTTGCAGTATACATCCTGCTGCGGATCTCGGGGAAGACCAGGAGGCCGGTTACCCCGATTCCTGCAAAGCCCACGGTGAGTACGAGAAGGATGAACATTGCGGCATCGGTGAGAGGTCCGGTCATACCTTCTCACCGCTTTCTTTCCGCGCCATGGCTATCGTTCCCGCGTAGCAGAGAGCGATGAGTGCAATGGAACTATCCAGCATACCCATGTTTCCCCAATAGATACTGAGTCCAAGTGCTGCGCCGGCTGCAAGGGTAATTGCCGTGGTACCCGCGACAAACCGGTCATCGCGGGCAGGCCCGGGAATGACCCGCAGGACTGCGCAGATGGCGAGAACGAAAAGGCAGAATACTGTGACAAGCCAGGTGTTGATCATGTGGTATAGTACTGTGGTGAGGATTGTATTTATCAATCCCCCCGTTCTGTGCCGGACCCTCTCCTGAAAGACAGACTGAATAAAAAATGATGGAAATGAGTATACAACTACGGGAACCAGGTATCCCTTCCTGCTGGTTAATGTGCTGCCTCCCCTGCTATTTTTATTCCCGCAGAACAAACGAATAGAGAAGATGCGTCCGTCATATCTGGGGAAGATCCTGCTGCGCTGGTGCGATCATTGTCATGCTCCGGTTCTTGCGCACCACTGTGCCTGCGGGGCGCAGACCCGGGAAGTTCCCGTAACGCCCCCGGGAGATGCCCGTCCCGCATTTCCGGCAGATTGTGAACGTATCAACCGGATCTACGAAGAGCATTTCGGCGCACGCCTGATCCCGGACGGTCACCTCGCCCTCCTGAATAAAGTGCCGGATAATGATCGGATGGAAGAGATCGTTGTGGGGGGGGGAATAGCCGGGATCATCCGGTATTTCCCGCAGCAGCAGCGCTGGGAACCTGTTCCCCGCCCTGAAGCCCGCACGCTGTTCTCTCCCAAAAAACGATACGTTATTGTTGACGACGATGCTATCCCGTTCATCAGGGACAAGGGAATGAGCGTCCTTGCGCCCGGGCTCGTTTTTATTGACGAGGCGGTACGTGCCGGTGATGAAGTTTTCATCCTTAAAAAGGATAGTTCATGTGTCGGTGTCGGGCGGGCAAAAGTCGATGCCGCTGCTGCACGGGACATGAAAAAAGGTCCGATCGTCAGGACCCGCAGGAATATCGCATCCACAATTGTGCCAGGTGTCTCAGGCTGGGATAAGGCAGTGACCGCAAATGCTGATGTACTCGCATCCGCAGAATCTTCTTCCATCCAGTTCGTGCGGGAAGTTGCCGCACAAAACCCGCATCTTGTGGCAAACGTTTCCTATTCCGGAGGCAAGGACAGCCTTGCTACCCTGCTGGTGGTGATAAAAGCTATGGGCAATGTCCCGATGCTTTTTGCCGATACCGGAATGGAGTTTCCCGAAACCTATGCCAATGTTGAAGAGGTCTCCCGGCATTACGGGCTGGAAGTAATCCGCAGTGACGGGAAAACAAAATTCCGGGACACGTTTGACAAACAGGGCCCTCCTGCCGTAAATGCCCGCTGGTGCTGCAGGGTCTGCAAGCTGACCCCGGTCTTAAACCTGATTCGCGAGCAGTGGGGAGAATGTCTCTCCTTTATCGGCCAGAGGAGATATGAGTCAGCTACGCGGGCGCAGAGCGACCGCATCTGGCGGAATTCAAACGTACGTTCCCAGCTCTCAGCCGCACCGATCCACAACTGGACCGCACTCCATGTCTGGCTTTACCTTATGCGGGAGCATGCGCCCTATAATATCCTGTATGAGCATCACCTGGACCGGATCGGATGTTTCATGTGCCCTTCAAGCGATATGGCATTGATCCACATGATCGAAGCCGAGTATCCCGCACTCTGGGCAGGCTGGCTTTCACAGCTTGAAGAATGGCAACAAAAGCAGGAGCTTCCTCCGGAATGGGTCAGTGAAGGCAGATGGCGGCTCAGGGAAGATAACTCTGATGATGAAGATAGCCATTATTGATTACGGGCTGGGAAATCTGCGGAGTGTGATCCGCGGACTCGAAAAAGCCGGAGCAAATGCAATTATCACCTCACAGGAAGATGAGATTGCAGCAGCCGACGGCCTCGTGCTTCCGGGTGTCGGCGCATTTCACGAGGGAATGGATCAGCTTGGCACCCTGAAAAATACCGTCATAGAGGCAACGCGTGACGTCCCCCTCCTGGGAATCTGTCTGGGGATGCAGATGCTGATGGACACGAGCGAGGAACACGGGATTCACCGTGGACTCGGGCTTGTTCCGGGGCACGTGAAACGATTTCCCCGCGGTTCGGGACAGAAAGTTCCCCATATGGGCTGGAACTCCTTGTTCATTGAACGGGCAGATAACCCGCTCTTTGCCGGATTCGGCAGGGAAGAATATGTCTATTTTGTCCATTCCTTTTATGCGGAAACGATACCGGAATACACGCTTACAACAACCGAATATATCTGTCCCTTTGCGTCTTCAGTGGGGAGAGATAACGCGTTTGGTGTCCAGTTCCATCCGGAGAAGAGCGGTGCGATCGGTCTCCGGCTGTTGAAGAATTTCATCGGGATGGTGTGATTGTGTCCGATACTTACCCCCTTTTCATCCCTCTTTTACCCCTCCTTTTAGAGAAACCTTTTAATTTCGGCCATTCGATGCTGTAGACATGAAAAGGATCATACTCATCGCATTATTCCTGATGTGTATCGTAGGGTCGGCATCTGCATACCAGCTTTATCTCAGCTGTCCGGATACTGTGCAGGTTGGTCTTCCGTTAAAATGTTCAGTTGACAGTAACTTCCCTGCCGGGACTACCTTTGATGTTGCATTTTACCAGTCCGGATACACAGCAACACCTATCAGCCGCATGTCCGTTACGGTCCAGGAAAATCATGCCACCATGTACCAGTTATTTGATACGAAAGGACTGCCGGGCGGCCAGTACAAAGTGGAAGTCCAGTTTATCGGTACTGAAGAAGAGAAACTGTCATCCGATTCAATGACCTGGCAACTGCCCACACTTCTGGACCGTTCGGCGGACATTACGATCACCTCCCCCATGTCCCAGACTATCGATGAGGCTCTCAGGATCGAGGGTTCTATTACCAAACTCGGCAATGAAGGTGTCAGTATTAAGGTCAGGGGACCGGATGGTGATGTCTTCGGACCTCAGTATATCGGCACAAAAAATGATGTGAAAACCGGGGCAGGTGTATTTACCCAGAAGGTAACGGTGACCCAGCCCGGGGATTATGATGTGTACTTCAATGATACCGATGGATATATCGGCATTAAAACATTCACGGTTCTCGCTCAGGGAACCACGACACCGACGTCCGCTCCTACCACTGCGGTCATTACCACACGCCCCGCGATGACGGTTCCCACCACCCTGCCAACGACAACAAAGGCACCTCTTTCCTTTCTTCCTGTTGTGACAGCGCTCGCTGTTGTGGGGTTTCTTACGGTCGTCAGGGTAAAAAAACGCTAGATAATCCTTTCTTTTTTTACCAGTTACTACGAGACCAGCAATAAAAGAAAGATACCTGTATTTTTTATCAGGGATCTGTGTCAGATTTTTCAGGGTGATGGTGAGATGAATACCTGTCGTAATGAAGGTAGTACGACATTGAATTGTACGGTATTAAAAGGATGAAGTAAATCGGAAATCTTATTTTTTCATCTTTTTCCCGAGATATGCTTCATAGACCACCAGCACGAAGATCACCAGTAAACCGCCAAGGAAAAATGCCAGTGCCGGATCCAGGAGGACTGCGGCTGCTGGTGCACCGGAACCCATGGGGACTGGCCCGGGAGTACCGGGTGGCATTGACGCAAGGGTTGCCAGGGGAGATGGTGCGGGCGTGAGGTTTGCGTTAATGAAATCGGAGATCCCTTTCGATGCGGCTGGTGTCATATTAGGAGTCAGGTTGGCATTTGGCAGGTAACTCTCCGACACAGCTTTTGTGATGATCCCTGTTTCCCGATTAGCCTGAATGGCGGACGGGGGATTCATGCCATATCCGGAATTTGTAAGAAGAGGGAAGGTGAGGGAGATGGCAAGCGTGCCGAGAACGACGATGCAGAACAGTGACGCATACTTCAGGAGAAGCGAACGCACATTTGACGTGCGGGGGGCAACGATCAGGAGCTGGTTTGTCAGGGAATAGATCTTTATTTCCCGTCCTTTGACGCTGTATCTGGTCTCTGCAACTGATATCAACCCGGCTTCAAGAAGGTTTTCTATATGGTATTTTGCCGTAGTGAGCGGGATACCAAGACGTTCAGTAATCTCAGTCAGGCTCTTCTGGTTCTCCGCCAGAAGCTGGAGGATGTCACTTGCCGTCTGGCTACCCATTGCTTTTGAGATCTTCTGCGCCCGCTCATCGCCAGGTTCGAGGATTACAATTGTATCAGCCATGCAATGCAGCAATTATCCGTTCGCGTCCTACTTTCAGGGCAAGATCAAGCTGGTCGGCGTCCGGTCCGCCACCCTGAGCCATCGTGGGTTTGCCGCCTCCTTTGCCTCCCAGGAGGCTGCAGACCTGACTGATGATCTCCCCGGCATTTACTCTGGCATCACCGGAAGTGAGCACGACCCGCACGGTATCTCCGGTCCCGGCAACAAGAGCAACTCCCCCGTCGTCTGATATGGAGGTTGCAAGGGCAGCCAGCTCCTTTGCCGGGAGATCGATACGTTTGATGACTACCGCAACCCCCCCGACCGATTCTGGGACAAGCGTCTGTATTTCAAGCTCTACGAGCCGGGCACTCATCCGGTCGATATCCTTCTTCTGTTCTTTCCATTCGTTAAAGAACCGCTGGACGGATGACGGGAGATTCTCAGGCTGCACCGACAGGATATCTGAGGAGGATAAAACAATCTGCTCAAGGTGCTGCATATAATAGATCGCGGCTACCCCTGCAGCAAATTCGATCCGTTCAATGCCGTCCTGGATATGTTCAACACGGATGATCTTGATTACGCCGACCTCGCCGGTGTTCCGGCAATGGGTGCCGGCACAGGCTTCGATATCGCCGGCAACCTTGACTACCCGGATGTCTCTCCCCGGGGGTACACCTCCCTGGTAAAGGGAGAAACCATATTTTTGCTCGGCTTTTGTACGGTCCTCAATCGAGATCTCAACTGGCAGGCTTTCCATGATCATCCGGTTTGCCTTCGTCTCAATTTTCCGGAGTTCCTCAGGTGTGATATGCTTGAAGTGCCGGATATCTATCCGTGAACTTTCGCTTCCTTTCTGTGCTCCTGCCTGGTGAATGTGCGCTCCCAGTACATCTTTTGCGGCATGGAGGAGGATATGGGTCGCCGTGTGGTGGCGCATCAGGGACCATCGCCTCTCTTCATCCACCATCCCTTTCACCCGTTCACCACGGTGGAGTATACCCCCGGTGATATGATGAAGTATCACTTCACCGATCTTTATCACGCCATCCACCCGGACCATGCTGTCAGAACTGACCAGGGTACCGGTATCTGCCGGCTGACCGCCGCCATCAGGATAGAAAAGTGTCTGGTCAGTTACCACATAACTGTCAAAGAAATCCAGTACGACTGCTTCAAATTCGATATCTGATGACTGCTCGTAATAGAGTTTCTTTGTCGGGGGAAGTCCTGAAATCCGCCCGGAATAGTCCGTGGTTTTGTCCTCCGCCGGCTCTTTTTTCGATTCGGAATGCATATCCGCGACCATCGAATAGAAATTATCGGGCAGGTCTATCACTGCACCTTCCTTTGATGCAATATCCTTTACCATTTCCGGCTGGATGCCATGCGAGTCGTAGAGTGTTATGATCTCCGAGAGCGGGACACGCTGGCTCTTCGCCTTGTATGACTTTGCAATCTTCTGAACAATCCGCGTCCCGCGTTCGAGTGTCGATGCGAACTTCACCGTTTCACGGTCAACAATCTCACGGACTACGGAAATATCCTGTTCAAATGAATTCATCCCGATGATCTTCGTCTGCTCTTCGATGAGATCAGCAAGAGGTTCCTGTATGTTCAGCTCATTCATCATCCGCAGCGTTCTTCGTATGACAAGACGTGCAAGGTAACCTTCACGGACATTGGAGGGCACGATGCAGTCACCGAGCATATATGCAAGGCAGCGGGTGTGATCGACAACAGCGTAGACCTTCTCAATCGGCGTGATCATCTTATCGAGTTTTTCCGGTGATACATCGATCGCCGCAGCCACTTTCTTGCGCAGCTGATAGAGATTAGTGCCGGAGATATCCATAAGCCCGGCGAATTTTGCGTTCAGCGCAAGGATCTTGGTATAATCCTTGTTGTCGAGAATATGCAGGAGCCCGGCAGAACTCATCACCCTGCCGACCATTTCAGGAAAAACTGCGTCATAGATGGTGGGCGAGCCTTTGGAAGCCCAGACAAGTCGTTCAAGCCCGTAACCCGTGTCGACAATGCGGAGATCCATAGGGTAGTAAGTCTCGCCATTCAGCTCATAACCCGGCTCCCGGGTTTTTTGCCGTCCGAGGCTCATGAAGACAAGGGTTGCGATTTCAAGCCCGCCGATGAGCACTTCAACACTCGGACCTGCATTGCCGCCACCTATCCATGGATGTTCCTTATACGTGACGTCATTGATATCCCCCCCGATAGATGCAATGAACTGGTCGCAGAGCTCGACAGTCCGGTCTTTCCAGTAGATCTCTTCAGCGGGAGTGTTGAAGGCATGGTGGGCCATCATCTCAAATGTTGTGAGATGCCGCCCTGATCTGCCAACGGAGTCAAGATCATTGAGCCGGATGCATGGCTGGGATATCGTGAGCGGGTTTGCCGGAGGTGGTACGATTCCCCCGGTGACAAACGGCTGGAAATCCGCGATCGAGGCGATGGTAAGGTAGATATCGTCCCGCCACCGTGCGACAACCGGATAACGCCCCACCCGGGTGTGGCCATGTTTTTCAAAAAAGGAAAGGTAAGCCTCACGCATGCTGTCGAGAGTATGGGTCCTGAAGATCGGTTTGCCGATAAAATTATAGGGTTCGCAGGGAGCGTCCCCGCAGATTTCACGCGAGCTGTCGCGCGTCCAGAACGCCGAGCCGCACTTTTTACAGACCTTGCGTGTCAGCCCCTGTGTCTTAAAATATTCGAGCTGGTATTCTTCTTCGAGCATGAAAAATCACTTAATCGTCAGTACAGTTTGATTATGAACGCTAATTATTGTATTGTTATCAGCTTAATTTTTCCACCGGCCCGGGTACCAGCTGTCTACTTTTTCGTATATCCCGGTTTCCAAAAAATGCAATAAAATTTCTAAAAAACATCTGGAATTACGAGAATTAAATTTTTGAGAAAAATGTGCAAAACCGCATGTTTCTACACAACCGGATTGGATATAGTTAAATCTATATTCTCTTTACCCGCATCAAACCCTGCATAAGAGAGATCTGCAGAGAGACAAAAAGTGGGAGGATTCATCGAAAAATATCAAAGTATGTCCCGTCTGTTTACATAATATATATTACCAGCTTCCCGTATACTAGGGAAGTATGAGTCTGAACCGACCTGCCCTCTTAATTATCGATATGCAGAACGATGTTGTGCTTGACGATGCTCCGCTCAATGTTGCACAGGCACGCACTATCGTCCCGAAGATCCTTCTCATCCTCAAAGAGTTCCGCGCAAGAAAACTCCCGATCTTCCACATGCTTCGTGTTCACCGGGCGGATGGTTCCGATGTTGAAATTTTCCGACAGGAACGATTCAGGAAACAGCCTTTCGTGGTAAAGGGGACCCGGGGCGCAGCGGTCATCGATGAGCTGTTACCACTGAACGGAGAGTATGTAATCCCCAGGGTTCGGATGAGTGCGTTCATGGGGACCGATCTCGATCTCAGGCTCCGGAGCATGGGCGTCACGGACCTTGTCTTGACTGGTGTCCAGACACCCAACTGCATCCGGACTACAGTTTATGATGGAACCGCATACAACTACCGGACGGTCCTTGTAGAAGATGGTACCGGTGCACAGAACGATGAGATCCACTACAGCAATCTTCGTGACATGGCAAACTTGGGGGTCCTGATCATAAAGGCACAGGATCTCATCGCGACGCTCGGATGAAAGCATCCGCTTGAAAGGGGAAGCGGGAAGGGAGCGTTGATAAGGAAGTTTACATGATCGCAGGGTATGTGTTTGCGATAGCCGGACTTGGGGCTGTTGCCGCAGGGCTCATTAATGCGCTTGCCGGAGGAGGCACGCTTATCTCGTTTCCTATCCTGATAGCGCTTGGCGTCCCGTCTGTTGCCGCAAACGTCACGAACACGGTCGCCCTGACCCCCGGGTATCTCGGTGGAGCGTTCGGCCAGCGGGATGATCTGCATGGGCAGGGGAAACGCCTCTGGATTTTTGTCCCGGCCGGGGCCCTCGGCGGACTTCTTGGAGGTTTTATTCTCCTTTGGATTGGAGAAGGAGTCTTCAATATCCTCGTCCCGTTCCTCATCCTGTTTGCATCCGGGCTCCTCGCGGTGCAGGAGAGGGTAAGGAGATGGATTGCAAAGAGAGCAAAACGGGCAGGAACCGCACCGGGCAAAGAGACGGGGGCGGTTATCCCTGTCGGCCTCGCTGCGGTCTATGGTGGATTTTTCGGTGCCGGCGTGAGCGTGATCGTGCTTGCTGCACTTGCGATTGTCATCGATGACACGATAACCCGGCTCAACGCGCTCAAACAGTGCATTTCGTTGGGCATCAGCGTCGCTGCGGCGGTTTTCTTCCTTTTTTCCGGTATGATTGTCTGGCCCCTGGTGCCAATCATGGCGGTGGGCTCTATCGCAGGTGGGGTGTTAGGGGGAAAACTGGCGTCCAGGATCAACCCGGTCACACTGAAATGGGTGGTCGTTAGTGCCGGGTTTATACTTGGCATGATCTTTTTAGTCCAGTTGTTCGCAGTACCCCCATGATCATGTGACACCTGGTTATCCCGGCCTGGTGAGAACGCATCTTACAACCGTGAGAATCCTCATGATTCTCCGGTGTTCACGTGATGTCCGGAGACAATGTTCTGACCGCCTGATTCAAGCAGGAACCGATGGAGAATTTCTTTCCATTGATCTCTGCATTGATCTCTGGTGTGACGAAAAGGACGCCGGGGAAAGGTATCCGGTCCTATTAAACTGGGCCCGGTAGCGTGCGGATCAGATCTTTCCTTCCTGTTAATTATCATAAAAATCGTGATTTATACCCTATATTTATGGTTTTTTCGAGCATGCGAAATCACTTAATCGTCAGTACAGTTTGATGAAGAACGGGAATTGTTGTATTGTTATCAGCTTAATTTTTCCAGCGGTCCTGGTACCAGCTGTCTACCCTTTCGTAGATCCCTGTCTCCTGCGCTATCCTGACTGCCAGAAGATGCCAGCAGGTCCTTCCCCTGAACATGAAATCCCCGCAGGTACAGAAATCTTCGTCAACTACATATTCGGCGGTCCTTCCGGCAACTACAAAAAAATCCAGGTATTTCTTTATCTTCCCTGCGTCGAGAGCAACGAGTGCTTTTTTTCCCCGTTTCCCAAATGTCTCTTCAATTTCATGGCGAAGAACAGTATCCAGAGCCTTTTTCTCGCCAAGACGGTGCCAGAGATCGCTCATGGGATGATCTGCAGGTGGGGAGGGTCATCAATATACTGCCAGCCCATGCGGGTGGCAAGGCGCTGCATTGCCGGCGCTTCAAGGGAGTAATGGGGTGCCTCAATGCAGGGAAGCGGGGACGACCGGGCAACCGAGTGTTTCATCTCGGCAGAAAGGAAGGCGTCGGCACCCCTGGCATATGCTTCGTCGAGGAGTACAGGTTCAAAACCGCTGCCGGCAACCAGTGCGAGCCGCCTGCACTTTTTTACCTCTCCCCAGAGACGGACATTTCCACCGAGACGCCGCGAGATTTCTGCAGGGGAAAGGGTGCAGGTGCCGATACAACCCAGTGAAAGGGGTTCAATGTCTTTGAGCGAGAGGAGTTCTGCGAGCGCATCATTGACCCCTCCGTCTGCCCGGTCGAAATTTGTATGCATGACATAGAGATTAATGTCAGCTGAGAGCAGGGCACGCATCAGCCCTGCAATCCTCCCGGTTAAGGCAGTGAGTGGTGTCCATAAAGGTGTGTGGTGTATTACCAGCATATCAGCTGACGCTGCAACCGCCTGTTGTATGACAAATGGTGTCGCATCCAGTGCACAGCATACCCGCAGGATATCCGGTCTTCCTTCAACCACGAGTCCGATCTTTCCCGCATCAAAATCCTCAGCAAGGTCTGGAGGAGCGAGCTGCTCCATCTTTTCAATGAAGGCACACACGTGCATAGAAAGGTATAGTCACCAGGACTTAAAATATCATATATTACTAATGGTAATAACAATTAATTTTAAATATTCATAAAAGCGTATTTCTGGTCATGCACAAGACCATCGATCAGATCAATGAGCGGATCCGTGACGGCACTGCACGCGTAGTCACTGCCGAGGAGATGCCCGTGATCGTTGCCGAACTGGGTGAGGAGGGGGCGCTTAAGGAAGTTGACGTGGTTACCACCGGAACATTCGGGGCTATGTGCTCATCGGGTGCATTCATCAATTTCGGGCATGCTGAACCTCCCATACGGATGGAACGGATCTGGTTGAACAACGTGGAAGCATACGGCGGACTGGCGGCAGTCGACACCTACATCGGTGCGACACAGCAGTCGGATACCCGTGAAGAGGAATATGGCGGGGCGCATGTAATCGAGGATCTTGTGGCGGGAAAATCTGTGGAGCTCCGTGCAAGTTCCCGGGGTACTGACTGCTATCCGCGGAGGACAATAACGACGGATCTCCTGTTGGAAAATTTAAACCAGGCGATTATGTGCAATCCGCGCAATGCCTACCAACGCTACAATGCTGCCACCAACTCAACGGATCGCGTGCTGCATACGTATATGGGAGTTCTGCTGCCGAACTGCGCCAATGTGTCCTTCTCCGGTGCGGGTGTGTTAAACCCGCTCTCCAATGATCCAAACCTCCGTTTGATCGGGAGTGGTGTTCCCCTCTTTTTATGCGGGGCACAGGGTATGGTTATCGGCGAGGGAACACAGCACTCGCCTGCCGGGGGATATGGTACCCTGATGGTAACCGGGAACTTAAAAGAGATGTCCCAGGACTATCTCAGGGCTGCGACAATGACCGGCTACGGTGTCACGCTCTATGTCGGACTCGGCATCCCTCTTCCGGTGCTCGATGTCGACGTTGTGCGTGCAACTGCTGTCCGTGACGAAGACATCGCGGTGGATCTTCTCGATTATGGAGTGCCGAGCAGGAATCGACCTGCACTAAGGAAGGTGACCTACGCTGAGTTGCGGAGCGGGTCTGTTGAGATGAACGGTGAAGAAGTCAGGACATCGTCTCTTTCCAGCTTCCGTAAAGCCCGCCAGGTAGCCGGGGAGCTGAAACGCTGGATTGAGCGTGGCAGCTTGCAGCTTGCACTTCCCACCCGCCCGATCGATGCGAAAAAACTGGCAAAACCGATGTACCAGAGTATACAGGGCCCACGGGTGCTCGACATAATGGACCGGCAGGTTTTCAGCGTCAGGGAAGATGAAGAGATTATAACTGCAGCAAAGAAACTCCTGAAAGGCGAGACCAATCACCTGCCGGTAATCAACAGTGACAGCGTGCTTGTGGGCATTGTTACAACTTTCGACATATCCAAGGCGGTTGCAAACCCCGGCAAAGCGCATCTCGTGAAAGATATCATGAAGAAAAAAGTGATCACGACCACACCGGATGAAGCGGTGGATATCGCAGTGCAGAAACTCGAACGGAACAATATCAGCGCCCTGCCGGTTGTGGATAGCGCTCACCACGTGATTGCCATGCTCACGGCAATGAATCTCGGGAAACTTTTTGGCGGGAGGTGGCTGAAATGAAACTGCTGGTTACCTTCTCACGCAAGAAAGGGAAAAAACCGATCATCGCCCAGGCAGTGCGTGACACGGGCGTCCTGATCAATGTTGAACGGGCAGTCATTGATTCCTCGGAGGGGGAGGCGCTTATCGACGTTCCGGATGAACAATGTAAACTTGTCAGCGACACGATGATCCGTCTCGGGGCGACGGTTCACATCCTCGAACACGGCATCAGCGTCAACGAGAGTGAATGCGTGGATTGCGGTGCATGCATCAGTATCTGTCCCCGGGAAGTCTTTTCGCTGGACAAGGACTTCCGGCTGCAGCTGGAGGAAGAGAAATGCGTTCTCTGCGGCAAATGCATTGAGGCGTGTCCGCACCAGGCTCTTACGCTTCCGCTATGATCCGTGAACCGTTCCGGTTCCGGGAGACCATTGCAACGATCCTTGCCGACGACCCGGAGCACGTCGCCGCTGCGAAGGAGGGTATGATTCAAGCACGGCAGGTACTTGAAGCGTATATTGCCCGTGATCCTTTTTTCCAGGTCACTTTTGATCCCTATAAGCCGGATTCAGATGAGATGATCATTAAAAGGATGGCAGATGCAACGAGGAAGGCCGGTGTCGGACCGATGGCCGCAGTAGCGGGGGCAATTGCATGGGCTGGTGTTGAGGCGATGGTGGATGCGGGTGCGGTATTCGGTGTGATCGATAACGGCGGCGATATTGCCCTCACCAGCGACCGCCCGATCCGGGTAGGGGTGCATGCCGGTGAAGCACTGCTTTCCAACCGTATCGCCTTTGTTGTACCCCCGCAGAACACCATACTTGGGATATGCACTTCATCGGCAACAGTCGGACCTTCCATCTCCTTTGGAATGGCAGATGCTGTTACCATCTTCTCAAATAATGTAGCGCTCGCGGATGCATGGGCAACCTCGGTATGCAACCAGATCCGCCCTGAAGATAAATCTGTCCTCGGCCAAATTAACCCTTCAGAAGTCTCGGGTGTTTTTGCCATCATGGGGGAGGTTGTGGTGAAATGGGGGACTCTCCCACCATTGGTTTCAGCAATGGTCGATGAGCAGCTGATCAGTGCAGGAGATCGTCAATAGTTCTGGGGAGGTTTGAGTACTTTATTATAATCCTTGTTCTCGGGAATATAACGCTCGAAGTTTGTTAAATCCCGAATATGATCCAGCTCCGAATAACCCCGGTCCCGGAAATACCCCTCATTCATGAGCATGTGGTAAACCTCATCTTATCCTCCGATCCGCCAGCCAATTGAGCCTGTTTGCGCACATTCCTGCTCCGTCCTGATTCCTGGCGAACCGGGCTCAAATCGGTAATATCCGGATGAATTTACATCCATCATGCGCGAATTCCGCACTTTTCTTGGTTTTATGTCGGACAGCAAACCGGTGAATTCGCTCAAAATTCCCCCTATTTGCCAAAATAGACCCAATTTGAGAAATTACTCTCTTTGATATCCTCCCCTGTCCAAAAGGAGGTATTCTCCGACGGAGGGAAGGGTTACCGTGAGCAAGGTCCGGGATATCAGGAACCGGGTGTATCTCCGGCTTTCCCGGTAGGCGCCTGGGTGGTCCTGGGCAAAACCGTTCCCGGAGTTCCTACCGGAAGAATCATGCCGTCCCGCCCGAGTTCTGCAAGCGATTGGTCCAGGACCCGGAAAAACCGCCACGCATACCGGGGAGAACAGAGCCAGAGCTCGCGGGAGATCTCGCGCGATGACGCGATGATCCGGAGCGCCGTAATCTCTGTGGTAAGTTCCCGTCCCATCTCTTCAATCGTGCAGCAGAGCCGGCGCACGCATTTGATCCGGACGTGCGTCACCGTACCCGGGCTCATGATGGCAAAATCACAGATGCTGCCGGGTTCACGCTGGTAATGCTGGACAACACCCCGCTTCTCGGCGATAGGATCGGCTTCCTTGCGAGCCCGTACCGGCATTCGTCCGCGTGTCATGGTGTTTCCTCAAAAATTCCCGGTATTACTCGTGGATGTTTATGAACAATCCCGCAGCGGATCTTTTTTCGTGCAGTTTCCGGTATGCCTTCAATGGATCCGGTGCCCGGACTTCGCCCCGGAGATAATAGCCCCGGTTTTGCCTCCTTCGTACTGGACCGTTTATTTTTCTTCAAGACTGTTTACCCCATTTCCGATCGAACGAGCGGTTTTTACAGGTTTTTCAGATGGTAATTTTTCCCGGATACGTGAACAGGATAAATTCGTTTTACGGTTTTTCTTCAAGGCATGATACTCCTGACGATATACGCTTTCCTCAGGCAGGAAAAATAAAAGCAAAAAACGATAAAATTGAGGTTGGATTAGCAAAAATCCGTTGGATTTAGCGAAAAATGAAGGAACAAAAAAGGTGCATGCACAAAACATCACGCGCCCGAAAAAATCTTATATTGCTGTTGTACCCGGATCTTTACCAGACATCGACCTGCCCGATCCCATTGGGGAATGTTCCTGAGAAGTATTGAGTCAATGGCAGACAGGAAAACCATTGACATGGATCGATCCGCGAGAATGAAAAATATCTCTCAAATTATCATGTCAGTAGGGCGGATTTTCAATGAACTTCAATCCTTCTGCGTACGCCGTTTTTCCCTTATACGTCACGAGCGGGAGTTTACCATCAGAAACTGTAATCACGGGTTCCAGATTTTTTACAGAAAAAATCAACTCCAGAAGTTCAATCTCGTCTATCTTTATACCATGAACAAGTGACGAGGCAGGCTCCAGTTCGAGCCGTTCCTTCGTCAGATCATCCGGCAGCACGCGGAAAAAATAATAGAATACCTGCCATGCGTTCACCAGATCTGAGACCAGTAATTCGTTCCGAATATCGGATTCGAGTGTCTCGATCCTGCGGGAAAGGCATTGTACATCATCCTCGCATGCCTCAAAGAGATGATCAGCAGTAGCTACAAGTTCTTGATAGGAAATTGCGACACGGTCAGGACTCATTGCCAGTCATTGGCTGCAAACAGATAAAAAATTGGTGAATATGGATGATATCCAGAGGATACGGACAAAAACCCTTATTCACCACCATGAGGAATGCATAAAGGTGAAAGATGAAGATGCGGACTGGTTGATCTATCACCTCGTGGCTGAGGGGCCTTCTACGACGGTAGATGAACTCGTCTTAACCAGCGGACTCGATACGTCTGAAGTTGACAAATCGCTCGGACGTCTCGAGCGAAACCTGTTGATTGAGCAAAGGGAGGGCAGGGTGCGGGTACTTACTATCGGGGAGTCACTCCTGCTCTGCCAGATAAATTACTCAAAGGATCTCCCGTACACTATTGAAAACGGTGTAGTCAGAGAAAGAGAAAAGTAGCATGCCAGGAAACGAAGTTGTCATTCTCCGGATTGGTCACCGCCCTGAACGCGATCAGCGGGTAACAACTCACGTCGGTTTAACGGCCCGGGCACTGGGTGCACAGGGGATGTTCCTTGCCACTCCCGACAAGGGCGTTGTCCAGAGTATTCGTGATGTGGCCGATCGCTGGGGAGGCGACTTCTTCTGCCTGGATAATGTGAAATGGCGCTCCTGTATCCGGGACTGGAAGGCTCAGGGCGGGACTGTCGTTCACCTCACCATGTACGGCCTTAACCTTCCTGACGTGATTGATGACGTCAAGGCCCACGGGAAAATTCTCGTTATTGTCGGCGCAGAGAAAGTGCCCGGTGAGATCTACGGGCTTGCGGATTATAATATCGCAGTAACCGCCCAACCGCATTCCGAGATATCGAGTCTTGCCCTCTTCCTCGATCATTTTTTTTCCGGGCAGGAATTTCGGAATGAATTTCCCGGTGCTCATATACGCATCATCCATTCCCGGGCAGGAAAGCGGACGGAGGAGATGTGAAAGGGAGGGTGCTGGTTGCCGGCTTTTCAACCCGCCACATAGCGCAGTCGGCAGCACGGGCAGGGTATGAGGTATGCGCCGTTGATCATTTTTGTGATCAGGATCTTTCCTGGTATACGACAGACCGGGAAAAATTTGATGATCTCGCCGATCTTCCTGATGCGATAGATGAGTTATGCCGGCGCCACAGGTTTGACCTCTTTATTGCCAGTTCCGGTGCAGAAGACCTGTCCACCCCTCTCCCGCTTTGCGGGACTCCCAAAGATACCGCAAGGCATTTTCTGGATAAACTGGATATCCAGCATTTTTTTGAAACTATTGGTATTCCCGTACCCCGGCTCTCATCATGCGGAAAATATCCTGTCATGGTCAAACCGCGACGGGGTGCGGGTGGCTGGCGGAATGCGATTGTGCGGGATGCTGCCGGGCTCGCATCATGGGAGAATATGTACCCCGGGATACCCTATATCTGCCAGGAGATCGTTGAGGGAGTCCCGGCCAGTGTCTGTTGTGTTACGGATGGTGTAGGGGCACAGGCAATTGCTGCAAACGAGCAGCTCCTGCAGGGAAATGGAGAATCCAGGTTCGGGTTCTGCGGGTCAGTCACGCCCCTTGATCACCAGCTCCGTGAATATATGATTACTTTAGCCGAACGGATTGCCGCTGCAAGCGGGTGTACCGGAACAATTGGGATTGACTTCGTTCTTGGCAGTAATACTGCCTGCGCCATTGAAGTGAATCCCCGGTTCCAGGGGACTATCGATACGGTCGAAATGGCGTACGGATGTAACCTGTTCCAGTATCATGTTGATGCCTGCAGGGGGAAACTTCCTCCTGGTTTATTGTCTCCCCGGCAGGTTGCGGTCCGCAGCATCCTCTTTGCCGATCGGGACCTGACTATTACTACTGATCTTAAACACCTGGCACCCTGTGTTGCTGATATCCCATGGCCGGGAACATTTTTTGAAGCGGATCAGGCACTGATCAGTGTGTTTGGCTGGGGGCCGACACGAGAAGCAGCAGTTTCCCTTCTGGATAAGCATATTAGCATCGTCCGACAATACATACGGTGATGGATCCCATAGACGACCTGCTGAAAGATCCCGCAATACGTGCATATCTTTACCGTCTGGTGAAGGATGAAGGGCTCAACCTCATCGAACGATTCCCGCGCGAGGGTGAGCACAGCGATGAAGATCTTGCGGCACAGACCGGTATCAACTTAAATTCTGTAAGGCATACCCTGTATACCCTCTATGAAAAACGGCTTGCGGAGTATCACCGGATCAAAAACAATGAGACTGGCTGGTTGACCTATCTCTGGCAGCTCCGCATCGATCACATCTATGATGCGATTCGCGAAGATATGGCCCTTGTCTTGGAGAAACTCGAACAGCGGGAGAAGTACGAAGAAGAAAACGACTTCTTCATCTGCAAGGAATGCCAGATCCTTTTTACCTTCCCTCAGGCTATGGGTTGCGATTTCAACTGTCCGGGCTGCGGGAAATCCGTGACGCATTTTGACAACGAAATGCTCCTGCGATCTCTCAAACAACGGATTGGAGATATTAAAAAATCACTGGGTCATGCCGAACCAACCGGATAAATCCTGTGAGGACCTGCTGCATGAAGCAGGATGCAGCGAAAAGGTAATCACGCATTGCCGGGCTGTCCGGGATGTTGCACTTGGATACGCAGCGTTCGATGCCCTTGTACGGGTTGATCTGGTACGTAAAGGTTCGATGCTTCACGATATCGGCCGGGGATCGACTCATAAAATCCTGCACGCACAGCATGGAGCAGATCTCCTGCGTGCCCACGGGATCAGCGAGGAGGTCGCCAGGATTGTCGAGTGCCATACAGGAGCAGGGCTCACGGCTGATGAGTGTACGCTTCTCCGGCTGTCTCCCCGCGACTGCATGCCGCGGACCACGGAAGAGAAGATTATCACCCATGCGGATAACCTCATTGAGGGAAGGAGGCGGGTGATTATTGAGGAAAGTATTGCATCCGCCATTCACCTGCCCAGAAAGGTGAGACTGAGGATGTATCACCTTGCCCGGGATGTTGAACTGCTCTGCAGCTAAATAACATCAGAATTTTTTTAGTTAGTTGTCACATTTCTTTGCAGGTATTGGATACCGAATGCCCGGGGAGCGTTCATCACTACATGGTTTTTTCCACGAAGATCATAGTATTTATGAGGGTCACCCGCCTCAGAGCCTCTCGGAGGCGCAGGGGGGAGAGAGGTTTTTCGGAATTTTCAGTTACTGATCCGCTGCGGGGACACCCCGCCGGGGGCGGTGGCGTTCAGCGTACAGGGAGATATACCGGCCTCGATCTCTCAACATACATGAATAATATAATCCCGATAGTTTGGATTACATCTCCCCAAAACACTTCTGAAAACAAACGAAGAGAAATTCCTGTTTGGCTTTGATTTAATTCCGGGATATGCCACTCAGATGATGACCTGCCTGACCTGGGGCAGGGCACGGATCTGTTCGATAACGCCCACCGGCATGGACTCCTCAACGATAATCACGAGCCTTGGCTCTTCGGAAAACTCCGGGTCAGTAACAAAGATTTGCCGGATGGAAACATCATGCAGGGCAAGAATCTGGACGACAGCACCGACAATTCCCCGCTCGCTCGCATTTTTCGGGAGCACGGTGACAACAGAAAATCCCAGTGATTCTGCAACTTTGGAAAGGTCCGGTGTCGCCCGCATATTCAGGAAGATATCGCGGAGAACCGGGCGTTCAAGAATGCGATGTGCTGTGGAGTCCACGACCCTGCGATCCGATCCGATCACTTTAGCCACCGAGGTTGCCGGCACCTCGATACCATTACAACTGATCCGTCCGTCTTCAGTCACACCAAAACCGTTCTCGAGCAGGAACCGCACCACCCGGCCCTGTGAAGGTGAATCGGAAAACTCATGGATGATGTCTGACCACATACTCACCACTGGGTATGACGCATATAAATATACATCTATGCCGTTTGGGCGCCGTCATAGCCGGAAAATTGCCATGCATCAGCTGTCCGGCAGGATTATGCCGGATTACTGAATTTCTACGGCCATTACCGCCAGCAATCGGATGCAATCTGGGGAGCTGCAGAGAAAAACAACTTGCATAAGATTTTATTAGATAGACAACCTCTTTGTTATGGCACTGAGCGAGGGTAGCCAAGCCAGGTCAAAGGCGCTAGGTTGAGGGCCTAGTCTCGTAGGAGTTCTTGGGTTCGAATCCCATCCCTCGCATAAACAAGTTAGGTTATAGGCATCACAAAAAACGCACTCTTTTGACGCTTACCGAGGGATTACACAATTCTGTCAGAATAATCAATGTTAAAGACGTCCGTTTATACTGAAAATATATTTTTGTATTCCTTTTTATTTTTCAATTCTCCATAGCAGCACTTTTCCACGGGTGGTCTGATTCTCTATTCCAAAATATTAGATACATAGTGAAGCTAATGTCGGTGAATTCTGTTTTGACGCATTGGTAGGTAATTTTATCGAAAAATTAATTGGTTTTATTTTTTTTCAATTCTTCTAATATTTTTGTTTGGTTATACTCAGATTGGGCGAAAGACAAAATCGCTATCCCAATGCCAATATCCAAAGTGCCATAGAAAAAAGAGTTAATTACCATCACTTTTACTCCATAGAGGACTAATAATATTCCGAATACCGCCTGTATGATCCCTACAACTGAATATCCATGACAATTCATAAACACCAGTATCGTGATGCATTATATTAAAGTTGTCTGTCACAATCAGAACAAATATGAGAAAATTTCATCCCACTATTCTTTTTTCATGCGAGTGTCAATGAGGCTGTATGAAGCCTGTATTGGCAAATCCTCCTTATCCATGTTATAATTTGGAATAACGAATATCCAAATGGGAAAAGAGATTTAAAATCACAGCAATTCTACTATCTTAAGAATTATCTCGCCATTCTTAAGGAATTGCCATGACCGGATGTTACGGTCTCATGGTTCGTCCGGTCAGCCAGGATCATAAACAGAACTTGGGAGATAGTCAGGTTGTGGTGCCCGGGCTACTGTATTGGCGGCGAATCCCCGTAACAGCATCCTGACGTAGGGATAAGTTTTAATTTTTTAAAAATAAGCCATTTTAATAGTTATTTTTCCTTTCCCCCTTTCCAGGCTGAACCAAGATCACTTCATCTTATTTTTATCATGACATTACCCAATCAAAAATACCAAATTTTATAGTGTCAAATGACCAGTATCATGCATTTGCCCCCGCGAATAGCTGAAGAAACCAGAAATTATGGAGTCCACATTCGATAGCGTGATATGTATGCTTCTCGTGGAGCTCGATGAAAAGGAGAAAAAATCATTATGAAGCCGGTATTTAAACACGCCATAAAACCGTGCCGGATCTTACGATTCTGCCCTTATGGATCGATTGTTGAAAACTACCCGATAGTTGAAACATTCCCGCTTCCCAGAAAGGACGAGCCTGAATCATGCAGCGTGTTCGGGCACCAATGCCCGGTGTTCTTTCATGCAGGGCCGTTGGTAGATGAGGGTGAAGTATCAACAGAAGATAGTGATCGGTGGTTTACCGAGCTGAAAGAAAGATACGGCTGATTCGGTACGCCTCTCCCGATGATCTACCTCGGGGAACTCGCTGTACCGAAAATTAACACCCGCTATTGCGATCCTGTAGATAGAGAAGCACTCCCCATCATTCCATTCAGAGCATTCCTTTCTGGAGCCTTTGTCAAAGCCGGATTACAATTTTCAGGATCTTTCATCATTTTAATTATTGAATTTTTTTAGTCCCAATAAGATTCCGTGATATGTTTCTTCCAGCTAAGGGTAATGCGGCGGCGGGTACTGTTGATGGGTGGATCGATGTAAACGGCCGGTAAAGGATGGCAGTAAAATGCCGCTGAAATATCCTGAGACCCACAAAGACTGTTCGACAAACAACTCTTCTGCATCTATCGATGGTGATGTCTTATCTGTTCTGGGTTATCGCATTTCGGGGAGTCTTGGGCATGCGAGGGAAAATCCCTGGTGAGCATTCAAATTTTTTATACATTTCTTCCGTGCAACAATCTGTATTCGTTTATTCGTGGACGAAAAAAGGGTTATGGGGGATCTACTGGCATTTTTATGGTAATGTAATATGCATGGACCGCCAGCAGGAAATAGATAGGGAAGAGTGTCTCGTACGTAAAAGTTTCTCCCATGTATTTCAACGCCCAAACCGTTCCGAAGATGTCGAGCTCGAAGATCATGACACCCCACCATTTTGCAAGGTAGGCGTACCCGAGACCCGGGAGCACGAAATTCAAAAATCCCGCAATCAGGGGATTTTTCTTCAGTCTGGGGCGGCGGGAGAGACCACGGGGAAGATGTATCAACTTTATACCGCATTTTTCAGAGGCAAGCACGGTTTTCCACCGCACTTCACTGTCTTCATCAGCAAGGGATTGGATCAGGGAGGGAATTGCCTGCGGACTCTTGAGCTCGCCGAGGATCTTGACAGCTTTGGTACGGACATTGCTATGCCGGTCATGAAGGACGTTGGCCAGTGCGGGAATGGCAGAATTCCCAATCAACTGAACCGCTTTCCAGTCCTGCATTCCCACAAAAAAGAATGCCTTTTCCTCATCATTGGGAGGTTTCCAGCCGATCATCTCAAGAGAACGTGCGGCGCCGAACCTGACATATTTGTCATGGTCACGGAGGCACGCGATGAGTGGTTCAATCGACTGGGGGTCAGGTATCTCGCCCAGGGCAATTGCAGCTTCCCAGCGGACCTCGCTGTTCTCATCCTTCAGCATCTCGATCAGCACTGGGACCGATTTAGGATCCCGGATCTCGGTAAGGGCCTTGATGATCACGAGCCGGTTATCCATATCTTTCTTCTTTAACGCCCGGATCAGCGCATCCGTTGCCTCAAGGCCGAGGCTGCCCAGTGCCTTTGCCGCCTCGGACTGCGTACTCATGTCATTTGAGTGGAGTGCCCTGATCAGACCTGAAATATCTTTAACTGCTGTTAATTTTTCAATATCCACCTTTTTTTGTCCAAACAGGGTTGAAAGGTCAACCATACGCTCACCCGGACAGGGCCGACTCCCTTTTTGCCATAAAGAATGTCTGTGTTGCAAATAATGCCATGATCGGAATCCAGATGATAACCGTCATGAGCAGTCCAAACAGGAGTTGACTGGTGAGGATCAGGATCATATAAATCTCAACGACAACAAGTCCCCACCATTTCCCCAGGTAATCATACCCGAGACCCAAAAAGAAAAAATTCAGGAGTGCTGCACCGAATACATTGGGTCCGGTCCGCACCCGTTTTGAAAGCTCAAGGGGCAGCTGGCTGGTCGGAACCTCGCACCGCAGAGATGAGAGCACCGCACACCAACGGACATTCTCGTCCGGGTCCCTCAATACGTGTTCACAGGATTTTTTTGCTTCAACGCCCCCGATTGAACTTAAGATCTCGGTAATCTGAGCCCGTATGGCGGGGTGCTGATCCCTGAGCAGGTCGATGAGGGGCCCGGTTGCGGATTTTCCCAGTTTTTTTATGGTATCCCAATCCTGCAGGGCTAAATAATAATATGCCCGATCCCGGTCTGTCTCCGCTGACCATCCGATCTGTTCGAGTGATTTTACCGACCCGTACCGCACATACCGGTCCTCATCTTTTAAGGAGGCCAGTAGCGCCGGGATTGCCCGTTTGTCACCGATCTCCCCAAGAGCCAGTGCGGCAACCCAGCGCACTTCGCTGCTTTCATCGGTCCTGAGGGTATGGATAAGGGGCTCAACCGATTGCGGACTTTTAATCGCTCCTAATGCCTCAATGGCACCAATACGGACATGTATCTTGGGATAAACCAGTGGCCTGAGGAGTGGTTCGCAGGCCATCTCCCCTAAGGTACCCAGTGCATCTGCAGCACGCCACTGGACATCATTTTTCCTATGGTCAAGGAGCCTTATTAATCCTCGAATATCCTGATCATTTTTCATCGCTTCGATATCCATGATACCTCTCCCCCCCGTAGAAAACCGTAGTGTAATCTGATAACTATTTTTATCGTCCTCTATATCTGAATCATTCAGAGCTGGTTATCAAATTATTGATTTGTTTGCGATAAAAAAGGCGAGAATCTTTCTTATTAAAAAAAAAGTGGCCGGATATTTTTTCCGCTTCTTGCCGTAAAGCCTGGAGGTGAAGCTGCCTGACAGACCAACTCCAGGTACCACCAGGGATTTTTTCCCGGTGTTATAGCCGTCTCTTCCACCACCCGAAGTAGGTGACCAGTGCAAGTACTGCAAGCACGATGACAATAATTACCGGGTTCTGCCTGGCTGAGGAAATAATCCAGCTATACATCTCGATATTGGTGGACATGGAGGATTTTGAGGCCACTATTATCGTTGGTTGCGGGGTCGGTGTTTTTTCGATCTCCGTAGATTTTGCAAACAATGCAATGCAGCAGAAGTGGGAGACCTGGGCCGTGATCATGCCGGTCTGGGGATTGATACTGGTGGGAAGATCCAGCCAGGTGCTGGTTGCGCTATCATACGTCTTTACCATAAGTTCCTGCCCGAATTGTGCATTTGGGGCAGTGAAACTGATCGAGATCCCCGGTGAGAAGGTTGCCCCGTCAGGCTGAAGTTCATACGCCCTGCCGGCAAAGGAAAACGAAGCTCCTGGCAAAGTACCGGGCAGGTTTTCTGCAGGAATAGCTTTGATGGTGATCGAGGAAAGCGGTTTACCCTCAGCGTCATTTGCGATAATCCCTGTACCGATATTTACTGTTGCCAGACCGTCAGTTGATGTGAGGGTCATGGCCTGAGTGACAACGCCTTGTGCGTTTGAGTAGATTTTGGCGGTTTTGCCTGGATCCGGAGGAGTGGCTTTCGTTATCTCCGGAGCGGCCGTGGTCTGGCTGACAACCGCTGTTCCTCCGCTGGAACCTCCGGCACCCGGGTTACTCGCTTCGTTGACGGCCTGTACGATAACGAAGGAGATCATCTGGAACGGATTATTGTTCCCGGTGAGGGAAGATATCCCAAACGTTGAAAGCCCAAGGGGAGAATTTGCCTCAAAGTAATCGACATTGTTCACAGGATTACTGTACAGATAACTTGTACGAAGTATCTGTCCTGATGTTCCATTATCTGATATCCGCCAGATAAATAGCTGGCCCGGTCCGCCAATAAGGTCAGAATTCCAGCTTGAATTAACGCTCATATGAATTTTGACTGATGAGACTGAAGGGAAATTGATCTTGGTAATTTTCGCGGTGTATGCGGTCCCAACAGGAAAAGCACTATTGGCAGATGCTATCTGTCGGAATTTTGTATCATACTCAGGTATCACACCCTCCCAGATTTTTGTGCTGAGTATCGCGTTACAAGGGTAGGATGGAAGATCCATGCTATAGTTAAACGAGGATTTTGTTCCTATCTCGCTTGAGAAACTTGGGGAAGGATCTATCTCTTCCGATACTACATGAACGCCGGTAGGCTTCCCGGTAATCAGGTTACCGCTCCGGGAAAAACCGATTCCGTTCAGTGCGTAGATGGTGATATTTTTAAAGCCCCGGTCAGCGGGGGATTGCAATTCCAGCACAGAATTGTTAGGGATTAATGCTGCTGGCAGGATGGATGTATCAACCGTGACAGTTTGCGGACCCCCGCAATTGGTAATGGTCAACCCGTTGATCGTTGTATTCGCTTCCCTGACAGCACCGTTGAGGACATGGATGTAATTCCATTGGGTTTTTAAATTCGATCCGTATGCATTGGTTGCAGTCAGGTTGACCGTATACGTCCCAATGGTGGTATAGGAATGGGTGGGGTTCCGGCTTGTTGAGTTTGACCCGTCACCAAAATCCCAGCTCCACGAGGTCGGACTTCCCAGAGACGTATCGGTAAAAGTTGTTGTTACCGGTGCAATATCCGCTATCGGCGAGGCTGAAAAATTTGCAACTACCGCCAGACCAGCCGGAGGCGTTGTCTCGATCACGAAGTTGAAGGTACCGCCTCCGAGTCCATCGGTTCTCGTCGCAGTGAGGTGTGATGTCTGTTCTCCACCCGTGTTGGCAATCCATGGACTTCCTGCTGATCCGGTGAAAGTTAATGTGACCATTTCGCCAGCAACCGTAGCACCACCGGTTGACGTCAGCGTCAAAGTGTTACCTGTTACCGACCTTATCCATATTGCATTGGCAGCAGTGTCATTGATTATTACATTAGCATCGGTGAGTGTGCCACTGGCAACATACGCATTCAGGCTGGAAACGTCAATGGTGATGGTGTCACCCTGAGTAATATCTGAACCTGTGATGGTGATCACCGGCGAAGTAGTTCCGTTCGTTGCCGTGATCTTTGCACCGTTTGCTATGATAAGATTGACAGGAAGTGGAGGTGCTGTCTCGATTACGAAATTAAATGTGCTGGATCCAAGTTGATCCGCCCTGGTTGCCGTGAGGTGTGATGTTTGTTCTCCACCCGTATTGGCAATCCAGGGATTTCCTGCTGCTCCGGTGAAAGTCACGGTGACCGTTTCACCAACAGCCGTAGCGCCACCGGTTGACGTCAGCGTCAGGGTGTTACCTGTTACCGACCTTATCCATGTTGCATTGGCAGCAGTGTCATTTATCATTACGTTAGCATTGGTGAGTGTGTGACTGGCAACAAGACTGAGTAAATTAGTCATGTCGATGGTGATGGTGCCCCCCTGAACAATTGGTGAATCGGTGATAGTGATCACCGGTGATGTGGCTCCATCCGCAGCCGTGATCTTCGCACCGTCTGCTATACTAAGACCGCTTGGCGGTGGCGGTGCTGTCTCAATATCGAAGTTGATGTAAGCATCTCCGAGCCCATCGGCTCTATGTACTAGCATGGAAAATGGCTGATCTCCACCTGTATCAGATATCCATGGAATTACTGCTCCGGTGAAGGTCACGGTGACCGTTTCACCGACAGCCGTAGGGCCACCGGTTGACGTCAGTATCAGGCTGTCATTGCCAACATCAACTGTCTCCGTCCAATTTGCATTTGCAGCAGAGTCAGTTATCACTACATTAGCGTCTGTGAGGGAAAAACCTTCAACAAACCATTTTAAATTTGACACGTCGATGGTGATGGTGCCACCCTGAACAATTGGTGAATCGGTGATAGTGATCACCGGTGAAGTGGCTCCACCTGTAGTATTGATCTTTACACCGTCTGTTACATTGAGACCCGCCGCCGTCACCGGCACCACCAGAAATGCCAAAATGAGAATCAACAATAGCGGCAGAGGAATTAATTCTTGTTTCTTCATGGAATACACCTGATATTTCCCACCACTTCTCACCATCTGTTCACCGAGTGTTATATGTGTGACCGCCAGAAAGCAGGCACAAAAATGTTTGGAATTATATTTTAACTGCTTATATAACTTACCAAATGCAGTTTCGGTTTCATTTACAGTAACCCGGGTACTACAAATAGTAAAATTGGGGAAGAAAATAACAAAAAAATATACCTCATGCAATCGCGTGATCCCGCATAAACAGAATAAAAAATTGCCCCGTCATCTAAAAAATAATTCTCAGGGATATCAATCGTTTTCTGCCGGTTTTCTTTTTATTTCACATTAAATGAGTCTGTGAGCTCTTACATCAAAGGAACCCTCATGGAAAAAAAATATTCAATTTTATTAGCCTGAACGGCGGTCAATGCCTTCAGAATATCCCGTATTTTGATTGCTATTGATAGTAATCCCGGTTTATCGACCCTGTGTTCCGGTCACATTCGGCATTACCGCAAGATAACGGATCAAAAATATATTCTAATGCATTGCGTTAATGCCTTGCATAGTCATTAAATATTTTATATATTATATTATCATTTATTCAGCGCGCCAAAATATTTCCCGACATTCTTCAGTCATCCTGATGACCGCCTACTATACTTGAGATTGGGAGATCGAAATTGGGAGTATATCATGAAAACGTCACGTGTATTAATGATTGTTATTGCCATTCTTCTCTTTCTGGTTCTTGTTCAGGGTGTGCAGGCAGCGGCCCCGATAGCAGTATTCACTGGCACACCGACTTCGGGTCCAGTACCATTGAACGTAACATTTACGGACGAATCGACCGGAAGTCCCACCGGCTGGACATGGTTCTTCGGCGACGAGAATTATTCGGCATCTTGGACGCAGGTGAATGCGAGTGCTGAGTGGACCGCGAGATCCTATCAGAGCAGTGTGCTGATGCCGGACGGTAGCATCGTGCTGATGGGTGGTCGGGATAGCGGCGGCTATAAGAATGACGTGTGGCGGTCAACGGATAACGGTGCTACCTGGACACTAATGAACGCGAGTCCTGGATGGTCAGCACGATTTGCGCACAGCAGCGTGGCGATGCCGGACGGCAGCATCGTGCTGATGGGCGGTCTCGACAGCGGCGGCTATAAGAATGACGTGTGGCGGTCAACGGATAACGGTGCTACTTGGACACTGATGAACGCAAGTGCCCCTTGGCCGGCAAGATACTTGTTTAGAAGCGAGGCAATGCCGGATGGCAGCATCGTGCTGATGGGCGGTATGATCAGCAGTAGCAATTTGTTCAATGACACGTGGCGATCGAAGGATAATGGCGCTACTTGGACTGAGGTAAACGCGAGTTCTGGGTGGACTAGAAGGGCTGATCTAAGTATCGTGGCAATGTCAGATGGTAGTATCGTGCTAATGGGTGGATATGACGGAAGCAACTACTTAAATGACACGTGGCGGTCGACGGATAATGGCGCTACGTGGACGCTGATCAACGCAACTTCTGGATGGACGGCACGGTCCACTCACAGCAGTTTGGTAATGCCGGATGGTAGTATCGTCCTGATGGGTGGTATTGATGGCAGTTTGAAGAATGACGTGTGGCGGTCGACAGATAATGGTACTACGTGGACGCAGGTGACCGCGAGTGCTGGATGGTCGGCACGAGCCTATCAAAGCAGCGTGGTGATGCCGGACGGAAGCATCGTGCTGTTTGGTGGTAGTATTGACACCTTTACCTATACAAACGACGTGTGGCGGCTGAATCCCATTGGATCGTCTGCCCAGAACCCGTCCCATACCTACTCTGCGCCGGGGACCTATCAGGTAGCATTGCAAGCATTCAATGCCGGCGGGTACAACAGCACACGGAAAGGAGGGTATATCACGGTGATTTCTCCAAATCTTACTGGATGCGGGGTAATCTCTTCTTCGGGTTCGTACACGCTTCAGAATAATATCCTGAATAGCAGCGCAACTGTCTGCATCAATATTACATCATCCGATGTTACCTTTGATGGCAATGGATACACGATTGACGGAACCGATACAACCAGCCCCCCCACCTATGGTATTTATGCATATAATTTATCCAAAACATTGCAAAATGTCACCATCCGGAATGTGACACTTACAGACTGGTATGCGGGTCTTGTATACTGGAATGTGAATTCAAGTGTAATCGAAAATACGACCGCTAATAGCAATAGCTTGGGAATGGATATTGCAACTGGATGCGATTACCTACACCTTGTTAACAACAATGCCAGTTTAAACACAGCCATTGGGTTCTCAGTTGATAGTGGTCATACAAATATCGACCACAATACAGCTTTAGGCAATACTAATTATGGAATTTCAATTAATTCCAATAATAATAACTTTATTCATGATAATACAATATTCCAAGTTCCCTATATGGGTATCTTGGTTATGAGCGGAAACAATACAATCACAAATAATACTATCACCGGTTTGGGAAATTGGGGAGGAATTTATCTAAGTGGTGGTTCATATACACAATATAACACAATAGTCAACAATAGTATTTCTAAATTCAGCAATCCCATCTTTATCGATAGTGTATCCAATAATTCCTTTTTCAATAATTATTTCAACAACACTCACGATGGAGTGTACTTTTACAATGCACCTTATAGCAACACCTGGAACACAACCAAAACTTTAGGCACCAATATTATCGGTGGTTCCAACTTTGGCGGCAACTTCTGGGGAAACACTTCCGGCACTGGCTTTTCCCAGACGTGTGTTGATGCGAATCAAGATGGGATTTGCGACTCTCCGTATAACATCACTTCAGGGAATGTAGACAATCTCCCGCTGACGAACAATCTCCCGTCAGCTCCGGTCCACAACCTCAATACGCACTTCAACTATACGACAATCCAAGGAGCGATAAATGATGTCAACACCTTGGCAGGCCATATCATTGAAGTAGACCCCGGTGTGTATTCTGAAAATGTGGTGGTGAACAAATCGCTTATCATCCGTTCAGCTTCTGGGAATCCATCCGATACCATCGTTCAGGCCAACGACATAAATAAAAGTGTCTTTGATGTGACTGCCAGCTCAGTAAACCTCAGCAGCTTTACCGTGGAAAATACATCAAGTTCAAGTATGGGCGGCATTTATCTCCGATCCGGCGCTAACAATTGTAACCTTTCGTATCTCACACTCACTAATAATTATTGGGGTATCTACGCTTCTTCGTCTGGTAACACCATCATCCAGAACGATGCTACTGGAAATACCGCAGGTATCACGACCACCACCTCTAGTAACAATACAATCATCCAGAACAATGCCACTGGAAACTCCGGGTGGGGTATCTACGTTTATTCCAATAGTCGCAACACTACAGTCCACGATAACAATGTAAATGGAAATCGTTATGGAATTTTCGTTTATTCATCAAATGACACCGTTCTCTACCAAAACAATCTCACTACAAATAATTGGAGTATCTCAGTGAGTGGTTCTAGTAATACTACCATCTTCCAGAACAATTTTATTGGAAAAAATAATTCAACTGATTCCGGTATTGACGTTGATTCCTCTAACAATACTACCATATCCCAAAACTATATCACTAATATGGGGTATGGCATTTTCTCTAGTTCCTCTAATACCAACACCAATATTTCCCAGAACAATGTCACTGGATCTTACAATGGTATCGAGCTTTATTCCTCTGGTAACAACACCGTCATCCAGAATTGGGCTGCTGGAAATCATCGGGGTATAATGCTTGATCATAACTCTACAAACAATATTATCATCAATAATTATATGATTAATAACACCCAGTATGGAATCTACCTTACTTCATCGAATAGTAACACCATTTTTAACAATTATTTCAGTAATCCCAATAATGCACAAGATGACAGTACAAATTTCTGGAATATAACAAAGACAGCAGGCACAAACATTATTAATGGTTCATGGCTTGGCGGAAACTATTGGAGCAATTATACGGGTATTGATACGAATGGGGATGGATTGGGCAATACTCTCCTGCCCTATAATAATACCAATGGAATCCTATTCGGTGGCGATTATCTGCCGCTCGTAACTCCTGGTGTAACCACTGGCATTACCGGATGCGGTGTAATCTCTTCCCCAGGTTCGTTCACTCTTGAAAATGATATCCTGGATAGCAATGCACTCACATGCATCGGTATCTCGTCTTCTGATGTGACATTCGATGGTAACGGCCATATTATTGACGGGATAGATACCGGGGGAACCTCAGGAATCTCAACGGCTGGCTATAATAATGTCACCATTAGCAATGTTACCCTCACAGACTGGGGGTTGGGAATTTATTATTGGAATATGGATTACGGACTTTTACATAATATTACTTACACCAGTAATCAAAATGGGATGCAGATTGCCGGTCGCAACCTCACGCTCACGAACAATACTGCTACCAACAATACGTATGATGGAATGTGGGTGTCGGGATGGAATATTTCCGTACGAGATAACACACTCGCATATAACGGCAATAACGGGTTATATATCGAAAATGATAACAATACCGTCATCAATAATATCGCGAGAAATAATACCTTCCATGGAATTAATGCCTCATATTGTAATAATAGTACATTTTCTGGGAACACTTTGAATTACAATTCAGCAAGTGGATTTTTCGTGTATTCAGGAATGAATAACACCATAGCCGATAATACCGCAAACAATGATAAGGGAAATGGATTCTCCTCTCAAGGCAGCTATTACAACAACTTCACTCATAACACCGCAAAAAATAATGATAATGATGGTATTGCTATAATATATTCCAATCTAGGGTATGGTCCAACAAACCATATCATACAAAATAATATTTTCGACAGAAATTTAGTAGGAATTGGCATTTCTTTCACGAGCTACAGTAACATAACAGGAAATTTCGTCACCAACAGTACTGATGTGGGAATTATACTTACAGGAAATACGGCTACTGATAACCTGATTTATAATAACTATTTCAAAAATAATTATGTAACTGTTGATGACCGACAAGGAGATTGGCCTAATATCTATAATGTGACCAAAACACCCGGAACAAATATTATCGGCGGTTCATATCTTGGAGGTAACTACTGGAGCGATTATATGGGTGTTGATACGAATGGGGATGGGTTGGGCAATACCCTCATTCCTTTCAATTATTCAGGAATGATTGCGAAACGCGGAGATTATCTGCCACTCACCTCACCATCTTTCACTTTGCCAGTTGCTTACTTCACCGCCAACGTTACTTCCGGCGCAGCACCGCTTACCGTGCAATTCACTGAAACTTCGACCGGTTCCCCCACTGGCTGGGCATGGTACTTCGGTGACGAGAATTTCACGGCACCATGGACACTGGTGAATGCAAGTGCCGGGTGGTCGGCGAGATACGAGCACAGCAGCGTGGCGCAGCCGGACGGCAGCATTGTGCTGATGGGCGGTCATGACCCCATAGACGGCTCTAAGAATGATGTGTGGCGGTCAACGGATAATGGTGCAACGTGGACACAGGTAAACGCGAGTGCCGGGTGGACGGCAAGAGAGGGTCACACCAGCGTGGCGCTGTCGGACGGCAGCATTGTGCTGATGGGGGGTGACATAATTAGCGGCTATACGAATGACACGTGGCGGTCAACGGATAACGGTGCAACGTGGACTGAGGTGAATGCGAGTTCCGGGTGGACGGCAAGAGGCGGTCATAGCAGCGTAGCAATGCCAGATGGCAGCATTGTACTGATGGGCGGTTATGACAGCAACAGCCCTAAGAATGATGTGTGGCGGTCAACGGATAAAGGCGCAACGTGGACCCAGATGAACGCGAGTGCCGGGTGGTCGCCAAGATCCGCTCCAAGCAGCGTAGTACTGCCCGATGGTGGCATCGTCCTGACGGGCGGTGTGGGCAACAGTGCCAGCTATAAGAATGACACGTGGCGGTCAGCGGATAACGGCGCAACGTGGACCCAAATGAACGCAGGTGCCGAGTGGATGGCACGAGCTGGTCATAGCAGCGTGGCAATGCCGGACGGCAGCATAGTGCTGATTGGGGGTACAGACTACTACGGATATATGGGTGACGCGTGGCGATCAATGGATAACGGTACAACATGGACACAGGTAAACGCGAGTACCGGATGGACTGCACGAGCTGGTCATAGCAGCGTGGCAATGCCGGACGGCAGCATCGTGTTGATGGGCGGTAGGGACGGTTTCAATAGTTTTGATAATGACGTATGGCGGTTAATGCCCGCCGGGTCATCGGCGCAAAACCCGTCCCATACCTATACCGTGCCGGGAACCTATTCGGTAGCATTGCAAGCGTACAATGCAGGCGGATACAATAGCACGCGGAAGATTGGGTATATCAACGTCACAGCAGCTGGTGTAACCCCGACAGCGAGTTTCACTACGAATGTTACATCCGGGACTGCCCCCCTACCTGTACAGTTCACTGATACCTCGACTGGTACTCCAATATCTTGGAACTGGTCGTTCAGGAACGTTACAGGAAATAATACTGAGGTATGGTGGAGCACCAGTCAGAATCCCGAAAAGACATTTGGAGTCGGGAACTACTCGATTGCATTGAACGCAAGCAACAGTGCCGGGTATAATGTCTCAATGCCGGGAACATTCATCAACGTAACGGCACTGGGCGGCGTGCATGCAGATTATCTCGTAAACACTACGAACGGTACAGCGCCCCTTGCCGTTGAATTTACCGACATTTCAACAGGAAGCCCGACAGATGTCTGGTATGATTTCGGGGATGGGACGGTAGCAAACTTATCCTCACCCGGTTCCCTATTAACTCATACATACACGAATGAAAGTACGTATTTCCCCGTAATACACGCCTCGAACAGTATAAGCAGTGATTATAGAACAAATGCAACCATTTCGGTGAATGTGACTCCACTGGCTCCGGATTTAGAAAAAGCGGCTCAAATTGTGATCAATGACCCAACAATAATACCCAATGGTGATATATCGACGATATCATTGTCGAACAGCCCGACTCAGGAAACCACCGGGTCAACGATTCAACTTTGGGGGGACAAGGACCCAATAACATTGTCCACCAAGGGTTATGTTATATTCATAGATGACGGTCCGCGTGCCAACGGGGATCACCCGGTGAGGTATGTCCAGGTTGATAATGACACCGGTGTTTCGACTGTATATAACGCTGAATCACTTTCAACGAACATTGATTTCAAGCCGCTCGCGGGAAATTTCTCGGATCCCGGCGGTGATCCAAACTCGGTTGGTGACCCGAACTCAGTTAATTCACCATCACCCAACCCGGGCGGGGGACTGGGATTTCTTAATTTGGGACCAGCATGTACTGGCCCGGACTGCAGTCATAAATATGCGCTCCTCATAGACGGTGGGTTCAACGCGTCTCAGAATCATATACGATACTGGAATGACATTTCCTTCATGTATCAGACCTTGAACCAGACCTACGGCTATCCAAGAAACCATATTACAGTGCTGATGTCAGATGGAACGAGTTCCGGTATTGACCGGCACAACGCAACCAAGCCAGATGGCACCATTATAACGGATAATTCTCCCCGTAATCTTGATAATAGTACGGATGGCTCAAGCGATGTGACCGGTGATGCTACAAAAGCCAATATAAATGCTACCCTCAAGAGTCTGAATACCACACTCACAAATCAGGACAGTCTTTTCATATTCACGACAGGCCATGGCGGAAATGATACCAAATACTGGTCAGGAATTAACAGTTCAATCTATTACACCTGGAATCAGGAATATATCAATGATACTGAATTTGTAGCCTTACTGCCAAAAAATCCGAAGAATATCACGATGGTAATGGAGCAATGTAACAGTGGAGGTTTTGTCGATAATTTCATTGACAAATACACCGGGCCCCAGAACCGGGTGATAGCAACAGCGGCAAACGGGAGTGAACCTTCCTGGGGGAATGGCTTCTCCAACGCGTGGATGGCCGGGGTGGCGATGATCGATATCGGTGCAGGGCGTGTGGCAGATACCAATGGCGATCAAAAAATCTCGATGTCGGAAGCCTATATTTTTGCGAAATCGAAGGATCCCTCCGCAGATTCCTCGCTGTCGGTCTATGAACATCCGCAATATAGCGACAAAACCGCAGGAACTGGTACAACCCAGTACCTCAGCACCTGTCCCGGTTCTTCGATTGAAGTGACAGCTCCTAAAGGAGGCGACATCTCCATCGGAGGCGAGACCTGGTACATGGGATATAAACGTAATATTACCTGGATCCAGACGGGGTTATCCGGAAAGAATGTGGATATTGAACTGTGGAATGGTACTGGACCAACGAAGGCGCTGACTATCACTACAGTACCTGCATCGAATGGAATCTATCTCTGGAGTATTCCAAAAACTCTGGCAAATGGAACTGATTACTTTATTAAAGTAAGCAATTACACTGCACCAACGGTGAGTGGTAGTAGCAGCTTGAAATTTAGTATCCAATCATATGGTGGACCGGGTTATATAAAGGTAAATTCCACGCCAGTTCCTAATTCATCTCAATTGGGAGCCTCGATTTATATTGACGGAGTGCTGCAAAAAAGTAAACTGACAAATAGTACCATTTATCCCGCAGACCCAGGTACCCATACCGTAAGTGTGACACGTACAGGCTTCAGCGACCAGTCTGTATTTGGGCTCGTAACTCCAGGCAATACGTGGACTATGCCCAACTTCGTGCTGCAACCGGGTGGATCGAATGATCCGACTGCACCAGATTATCAACCACCCGCAGGTAACCTTGTCGTCAATTCCATTCCTGTAGACGCCGAGATCGTAATTGGCGGGGATGGCACCGGATTGATGACAAACACTGGAAAAGAGATAGGAATTGATCCAGGAACCTACGATGTGACGGTGATGCGTGACGGCTATCTAATACCAGATAACCTATCTGTGACAGTCAGTTCCGGACAGACGGTAACTGTACCAACCTTCACGCTCAGCCCGGCTCCCCCGGAAACTGGCAGCATCAATGTCACATCAACGCCGGTTGGAGCCTGGATCTTCATCAACGGTATTAATACCACGGTCACTACACCTCATTTGTTTGTCGGGCAGCTAGCAGGGGACTATGACGTGAATGTAACTCTGGCCGGGTATATTCCGTCAGAAACCCAGATCAAAACGGTTACGAAAGGTTCAGAAACCGTCTTTACCTTCACGCTCAGTCCAGTTGTTATAGCCCCGGTTGCATACTTCACTGCGGATGTTACAACCGGTACTCCCCCATTACCTGTACAGTTCACCGATACCTCGACCAATACACCGACGACATGGAACTGGTCATTCCGGAACGTTACCGGGAATAATACTCAGGTTTGGTTCAGCCAGGTACAAAGTCCCGCCCATACATTCGGAGTCGGGAACTACTCGATTGCATTGAACGCGAGCAACAGTGCCGGTTCCAGCATCTCAACGCAGGTTACGTTCATCAACGTCAGCACAACTGTTGTAGCCCCGGTAGCGCGATTCACTGCGGATGTTACGTCCGGAACCGCTCCGCTACCCGTACAGTTCACCGATACCTCGACTAATAAACCGACGAGGTGGAACTGGTCGTTCAGGAACGTTACCGGGAATAATACACAGGTCTGGTTCAGCCAGGTACAAAGTCCCGCCCATACATTCGGAATCGGGAACTACTCGATTGCATTGAACGCGAGCAACAGT
>Ga0187854_10000224_pt1 | contig 84180 bp, 77 predicted proteins | sample June2016WEW_6_15_FD_132445 | JGI IMG/M metagenome (GOLD analysis project Ga0187854, IMG submission 132445) | Peatland microbial communities from SPRUCE experiment site at the Marcell Experimental Forest, Minnesota, USA - June2016WEW_6_150 | ecosystem: Environmental > Terrestrial > Soil >... | reverse complement strand
TGGAGAATGAAACACAGGTCCTCCTGAAACGATTGCTCAGGAAGGTTTAACAGAAAACTTCTTTACGGGGGGTGGGTCAAAATTGGATGCCTATGATGGGTCAATTTTCAATGCCGATTGACATCAGTTTTCACAAATTCATGTAACACCCCCTCCCTAACACATCATACCACCATCAACCGTCAGAATTTGGCCAGTTACATAATCAGAGTCGTTTGAGGCAAAAAATATAAAAGAAGGGACAAGCTCTTTAGGATCAGCCAGATTTAAAAGTCTTTCCCCATCCTGTCCGTAAAAGTCAGCAAGGGCATCGGTCATGCGGGATTTTGCTATAGGCAGGATTGCGTTTACCTGAATGTTATGAATCAATAGCTCTCTGGCAACATTTTTGGTGAAAGCATAGATTCCCCCTTTTGCTGAAGCATAGTCTGAAACACCTACAGACCCCCTGACTGCTGCTGGGGCACAGACATTTATGATTTTTCCACGCTTCTTATCTTTCATAAAACGTTTTACTATTTCAATAGTGCAATAAAAGGTACCATATAGATGCGTTTTTATCACTCTATCCCATTGTTGGGGACTGATTTCCAAAAAAGGGGTAGGTTTTATGATGCCTGCGTTATTAACCAATGTATCTACGTTACCAAAGATGTTTTCTACATTTTTTATAAGTTTTTTTACCTCTTCGTAATTTCCCACATCAAAAAGTCCACCATCTACCTTTGCCCCTAAACTTTTACAGTTCTTCATTACTTCGTTAAGCCCTTCTCTGTCTTGATGCCCGACAAGGTAAAGGTCGGCACCTTCTTTTGCAAACCCCTCTGCCACAGCCTTTCCAATCCCTTTTGAAGCACCCGTAACAAGAGCAACCTTGTTTTCTAATCTCATATTTACCTCCCTTCATCTTTAAAATACCATCTGACAGGGAATTCCCTCCGATTCAAATGCTGTCCTCAATTCTTCTCCCTTTTGTGAAAAAAAGCCGTCTCCCATGGCCCACTGCATCCCATATCTCTTGTATGCCCAGTCTGCGTAATGATAGTTAAGCCTGTCAACGATCACATACTCCACTTTACCCTTAAGCGCACTAACCAGATCCTCTGCACCCGGAAGGATCGGTGCTACCATGGCAAAAGTCCTGATCCCTTCCGCATGAAGATGCGCCAATGCGTCGATCCTCTCACTGGATAATGATGCCTCTGGCTCAAAGATTTTTCTTATCCGTTCATCCATCGTGGTTATGGTGAATCCGACCTCGACATTGTCTGTTCTCTTCAGTATCTCGATGTCCCTCAGGACAAGGGAAGCTTTGGTCTGAACCGTGAAAGGCCAGCCGTTTTCTACGAGGATTTCAAGACATCGTTTAGTGAGCATATACCTCTTTTCCAATGGTTGATAAGGATCGCACACGCCGCTTATCCAAACCCTCTCGACCCTTTTTTTCTTCACCTCAGAGGCTAAAAGCTCAGGGGCATTTATCTTTACATCGACAAACTCCCCCCATCTCTCCCTGTGCCCTGTAAACCTCTTCATAAATCTGGCATAGCAGTAGAGGCAATCATGCTGGCAGCCAACGTAGGGATTTAAAGCATAATCATAAACCTTGGACCGCGATAGGATATTCTTTGCCTGTATCTCCCTGACATTCATTGTTAAATTTTATCATGATTAGATTAATTCCTAAAGCAGTTCTTGATAGAAAATTCCCTGCCGCAAACTTCCCGTCTTGACGGGGAGTAAGGCAGCGGGTTAAAATGGTTTGTAAATGAACAAAGGAAAATACATAAAGCCAACCAGAACGATTTGCTACCAGATACTCGACGATGTATTGCCGCTTGTGAAGGAAACCGTCGAACTGTACCGTTCTGCGGCATCGCATTGCCTGTCTGTTCTGAAAGATAATACGGAACTGCTCAGGGCGAAAGATGACCCTGACGCAGTTACCTCAAGAAAATACGATCTATTTAGCATCGTCGAACGTCTAATCCACCGTACTAAAAGCAATCCGAAACCATGGTATCCATTGGATGTCGTGGGAAAGAATTTACCTGCGTATATGAGGCGGAGCGCAATAAACAGCGCTATAGGCACCGCCGGGAAGCCAGGAGTTAACGGGAGCAAACAAACTTCAACATGCGATGTCTGGAGAAGCTTGTTTGCCCAAAATAAATATCAAATTTGTAGTGAAAGAAATAATCGACTTATTCTATTGCCAAACATGTTTTTTCTATGATATCCGAATCACAGTCGTAAAGGAGGTAATATATGCGAACACCTCACCTAATTATAGCAATGGTCGTTCTGATTTTGGTCACTGCATGTTCAGGACCGAGAGTCAAGCTTTTTACAGATGAAAGCGAACCCCTCAAAGAATTTACTCTCGAAGGTAGCGGTACGGATAAGATCTTGCTGATCCCTGTTAATGGATTGATCTCAGACATTCCCAAAAAAGGGATCATCCGAACATCATCAAGTATGGTTGAGCAGATCGTTTCTCAAATAAACAAAGCGGAAAAAGATAAACGGATAAAGGCAGTTTTACTCAAGATAAATTCTCCTGGGGGTACGATCACTGCCAGTGATCTTCTGTACCACGAAATTTCGTCATTCAAAGAGAGAACAGGCAGTAAAATCGTAGTTTCTATGATGGATGTTGCCACGTCCGGTGCCTATTACATGTCTCTTCCGGCAGATTTGATCATGGCACATCCGACAACTGTAACGGGCTCTGTGGGCGTTATTTTTCTACAACCTAAAGTCAGCGGCTTAATGGACAAAATCGGCCTAAGTGTGGATGTGAAAAAGTTCGGCAAAAATAAAGATATGGGGTCGCCTTTCAGGGATAGTAGCGAAGAGGAACAAAAACTTACGCAAAAAGCAGTGAATGATTTTGGAGAACGATTTCTGCGCTTAGTGCAAAAACACCGCAAGCCGGAACAGCAGGCTCTTTTGGAAATTTCAACAGCACGTGTGTTTATGGCTGACAATGCCTTGAGACTGGGACTGGTGGACAAAATTGGTTATTTGAGTGATGCTGTCCAAGAGACAAAAAAATTGGCAGGTGTTTCCGCGGATGCCAGAGTCGTGGTATATCGTCGTACAGAGTTCCCCGACGATAATTATTATAATATTGCAGATGTTGCATCTGAAAATTTAGATGTCTCAGTTATCAACATTGAACTGCCGGAAAGCCTCAGTCTTAAAACCGGTTTTTATTATCTATGGCCGGGGGCTATTTCAATCGAGAGATAAACCTCATGGCTATAACCTGCCATAGGAACGTTGTTATTCGTGCAATATCATTGCACGAATAACAACGTTCCTCACATGCAGCTATCCCCCCGTAACATTTATTTATGAGTCAACAGGGCGATTTATTCGCATAATAAGAGCGCGGATTGCTTTATGGCTCTTTTGAAGATTGTTTTTTTTGTGGGGTAAGAAGGTTCGCAGGTTTTCCGGTATTCATATTACTGTCATGATGAGATCCCATGGTATCTGATTGTCCCGGTCCAGAAGTGTCATGCAGATCTCCTCCTTCGGCTGTCGCAGGTTCACTCAGCATCTCTTCGTATTCCGGTATCACGACGCCTCTTCTCACCATGATTTCGTATATCTTATCAGCGCGGTTTTCAACAAACTTCGACGTACCAGTGGGATTATATCTTATAGGATTGGGAAGGGCCGCTGCCAACCTTGCTGCCTCTTGGGCCGTCAGTTCAGATACGGCCTTGCCAAAGTGGTGGCGCGCAGCAGCCTCGATACCGAACAGACCATCACCCCATTCCACGAGATTGAGATAAAGCTCGATAATTCTCCTCTTGGAGAGATTTCTCTCTAACCGCCATGTGAGGATAGCTTCTTTTATCTTGCGGACAGGATTTTTTGAAGGAGTCAGATACAGGTTCTTTGCGAGCTGCTGGCTTATTGTGCTGCCTCCTAGGGCAAATTTTCTCTTTTTGATGTCCTTTTCAATGGCCTTCTGCATGGCCTCATAGTCAAATCCCTCATGACTCCAGAATTTATCGTCTTCTGCAATAATCACTGCTTTTATCACATACGGCGGAATCTGTGACAGGGGCACCCACTGCTGAATAATTTTTTTCTTTTTACTCTGACTCTGCCACTCCTTTTCCCGATACTCCATAAAGGCCGTTTTTTTAGGGTACACCTTTCTCAGCTTGGAAACATCGGGGTAGACAAAATACGAGCCAATGTTTAGAAACAGGGCCGATATGAGGATAAAGGTAAAGATTTTGATGAGTTTTTTCATTTTAACTAAAGGAATCCCTTCAATCCACGTTTACTGCACGGGACGGGGAGGAATTTAAGCTCTCCGCAGCAAGTTGCGGGGAATGCGCTTGCTAGCGAATTCAAAACTTTCTGTGATGGCGCACCATCGCGAATGCTTCATATACCAAATCATCATGTGAAAGCAAGGAGTAGCATCTAGACCTATTGAGAAGCACTTTTTTGAGCAATCATGACCCTTTCACGAGCACTTGTACTGCCATCTTATTGAAGCGAAAGACTGTGATTTTATTTGATTTTATTGAAAATTCCTCGTTTATATGAAAATTTGCTTTGACTTATGATATTTTTTTCTGTAAAAGGTTTTGTTAGCTTTTTTGTGTGCAGCTTGTCATCCATTATCAAAATCTGTGCACCGTTAACAAAATGGGGATCCCCCGAATGAAAAAAAGGAGGTACTTCATGATGAAACGGCAGATTTTCCTATGGATGGGACTCATTGTCCTGTTCACTGCATTTGGCCTCAGCCAGGAGGTCCTTGCAAAGGAATATAAAGTCAGGCGAGGTGATTCACTCGCCAAGATTTCAAAAAAGTTCGGCGTTACTCCTCAGGCCTTGATGGAAGCGAACGGTCTGACAAACGATGCCCTCCAACCCAGACAAGTCCTCATCATTCCCGATAACGGTAAGAAAAGAATAGCGAAAGTCAAAAAGATAAGTTCTAATAGCGCCGAATACTATGTTGTGAAAAAGGGTGATACCCTTAAAGCCATCGCAAAGAAAACAGGCCATCCCGTAAGTGAAATCAGCAGGCTGAATCATGTCAATGCAAGGTCCTTGAGAATAGGACAGAAGCTTGTTCTTGCCAGACACGGCCCTGTGAGAGAATTGGCAACCGCGAGAACTGACGAAACAGATGAATCAGCCGAAGACGATGATTTTATAGGCGATGATGACGATCTCGTCATGAACAACGATCTGGCGGAAGTAGACAAGGATGCGGATGCAAGCTCTGAATTGCTCGGCAACTGGGACAGTCCCCATGAAAGGTCATTATTTGTCCGTGTAGCCAAGGGATTTTTGGGAGCTCCCTATCGATTGGGAGGATCATCAGTCAGAGGTTTGGATTGTTCTGCATTTGTGAAAAAGCTTTACGAATTTTTTGATGTCAGCCTTCCCAGAACTGCGAAGGAACAGGCACATGTGGGGAAGCGTGTATCCAGAGATGAACTTAAAGAGGGAGACCTCGTCTTCTTCAATACGAGGCGGGCCTATGGACATGTGGGGATATATATAGGAAACAATGAATTCGTCCACGCCTCGGCCGGCAGGGAGAGAAGAGTCAGGATAGATAACCTCGACAAACCTTACTATGACAAACGCTTTGTCAAAGCCGTCAGGATCAAGGGGTTAGACAGCGGAGTATAATCCACCCTTATAGCGGGGGAAAAGGAAACTGTTTGGAAAGATGGGACATAGGCATGTCCCATTTTTTTTCACCATACGTCCACGGGGGAAGCTGTATACTGACGAAAATACATTTCTATTGATTTATTCGCATACCATATATATTCTTAAACTTTATATAGACAGCAAAGATAAGTCGCAGCGAGGCAATTACGGAACGGGAGTTGCCGTTTGCATAGAGGAGCGAAGCACCACAGCGAAATAGAGTAAATGAAGATTTAGATGAATTGTAAAGGAGGCAGACATGTATAAGAACGCGATATCATTCATCATTGTTTTAATATTTTCCTTTTTTATTGGCGGCTGCGTTACTACGGCCACTTACGAGAAGAAATCAGCGGAGGCAGATAGTCAGGCAAAGGAACTCGCGACAGTAAAGGCCGACAGAGATCAACTGAAAGAAGCATTTGCCAATGCCGCCAAGGAGAGAGATGAACTGGACAAGGTCCTGAAATCCAAGACGGATGATCTGTCAAAGTCCATCGCGGATCTCAGACAGAAGACTGCGGACCTCGAAGCTGAAAACACAAGACTGAAAGCAGATCTTGCAGAGCTGAAAAAGAAAGAGGCAGAGGTTGTGACTGAGAGCAATACCTATAAACAACTGATGCAGGAAATGAAGGGTGAGGTGGCCAAGGGCCAAGTTACAATTTCAGAACTTAAAGGAAAACTGACACTGGATGTTGTGGACAAAATCCTTTTTGCCTCCGGACAGGCAGAGGTGACAAAGGAAGGACTGGCCGTTTTGAAGCGGGTCATCGATATCCTCAAGAATGTCAAGGATAAGTCGATCCGCCTTGAGGGGCACACTGACAACGTAAAGATTAAAGGCGTCCTCGTTAAGCAGTATCCCACCAACTGGGAACTTTCGGCGGCTCGAGCCATTAATGTCACAAAATATCTACAGCAGCAGGGAATTGATCCCGCCCTATTGTCGGCTACGGCTTTTGGTGAATACAAGCCGATTGCGGGCAATGAGACTCCCGAAGGTCGGGCTAAGAACCGGAGAATTGCTATTATCCTCCTCCCAAAGGAGTGAAAGCGTAACAAGAAACTCATGGGCAAGACGATCACCGAAAAAATAATTGAGGCACATATTGTTTCAGGTAGATTCGTTCCCGGAACTGAGATCGGAATTAGAATCGATCAGACCCTGACGCAGGACGCCACAGGGACCATGGCCTATCTTGAGTTTGAATCGATGCAGGTTCCGAGAGTCAGAACGGAATTGTCCCTAAGTTATATTGATCATAATACCATTCAGAGCGGGTTTGAAAATTCCGATGACCACAGGTACCTGCAAACCGTCGCGCAGAAGTATGGCATATATCTTTCACGCGCAGGCAACGGTATCTGTCACCAGGTCCACTTTGAGAGGTTTGGAAAACCGGGGAAGACGCTCCTCGGTTCCGACAGCCACACACCTACGGGTGGAGCCCTTGGCATGCTCGCCATCGGGGCCGGTGGCCTGGATGTGGCTTTGGCTATGGCGGGGGAACCGTTCTACTTTACCTGTCCCAGGATAATCAAGATCAATCTTACCGGCAAGCTGCCTCCCTGGACATCCGCCAAGGATATTATCCTGAAGGTTCTTAAGATATTTACCACGAAAGGAAATGTCGGGTTCATCTTTGAATATGGTGGAGAAGGTACGGCGACTCTTTCCGCGCCCGAGAGGGCGACAATCGCCAATATGGGCGCAGAATGCGGCGTAACCACCTCCGTCTTCCCGAGTGACGAGATGACGCGGATTTTCTTGAAGGCCCAGGAGCGGCATGGTGACTGGCAGGAAATAACCGCCGATCCGGATGCAGAATATGACCGAATCGTTCATATTGACCTCTCTCATCTTGTTCCACTCACAGCAAAACCACACAGTCCCGATAAAATAAGCCCCGTGAAAGACGTGGAAGGAATTCGAGTGGACCAGGTCTGTATCGGAAGCTGCACAAATTCATCCTTCAAAGACCTGGTAACAGTCGCCAAGATTTTAAAAAGCCGTGTGGTTCACCCGAAAGTCAGTCTTGTCATTGCACCCGGCTCGCGACAGGTACTGGAACATCTCGCCGCAGAAGGTTATCTTACTGACCTCATTATGGCAGGGGCGAGACTTATGGAAAGCGCATGCGGATTCTGCATAGGCAACAGCCAAAGTCCCCAGACAAAAGGGGTGTCCCTCCGAACATCAAACAGAAATTATCTGGGCCGGTCAGGCACAATTGACGCAGACGTGTATATCGTAAGTCCGGAAACCGCGGCAGTTTCAGCCATAACCGGAAGGTTCACTGATCCCCGCGCCCTGGGTATGGCATATCCTCAAGTGACCATGCCTGATCGATTTCATATCGATGACAGTATGATCATCAAACCCGAATCGACTGAGAACTCTGCTGCCATAGAAATTTTCCGGGGCCCGAATATAGGAGCACCACCTACGAATGACCCGTTTCCCGAAGCGATTGAAGGTGAAGTCACCATCAAGGTTGGGGATAAAATCACGACTGATCATATTGTCCCTGCCGGCACCAGAATGAAATATCGATCAAACATAGCCAAATATTCCGAGTATTTTTTTGAGCTGCTGGATGGGCACTTCTTCAAACGTGCCAAAAAAATCCAGGACAGAGGAAAACACAATATCATCATCGCCGGGCTTTCATACGGGCAGGGTTCGTCGAGAGAACACGCCGCCATGGGTCCTATGTTCTTGGGTGTGAAGGCCGTCATAGCCAAAGCTTTCGAAAGAATTCACGCGGCGAATCTGATAAACTTCGGAATCCTTCCCGTTACATTTAAGGACGAGAGTGACTACGAGCGCATCAACGAGGGGGATAGCCTTGAGATTCCGGACGCCAGAAAGACGATCGAGGGAAACGGAAAGATGCTCGTAAGGAACGTCTCAAACGGTGTATCATTTGAGGTTATCTACAATCTGTCAGAACGGCAGAAAAAGATTCTCCTCGCCGGCGGCGCATTGAATTTAAGACACATCTGATATTTTCCACCACCTGGCGCAACATTATGAGCGGTTTGGGAAACTGCCATGTCCCGTGTTGATGAAATCTACCGCCGCTGCCTTGACGGCCATTTGAAGGGCGGACTGACGGCGCAGAATGTCTCCCTCTATCACGCCTCCCCTTTCACAATCTATTGCGAAAACTTTATCTCCTCGGAAGAAAAAGATCCCATGAGCCCCTACCGCGAACTCCTTCTCGAGAGGGGCCGTGAACATGAACGAAGAGTCATAGAAGTGGCATTCCCCTCATGCAGGCGATTTCATTATGAGACACCTGAGGATGGCTTTCGCAAATTGCTCGCTGAAATGGCGAGAGGCTCCGAAGTCATCTGTGGACCTCCCCTATTTTATCTCCCGGAAAATATGCGGGGAATTGCAGACATCCTTGAGAAGAGAAATGATCATCATTCCGTTTTCGGAAACTACCATTACATCGTGACGGAAATCAAACAGGCAAGAAGGATCAAGAAAGAACATATCCTTCAGGGCGCCTTCTATACGTGTGTGCTGGCAAAGATACAGGAGCATCTTCCCGGGATTTTCAGAATCATCAACCATGACATGGAGACACGGGAATATTCCTTCTCCGACTATGAGGCAGACCTCCAAATTGCCATGAAAGGAACCCAGTCGATTATGGACGGCACAGAGCGGCCGACGGCAACCTACAATGCGGCGGAGTGGCCATGGGAAAGGTATATCAATCACGAGGCAATCAGAATGAGGGATGTTTCACTGACGGGACAAGTCGGTCCAAGAATGAAAGAAAAGCTGGTTTCACGGGGATTTAAAAAGGTATGGGACATTTCATCTGCCAGTATCGAAGCCCTCCAGGCTATTCAGGGGATTAGTGACACCACCGCAAAGAAGTTGATATTGAATGCCAAGGCCATCATGAAAAATGAACCGATCCCCATCGACCTCTCGGGCCTACATTTCCCTGTAAAGTCCGTTGAAATATTCCTGGACATGGAGGGAACCGATGAGCCGGATCTCGAAGGCGCGACAGATGCCGTCGATTATCTCATCGGCGCCATTGTTCATAAGGGCGGAAGGTATGAATATCATCCATTCGTAGCCCATAAGATAGAGCACGAGGGAAAAATGTTTTGTGATTTTATGTCCTTTCTGAAGAAGTATAATGATTACGTCATTTACCACTGGCACAATTACGAGCACTGGCACATGAAGCGCCTCGCAGAGAGGCATAATCTTGTGGAGGAAGCCGCTACGTCAGTTTTATCCCACATGGTTGACCTCCACAGGATGGCCACAAAGGCCTTCGCTTTTCCCACCTATACAAACGGCCTCAAAGATATAGCTTCTTTCCTCGGTTTCAAATGGCGACACGGTGATATCAATGCACTCGACGCCATAGCCTACTATCTCAAATACCAGACTGATCCGGATGGCTACCGGGAGAAAATCCTAGCCGTTATTGATTACAATGAAGACGATTGCCGGGCGACAAAAACAATAAAGGATTGGCTTGACCGGCAGAATAATATCTCTTGAACCCAGGTTCGCTGACGTTTGCAGAAATAGGATCGGCCTTTACCCGCAATGATATTATGCACAAGCATTAAAATAACTCCTCCATGCAAAGAGCTAAATATAAGCGGACTTCTATAGACAGTCCATCTCCTTTATGATAGAAAAAAGAATGAAATCCTCAATCAAGAAAGCGTTTCCCTTGACGGATAAGATAAAAGTCCGATCCACAATCGTGGAGATGGATGGCGACGAGATGGCGAGAATCATGTGGAAGCTGGTTAAGGACAAGCTGCTTCTTCCCTATCTTTCCATGGACATCGAATACTACGATCTTCACATCAAGAATCGGGATGTAACAAACGACAGCGTCACCGTAAATGCAGCGACAGCCGTCATGAGGCATGGTGTGGGGGTCAAGTGCGCGACGATTACACCGAATGAAGAAAGGGTCAAAGAATACAATCTCAAAAAACTATGGAAGAGCCCAAATGCAACAATCAGGGAAATGCTTGACGGAACTGTTTTTAGAAAGCCGATCCTTGTGAAAAATATCCGGCCATCCGTATCCACATGGAAGAAACCCATCACTATTGGAAGACACGCCCATGGCGATGTTTACAGCAATATAGAGATGCGGATAGAAACCCCCGGAAAGGCAGAGCTTGTTTTTACACCCGTGGGGGGCGGTTCCCCTATTAGGCAGACCATTGGGGAATTTACCGGGCCGGGGATTATCCAGGGTATACACAATGCCGATGAGTCCATAGAAAATTTCGCAAGAGTCTGCTTCATATATGCCCTTAATGAGAAGATTGATCTCTGGTTCAGCAGCAAGGATACGATCTCCCAGACATACGATGGCCGCTTCAGAGATATATTTGAGAAGGAGTATACAGAAAACTGGAAGGAAAAATTCGATCGGGCAGGTATCTCATATTTCTATACACTAATCGATGATGCTGCGGCCCGCATCATGAAGTCTGAAGGCGGCCTGCTCTGGGCCCTCAAAAACTACGATGGAGACGTCATGTCCGATATGATAGCATCAGCGAACGGCAGTCTGGCCATGATGACCTCTGTTCTCGTTTCTCCCCACGGGTATAGCGAGTACGAAGCGGCTCACGGCACGGTACAGAAACACTATTACAAATACCTCCGAGGCGAAGAAACATCCACAAACCCTATGGCGATTATTTTTGCCTGGTCGGGATGCCTCCGCAAGCGCGCCGAGATGGACGCGACTCCCGAAGTAGGTGCGTTTGTGGACAACCTTGAAAAGTCGGCCATTTCTACAGTGGTCTCCGGGATCATGACGGGCGATCTCCTCTCGGTTGCCAAACATAATCCCAAGAATAGGAAGGTCGATACGGAAGCATTCATCGATGCAATTGCCAAAACTCTCAGAAAGAAAATACTTGGTTAAGCCGAACCTGAAAGACATGTCCGCTGCGGAGCTTGAGACCTTTATCTCGAGATTCGGCAAGGAGAAATACAGGGCGAGGCAGATTATGAAGTGGCTTTACCAGTCGAATGCCGGATCCTTTGAGGATATGACAGATCTTTCCAAGGCATTCCGGAATGAGATTCATGATGCAGCCAGAATCACTCTGCCGGAGATTGTAAAAACACAGGTTTCAAAGGACGGCACGAAAAAGATCCTTTTCGGATTAGAGGACGGTCTTCTTATTGAAAGTGTCCTCATCCCCGGAAAGAATCACTGGACGGTCTGCGTTTCTACCCAGGTTGGTTGTCAGATGGGGTGTGCATTCTGTATGACCGGAAGGCAGGGATTTAAGAGAAACCTCCTCCCCTCGGAAATAACTGGACAGATAACGAAACTCCGGTCCGACATGCCTGAGGGAGAAAATATTAAGAATATAGTTATGATGGGAATGGGGGAGCCTCTGGCCAACTATGAAAATACCCTGAAGGCAATCAGGATGATCACCTCCGAGATCGGATTTGGTTTTTCCCACAGGAAAGTCACCGTCTCGACCTGCGGGATTGCGCCAATGATCGCGCAGCTCGGTAAAGACATCTGCGTCAATCTCGCAATTTCCTTGAATGCTCCGGACGATATCACAAGAAGCCGTCTCATGCCTATCAACAAAAAATATCCCATAGAAACACTTCTTGATGCGTGCCGGAATTATCCGATGCCGGGGCGGAGAATGCTCACATTCGAATACATTCTTATTGCCGGCATGAATTCGTCGCCGGATAGTGCGGCAAAACTGGCGCGTCTCCTAAAAGGGATGCGATGCAAACTTAACCTAATCGCTTTCAATGAATTTCCCGGTTCAACATTCAGAGCGCCTTCTCTGGATGAAATACGGGCTTTTCAGCAGATTCTCCTCGACCACCATTACACGGCCATCATCAGGGCGAGTAAGGGAAGCGATATCCTGGCAGCCTGCGGCCAATTGAGCGGCCAGAGGAGCGAAAGGGGGTGATCAAAAAAAGCGGACTACCATAAGATGAGGAACGATTGTGCATCTCTTATCTGCACGCACTTAATTACCGCTCACAGATTGAGGATCAAAAGGAGGAATACTGTATGCCTGGAGTCTTCAAAGACTATGCAAAGAATAAATTGAAAAAACCGGCGCCTCTGAAAGGAATCAGGGTAATAGAGGTCTGTACACTGCTCTTCGGACCGGCAGGCCCATCGTTTCTAGCCGAAATGGGAGCCGAAGTGATCAAGGTCGAATTGCCTCCTGTGGGAGATGTAACGCGTTCCCTGAATCCCTTCGGTTGGTTTTACAAGGAACAGGGCCCGATGTTCATGCACATCAACCCATCCAAATATTACATGGCCCTGGACCTGCACAAGGATACGGCTCAGAATATCTTCAAAGAGCTCTGTGCAAAAGCTGATATAGTCGAGTTTAATCTCCGGCCCGCCGTAACGAACCGCTGGAACATCGGTTATGAAGATATCAAGAAAGTAAACCCCGGCATTATTTACCTTGAGAAAAACGGTTTCGGCCAGTGGGGCTGTTACGCCGAGGAGGACCGGCCGTCCAACGACGGTGCGGCACAGGCGCTGTCGGGCTATGCATGGATGTCAAGTTTTTCCAAGAGGCCACCGCTCAAGCAGGGTATCTGGATCTGCGACGTATACGGAGCAATGATGGGTGAGGTTGCCGTGATGGCGGCCCTCCATCACCGGAAAAGAACCGGCAAGGGGCAGTATATAGAAATGTCACAAAGCGAGAATATCATGCGTGCCATGGGATGGATCTGGCCCTACCAGCAGATGACAGGCAATGGGGCGGAACCATCCGGAAACAGGGATCAGTGTATCTGTCCTGCCGATACGTTCCTTTGTAAAGACGGCAATTTTGCCGCCCTTGCGGCGCCGGCACCGGATGAGTTCGAGGCTTTATGCGCGGCCATGGCGAAGCCGGAACTGGCTGATGATCACCGATTCAAGGATCATACGACCAGACTCAAAGATGAAAATGCCCTGGCAATACTCAAGATCATCGCCGACTGGGCAGTAACCAAGACAGCCGACCAGATCGAAAACCTGGGAAAGAAGCACGGTTTCGCCGCTACACGCCTCCACAGCGCCAAAGACGAATTCGAAGATCCACACCGCAGGGATCGAGGCTTCATCAAAGAGATTGATGACCCAATGTACGGAAAGTATGTCGATCACGAAATCCCCATAATGATGTCCAAAACACCGCCCAAACACCGCTGGAGCGTCAGGCCGGTAGGTTTTGATAATGACTTTATCATGACCAAGATCCTGGGCAGAAACGAGGCCCAACTCAAAGAACTCTATACTAACGGGGTGCTGGGAAGATGGAAGGACCAGCAAGGCCGCAGACCGCCCTCAGATTGGGACGGGCAATCCGGCGCTATATTAAGGAGGTGATGAAACATGGCAGACCACAAGAGAGCAAAATGGGCGGCATGGGCAGACCATATCAGGTCGCTGGATGATCCGGCACAGAACTTTGAAAAACCCGAGGCACTGGACGACCTCGTTGTAATTGACTTGAGTTCGCGGAGCATGGCAGGATGTTTCTGCTCTTCCATGCTGTCAGAGCTCGGCGCGGAGACTATTCGCATCGAACCTCCGGGAGGCGACCTGGTCAGGACCTACTCCCCCAACGGAATTATGGTAAAGGATACAGGGCTCGCGTATCTCCAGGAGGGGCGAAACAAGTACCATATAACGCTCAGCCTTGAGACGGAGGAAGGGAGAGACATATTTAAATCCCTTGCCGCCCAGGCTGACGTAATTATCGAGACCTATCCTGCAGGAACTATGGACAAGTGGGGAATCGGCTATGAGGCGCTCTCGGGGATCAATCCCCGCCTCATCTTTGCATCGATTTCCAGCTTCGGCCAGTTTGGCCCGGAGAGCAAAAGAAAGCAGTATGACTATGACAACGTTTCCCAGGCGCGCTCCAGCATACAGTATGCGACAGGAGAGGTGCTGCCTGAAGGAAAAACTCTAAAGGATATGCCGCACGCCGTTCCCACTAAGGCGGGGCCATGGATCGCGTGGGCTGTTTCCGGCACTTTCGCAGCCATGGGCATTCTGGCGGCCCTTTATTATAGGGACATTACAGGCGAAGGCCAGGCAATTGACGTATCCACGCCGGAAGCCTACGGCCGCCTGAATGATTATCAGCTCATGTGGTATGGCGAGGCTGGCGTAATCAATGAACGCTTCGGCAGCCTCGATACAGCTTTATGGCTGTATGGCTTTTATCCGACCAAGGACGGCGGCGTCTTTCTCGGAGGTCTCCGTCTGGAGATGTGGAAGGCCTTCGTAGATATGATGGGAAAATACGACGAGTGGAAAGCTGATGAATGGACGACGCTCGCGCCTTTCATGAAGAAAGACTGGCAGCTCAAATATCAGTCCATGATCGATCCGCTGACTTCACAGTACACAAGTGAAGAACTGACAATAAAATCTGTCGAATATGCGAAAACCGGCAGGCTGGCGCCCATCACTCCGGTCGTGGCGGAGATCGTATCGCCGTGGAAAGCGATGCACGATGAAAACTGGCTGGACCGGGGCATGTTCACACCGGTTCAGGATCCCGTCTACGGCTCCGTCCTTTGCGCCCAGGCGCAGTGGAAGTCAACGGAGACGCCGCCGAGAACAAAGTGGGCCTGTCGACCAGTTGGCTACGACAATGGATTTATATACCTTAAATATTTTGGATATGGCCCGGTGAAACTCAAAGAACTTGGAGGCAAGGGCATTATCTGACAAGATGACGCATCCCAGACTGCTTGCAGCGACGTTCCGGCCGGGATTCTATCCCCACCGGCCGGAACATGTCGAATTTATCCAGACGCATATATCTTACATTTTCATCGCCGGAGATGAGGGAGAGGCTTCCGACGGTCGCTGGGAAATTTGCCTTGCACAGAAAGAAACATTCGATAGGGTCACTGAAATACCCGAAGATTCGCATATCATTATCGATACCCCTCTCACACCGGAGGAATGCACGTATAAAGCCCTGCAAAAAATGAAGAACTTCACCGCATAGCCTTAATCGCACGCTCAGGCCGTCGTAAAAAAGTTCAATTTTCACTCACAGTTGATTTTTTGGGAAGGCAGGAAACACGGGAGAGTTATTTGGTGTTTTTTGATTCCGTCTTGCTCGCGTCTTCCCGGGCAATTCGCTTCTTTGTCTCACCGAGGAAGTAAGACACCTTGTAGTCCAAGCCAAGATTTGCATAATCTTTCGCAATTATCTCAAATCTCTTCATGGCGGACTTATACTGTTTTTTCTTGAAGTAGAAGTAACCCACATAGAATTCGTGTTCTGCAAGATTCTTTTTACATTCCCGAAGCGTCTTCTCAGTCATCAAAGAAAATTTGCTACTAGGGAAGCGCGCAATAAGTCTTTCAAATTCTTTTCTGGCTTTATTTGTCTCGGTCTGGTCACGGTCTATGCTGTACATCTGCTTATAGTGGCACATGCCAAGCTGATAAATCGCATAAGGTACATTCTCGTTGGTTGGATGGAGGTTTATAAAATCATTATAGGCCAGCTCAGCCTCACCATACTCCTCTTCGCTGAACTGGGAATCGGCAATTCCCAGTTCAGCGAGGAGGGCAAGCTTACTGAGCGGATACTGATCCCGCACTTTTTGAAAATATTCAATTGCTCTCTTGTACCAGCCATCCTGATACGCGTCATATCCCCTCTGGTAAAGCTGCTCCGGTGTACCTTTCGTCCTGTCGGGCTTCTCCCACAGATGCGAAATATGAGTCCACAGGCCGCATCCGGAAAGAAAAAACACCGCGATAACGACAAGAATTAAAACTGTATTCTTCCTGCGCACTTTTTCATTCATTGATCATAGAGCCTTTTTGATCAACCCTTCGAGTCGGTCCTTTGGAGAGAGGCCTATCAGCTTATCCATAATATCACCCTTATTGAACAGGATGAGAGTCGGTATGCTCATTACACCATAGGTAGTAGCTGTTTTGGGATTGTCATCGATATTTATCTTTCCCACTTTGACGCGACCCTTATATGCCTCTGCGAGATCTTCCACAACAGGCCCGACGGCCCTGCAGGGACCGCACCATGGCGCCCAGAAATCGACGAGAACGGGCTTTCCCGATTTGAGCACTTCCTGTTCGAAATTAGCGTCTGTAAATTGAATCATGGATTCATCTTTAGCCATACTGCATCCTCCTCGAAAACTTCACTCAGTTATGCTACTACAGTGTCACAAAGGATGTCAAACGCAATTTGCTATCACGCATTTTGACAGACATAAATGAATCTGGTATAAGGATTCATCATCAGTGATAGGAGTCTCATGGAGAATCAAATGGCACCTCTGGGCATCATATCCGGTATAGTTCTTCTGCAAGGCAAAGGTATCTTTGATAATCTGGAAGAAATGGAAATGGCAACCGAATTTGGCAAGGCCCTCGTTTTCTCTTCGGATGTTATCGCATTCATACCCAGGCATGGTAAAGACCCGCGGCGCCATATACTTCCTCACCTCATTAACCATCGGGCCAATCTCAAGGCGTTGAAGGATCTCGGGGTCAAAGAGGTCGTCAGCGTCAATTCCACCGGATCTCTCAAGAGAAACCTGGCGCCCGGTACGTTCGTCGTACCGGATGACTTCCTCATACTCACGGAGACACCCACCACAGTCGGCGGCAAGGCATTCCATATAACACCAAGACTTGATGAAGAAGTCCGGCAAGAATGGATGGCCGCGGCAAGAGATTGCGGAGTTGATGTCGTAAATGGAGGAGTATATTGGCAAACGCAAGGCCCCAGATTTGAGACGAAGGCGGAAATTCGAATGATGTCCCAGTTTGCTCATCTCGTCGGTATGACTATGGCGAGTGAGGCGGTCGTAGCGCAGGAACTGGGGCTATCGTATGCGTCCTTGTGCTCCGTGGACAACTATGCAAATGGCCTCGGAGAAAGGGACCTGACGGTTGATGAAATACTTCAGCATGCCCGGAGAAATGCTGACGTAGTGTTAAAAATAGTCACGAGATATATGGAAAGGAGAAAATAATGAAATTTTCGACGAGAGGGGACGGAGGGGAGACGAGCCTATTAGGCGGGCAAAGAGTGCCTAAATACGATCCCAGGCCCGAGACCTACGGGGTATTGGACGAGGCAAGCTCCGCACTTGGGGTAGCCAGAGCCACAACGAAAAACCAAAAGATTAAAGACATTATATTGAGCGTGCAGAAAGACCTTCTCGTAATGGGGGCGGAGCTTTCCAGCGTTCCGGAAGATATCCAAAAGCTCACGCGCAGGATCGGAGAAGAAGACATTAAGCGCCTGGAACAAATCATTGACGAACTGCAGAAGAATATCACCTTGAAAAACGAATTTATCTACCCCGGGGAAACGCCGGTATCGGCCCGGATAGATGTGGGAAGAACGATCATAAGAAGGGCCGAGAGAAAAGCTGCGAGCCTTAAGAATGAAGGACTTCTTCTCAGCGCCGAAATTAATAGATATCTTAACAGACTGGCGGATATGCTTTTTGTGCTCGCACGGTACGAAGAGCAGAAAGGTTAATATTATTAGAACGCCCCCAGTTGGCACGGTTTAACCTTGATCTTTAAGGTCTCACATGCCGAGGAAACCGCCATTTTCGGAATGCCGAATGTCTCAGCAACACTCCAGGCTGCAGCGCAGGGAAGACAGTCGTTCACGAGAGCGCTGCGTATTGCCCTTTCCAGATTAGTCTGAACGGCTTTTGCGGGTTTGACGACCATTTTTTCGGGGCTGTAACCGAAAAGTCCCAGTTGACACTTGCTTATCCGGATTTCCATGAGATCAATAGTGACTCCGACTTCCTTCATAGTCACGTCCAACCCACTGACAATATCGCTTGCATCGGTACATGTAATCTTGCCATCGGCAGCTTTTTTCTCCAGCGCCCGGGAAATCTTCTGATCCAATCTGCTTGCCGACGAATGCTTGGCCTTATAATTCCCTCTATCTCTGTGTGTCATTTTTATATTCTCCGAATTTAGTTGTTCCTGTGGAAATGGCCCCTGCCGCATCTATTCCTTTCTGTTGTCGATGACGCGGATTGCCTTCCCTTCAGTGGCGGGAATGCTGCCAGGTTCGACTAACTTCACTCTTGGCGTGATCAGAATGTCCGCCTTCAACTCATCAACAACCCTCTTTCTCAGATTTTCGAGTGGCCTCAAGTCACCGGTAAAGACCTCATTTTGCACCTCCACTTTTACAGTCATGTAATCGTCATAGCCTTCCCGTTCCAGAATGATCACAAAGTTATTGCCGACGCCTGGTATTTCCATCAGTTTCTTTTCGATCTGGATCGGGAATATATTGACCCCTTTGATAATCATCATGTCGTCTGTCCGACCTTTGATGCGCTCAATCCTCCGGTGAGTTCTCCCGCATGCGCACGTTCCGGGGATGATACGCGTCAGGTCCTTTGTCCGATACCTGATGATAGGCATGCCCTCCCTCAGGAGCGTAGTCATGACAAGCTCCCCCTCTTCGCCGTCGGAAAGAGGCTTCAATGTTTTTGGATCTATGATTTCCACAAAATAATGGTCTTCCCAGATGTGCATTCCGTCCTGATACGGGCATTCGAAAGACACGCCCGGTCCGTTCATCTCCGAAAGGCCGTATGAATTGTAAGCCTTGAAACCATAAATCTCTTCGATTTTTTTTCTCATCCTTTCCGAGTGCGGTTCTGCGCCAACAAAAGCAATCCGGAGTTTTGTATCCCTCACGGGATCGACCTTCAATTCCTCAAAAACCTTCGAGAGATGGAGAGCGTAGCTCGGAATTATATGAATGGCTGTTGTGCCGAAATCGCGCATCAATTGAATCTGACGTTTACTGTTGCCCGCCCCTGCCGGTATTACCATGGCGCCCACCTTTTCGGCGGCGTAGTGAAAACCAAGCCCGCCTGTAAAAAGGCCGTAGGTCATCATATTCTGGAATACATCCGTCTTTCTCATGCCTGCCATATATATGCAGCGTGCGAGGACATCCGTCCACGCCTGAACGTCGGCAGCTGTATGAAATACGACAATGGCCCGGCCGGTAGTCCCTGAGGATGCATGCATCCTGATCAGCTCATCCTTTGGAACAGCGATAAAACCGTAAGGCCAGTGTTCTCTCAAATCGTCCTTCGTGGTAAAGGGAAAATTTCTGATATCGTCGAGAGATTTAACAAGATCGGCACCCAGTCCAAGCCCCTTGAACATCCTGTCATAATAAATGGATTTCTGCGCCTTTTTGACTGTCTTTTTAAATCTTTCGAGCTGTAACGCTTCCAGCCTTGTCCGATCCATAATCTCAATATCTTTGTCCCAATACATTTGACGCCTCCCATCCTTGCTCTTGATGTCACTCCTACAATTCGTTGCAAATTTTATCAAGATATTTTTGCCCATTACGTAACTTGTATATTTGATAACCTGGGCCTCCATGCGGTTAAAGACCGGCAAGTTTGTAAAACGAAAAAAGCCTTGCTTTAAGAGGTACAGTCAAGTACAAAAAATACACGATATCAATGATGACATGAATAGATAAGAGGAGGAATTCGAGCAATATGGGAAAACCAATTAAAGGATCGAAGACAGAAAAAACCCTACTCGCGGCTTTCGCCGGTGAATCGCAGGCAAGAAACAGATATACCTATTTCGCGAGCGCCGCGAAAAAGGAGTGTTTTGAACAGATTGCGCATATTTTTTTGGAAACGGCGGAAAACGAAAAAGAACACGCCAAGGTATTTTTCAAGCATCTGGAGGGAGGTGACGTGGAGATCACTGCTTCCTATCCTGCCGGCGTCATAGCAGACACCAAGAGCAATCTCATGGAGGCAGCAGCAGGTGAGAAACTGGAGTGGTCCACACTATACAGGGATTTTGAGCAGATCGCGAAAGAAGAAGGGTTCCCTGAAATCGCGAACTCCTTTGCGGAGATCGCGAAAGTGGAAATGTTTCACGAAAACAGATACAGAAGACTTTTGAAGAACATCGAGAATAAAGAGGTATTTAAGAAGAAAATAACTGCGAAATGGCACTGCATCAACTGCGGTTACATCTTCGAGGGAACAGAAGCGCCGGCCTCATGTCCGGCGTGCAAACATCCGCAATCATACTACGAAATATTGGCAGAAAATTATTAACGGGGAATGCATAAGTTCTATGACAGGCGTCATTTTATCAGGGGGGAAAAGCGCGAGAATGGGAATGAACAAGGCTTTTCTCGAGATTGAAGGCAAACGGCTGATCGATAGAACCACGCTGATGTTCAAGGATCTATTCAGGGAAGTGATCCTTGTAACCAATAGCCCCCTGGATTATCTCGATCAGGACTGTATTATTGTCTCCGACATATTCAAGAATAAGGGCGCACTGGGAGGTATCTATACAGGGCTTTTCTATGCCTCGTATAATAATGCCTTTGTTTCTGCATGCGATATGCCTTTTTTGAACAGGTTGTTCATAGAGCATATGATTGAATACGCAGACAGATACGACATCGTGGTGCCGGAAACTCCTGACGGTCTCCAACCTCTCCATGCCATCTATTCGAAGAGATGCCTTCCTCCTATCAAAAAACTTATGGATATGGACAGCCTGAAGATCACCAGTTTTTATAGAGGCCTAAAGACACTGACTATCGAAAAAGAGACAATCAAATCTTTTGATCCGGAAGAAAAGATGTTCCTGAATGTCAACACGAGAAAAGATTTAGAACATATTTCTTCGCTGTGATACTTTTTAGTATTGCAAGAGTGACTCACGTAGCATCATAAAGAAACCCGGAAGAAGCATCGGGAAAATGGATAAGTTCGATGTGATAATAGTGGGAGCGGGACTGGCTGGCCTTGGTGCGGCGTATACGCTTGCGGGGAGCGGTCTCGAGGTGCTGGTTCTGGAGCGGGGGGATTATCCCGGTGCAAAGAACATGACCGGCGGCCGTCTTTACTTAAACCCCGTTCGCAGTCTGTTTCCCGACCTATTAGAAAACGCCCCCCTCGAACGCTTCATAACCCATGAAGGAATATCCATCATGGCAAAGGACCGCTCCGTGACTCTCCACTATTCAGGAAATGAACTGCGGGACAAACCCCATCATAGCTACAGCATACTCCGGTCGAAGTTCGACAGATGGCTATCGGAGCGGGTGGAAGAAAAAGGGGTCGCCGTGCTATCCAAAATCAGAGTCGACGACGTCATCAAAAATAATGGAAAAATCGTCGGTGTCCTTGCAGGCGCTGATGAGCTGCGGGCCGACATTGTACTTGCCTGCGACGGCGTATTATCACTCGTCTCAGAAAAAGCCGGCCTGCACGCGCCCGAGGAGCCCGGCAATTTCGCCCTAGGCATCAAGGAAGTAATCGCCCTGGATTCCGGGGTCATCAATGAACGTTTCAATCTGGAAGGCGACGAGGGCGCAGCGCGCCTCTTTGTGGGAGAAGTAACTCAGGGAAAATTTGGAGGGGGTTTTCTCTACACGAACAGGGAGAGTGTGAGTCTGGGCATTGTTGTCGACATCAAGGATGCTGCGGCGGATAGCCCTCCCGGCGAAGTACCTTCTCTGCTGGACGCTTTTAAGAAGCGGCCTGAGATCGCCCCGTTAATCAGCGGAGGCAGCACCGTAGAGTATTCGGCGCATATAGTACCGGAGGGCGGCTTCAAGGCAATGGGTAACCTGTACGGAAACGGCATCCTGGTAGCAGGTGATGCTGCCGGCCTCGCACTGAACATAGGTTTCACCGTGAGGGGCATGGAATTTGCGCTGGCTTCAGGCCACTTCGCAGCCCAGACCGTCATGAATGCAAGGGCAGCTGGAAATTTTGATGCTCCGACCCTGAGCATATATAGGAGGCTCCTCGAAGACAGTTTCGTTCTGAAGGATTTAAAAAACTTCCAGGAAACGCATGCCGTAGTTGGAAATCCGCGGTTCTTCAACCATTACCCGGAGCTAATTGGAGCAATCATGAAAGATATCTACTCCGTTCCCGCAGGTCCCAAGGAAAGGTTGTACCCGACCATCAGAAAAAACCTGACTCTCGGCGAATTGTGGACCCTGTTCATGGATATGAAAGGGATAATGAAGATATGAGCGAGACGTCGGACTTGAAGGCTAAGTTGGGGCTCGATGTGTTCAAGCCCGCCAGCGAACCCCACATCAGGATCAGACAAGGCATGGAGAAAGACCCGCGACTAAAACCGGCTCTCCGCGTATGTCCCGCCGGCCTCTATAGCGAAAACGAAAAAGGCGAGATCGTGCTTACTATAGACGGCTGTCTCGAGTGCGGCACCTGCCGGTTCGTCTGCGGCACGGAGACCCTGGATTGGAATTGTCCACCCGGGGGAACAGGCGTGCAGTATCGTTTCGGCTAGGCATAATATATTTTTCACCGCGGCGACACCAACTGCATAGTTGAATTTTCCAATTCGGCGTCAATGCGACGGGACATCTTGGCCTAGGTGATGGCCCGGACAATAAAATCGAGGGGATGAATTATTATGGATTTCAAATTTACTGAGGAACAAGAACTGATTCGTAAGAATGTGCGAGAATTCTGCGTCAAGAACGTGGAACCCATTGCCGCGGAAATCGATGAGAACAGTCGTCATCCGGCAGAGCTGTTCGAAAAACTCTCCGCTGGGGGCTGGATGGGCATACCTATTCCGCAGGAGTACGGGGGAGCCGGGGCCGACTTTCTGACGAGCATCATTGTCGTGGAAGAACTGTCCCGGTCATGTGCCTCCACGGGGTTTACCATATCGACCCATGCCGGCATCGTGTGCACGATGTTACTTCTCTTCGGCACGGAAGAGCAGAAGAAAAATTACCTGACACCCATGGCTGAAGGCAAGCATTTGGGAGCCTTCGCTCTGACCGAGCCCGGTGCAGGCACCGACGTGATGGCCGTAACTACCGCCGCAGTCTTAGACGGCAATGATTATGTCATCAATGGAACCAAGACCTTCACGTCCAATGGCCCCACTGGGGGGACATACCTGGTCTTCGCATGGACTGACAAATCGGCCGGGCGTAAAGGCATGAGCGCATTCATAGTCCCCAGGGAAGCCCCCGGTTTCCGGGTGGGCGAGCATTTCAAGAAGATGGGGCTCCGGTCTTCGCAGACATCGGAGCTGATCTTCAAGGACTGCCGCGTGCAGAAGAATAATCTTCTCGGTAAGGAAGGGGCGGGTCTCCCGATAGCCATGGCCGGCTTCGACGGCGGCCGGATAGGAATCGCCGCCCAATGCATCGGCATCCTCCAGGCAGCGCTCGACGAATCGATCCGGTATTCCAAGGAGAGGGTTCAATTCGGCGCGCCAATATCCCGCAACCAGGCCATCGCCTGGATGATAGCAGACATGGCGACGGATCTCTCCGCCGCCCGATTCCTCGCCTACCACGCAGCCTGGCTCAAAGACCAGAAGCTGCCGTTCAGTAAGGAAGCGGCCATGGCAAAACTCTATGCATCGGAAGCAGCCATGCGGCATACCGTGAAGGCCGTCCAGATACATGGCGGATACGGCTACTGCAAGGGCGCCAAGGTGGAGCGCTTGATGCGCGATGCCAAGATTACGGAAATATACGAGGGCACAAGCGAGGCAATGCGCATGGTCATCTCCGGGACCGTGCTCCGCTGAGCACCTGGAATATGAAGTCCGCTTTGCAAATATTATTTTGTGTCATTCCGAGGAGCGAAGAAACCAGGAATCTTGTCATTTATAAATTGACTACAAGGTTTCTTTTATCTCTATCGATAGACTGTTATTTAATTTGTCATTGTCTGGCTTGACCAGACAATCCAGATGGTTCTAATTCTAAATTCCCGCCCGCACGGGAAATACCGTAAAAAGTGTAAGTTTATGTCTTCTATAATTGCCTGTTTCAAATGGGTCATCGATGAGGCCTACATCCGGCGTGGCCCATCCGGTGATTTAGATTTCTCCTCCGTGGATTATAAGATCGGCGAGTATGACCGCAATGCCATCGAGGAAGCCGTCCGACTGAAAGAAGCCCTCGGAGGGAAGGCCATCGCCGTCAATGTCGGCGTGCCCGAGGCCGCAAAAGGCGTCAAGGATGCCCTCTCCCGCGGGACGGACGAGGCCTATTTTATAGCCGATAGTTCTTTTGGCAATCTGGATTCCTCCCAGACTGCCATCATCCTGGGAGAGGTCATACGCAGCAGAATAGAACAATATGATATCATCCTCTGCGGTGAGGGCTCGAGTGATCTCTACGCCCAGCAGGTCGGCCCCCGCCTGGCAGAACAACTCGGGATATCTTGCATTTCCTTCGTACAGAAGCTCTCTCTTGAAAAGGACCAACTCGTCGCGGAGCGTCGCGTCGAAGAGGGCATTGAGGTGATCATGGTGCCGCTGCCTGCCCTCGTGACGGTCCTTCCGGATATCAATATCCCGAGGATCCCAGGTGTTAAGGATACCCTGATGGCGGGAAAGAAACCCATTGTGAAGATTGCAAAGGATGAACTGCCGCCCATAGGTGAGCCCCTGCTGCGAACGATCAGCCTCACGGCTTCAAGGGTGGAGCGGAGCTGCGAGAGGTTCGGAACAGACGCCGCAGAGATAGCCCGATTTGTAGGATCATTACGCAAGACAGGCGTCATCACCTAAAGGAGATCATATGTCAGGAGTCTGGATAATTTCGGAAAACCACAGGCAATCCACGGAACTTTTGAACATCGGCCGACAGTTAGCCGATAAGATGGGAACGCGCGCAGCCGCGCTTCTTTACCAAGACCGCGAACATGCACAGGATTGCGTCAGCCATGGAGCGGATGAGGTCATGCTCCTCCCCACGCTGAGCAGTGAACAGCCCGCGGAAAGCTGTATCCGAGTTATCGTAGAAGAGTCAAAAAAAGAAGACCCCGATCTGATTCTCCTTTCCGCCACGCCGCGAGGGAAAAATATGGCAGCCCTGCTTGCGGCACGACTGAATGCAGGTCTCGTGAGCAGTTGCACCCAAATCGATTATGACGAGGAGAGCAAAACGTTGGTGATGGAACGGTTGGCATATGGAGGAGCAGCGGTACAGAAGGTGATTTGCTCGGCTCGGCCCGCTATGGCTACCATCCCGCCGAGGACTTATGAGGCGGCCATGCCCGAGACAGGACGACAAGGAAATGTCCGCGAACTCCCATCACCGTCACATTCCCCAATCAAAGTCATTGAAAAAAAGGTGAAAGAAAAAGAGGCGAAAGACATCTCCGAAGCGCGGGTCGTTATCTGCGTGGGGAGAGGAATAGAGAAAGAGGAAGATCTGGCCCTTGCCAGTCAATTGGCCGAGGTCGTGGGCGGTTCAATAGGATGCACGAGGCCCATTGCCGAAGAGCTTCACTGGCTGCCCGAAGAACTCTGCATCGGTCTTTCCGGCGTGCAGGTAAAACCGGATCTCTACCTGGGCATCGGGGTTTCCGGCCAAGTCCAGCATGTTACCGGCATACGTAATGCCAAAGTGATCGTCGCCATCAATAAGGATGAGAATGCCCCCATATTCAAGGCGGCAGACTTCGGCATCATCGGCGATCTCTACGATGTGGTGCCAAAACTCATCTCTGAATTAAAGAAATGAATGGAAATAATTCTTTCTGATACATTACGATACCCCAACGCACCATAATGAGACTATAAGCCAAGTGATGCAACAGAGCAGCAGCTGATGCTATTGTGCATCGCGGACATATTTTTCGTGTTTTATAACCAAGTCTTTATTCTTATTGCCCTATTATCCATTATTTTTCAAAGGCACTGTGTTTTCCATCTTGTATTGCAGACCGCTCTATTGGTGGTTTTACATAGGATATGACAGACACTATCTTTTAATTATTCCAGAAAAGCGACATAAGAAAATGGACATTGTAGTCGAACTTAATAATACTAAACTGTCAGGGAACGGCTCATCGTTGTCTACTAATATATGTCGTCATCACATCGGCGACAATACGAGACATACCCCGTTAGCCCTTATTATGGCCATTGGCATATAAATTGCGATATGAGGAAGAGGGATAGTTGAAGTTGAACAATATAGTCCAATCTATGTAAAAACATTGGAGGTGGGGCCGTGGCAAAATTTATGACTGCAGAAGAGGCGATTAAGCTGATCAAGAATGGAGACACTGTGGCGACTTCCGGATTCGTCGGAATGGGTCATCCGGAAGAACTTTCAAGGGCGGTAGAAAAGAGCTTTCTGGAAACAGGTCAACCAAACAACTTAACGCTTACATTTGGCGCAAGCCAGAATGACGGAAAATCAAACTGGGGACTGAATCGCTGGGCAAAAGAAGGTCTGGTGAGAAAGGTCGTATCAGGCCATTGGGGATTGCAGCCTGATTTAATCAAGATGGCGGTTGCCAACAAGATTGAGGCATATAACATTCCCCAGGGCGTTATTCTCCATGTATTTCGAGCCACCGCCGGTAAGAAGCCGGGCGTCATTACGCACGTTGGCCTGAGGACATTTGTTGACCCGAGAGAGACGGGAGGAAAACTAAACAGCATCAGTCACGAAGAGTACGTCCGTTTGATGGAGATTGATGGTAAGGAATATCTCTTCTATAAGGCCATCCCCATCAATGTTGCCATTGTCCGTGGAACTACGGCGGATGAAAATGGCAATGTCTCCATCGAAAGAGAAGCCATATCCCTAGAATTCGCCTTATTGGCGCTCGCTGCCAAGGGATCCGGAGGCAAAGTAATAGTGCAGGTGGAGAGGGTGACAAAAGCAGGCACGCTTCATCCGATGATGGTCAAGCTACCGAAAGTGTTTGTGGATGCAATTGTCGTCGCGAAGCCTGAGAACCACTGGCAGGTTCCTATGGCCGAACAATATAATCCGAGCCTTTGCGGCGAAACGAGAGTTCCGCTGAGTCGCATACCGCCCTTGCCGATGAGCGAGAGAAAGGTAATTTGCCGAAGGTGCGCTATGGAACTTATCCCAAACGCAGTCGTAAACATGGGTATCGGCATGCCGGAAAGCGTCGGGGCGGTTGCAGCCGAAGAGGACCTAATCGAATTGATGACAATGACGGTTGAGCCGGGAGCAGTAGGCGGGATGCCTGGGGCCAAGCTCTATTTCGGATCGGCGGTTAATCCCGAAGCACTGATTGACCATCCCCTTATGTTTGATTTTTATGATGGCGGCGGGCTCGACTTGGCGGTCCTCGGGATGGCGGAAATGGATCAGTTCGGAAATGTGAATGTCAGTAAGTTCGGTCCCAGGATAGCCGGAGCGGGGGGATTTATTAATATCACCCAGAGTACAAAGAGGGTGGTCTTCTGCGGAACACTGACGGCAAGTGGTCTTGAGTTAGGGATCAATGATGGAAAACTCAAGATAGTGAAAGAAGGAAAGGTGAAAAAATTAGTAAAGAAAGTAGAGCATATCACGTTCAGCGGTGAATACGGAAAGACAAGCGGTCAGACGATCCTTTACGTCACGGAACGGGCCGTTTTTCAACTTACACCTGAAGGCGTCATGCTGACGGAAATTGCTCCCGGCCTGGATATGGAGAAGGATGTATTATCTCAGATGGAATACAGGCCGCTCATCGCTCCTAAGGTTAAATTGATGGATGCACGCCTTTTCAAAGAAGGGCCGATGGGCATCAAACCTGAGATATTGAAGAAGGCTAAACTTTAAGAATCAACATTTTAGGTCAAGAAAACAAATTTAAGGAGAACAATAAAATGGCATTAAAGACGAGAGAGGAATACAAGAAATCATTAAAGGCGATGAAACCGAACATTTACAAGTTTGGAGAGTTGATCGAAGACGTAACGACTCATCCGGCGACAAAGAGGGTCGTCGAAAGCCATGCAAGGGCATTTGACGCGTCGCATGACCAGAAGCTTGCGGAAGATTTCACTACTACCTCAACTTTTATGAGCGGTGAAAAGATTCACAGATGGAATTCTATGATGGAAACCCTTGAGGATGTCATGGGCAATTCCAAGTTGAAAAGATGGATGTACCGCCTGACGGGAAGTTGCAGCGGTGGGGTGTGCGTCGGCTGGAACGCCCAGAATGTCATGTGGAATATCACGGCTCTCATGGACAAGGAATTCGGAACCAAGTACCAGGAGCGTCTCAAGAAGTGGATTATCAATACCCAGAAGAACGGGCTTGTCGTATCCGGGGCACTTACAGACGCCAAAGGCGACCGCAGCCTGAGACCGTCACAGCAGGCGAATCCAGACAGCAACGTGCACATTACGGAACTCCGGGAAGACGGCATCGTAATCAGCGGCATGAAGGCGATGATCTGCGGAGTGGCCGCCTCTAATGAGATATTCCTTCTGCCTGGAAGTGGCTACAGGGAAGAGGATCAGGATTATGCCGTTAGCTGCGTTGTGCCGCGGGATATAAAAGGTCTGACAATCGTAGAGGCCCGGAGACCGAGTGATACGAGAGAAATGGAAGGCGGGTTCGACATTCCCGATTCCGGCATCACGCAGGCTTTCCTGTTCTTCAAGGACTGCTTTGTCCCCAATGATAGAGTTTTCATGTGCAAAGAATTCAAATACACAGGGAAAATAATAGAGTATTTTACAGCCAACTACCGTGCATGTATCGGTGCATGTGTCGCCGGTCAGGGAGACGTGATGATCGGCGCTGCGGCGCTTATGGCGAGGACGAACGGATTGGCGGCGAGCACATTTGCTGGCAAAATGGTGGAGATGGCGGTTAATAATGAAACTACATACTGCATGGGAATCGGTTCCATGGCCCTCGGGAAGAAAGGTCCGGGCGGCATGTGGGTTTCAGATTCCCTGACAGCCCATGCCAATAAAGTACATGTGGCGACTCTCCCCTATGAAACAAAGCGCATCTGCCAGGACATCGGCGGTGGTATCGTGGAGACAGGATGCTTCCCATCTTCGAAGGATTTTAACGATCAGAAGATAGGTGCGATGGTTCAAGCGGCTCTGAAAGCCTCCGGTAAGTTCAGCGCCGAATCAAGGGCGCGCGCGGCAAGGCTTTCTGAGTGGCTGACGCTTGGCGCGGGCGTACCCGGATGTATGCACGGCGGCGGGTCCCCCGACGGCGCAAAACTCGTTGTCAGGGCTCTTACCCCCGTTGATCAGTTTGCTGAATACGCGAGAAAAATTGCCGGTATCACTGAGGAAATTCCAGAGCCAGAAAAGAAGAAGAAATAATAAGCTGGATCGGATTGCCCCGCCCACAGGGCGGGGCAGCCTGCTCAAGAAAAAAGCAGTACAAATCCGAGGACGATTGCACCACAATTCCGGCCTGTGCGGAATTTGTACGGCGGAGAAAAAGATCGATATTGCAGCGGGCTTGTGGTATTTAGCTGCCGGAGAAAACTTGGTTTCAAGGAACGATATTTTCAAAAAGGGCTGTTAGGATTCTAATTTTTTTTGTCAATTAAAACCGGGATAGAAACTAATTGCTCCAAAGAGACATATAAAAACTTAAGGAGGAGAGTCATATGAGTGCAAAGGTAGCCGCAGGAGTTGACCCTGTAAAAGCCAAGAAGATGATTACCTATCGTTGGGTTACTTATGGAATGTTCTTGTTAACATATATTTTTGTATATTTCGACCGTGTTTCACCGGCGGTTGTTGCGCCGGAATTGATGAAGGAATTCGGTCTCACAGCGACGACCCTTGGTATTTTATCATCGATGTACTTTTATCCTTATGCAGCAATGCAGTTCCCGTCGGGAATCCTATCCGATAAAATTGGCCCCAGGCTTTCGGTTAGTTTCTTTTTCGTCATAGCGGCAATCGGTACTGCATTGTTTGGGTTAGCCCAGACGTTCGGTTGGTGTATCTTCGGCCGCTTTTTAATGGGTGTCGGCGTCGCGGTTGTTTGGATGCCTTGTATGAAGATCCTCTACAACTGGTTCCGGCCGAATGAATTAGCGACACTTACAGGTGTGATGCTCACCCTGGGCAATGTCGGCGCGATACTCGCGTCCGCACCGCTTGCGTTTCTGGTGGGTATCGTCGGATGGCGGAATTCATTCTTATGGCTGGGCGCCTTTATGATCCTCATATCTGTCGTTGACTACCTGATCGTCCGAAATAAACCGAGCGACATGGGTTATCCTACAGTTTCGGAGATCGACGGCATCGATTACTATCCGACGCAGACTGCTGCCCAGAAGACGACATTCAAAGAGAATTTCATAAAACTGCTAAAAATGAAAAACTACTGGCTGATATCCCTCTATGCCTTTGTGATCTACGGTACGGTCATGGGATTTCAGGGGCTCTGGTTCATTCCCTATGCCCAGCATATATATAGTATGCCCAAGCAGCAGGCAGCCAACATGCTCATGTTCTGGCCAATAGGGATGGCGGTAGGATGCTTTGCGGCCGGTTGGTGCTCTGACCGTGTTCTTAAATCACGCAGGAAGACATCTTTCTACGGCATGATAATCTACGTTGCGACCTGGATACCTATAGCTTTCTTTACCGGATCAATTCCCGTTGCGTGGTTTTATCCCCTGTTATTTGTCATGGGCTTTTTCTGCGGCGCATATGTGCCCAATTATGCGCACATAGCCGACGGTCAGCCGACAAGCTTTATGGCAACATCCAACGGGATGCTGAATATATGGTACTTTGTAGGAGGGGCTTTATATCAGGCATTGATGGGTGTGGTGCTTGACTACTATGGAAAGGTTGAAGGTAAATTTCCGGTGGAAGCATACCAAGCTACCTTTATGTTCTGTGCGGCATCGCTCGTAGTAGGCGCCGTGGCGATGTACTTCACAACGGATTCTAAACCGATTATTACCAAGAAGGCAGCGTAAGGATAGATTAAAGATTATAAACTATCCACATGGGGGGCATGGCAGACGGTATGTAAAATATAGGTGGGTTTCGGTGAATATCGGAAGCCCCCATGCCCCCTTTAATGTTAACGTGCTTGATTGTTCTTTGAAAAAGCCTAAGTAAAATGATTCGCAAGTTCATCCCGCCGGATATGTTTTTCCGGATGGGGATTGTATTTTGCGGCACCCGCCCGAGACGTCACTGATATGCAGTTTTGATTCGCGTAGCCGTATAACTGCTTTTCTATCAGCCATTTGCTTAATTTTTTTTGCCATGTGAATTAATCTTTTCGATTGATTGTGACTGGTAGTGTGTTCGGACAGTATCCGGGAATTGCCGATGATAATTTAGCATGCCAACGGAACGGACAGGGCGAAGAAAGGACGATATCTTAAGAGTGATGGAAAGTGTGCAGCATTCAGTAGCTGAGTGATGCATTAAAGAGAAGAAAGTGTTGTTGCATATTATGATGTATTGCCTTACAGCATCCGCCCTGCATTCTTGGCATTTGTCAGCCTGTTGCAGGAGAAGGGAAACCCATAAGGCATCTGTTTATACTCTATGCAAAGTAACTCTTAACATAACCAGGAGTGAAGATTTATATGGAAATTGTTGTATGTGTCAAACAGGTACCTGATACCACGGAAGTCAAGATTGATCCTGTCACCAATACATTGGTCAGGGAGGGAGTGCCGAGCATTGTTAATCCCTTCGACAAATATGCTCTCGAGATGGCGCTGCAGCTTAGAGATAAACACGGAGGAAAGGTCACAGTAATCAGCATGGGGCCGCCGCAGGCGGCAGCAGCGCTGCGGGAATGTATCGCCATGGGCGCCGATGAAGCCGTTCTTCTAAGCGATAGAGCGTTTGCGGGTTCGGATACGCTCGCTACATCCTACACATTATCTCAGGCGGTGCGTAAAATGGGAAACATCGATTTGGTCATTTGCGGCAAGCAGGCGATTGACGGAGATACGGCCCAGGTCGGACCGGAGATGGCGGAACATCTTGGCATTGGCCAGTTGACTTACATAAGCACGATCGAATTTGACGGCGAAAAGCTCATTGCCCACCGCGAACAGGATGAGGGATATGACGTTATAGAAGCCAAACCACCCCTCGTGGTTACCATCATAAAACTGGCCATGGATCCCCGCCTTCCCACGGTGAAAGGCACGGCGAAGGCATACCGCACGGAAGTCCCTGTGTGGACTGCATCCGACATTGCCATCGATCCTAAATCCGCGGGCCTGGAGGGCTCACCTACGCTCGTAAAGCGCATATTTACGCCGGAGCGGCGCGGCAAGGGTGAACTCATTCAGGGCGACAGCAAAGAAGCCGTCGATTTGCTTGTCGATAAGTTGAGGCAGGCCAAGATACTATAGTCGAGGAGGAAGCAGTTAGATATGTCTGTTAGGATTTTATCGGAAGAATGCATTGGTTGTCAAACGTGCATCGACAGTTGTCCTTATGGCGCAATTGTCATGAAAGATGATAAAGCCGTTCTCACGGAAGCTTGCACATTCTGCGGCGCTTGCGAAAGCAGCTGCCCCGTATCCGCCATCCAGGTAGAGCGCGAAAAAGCGGAAGAGGCACAAGATATCAGTGCCTATAAAGGGGTCTGGGTATTCATAGAACATCGTGATGGCCGTATACGCAATGTTTCACTGGAGCTTGTTGGCGAGGGCAGGAAGCTTGCCCAGGAGCTTGGCGAGGAGGTGTCTGCCGTCCTTATCGGCGACAATGTGGCGGAAATGAGCAAGGAGCTTTTTGCGAGCGGCGCCGACAACGTATACTTAGTTGAAGGCAGCGCTTTTCATCACTATTCGACAGACGCGTATTCAATCGCCTTTACGTACCTGATCAGGAAACATCTGCCTTCCGTAATATTATTGGGCGCGACCAATGACGGCCGTGATTTAGGCCCCCGCGTGTCCGCCAGATTGAAAACCGGCCTGACGGCCGACTGCACGAATCTTTCCATAGATCCGGAAACCAGGCTCGTCGCATGGACAAGACCTGCCTTCGGCGGCAATATCATGGCAACGATTTTTTGCCCGGACAACCGTCCGCAGATGGGAACAGTAAGGCCTAAGGTCTTTAAGAAGCCTGTACCGGACTACAACCGCACAGGAAAAATGATCCGGGAAGAGTTGGCAATAAATGAAAAGGATATTCGAACAAAACTTATCGATGTCGTCAAGGTCTGCACTTTCTCATGCAATCTTGAAGACGCAGAGATCATCGTGTCCGGGGGACGCGGACTTGGAAAGCCGGAAGGCTTCAGGATGGTTGAGGAGCTTGCACAAGTGCTCAAAGGCACCGTCGGATCGTCCCGTGCGGCTGTTGACGCCGGCTGGATGCCGTATCCGCACCAGGTCGGTCAAACAGGAAAAACGGTGGCGCCAAAAATCTATATCGCTTGCGGCATATCCGGCGCCATCCAGCATTTAGCCGGGATGCAGACATCCGATGTTATCATTGCAATCAATAAAGACCCCGATGCGCCAATCTTCAAGGTGGCGACTTACGGAATAGTCGGTGATGTGTACGAAGTCGTACCGGCATTGACCGCCAAATTTAGGGAAATTCTGCAATAAGAGAGTGATCGCCGTCCGCAGTCTTTAAGTCGGCGCAATTTTGACAACAATAAAAATATATTTTAAGAGGAGGGCAATCTATGAATTTTACTGTAACACCGGAAAATGAAGGCATCCGCAAAATGGTGCGGGAATTTGCAGAAAAGAAACTGGCTCCGACTATTGTGGAGCGTGACGAAAAAGAGCTGTTTGACCGAAGTATATTTGATGAAATGGGTAAATTGGGCCTCATGGGTCTGCCGTATCCCGAAAAGTATGGTGGAGGCGGTATGGACTTCATCGCTTATGCCATTGCAATTGAGGAAATTTCACGCATAGACGCGTCAACTTCTATCGGTATGTCGGTGCACACTTCGCTGTGTTCATGGCCGATCTACAAATATGGCACGGAGGAGCAGAAACAGAAATACCTCGTGCCGCTCGCCCAGGGCATAAAGCTAGGAGCATTCGGTCTTACGGAACCCAATGCAGGCACAGACGTAGGCAACGCCTCAACATTTGCCGTCAAAGAAGGAGATTCATATCTTATCACCGGGACTAAGGTTTTCAATACGAACGGTGGAGAGGCTGAAGTAGAGGTTGTCTTTACCAAAACAAATAAAGAGGCCGGCCTTAAGGGTATGAGCGCGTTTATTCTCGAGAAAGGTTCACCGGGCTTGAGCTTCGGCAAGAAAGAAACCAAAATGGGTATTCGTGCAGCCGTACAGCGCGAAGTCATCATGGTCAACGCAAAAACCCCCGCCTCCAACCTCTTAGGCAAAGAAGGCGATGGGTTTAGAATTGCCATGACGACTTTGGATGGCGGCCGTATCGGTATAGCTGCCCAAGCGGTCGGCATTGCCCAGGGCGCTCTGGATCACGCAATAAAATATGCAAAACAGCGTGTTCAGTTCGGCAAACCCATAGCGACCCAGCAGGGCATCAGCTTTATGCTCGCCAACATGGCCACAAAAGTTGAGGCAGCCCGTCTCATGACGTATCGAGCCGCTTTTAACAAATCTAATGATCTGCCTTATGCTAAGGAGGCGGCTATGGCTAAGCTGTTTGCTTCCGATGCGGCAATGTCTGTTACGACCGACGCCGTACAGGTATTTGGCGGCTACGGGTACAGCCGCGAGTATCCTGTGGAGCGCCTGATGCGTGACGCGAAGATTACGCAGATCTACGAAGGCACAAGCGAGGCAATGCGCATGGTCATCGGCGGCAGTATTCTACGGTAACCTGTACTGGGGCATGCTTGATGATTTAGCCTAAGTTTATGAAATTCGGGGGGAGACGGGACAACTCGTCTCCCCTTTCACTTTAAGACGCAATCAACACATCGCCAATCCTCCCTGAACATCACCGATACGTTGCAAAAACTTCCGCTTGTATTTTTCATAACAAAGGCGATGCCCTGCATAGCGGACGACATATATAAATAGACATCACAGAATGTCCCTGCTATGCTGCCTGCAAGAGAACAATACAGGGGGAAAGAAATGAAGGCATTGACGCTGAATCATCCGGGTCTTACCAGAGAGGCCCTGCTTTGTATAGCAGCCCGGACACCAGGGGCCTGGATTGGAATACGCATCGCCGTGCTGCTCCTGATTTTGACCGGATGGAAATCCGCCCGTGTAGCAGAGCTTTTCGGGTTAACCCGCTGGACGGTAGTGAAATGGATTCAGAGGGCAAACAGGGAAGGAGCAGAGGCGGTACTTGACCGAGAGCGCATCGGCAGGCCGCCCCGCATAAATAAAGATGTGGTGAAAAAACTCGAAAAGGTTTTGCGGAATTCGCCGCGTGAAGTTGGAATTACCTGTGACCGCTGGGACGGCAACGCCTTGGTTGCATATCTGAAAAAAACTTATCACATAGAAATTCATGTGCGCCATGCCCAGCGCATCATGAAAAGGCTTGTGCACTCCTAGCGAATGCCTGTTCACCATTAGGCACTGGAAGCGCCGAAAAACAGATGTCTCTTGAGCGCGTGCAAGAGAATTTCTATTCGTTCGGCAAATTGAAGGGATACTGGGCATGGAGTCTAAGGGATTAGAAATTATTTCTGCGGTTCGTTATCCGGGGATGAACAGAGGTTATATTTCTTCAGTTTGCGCACGACTGTCGATTGATTGATTTTCATTGCCTTGGCGATTTCTCTCGTACTCTTGTGATTCTGGAGCGCCTGTTTCAGGAGTTGTCTCTCCGTCTGCTCAATTGTAGTCTTGAAGCTGCTGTCTCCAATGACGCTCATTGCCTCATGAGCGATCTGGCTTTTGATTTGAACCGGCAGATGCTTCATGGTTATTTCATCGCCATCCGTCATGATGATCATCCTCTCCACCACGTTTTCCAATTCGCGTACGTTACCGGGCCAGGAGTAGAGCATCAGGACATCAATAACCTCTGGTGAAATGCGCTTGTTGTATTGATGTTTCTTGTTCATCTTATCCAGAAAGTGCAAGCCGAACATAGGTATATCCTCTTTGCGTTCACGCAACGGAGGAACATCAATTGCAACGACGTTAAGGCGATAATAAAGATCATCACGAAAAGTGCCCTTTTTCACCATTTCTTCAAGATTCTTGTTTGTCGCGGCGACAATGCGCACATCGACGGGGGTGGGCTTAACGCCGCCAATCCGCATGATCTCACGATCCTGCAGTGCTCTTAAGAGCTTTCCCTGGAGACTGTATGGGATATCACCAACTTCGTCCAAAAACAGGGTCCCCTCATTTGCGAGCTCAAACATGCCGGGTTTCCCCTGTTTTCTTGCACCGGTAAAAGCGCCGTGATCGTACCCGAAGAGTTCGGATTCAAGGAGTGTCTCAGGAATTGCTCCGGAGTTCACCTTGATGAGCGGGCCCTTTGAGCGCTGGCTTTGCTGGTGTATGGCATTCGCAATCACTTCCTTGCCGACGCCCGATTCGCCGGTGATTAAAACCGATACATCAAAACTGGCAACACGAGACACGATTTCCATTAGTCGTTTCGTCGATTCGCTGTGAGCCACTATATCGACGTTCTTCATCTGCTCAAGTTCGGCAGCATATAATTCATTCAGCCGCTGTGTCCTTTCCAGCAACTGCTTCAAATAGAGTATTTCCGTTATATCTCTGATATTGGCGACAACCCGCCTGATTTCACCGTCTTCACCCCATATGGGTATGGCCGTCGCCATTATCTTCTGACCAATCTTCTCACCTTTCAGCATCTCCAGCATGACTGTAACTTTCTTTCTTTCCCTGATTGCTGCCATTGCTGAAGATTCCGTGTACCATTTCTGATCTACGAGGTCTTTGGCGCATTTTCCTATGGCAAATTCCCTCTGAATTCCGGCAATACGCTCCCACGCGCTATTTACCCTCAGGATAACCCCCTGCCCGTCGGTTATGAAAAGGCCATCGTGGGAAGACTCAATGATATCTTCCAGTTCGCAAAAATCACATTTGTGAAAAGTCTGTTGAGACTCGTCACTCGTAACTAATTTTAGATTATCCGCATTTTTTGTTTTGGATGTAGGTTTGGACACTTTCTTCTTCCTGTAAAATTTTCCTTTTACGTACAGAAAATATAGTTACGGCAGTCCTGTATGTCAATGTTATTTTGGACCGCATTCGGACAATGACCACAGGGACTTATTACGGGCATCCGAAATGCCGGCAAATTTACTTTTTGTATTCCGCATCTATAGTAATGGAAATGCCCCCGCGGACAACGAAATCCGCCGTGACCTTGCACCATCGGGGCTTGAGCGCAAGAACCAGATCGTCAAGAATCACATTGGCCACATGCTCGTGAAACACCCCTTCATCACGGTAAGACCAGAGATACAATTTCAGAGACTTGGATTCGACAATCCTCTTATCCGGTATGTACTGAATGGTCAGCCTGGCAAAATCCGGCTGCCCCGTAGCCGGACAGACGCATGTGAACTCTTCTGTCTTGAGTGTCACAACATAATCCCTTCCGGGATGATGGTTGGGAAAGGTCTCTAACTTCTTTGTAGGTTTGGCATCCCTTCTTAGCAAAGTCAGCCCATCGAGGTCGGATTTTTGCGTCTTCTTCGTCATTCAGGCTTTTCTCCTCTTTCAATCTCTCAAGCAATTAGTTTCTGCACACCGGCATAGAAGAAATAACACGCAAAAAGAATTAATACAACTGCGCATGTTCCAATGACCCATCTGTAAAAACCATCAGTGAAAAGATGCCTGCCCTTCCCTACTGCCAAAGAGACAGCCGAATACCAGACAAAATCTGCCAGAATATGTCCCGTGAAAAAAAATACTATGCCTGCTATGCCAAAACTCCAGCTGTAAATGACGTAACCAAACCCTATTGTCGCCCACCAGACAATCCAGTAGGGATTAGCTATGCTCAGAATCGCCCCATTCTTTACCAGAGAGCCGCTTTTGGTCATCCCCGGGTTTAATGACAGAGTCAACTTCGGCAGAACGCGAAACATGCCTAAAGCCAGCCAGAGCAGGATAACACTACCGGCTATGGCAACGGCGGCAAAGACGTCGTTACGCTGAAGAAACGGGGCCAATCCGAACACGAGCGCGGCAAGCAGAATGATCTCCAGAAGGCCATGACCTGCGATAAGCAAAGGTCCAGCGATGAAGCCTCTTTGCGAGCTCTCGCTGATTGTAGCCGTGAGCAAAGGTCCCGGCATCATGGCGCCGGAGAAGGCGATGATAAAAGAAGAAATAAATATGGTTACAAGTTCCCACACTGTTTATATACGTCCCATATCGACCGATCCTGCGATTCAAAACATTTGAACAGGCATGGCAGGACAACAGCGTTTGACTTACTTCTTTGCTGATAAATATCCTTTGGCAAGGGATGTATTAACGTGAATAACGCCCTTGTTCATGTCTTTCAACGCATAATCATCCGTAATTACCGGAAGCTGATCGGCCTTCCCCTGCTCTCTGACAACAGAACCGGCAGGAACATAGCGACCATCGGGCACTCTCACGCCCATGAGAATAACACCAGGCTCAATCACACACTTTTTGCCCACGAAGGACTTGAATACGAGGGACTTCATACCGACAAAGGTATCATCCATGACAACGGCCGGCCCATGGATCTGCACCTGATGGGCGAGGGAAACGCGGTTTCCCACATACACGGCGTACTTCCTGCCGTCGACATCAAACAGGTTTTTTTCGATGGGTTTACCGTTCATTTCCGTTTCCAGGGCGTGGATTACGACGCCGTCCTGGACATTCGAATCATCACCAATAGAGAGCGGTTGCCCCTCATCGCCGCGAATGGATGCCATGGGAGAAATCATAATATTCCTGCCCAGAAGCACATTGCCAATGACAGCGGCCAGTGGATGCACATACGTGGATGGATCAATAACCGGTCCCGAAACTTTTTTGCAAAAATCAGCAGTGACATTTTTTTCTATCATCTTTGCCCCCGTATTTGATGAGTGCTTCGAAAGATTTCACCATGCCATTGCGACGTTCTCCGTGACATGAGGTGAAAATCCGGCAAGCTCTCTTAATGTGATAAGCGGTTCTTCATTTCCCTTGCGAGAAGTTCTTCCCATACAGCATTGACAACAGACCGCGTAGTTTCAATTGGGCCTTTGTTGTCTATGACATAGTCGGCATAGGAAATCTTTTCGTCGATGGGCATCTGTTTGTCAAGCCTGCTTGCAGCCTCTTCGCGACTGTATTGGTTTCTCTCCGTCAACCGTCTTATCTGACCCTCAGGAGACACATACACTAAGATTACAACGTCAAACAGATGCTGCATCCCTGCCTCTATGAGGAGAGGAATATCGGATACAACAATGCCGCGCGGATTTATTGTTCGGATATCTTCTGTCCTCCGCCGCCACAGATCGAAAACGGCAGGGTGAACGATGCTGTTAAGCCGGGAGAGTTTCTCCTGGTCTGCAAAGACGATCTGGCCAAGCTTTGCCCTGTTGATTGATCCGTTCTCGTTTAGAATTTCTCTTCCGAAAAACCCTACGATAGCCTTCCATGCCGGCTGATCCGGTTCTTCCGCGAAATGCGCCAATGCATCGAAGTCGATGAGATAGGCGCCTTTATACTCAAACATCTTCGCTACAGTTGATTTTCCTGAGGCGATGCCGCCTGTCAAGCCCACGTTCAACATATGCTTATGCCGCCGAGAATCCAGTAGAAATGACGTCCTATTACACAGATTGAATCTTGCGAAACTTCACCTATTGCTCGATATTTCGTTTATGGAGAATCCGGAGACCTTCCAGCGTCAGCATTTCATCGACGATCTTTATGCTTTTCGTTTCAGGAGAGATGATATTCGCGAGTCCGCCTGTCGCTATAACCTTCGCGTCTGACATGACTTCCGCTTTGATACGGCTAACAAGGCCGTCCACGAGACCCGCGTAGCCGAACAGTATGCCTGCCTGCATGCTGCTTACGGTGTCCTTGCCGATGACAGACCTGGGTCTTGCAATCTCCACCCTCGGAAGTTTTGCCGCCTTGCTGAAGAGGGCCTCGCTCGCTATCATGATGCCCGGCGATATGCACCCGCCCATGTACTCCCCCCTTTTTGAAACATAGTCAAAGGTAGTGGCGGTGCCGAAATCAACGATTATGATATCCCCGCCATACTTTTCGTATGCGGCAACGGCATTGACGATCCTGTCTGCTCCCACTTCTTTCGGATTATCGTACAGAATAGGCATTCCAGTCTTTATGCCCGGTCCCACTATGAGAGGCTTGACATTGAAATATTTTTCGCAGAGAGGCTCCAGGATGTTGAGCATCGTGGGAACAACGCATGAAATGATGATATCCTTGATAGCCCTCGGTCTGATCTTGCTGTTTTTATAAAGATTATATATCAGCATACCGTATTCATCAACGGTATGATCAACGACAGTCCTGACCCGCCAGTCATGGACCAGTTCATCTCCGTCGTACAGACCCAGAACGGTATTGGTATTTCCAACGTCTATAACCAGAAGCATACCCCATTCCCCCGCAAAGAAGTATTATGTGCGACAAACCGGCTTCCTGCCTCCCCATCACCAAGGGAGCTCAGCCCTTCACTACCGAGGCATCGCCAGCAATCACCCTTTTTATCTTTCCTTTTTCATCTGAAATAACAAGAGCGCCAAAATCATCAATGCCGAGGACCTTCCCCGACTCTATGTCATTCTTGAATATCACCCGCGCCTGCTTTCCGACCATATCGCAGTACGAGAGCCACGCATTCTTAATGGAACCAAATCCCGAATCCAGGAGCCGGGTATACAGAGCATCAAACCTATCGAACAATTTTACCGTCAGATCAAGGCGCGAAATATTATGTCTAGCTTCTTCCGCAAGGGACGTCGCCATATTACGGATCGATTCATCAAAATCCCTTTTTCTAATGTTAACATTGATGCCGATCCCTACGACGATAAAATCCACTCCACCCCTGGCAGTAGCGCTCATCTCCGCCAGTATGCCGCAAACCTTCCTGCCTCCGATCTGAACGTCATTCGGCCATTTGAGAGTTACCTCTCCGGTACAATACGTAGACAAGAGATCGGCAACGGCAACACTCGTCATGAGCGTTAGCTGGGGGGCATAGACAGGCTCTATGGCAGGCCTCAGGGCGATGGAGGCATAGATATTACAGCCCGGAGGAGACTGCCACTGCCTGTTAAGACGGCCTTTCCCCTTAGTCTGACATTCCGCGATAACAACAGTCCCGTGAGGAGCGCCATCACGGGCGAGTCTGAAGAGAGCGTCGTTGGTTGATTCGACCTCCGTAAAAAAGTGGATATTATTTCCTATCCGCCTACCCGAAAGACGGATAGCAAGGTTTTTTTCATTAAAATCCATCGCGTCGATTAAAGCGCCGGCAACCTATTCGATCATCAAAGATATATCAGCTGCCGTTACCGAATGAGTGAGTGCTCCCACAGAAATGAAATCAACTCCGGTTTCGGCGATCTTTCGCACATTTGCGAGGGTAACATTGCCCGACGCCTCCAGCGACACTCTGCCGCCCGTTGCGGCGACGGCCTTTCCCATATCCTCTAGAGACATGTTATCCAGCATTATCACGTCTGCCCCGGACTTTATGGCTTCCTCAAGTTCCTGAAGATTTTTTACTTCAATTTCCACCTTCAGCGTATGTGCTAGGCGTCCACGAACTCTGGTGAGCGCCTGGCGTATGCCGCCTACAGCAGCAATGTGGTTGTCTTTTATCAGCACGCCGTCATAGAGGCCATATCGATGGTTATGACCGCCGCCAATCCTCACAGAATACTTGTCAAGATAGCGGAGCCCCGGCGCTGTTTTTCTTGTGTCGAGGATCTTTGCCTTTGTTCCTTTAACCTCATCGACATATCGTCTTGTGAGCGTCGCAATACCACACATCCTCTGAAGAAAATTGAGGGCCGTCCTCTCAGCCGTAAGCATTTTGCTGAGATTACCTGATATCTCCGCGAGACATCCGCCCTTACGCACGACCTCTCCATCTTTGCAGCAACCTGTAAATTGTACGCCTGGATCGAGGAAAAGAAAAGTCTCTTTAAAGACATCGATGCCTGCCACAACAACAGCAGATTTGGCAAGAGCCAGGGCCTTGCCGATTTCTACACCTGTAAGCGCCGCCGTCGTCGTTACATCCACCGCACCGACGTCTTCGTCTATCGCCGACTTTACTATATTGCGTATGATATGTTTTTGTAACATGACGATAAGGATACTCAGGGGTCTTGATGTGCAGATACATGCATGCCCGGAAGACCTGAGTGGCAGATGCACTTCTAATTCATCTTCTGAAGTCTTTTCAGGGCTGTCGCCAGGACAGAATGCTTCTCTCTTACTTCCCTGAACTTTTCTTCTTCCTTTTCCACGACTGCCTTTGAGGCCTTCGACATGAAATCGCGGTTGGCGAGCTTTTTCGAAATCGCCGCGAGGTCTTTATCCACCTTGACCATCTCTTTCTCGAGTCTCTTCGTCTCCCCGGCAAAGTCGACCACGCCTTCAAGGAGCACATATATCCGCATGGAGCCGACAACGCCGGTAGCAGCATTCTTTGGCTCCTCTCCGCTTTCAGTCATGGTCAATGCCTCAAGATTAGCCAAGTTGGTAATGTGACTGCCGCCAATTTTCACGATCGTCCGCGATTCATCATCGGGCGCGGAGATCGCGACCCTTAATTTTTTCGACGGCACTATATTCATCTCACCTCTGATGTTTCTGATAGCAGTGATTGCGCCCATGATGGTTGACATATGTCTATCCGCGACCGGGTCATGGGAAGCGTCTTCGGGTGCGGGAAACTCACTTACCATGATCGAAGTCCCGTCGCCCACGAGGGTCTGCCATATCTCCTCCGTAACAAAAGGCATGATGGGATGGAGCATCTTCAGAGAAGACATCATGACAGTAAGCAGTGTGTGCTGTGCCGCGCGCCTCCTGGCAGGGTTGCCTTTCCCATAAAGCTCGGGCTTGACGAGCTCCAGGTACCAGTCACAGAGTTCATGCCAGATAAACTGATAGACACCCGATGCGGCATCATTGAAACGATACTCATCCAGAGATTTGACAACTTCCGAAACGGTTATATTCAGGCGATGCTTAATCCATCTGTCGGGAAGAGATTCATCGTCCTTGCCGATATGAGCCCCGGAAGATGAGTAATCATCGAGGTTCATGAGGGCAAAGCGCGTCGCGTTCCAGATTTTGTTTACGAAATGCTTGTAGCCGGCAATGCGCTCCTCGGACATCCTGATATCCCTGCCCTGGGCTGTCAGGGCAACCATGGTAAACCTGAACGCATCCGCGCCGAATTTATCGATCATCTCAAGAGGATCTATAATGTTCCCCCGGGATTTGCTCATCTTCTCTCCCATTTCATCGCGCACCAGGGCGTGGAGATAGACATCCCTGAAGGGCACATCCTTCATCACATAGAGCCCCATCATCATCATCCTTGCCACCCAGAAGAAGAGTATGTCAAACCCTGTGATGAGGAGTGATGTAGGATAAAATGTCTTTAGCGATTTTGTCTTTTCTGGCCACCCAAGGGTTGAGAAAGGCCACAGGGCGGAGCTGAACCATGTATCGAGAACATCTTCTTCCTGCATGAGGCTGCTGCCGCCGCAGTTCGGGCATTCAACGGGATCTATGGTGGAGACTATTTCCTTTCCGCAACTCCCGCAATACCAGACAGGTATTCTGTGTCCCCACCAGATCTGTCTTGAAATGCACCAGTCCCTGATGTTGTTCATCCACTCAAAGTATGTGCTTTCCCACATCGCAGGCAGGATTCTTGTCTCCCCTTTTATAACCGCCGCAGTGGCCGCCTTCGCCAACGGTTTTATCTTCACGAACCACTGTGCGGAAACCATGGGCTCGATGTCCGTCTTGCAGCGATAGCATTGGCCGACATTGTGGCTGTAAGGCTTTTTTCCTAAAAGAAATCCTCCTTTTTCGAGATCACGGAGGACATTTTGTCTGGCTTCGTAGCGGTCCTGACCCTGATAGACGCCGCCGTTCTCATTGATGACCCCATTGCCATCCATGATGTTTATGATTTCCAGTTGATGCCGCTCGGCGATGGCAAAGTCATTGGGATCAGAGGAGGGCGTAATCTTCACTGCGCCTGAACCAAACTCCACACTTACGTGGCTGTCGGCAATGACCGGTATTATCCTGTTGACGAGAGGCAGGGTCACTTTTTCCCCGATCTTGTCTTTGTACCTCTTATCATCAGGGTTGACGGCAACCGCCGTGTCCCCGAGCATCGTCTCGGGACGCGTGGTGGCAACCACGATGTCGCCCTTGCCGTCTGCGTAAGGGTACCTGATCTCCCAGAGGGCGCCTTCCTTCTCTTCATATTCCACTTCGAGATCCGATATGGCCGTATGGCAGCGGGTACACCAGTTGACGATATAGTCGCCGCGATAGATGAGTCCATCATTGTACAGACGCACAAAGACTTCCCTCACGGCCTTGGATCGTTTCTCATCCATGGTAAAGGCTTCTCTGTGCCAATCGCAAGAGCACCCCAGCCTTTTTAACTGATTGATGATAACCCCGCCGTATTTCTCCTTCCATTCCCAAACGCGCTCAATAAATTTTTCTCTGCCTAAATCGTGCCTGGTGATGCCTTCTTTCGCGAGTTCCTGTTCAACTACATTCTGAGTCGCGATCCCCGCATGATCGGTTCCCGGCATCCACAGGGCGTTATAACCCTGCATCCTTCTGTACCTGGTCATGACGTCTTGCAACGTGTTATTTAAGGCATGCCCCATGTGGAGCATGCCTGTCACATTCGGAGGAGGAATAACGATGGAAAATTGTGGCTTGGGGCTTGAATCCTCGGCCTTGAAAAAATTGCGGTCAAGCCAGTACTTATACCACCTAGCTTCCGATGCCTGAGGTTCATAAGCCTTGCCCAATGACTTTTCAGCCATGAAACGTCTCCGTTAGAATATTTTTAATTCTTCTTTTAGTTTCCGGATAATCAAGAGAGCATCAACGCCCGGGACGGTACCAAGGGGTGCAAACTCGCCGCTGGAAAGATCCTGCGCCTCCATAATCCCTCTCGATGTCACAACCATCACTGCGTTAAAGTAAGGCAAATCGGATCGTAGATCGGGGAACGGTGACGTACTGCCGATAAATTTTGTTGCAAGCGTATTGTCTCCTGATACTTTGATCAATATGTCTTCGAGCATCATGGCATACGTTGCGCGATCTACCATGTCATTCGGGTGAAACGAGCCGTCAGGATAAGTCTCCAGTCCGCGAACACCTATCTGGAGAATCCCTTCAATGTCTGCCTTTAAGGGATAATTTGCTATATCTGTTGCCGTTACCGCGGGAGCGCCCGCCTGAGCCTTCGCTTTTTCCGGGTCTTTAAAGGACGTGTCGAAGGTCTTCACTGTTCTCTTTTTGTAGAGGACATCAATCTTTAATTCCTCCATGAAGAGAGCGGCGGCGTCACCCCTGTTGATCCTTTCAAGTATCGCAATCTTCTTTCCTGTAATCGTCCCCGGCATAGCCCTCTGGATCTTCTGGGTCAGATTCCATTCAGCATCCGCCTCCTTGACGTAATCGCGGTTGAAGTCAATTACCTGCTTGAACATCTGTCCCGCATTAGCAAAATCCAGCGCGGTCTTGTAGGCAATGCCCATAAAATAATAGGCGGCAGGAGACTTGGGATCGATGGCGATGGCTTTGTCAAACTCGCTCTTGGCGTTATTGATCCAATTCTTTTCGGCTTTGCCCAATGTATAGAGCCTGATCCTGCTCACATGGACGAAGATCTTTTCATCATCCTTCTTGGCAAATTTCCAAGCCTGCTTCATGGAGTCGTTCGCAGCCTTGATATCTCCCAGATATGCCGCAACCAAGCCATTTCCCGCATAGGCCTTTGAGTACTTGGGGTCGAGCGTAATAGCCCGATCAAATTCTACTTTGGCATCAGGATACTTCCCTTGATCGAGGAATTTCATGCCTGTATAAAAATGATGCTCGGGTGTGTCCATTTCGCTCACAGGCTTTACCGCTTTAGCCCCGCAGGAGATAATGAAAAACCCCAGGGCAATAACAACAAAGAACATCAATAAACTCCGATAATTCAACCGTTGAATCATAACGTTCTCCTTTCATCAAAAAATTGTTTAATGTGACTGTCCGGGATTAAGCTATTCCCAGTTTAACACTAGCCTCATTCGCCACTAAAAGCGGCAGGTTTCTCAACATCTGAGAAATCACGCAATTAATTATATTCATACAATATCGAAGTCAAGATATTTAACGGAATGCACTTAAAACACAAAGGAAAACCAAGGCTTGTAATTTCCGTATGCAAGGACGTTCATGCCGATAGAAAATGGTCGATTCTTCGCCTCATAGCGTCAAGATCGGACGGAGCAAACCATTCAATTTCTCCATCTCTACCAAACCAAGTCATCTGCCTCTTGGCAAAATGACGCGTGTCGCGTTTAATCATCCTTGTGGCATCTACGAGATTGCATGACCCCTTTATCAGCCTGGCAATATGTTTATAACCAAGCGCCTGCATGGGCTTCAGGTTCTCATGGTAACCCAGAGAGAATAGCCTCTCCACTTCATCAATGAGTCCATCCTCTATCATTTTCTCCGTTCTTTTGTCAATTCTCTGATAAAGCTCCGTGCGCTCTACCGTTAGTCCTATTTTGATGAAGTCATAAAGGTTGTCGCCGAAGTGATGGGCCTTTTGTTTCTCGACGATCGAAAGGCCACATAGCTCCAGAACCTCCAGGGCGCGGATGGTCCTAGGAATGTCATTCTTATCAATCTGGGCCGCGGCCTGTTCATCCCTTTCTTTCAGCTTCTCATATAGATATGTCTTCCCGAACTGTTTGAGCTCCTGCCTGTATAACCTTCTCAGATCCTCATCGGCATCTGGCCCTTCAAAAAGTCCACCCAGAAGAGCCCTTATATAAAGGCCTGTCCCGCCGACCACAAATATGGGTTTCCCTCCATCATGGAGTTTCCTGATAGTCCCTTCGGCGAGCCTGATAAACATGGCCGCGTTGAACTGTTCATCAGGATTCACGACATCAATAAGGTGGTGTTTCACCAGAAACTGTTCTTCAAGCGTCGGTTTCGCGGTGCCTATATCCAAGAGCTTATATACCTGCATCGAATCGGCGCTGACAATCTCGCCGCATGACTCACGCGCAAGCGCCATAGCAGCAGCGGTTTTGCCGACCGCTGTAGATCCAAGGATAACGATCAGGCGGGGCTTTTTAACAATCGCACACATGCATTTATTTTCGTTTAAACATCCTTTCTATATCCCTCAGGTTAAACGAGATATAAACAGGTCTTCCATGGGGACACGTGGATGAAAACTTTGTAGCATCCAAGTCCCTGCAAAGCCTCATCACCTCGGCTTCCGATAGCTTCTGATGCGCCTTCACCGCCCCTTTGCAGGCTAACAAGGCAAAAATTTTTTCCTGCCGCTCTTCCAATCCCAAGACTCGTTCCGCATACGATAACTCCTCAAGGATGTCAAAGAACAATCCCTTAGGTTCAACATGAGAGAACATTGCAGGCACGGATTTCAGGATTACTGTCTTTTCGCCGAAAGGTTCCACCTCTATGCCCGTGGCTTCAAGGATTTTCATGGAATCCATAATTATAGCGAACTCTCCCGGGGACAGGCTCGCGACCTCCGGAATCAGGAGCCGCTGACTTATCATTTTCTCACCGCCCAGGGCCAATTCCATCTTGAGTTTATCAAAAAGAATCCTCTCATGAGCCGCATGCTGATCTACGAGGATGAGACCCTCAGACAAAGAAAAAACGAGGTATGTGCCGGCAAACTGTCCAATATATTCAAGGTCAGTAAATTTTAGCCCTTTTCCTGAAATTTCCTGCTCGACGCGGATTTCTTCCGGAGATAGCTGTGGTTGCTCTTTTTCCGGGATCTTTTCCTTAGCTGGGCCGGTTTGGGGGTAATGTGTAACAGTCTTGTTGAAAAAAAGCTTGCCGCTTCCCGATGTAACGGTGTATCGCTTCAACGCCTCTTGAACCCTCTCGCCATAGCCCTCGGGCATGGTTCGGCCTATCGCCCCTGATGAAACAGGCGCGATATTGGCAAGGGCATGGACGAGGGTCTCAGCAACAATATCATAAATTTCCCTGGGGTTCCTGAAGCGAACCTCCATCTTCGCAGGATGAACATTAACGTCTACATCCCCGGGGAGCAGCTCGACAAATAAAATTGTCGCGGGATATTTCTTCGCCTCAATCAGGCGTCTGTAGGCCGTCATTACTGCATGGTTCAAGAGATAATCCCTGATAAATCTCTTGTTCACAAAATAGTATAATTGTTTCGCACTTGATTTTGTGAAATCGGGTTTAGAAGCGAATCCCTCAACGGTCACGCTGCCCCTAACGCTTTTCACAGGCAACATGTGGTCCATGAAATCCGTCCCCAAGACCATAGAGACTCTCTCGGAAATACCTATGGTGGCCGGTACATTCAATATCTCCCTCCCGTGAGCGACAACTCTGATTCTGACCTCCGGATGGGAAAGGGCCGTCCTCGTAATCACGTCCATGCAATATCCCTGTTCCGTGACCTCCGTCTTCAGGAATTTCTTGCGTACGGGAACGGGATCAAAGATATGACTCACCCAAACAGAAGTGCCTACGGGACATCCCGTGTCTGTTATGCTCTCTAACTGTCCTGCCTCCACAATCGCCCTGGTGCCTGATAAAGAAGACTCCTTGCGCGTTACCATCTCAACACGGGAAATGGCGCCAATGCTGGGCAGGGCCTCTCCCCGAAAACCATATGACCTTACCTCATAGATATCATCGAACTGGTATATCTTGCTCGTCGCAAAGCGCTCAAAGGCAAGAGGAACTTCCGCACTCTCGATGCCCTCACCATTGTCGATGACCTTGATCGATCCTCGCCCACCTTTTTCAAGTTCAACGGTTATGTCTGTAGCGCCGGCATCGACTGCATTTTCCAGGAGTTCTTTCAGAATGGATGCGGGCCTCTCTACAACTTCTCCCGCGGCAATCTTACTCGACAGACTTTCCGGCAGAACAACAATTTTCGCAGCCAAGATAAATCACCTGCTATAAAAAATGAACTCTTACACGTTATTCCATGCTTGATACGGACGACATCTATTTTTTCCGAATGGCATCGACATAAACACTTCTTCAAACCATATAATAAAAGACCGCAGTCACCCTCACGTAGTAACTGCGGTCGAATATAGCCCGATACACCGCCGAGATCAGTCAAGAACTATCATGACCCTGCATTTTTTTAAGAACGTCATGTTGTCTGCAGCGCCTCTGATTTTGTCGGCATCGGCGTTGCTGATGACGATATCGGACTTGCCCGGACCTTCGGTCTTAACGCCTTTAACACTGACGGGATTATTCGTTACCCTCGGATTACTCTGGGCTGCCGTAAGATCCCTTGCATAACCGCTCATGCCCTGCTGAACGGCAAACTCTTTGTCAACATTCATGGAACCATAGACTTCCTTGCCATTCTCATCGAGAACCTTAGGCGCCATGGCCGGCCTGGCCTGGAGCCCTCTGGCATCAACCACCATACCGGTGAAGACATCGCCTGAGGGCGCGGGTCCTGCCGGTGGTGCTGGAGGAGCGGCCTCCGGTTTTTTCTCAAGGGCCTTGGGTACAATGACCTGCGCAAAACCGCCGGCCATCGGCATTCTCACAGTCACTTCCACTGTTCCATCGGACAGGTAGTCCTGATTCACCACCTTAGCCCCTTTTACAAGACCGTCTACCTGTGCATTGATTACATCACTCTCCACCGTAAAATCCTTGACAACTGTCGTAGAATCAACGCGCACACCCTTCGTCGTCTCGAGCAAATTACGGTAGGCATCTACCTTGGCTGCCCTCAAGGCCATGGGACGCGCCTGGGGTTTTCCTATGTACCGTTCGGGAGGAGCACCGATCCCCACTGCCTCGATATAGCCTTCCGACCAATTAATCTTTCCCTTATCGCCCATTTGTTCGACAATCTGAGTCCATTCGGACCCGCTAACTTTTTCCTGAGAAAAACCGATCTCTGTATAGAGGAGCAACATGCTTACGATAACACCCATTGTAACGATTAATTTCGACCTCATAAAATCCTCCTTACTTTTGGTTTAGGAAACTCACCCGCAAAACTACATAATCAACCCCTGTGCAGAATTGATGCACGTATCTTTCCTTCAAAAATACCAGCGTAAAATAACAGAATGTCGCAAAGGTTTCAATCACGAAATCATGTTACTTCTTTTCTGTAAATGCCTTACTCTCAGGAGCCTCTAACCATGGCTTAATATTGATATTTTTCTCCAGATCTCCCCAGATTACGTTCTGGTCGGGCCTGCTGCTGCCCCACCAGTTGTTTCTCGCATCGATATAAATCGAGGAAAATGTCTGGATGGCTACTGTGTTATCGATAAAATTATTATTATGTATGACTGGATTCGACATCCCTACGCACTTGATAGCACCCTCTCCGAGGTTACCGGCGAAAGTATTATAGAATACTCTGGGGGACGCGTCATTACGGGTGTATATGCCCCCCTGCGCATTATTTGCAATACTGCAAGACGAGATTTCCGGTGCGCCATAATAAATGTCAAAGGCGGTGTTAGCATATTTTACGATACAGTATGCAAAAGCACTGTTAACCTTTGTGGGTTTCATCAGTCTCACGGCATTATTATAAAAGCCGGGAGACGGAGAATTTCCGGAAGCTGTAAATACGATCGGATACCGCTTCGTACCCTTTGCCACAACACCGCCATCTTCGGTAACGATGGATGTATTCTGGTCGTATTCAATCGTCACACCAGGTTCGACATATAGGGTTGCCCCGCCATCGATAGTGACATCCTTGGCCACCCGGTAAGGACTGTTGGAAAGTATAAGAAAGGCATCCGCTTTGATAGGCCCACCAAGGACCTGATGAAGTATGGGCAGTTCCTGCGGCTTACCTTCAGGATAAGCTGCGTTCAGAACTGACTTGATGTTGATCTTCCCATGGATTTTCTTTAGGATTTCGAGACCCTTGGCAGAACCCCACCAATTGTTCAGGGCATTGACGGCTTCTCCCGTCATATCGCCCGCAATATCAAATTGATTGTTGTCATTTATATTGTTCTCCACAATTACGGACTGAGAATTCTTTACGATGATTCCATGCCCCTCATTTCTTGTAATCCTGTTGTGAGTAATTAAGGGTGCAGACGACTGAATCAAGATACCTTCCTTTAAGTTATCCTGGATATTGTTTTCCGCCAGTTTAGGCTGGGCTCCGTCTGTAATCAAGATCCCGGCTTCCCTGTTCTTATGAATTGTATTTTTTATGATCTGCGGTTTTGAAAACGCGCCCGAAATTTTTATGGCAACGCCGTCCTCCATAAGCGCAGAGGCTTCTATTTGCGGTGAGGATTCCTGGCATGTTATCGCCGTTGCCGCATTCCTGATGCGGCAGAACTTGACCACGTTATGCTTTTCCTTGACGTTGCTAAAAGTTATGCCGTCCCATGATTTGGCGCCTTCGGCCGCATCAAATACGATAATGTGCTCCTCATCCCCCTGCGCAATGAGTCTCCCTTCGATCACAAGGGCGCCGCCCTGCGAGCGTATCTCTGTGCCCGGCTCAATTGTCAGAAGGGCCTTATCTTTGACGGTCACTGTATTCTTGATTATATAAGGACTGGCCCCTGCGTACCAGGTGGTATCAGATTCAATGACGCCTGAAACGGGTGTCGGTCCCGGCTCCACAGGCATACCGGTTATGGTATCGGACCTGTCACTTTCGTTTTCCGCCCAGTCTAAGGCAGTGACCTGATAGTAATACTTCTGCGCATTGACGAGATTCTCATCACGATATTCGTTCAATTCCGTCTTCGCAATCTGCTGAAAACCGGAAAGCGGGGTGTTGCTGCGATATACCAGGTATCCCGCCAGATCCGGGGCTTGCGACTTTTCCCAGCCCAGAAGAACCACCTTATTCCTTCCGACAGCCTTAACGTTATTGATTTTGTCAGGAGGTATGGTGTCGAGCGTTACCGTTCCTACTGCATCAACCCATTGAGCGGTATTGCCTGCTTCATCCCTGAGATATCCGGTAATCACGGCCTTCGTCACGTTATCCCCTGGAATGACTTTATAGACACCCAGGTATCCCCCCGGTTCAACTTCCTGCATATCTATATTTCTTTTGAAATCACCGATATCGAAATAGGCCTGCATCTTGGGCGTACCCTGGATGACCACCTTGATTTCGACGCCCGCCTTTTTCGGCATATTCTTCGTATCCTGTGTGAGAAGACTGATGACGGGTGGCCGAAGGGCTTCCGCTATGGTCGGTACGGGGATTGTCTTCACCATGTCTCTGAAGAGGTCATCACAGGCTCGGAGCAATTGGATGTCCCTTATATTCATGGCCGTAGCGATGACCGTCGCAATGATGCCGATGGGAGTAGTGGAAATACCGCCCTCCTGAATGCGGGCGACATGCTGACCGCTCCAGAGAAAATTCCCCGTCTTGGTGTCATACATCTTAATCTCAGCTCCTACAGAGACAGAGGAATAAACAACGGCAAATAACTTGTCAAAATCTGAGATATTACCATAGATCACGGCATCAACGCCGAGGATCTTGCCTAATTCCTTGGGAGAGGTCTTATTGATGGCTTCGGAATCGGTTAATCCCGCCTTCCTCAAAGTATTATCCACGCTATAAGTTTTCATGCCTTTATAGGGCAATGAACTGAAGTGATTGTAGAATGCCTTGCGCACCTCATCAGACCCCTGCTGGCTTTTCGCAAGATTGATAAAGGGAAGAACCGCAACAGTTTGGGGTTTGTGCTTTTCCATATAAGGATCTACCTTGTACGTCCCCTTAAAGAGATCTCTGATCTGAGGCATGATGGTAGTTTCTTTTGTGGCAACTACGCAACTCTGAAACATAACCATCAAAGGCAGAACCAGAAAGATCAATACGGACATTCGCAATCCTCTTTTCATTTGAATCCTCCCCAAATGCTTTTCATAATATTAAACGTTTACCCCAGAAAGTGTGCGAACCAAGAAACATTAATGTTTTGTCACTCCCAAGAAAACGGAATAAGGTGCAAATATTGAAAGTTCTCGAATTATACCTAAATACTATTCATGCAAAAAGCTACGGCTTCTCGCCGGACGGCATGGAAGCTCCCTGAACACTCTCAATCAGGAATTCCGGATGACCTTTCGGCGATACCTTAATAAATTTATAGGGTATGGCAATAGGTTCCCTTCCGGTGGCAAGCGTACGATAGGTCAGCACCCATACATATCCGGTTGTCGTATCGACAAGATATGCCTTGTCATCACTGCCAGCTACAACCTGATATTTCATTGTTTCGTCTGCAAAGGATAATGTGGAGACGAGGATGAAGGCAACGATGAAAAGAATCACCCATTTCTGCCTGGCAGTAAAACTATGTAATCCCATTTCTTGCCGTAAGCGGGCTAACTGCCTTAACGCCATTGTAGATACCTCCTCATAACTTTGAAAAAAGACAAACGTCTTTCACATTGAGATATATGTTCCCGTGATGATAAAGCGATAGTACGTGCTGATTATCTTCCGGTAATCGTCACCTCCTGACTTGGTTCGCTCTCAAGATCGTCGTTATCAACGGCAGTCACAACATATGTCTTGCTCTTACCCTTTACCAATCCAGCTTCGGTAAAGCTGTTTGCCTTTACTGTATTAATCCTGTCAAGGCCATAGAAACGTTTCTCATAGACAGAGTAATAGGAAATATCGGGCTCACCCCCCCGTTGCCAGGTAAGTTCTACCTTACCTTGAACGATATCGCCCGCAAGACCCTCGGGTCTCTTAGGCTTCGGCTTTGTCTCTACACTGATTGCCTCAGAAAAATCACTAAGCAACTCGTCTTTGTCCTCCGCCCGCATCTTATATTTGTATATATGCCCGTCCTTCAGTTCCTTGTCTTCGTATTTGGTCTTGTCCTGAACCTTTGCAATCCGGGAAAATCCATCTTCGGAACCTGTGCTTCGGTAGATATGATAAACAGCAATATCCTTCTCCGGGTTTGGAAGCCACGTAAGTGGCACTTCTTTAACCTTCAGAGCCTCCCCCTTCAAACCTGTAGGCTTAGATGGCCGCGGTTTGGTAGTGGCAAAAACGGTCTCTGACAGCTCGCTTTCAACATCAACCTTGTTGAAGGCCGCCATGGCGTAATAATATACTCCGTTATCCGCGAGCTTGTCGAAGTCTCCTCCGCCATGTGTATACCTACTTATTGTCCGGCCGGCGATGCGCTTCAGCAGCAAGTACTTGCCCACCTTTTCCTTAGACCAGTAAAGATTATAGCCTTCAACTTCGTCATAGGGGCTCGCAGTCCATGTCAGTTCAATTTTTTTGACGAGCCCATTCTGCGCCGTGAGTCCCTCTGGAGTCGGCGGCTTACCTTTAGTAACAGCCGAAACCGTCATAGACGGCGACGTTTCCGTATCCTGGCTGTCTATGGCGGTTATCCGGTAAAAATAACGGGCCTTATCCCCCAGCCTGTCTTTGTCTGCATAATCCACAATCTTTCCGCCTGCTGTGTCTGAGACATCAACTTTCTTTATCTTGGCAAAATCCCTATTTTCCGATGAACTTCTGTAGATGTAATATCCCTTTATGACGGGTGAATCTATGGGATTCCACGATAATCTTATCTCCCTTATCATATCTCCCTGGGCGGAGACGGCGTTGACAACCGGGATTGTCGCGCCTTTAACACCGGAGGAAAAATCACTCTCCATGTTTTTGTCGTTGTAGGCTGTCAATTTATAGTAACATTCCTCTCCATCCCCGAGTCCTTTATCCAAGTATGTTGCCTTAAGCAGTTTATCGGAGGCTGTCGCGGAATCCGCGCTGATGCCCAAATCCTTGCCCGAAAGATTGGCCACTTCTTTATAAGGACCCTGCTGCACCTTGGACCTGTATAGTTTATACCCCTTCAATTTTGACGGGTCTTCGCTGGCTAGAGGACTGGGAGACCATATCAGTTCTATGCTTCTTACATGAGCATCCGCTCTCAGAATAACAGGCGGATTCGGGGTCAAGGCTGTTCCGGCAGAAATTGTGGATGAAAAATCACTTTTAATACCCCTCACACTGAAAGAGCGTATTTTATAATAATAGGACGTGCTTCTTTCCACGTCTTGGTCAAGATATTCAGGTCTTTCAACCTGTGCAATATTGCTGAAAGGTCCGTTTTCGGCGGCGCCGCGAAATACCTCATATCCGGATGCAGTCGTTCCCGGCGGATCTTCCCAGTTTAGACGAACCCATTTATTCCCCGATCGCTTTTGCACATTGACGGGTCCCTGTGCAGCTGCCTTTTCCCAATCCTTCTGTGTAGATGCATAATTTGATATAGCGGCGATAATCGATGCACCCAGATTCTTGATTTCGCTCGTGAGGCCTGCATCGCCGAGGGCCTTTATCTGATTCTCGAAAATGACCCGCCTTTGCTCAATATGGATCACTTTAGAGTTAACAACGATGACAGTGTCTTTTTTCCCTACGCTCCCAACAACGATCATATTGAGGCCTAATCTCGAACCGATATTGGCTACGCTTTCCATATTATCATTTTGTTGAAGGTCATTCAGGCTTAAAAAAGCCTCAAGTTCCTTGCGATCAAGCAAAGCCAGAGATGGATCACTGACTAAATTATTCATAAGCAGATTGGTGACCATAGTGTTGTAACCTGAGGCTTCGAGATTGAGTGTACCGTAATTAAAGACGGCAATCCTCATTTGGGAGGGTGCTGCGGAAAAAGATATGGACGGGCATACAGTTATCGATATTAGAAGAAATATACAAAAAAGGCGGGTTAATCTATTCGCCATATCTTCCCTCCAAATGCAGTTTCAGACTTCATTCAGTATTCTTTCAGTGAAACTTATCTGCTTTGAATCAATACATCAATCAGTTCAGCTGATTTCTGGGATATGGGTGTCGAGATACCTTTTAGTTTCTCATCAAAAATGGCGTCTGTGTATTTCTCAATGGCAAGATCGTTGTTTCGTCGTTTCAGTCTTTGCTGCTCGCCTTGGTTGAAATATTCGACTTCGAGGCTCTGATAATTTTTGAGAACGCTTTTCCCCATCTCGGAAATTTGTTCGTTTGTCAAATCATCAAGGACTTCCGGCTCTGTGGGAAGTTCTAAGGTTTTTTGTGGAATATTGGCCGCCGGCACGGCATCCTGATACTTATCTTCCTTTAGCATTTTTCCGGACACTGTATTCGTGAAAACGTTCTCTCCTGTTGCCGTATCCACAAGCTTATACGAAACCTCGATCATGGCGCTGATCCGGGTAACACCCTGCCTATAAGAAACGAATTGATAATTTTTCTTCTTGATTGTCCTGGGCGGGGCGGTTTTCAAATCCTCCTCCGTAGGTTTCTGATGCATAATTAGCCAGTCCGAAAATTCCGGATTACGGATATCTTCTTCATCCACAAGTACTTTGACCTGACTGGAGCTCGGGCTGTCTGTGGTTTTAGACGAGAAGTTGAGGACATCCCCCATGATGAAGGTGTCAATACCTCTCATCTTGGCTGTCTGTACGGATTTAACATCAACGATGCCCGTCTGCCCCAACTGCATCTCCCTCAGGATGGACTGCAGGTTTTCCCTTTCGATGATGCGAAGGTCACCGCTGGCATTCTTGTGAAGATAGGTTATCAGTTTATTGGCCGCGATCTTCCCTGCATCCTTGTTATTGCTGGGACTGCCAAAATCAAAAACGGCGATAGATTTCTTGATCCGCTTATTGATATAATCTTTGGTTTCGAGTATCTTCTGAAACAAGTCCTGGTAATTTGGATTTATCACCTCTGCTTTTTGGAACCATACCAGTGCATTACCCCACAGCTCCCGTTCATTGTATTTTTCAGCCCTTTCCATGAGCTTTACAGAGATCTTACTGACGAAACTTCTGTACGCAGTATCACCCAAGAAGGAAGGGGTGTAGGATTTAACAAGTTCGGCCCTTCTTAGGGCGGCATATAGCATTCCCTGATCGGCAAGCTTTACGGCTTCATCGAAGTAGATACGCCCGACCTTCTCCTTTAGGGTTTTAAGTGTGTTCGAGAGCGACTGGTCTTCCGGTTTATATGCCAGTGCCTTTTCATACATGGAAATGGCCTTTTCCCAGCTCTGCGTCCGTACAGCCTTATCAGCAGCGGCAATGTAATAGTCTGCGTTATCTTTCGATATTGCATCCTGATAGAGCTTTTCCACATCATAGTAATTGGGATTTATATCAATGGCAGCCTTAAACGCCTGGGCCGCCATTTTCCAATCTTCCTGTTTGCTTAATGTAACGCCCTGCTGGTAGAACAGCTTGGCACCTTCCTGTTCTATCTTGGCGAGTCTCGCACCCGTATCCTCGTAGCCGGGGAAAAGCTTATTGACCTGTCTTAATTTGGCCAGCGCCGCCATCCAGTCCTCTTTCTGCATGTCCGTTTCCGATTGGCTGTACAGTGATTTCGCTGTCGCATTTAAAGTGTTGATCTTTTCTCGCAGATTATCATGGAAACTCTTGATAGCTTTGTTATTGGGGTCCATGTTGTATGCAAGGGCGCTCTCTTTTGAAATCTGCTCGAGCGCAGGTATGCTCTCCTGAGACTGAGCCAATGAAGATTTCGCTCTTTCATAGTGGATTCTAGCCGCCTCTTGCTTGGCTTTAAGAAGAGCATCCTTGTATTCCTGATTGTCAGGACTCTCCTTCAGTGCGGTCTCGAAATAGCCAATCGCTTCGTCCCATCGATTTTGATTGCCCAGATCCTGGCCGGTCTTGTAGCTCTCACTTACTACACAACCCGAAAGAAAAATGACAGCAAGCAAACCAATAAGACACATCCGATATTTCTTTATCTTCATCACGGCCTCCCTGACATTAATATTCCCTGACATATACATATTATTACGGCAGCAATATTGCCTCTATCTTGTTTTGTGTAATTTTCAGTATCTTTATTTTTCTGCTGCCAAGCGCAATTGCGGCCATATCATCAGCCACGCTCTGCGTATTCCCCTTAATCTCAACATCCACTTCAACCTCGCCATTAGCATAGGACCGCTGGTGGAGCTCCTTGAATCCCTTTACTTTCGCAGCCAAAAGTTCTTTAAAGCGCGAAAGATCACGATACGAGTTTAGGCCCGACACCTCCAATTTTACTGTTGCCACATTTGTCAATTCTGAAGACCACCGCTCCAGGATCTCCTCCTTCATTCCGCGGGCCAGATCCTTTGCTGCATCCTCCACGGCAACTTTAATATCGCCTTTCCTTGTTTTGCTGTCCGTCGCGATAACTTCTCCGGTATCACCGTTTATGACCTTTCCCGATACCGTTACATCATTGGAAGTTACTTCTATATCACCCATCTTAACGTCACTCATCTTATATGTCTTGGCTACCACTTCCACTTTGCAGAGAATCACGACCTCGGCGCCATAGTTCTGTGCGATTCTGGCAACTTCTTTAGGATCACTGCCCAGGGTCTGTATTCCTACACGCGCCTTGCTTTTGTTGACCGAGTCGGCGTCTACAAGTTTAAAACCGTAAGACAGAAAATACCTGGACATGGCCGCTTCCGCTATAGCATCCTTCTGAGCCTTCTCGCTGAATATCATTATCAAACGGGGTTTAGACTTCCTCGCCATGATAAGGTCTATGGCAGCCATGCGGTCTCTCAATCTGCCGGTCCCGACATCGGCCTCAATTTGCACCTTGTAGTTATTGCCCGCCTTCCCTTCAGAAATTATTTCATACGAATTTATGAATCCCTTGGATTCAGAAAGTATCTGATCCATTTTTACTTGAAAATTTTCGACCTCTGTGACACTGGTGATCATGACGCCTGCTTTTTCTTCCACCGCATTCCGCTGGGCGTTATCTATTGCCTTATCTCTCGCAATATCAACTGCATTATCATAAATTGTAGCCATGCCAACTGCCCGGACCTTATCCTGGGCATGTGCCACGTGGGAAGAGAATGTAAGAATCATGCTGGCCGCACAGATGAAAATTAACAATCTTCTCATAGTAAATCGTCCATTTATTATTTTCTTAAGATATAGTGGCGATGGATATAGCGTGTGTCTTGCTGCAATATCTCAGGATTACGAAGATTTGCGTCTCTCAAGAAACATGCATCTATACTGCCGGAAGGAAGCATTGAAGAATATACTGAAATAGCTATAGGGTGTCAAGATTATTTCAGAAATTTTATTGAAGAACTCATGGCAGCGCTTAATTGCTGCAACAGCTTCGCGCTGTCAATATATCATGTTACCTTGCTGATATAGTCATCAACGGCAACCTGCCAATATCTCATTGTTTTTCCGGTGGACTGAGAAAATTTTCGACAGTTGAGAACACTGTAATGAGGCCGTCGGGCTGGCCTTGCCAGTTTATCTGATTTTATGGGCTTCACGGTTACACCGGTCATGCCGGCAAACTTTAATATCTTCTGGGCAAATTCATACCAACTGCAATTCCCTCTGTTGGTTATATGAAAGGTCCCGGTATACTGACCCTCAATCAACAGTTGGACGGCGCCAGCCAGATCCCACGTGAATGTGGGGGACCCTACCTGATCATCCACTACTTCCAGATATTTTTCTGTTCTTGCCTTTTCCATAATTGTCTTAACAAAATTTTTGCCGTTCTTTCCGTAAAGCCACGCCGACCGTATGAGGAGAAAGTTGTCAGAAAATTGCTTCAAATACTGCTCCGCTGCAAGCTTTGACTGGCCATAGACATTGATGGGATTGCATGTATCGTCTTCCAGATAGGGTGTTTGCTTCTTCCCGTCAAAGACATAATCCGTGCTGAAGTGAACGATTCTTATTCCCCGTTCTCCGCAGGATAGCGTTAAATTCTTCACTCCTTCCGCATTTACAGAAAAACACCTCTCTCTATTCGATTCGCAGCCGTCTACATCCGTGTATGCAGCCGCGTTGACAACAACAACGGGCGCGGTTTCTGAAATGACTTTTTCGCAGGCCTCGGAAGAGGCAATGTCGATATCCTCCATATCCAGACCCGCCACGTCATGAAAGGCAAAGAGCCGCAGAAAAAGATCGCTGCCAAGCATGCCCTTATGGCCCAATATGAGAATCTTCATCAGTGACACCCTTTCAATCAGTATTTCACTTCTTTTAAGAATAGTCCATGGGCAGGCGCTGTCTGACCCGCCCGCGTTCTATCTTTCGCTTCCACGATGTTCATCAATTCAGCTCTAGACAGTTTCCCTCTTCCGACATCAACAAGTGTGCCGACTATGTTCCTCACCATATATTTAAGGAAACCGTCTGCCTCAATAGAAAATTTCACCATGCCGCGGCGGTCCATTGCCATGTCAACAGCTATCACGGTTCTTACATGATTCTTGATACCGCAATTTGCAGCACAGAAGGAAGAAAAATCAAAAGTTCCTAAAAGAAGCTGAGCCGCTTCCTTCATCTTCTCGAAATCAAGTGGTTCATGGATGAACCAGGCATAATCCCTGTATAAGGCTGAGCGGACTGCGCCACGGTATATCTGATACAGGTATATTTTACTCTTGGCGTCATACCGTGCATGAAAAGATGCATCTGTCTCGGCCAGTTCCTTGACTGCGACATCCCACGGCAGAATGCTATTAATTCCTTGAAGAAGGCCTCTCGGCCCTATATTTGAACTAGTTCTGAAGTTTGCCACCTGACCTAAGGCATGAACGCCCGCATCTGTTCGGCCTGAGCCTGCAACCCTGATGTCTTCCCGGGTAATCGTGCTGATGACTTCTTCCAGAAGCTCCTGGACCGTGAGCCCGTTGGCCTGGCGTTGCCATCCGTGATACCTTGTCCCATCATACTCCAGGATCATCTTTATATTGCGTGTCATATACGCCGGGCACTTCCTAATGTTTGCCGTCCAACTCTCGCAATAAACAACTCAAAAATAAAAGGGGGGTTTTATTCCCCCCCTTTCGTTGTTCCAATTCATGATCAGGTCGAGCTTTTCGCACCATCGAGGGCCTCAATGGCCGGGAGTAATTTACCGGCAAGAAGATCGAGAGATGCTCCGCCTCCGGTTGATATATACGTAATTCTATCGCTTTCGCCGGCTTTATGAATGGCGACATCCGTATCTCCTCCGCCGACAATGGTGACGGCATAGGAATTTGCAATGCTGTGCGCCAAAGCCGAAGTGCCCCTGCCGAAGGCATCGATTTCAAACATCCCCATCGGACCGTTCCATACAATCGTTTTGGCGTTCCCGAGCACCTCGGTAAAGAGAGTGATTGTTGCCGGGCCGATGTCAAGGCCTTTCCATTTGGCATTGATTTCCTGCACCGGAACAATCTTGGTTTCCGCTTCGGCGCTCGCGTCCTCAGCGATGACACAGTCAACGGGCAAATAAAATTTTATGCCCAGTTTCTTGGCTGTCTCCATGACCTCTTTTGCTTTCAGCACAAGCTCCTCTTCAAAAATCGATTTGCCGATTTCATATCCCAGTGCTTTGAGAAAGGTGAAAGCCATGCCGCCCCCGATAATCATTTTGTCTACCTTTTTAATCAGGTGAAGCAGCGGTTCAAGTTTACCGGATACTTTAGAACCCCCGATTATGGCGACAAAAGGTCTCGCCGGATTATCCACAGCCTTCTTTAAGTAATTCAACTCCTGCTTAATCAGGAAACCTGCGCCCGATTCCTTTACGAACTTGATAATTCCCACATTCGATGCATGTTTTCTGTGAGCATTTCCGAAGGCATCGTCAATGTAAACATCTCCCAGACTGGCCAGCTCCTTAGCAAATTCGTCAGAATTCTTTTCTTCTTCAGTGTGGAATCTCAGGTTCTCAAGAAGGACAACACTCCCCGGAGTCATGCCTGCGACTAATTTCTTGACCTCGTTACCAATGCAGTCTTTTGCCAATATAACCTCTTTATTCAGGAGCCGCGATAACCTTTTCGCCACAGGAGCAAGACTGAACTCAGGAGAAACCTTACCTTTGGGGCGTCCCAGATGAGACATGATTATCACTTTTGCTCCCTCATCGAGGGCATAATTAATCGTCGGAAGTGTGGCCCTTATTCTGATGTCATCGGTTATGTTCAAGGTACTGTCTAAAGGAACATTGTAATCAAACCTGAACAAAACCTTTTTACCCTTGAGATCGATCTCGTCAATAAATTTCATAGCACCCCCTTTCTTCAGCATCTAATCAGTTTAATATCTTTCCTGGTAAGAGGATGGCAATATATATCTTATTGGCCTATCTTGGTCAAGACAGAAATCCCCCTTTCGCGTCTCTAAGGGTTCATATTTTTCCTTTACGGGGACTGTTCTCTTCGTTCGTGCAATTGTGTCGTATCAGCAGGGGCCATAATTGCCGGATCCTGTTGATGTGGGGAGCCCGAAAGCCGACATACGCGGTTTGAGAGAGCGGATGAAGAACACTAATCGACAAGCATGAGGCAATAAAGGTTTTGCGTTTCCGTTTTTTCTCGGAGGGTCTGAATGAAAAAGCCGCTGTTCCTCGCCGTCTGGAAAACGTCGATTCCGCATGCTTCCATAGACGGTCTTGCCTTAGCCGGGAATCGGCAGGGGATTCCTTGAACCTTGCCGCACTCCTTGCACAGCGCACAGGGGCCGGCAAGTATCGCAAAGGCCTTGTAATAGCCGTCTTTGAACAGGTCGCCCTCCATCGTCAGGAGCATGTCGAAAAATTTCATGTTTTGCTCCCCACGTTCTTTGGTCCTTGGGGCTTCTCGATGAAAGAGGATGGCACGTTGATAAGAGTCTAAGACCTTTCTTGTCTGGTCGTGCGTTGGCGAATGGGGAGGACAGCAGAAACCTGCCCTATACTGGCATCCGAACAGGCATTTCATAATGACCCAGGGGGCCGTAACGACGCTCATGGGATGAATCTCTTTTGCGCGTGTTGCTCCGCCTTGAATGGCCTTTTCACAATATTTCTCCAAGTCCGATCCTTTCATGCGGCTCTCCTTAATATAAACTGGCGATCTTCGTGGAGTCTAAACGGGAACGGTAAAAATGTCAATTCATAGTTGAGAACTTATCTTTCAGCGAGTGAATTGACTCGCGCAGTTGTTATTATCTCTCTCTGTACCGGAGACGGGAATGGCATCATATAGAAAAAGCTGGTCCACTCGGCCAGCTGTTCTTGTATGTCTGTTTCACGTAAAGTTCATTCTTCTATTTGCGAACTCGCTGTGAGGGTTTCCTCATCTGAATCATCGATTCTGATCAATTCGATGATAATAGCAAGCACGGGAAGGACATGAATGAATGAACTCATTGTAAACCCAGTCATCAACCCCAATAGCCATAAGACAATCAGTAGGGCGGTAGCCAACCGCAGCATTTGAACCTCCTTTTGGAATCATGAGATCCTCTCGGATTATAGATCGATCCATGAAATCGATTTCGCGCGACTCTCATCTTCTCTGCTTCTTCACAACAAAGGGTGATCGAGTGATTATAGAGTACAACAATATCCAGTTCCCACATACAGAACTATACAGTAATTCACAATCGGGAATATCCTGATTTGCTACCCCTAAAAATCTTGCACTGAACTTCCAAATTGCTGATTGAGGGGGACCGTCGGTGGGATGTCGTCACGGGAGTTGATTCTTGATATGCCTATGGATAACTGACGCAAACTGTGGCTGCAACCGTTAATCCGCTCTGCTCATAATGTTGTGTTTGTGGAGAGTCACAGGTAAGAGAGTTGGATCAACCGGTCTGTACGGTCAGGTAGCGATTTGAATTGCTCGCTCCAGCCGTCTCACGATTGATTCCTTACCCAGAATAGCAAAGACTTTTTCCAGTTCCGGCCCCGAGGTCCTACCCGTTATGGCTGCCCTGATCGGGAGAAAAAGATTTTTAGCCTTAAGACCCGTCTTTCTCCTGACGGATCTCATCAGATCATGGTAGAAATCTCGCTCAGAAATCTTTCTCTGCTCCAACTCCTCGTAAAGTACTTTCACGACAGCGGCAGCATCGTCCCTGAGGATTGCTCTCGCCTCGTCCGAAATTGAGTACTTGTCATCAATAAAAATATTTAAGTATAGACCGATGTCGGCTAATGTCACAAGGTTGTCTCTGAGAGCCTCAACAACCTGATGAAGCCATCCGCGATTCATAAGATCAACGTCATATCCGGCCTCTTTAATAAATGGGAGAAGCAATTCTGTAAGCTTATCCACATCATAATTCCTGATGTATATTGCGTTTAGCCATTTTAGCTTGGCTTCATCAAAGATGGCGCCGCTCTTGCCGGCCTTATCGAGAGAAAACATGTCGATGATCTCTTCCATGGAAGCAACTTCCTTTCCTTCCCCAACAGAACCTCCCAGAAGAGACAAATAGTTTAACAGCGCCGGAGATAGGATCCCCCTGTTCTTGAATTCCCGGACTGCAACTGACCCATGGCGTTTGCTCAACTTTGTGCGGTCTTTTCCCAGAATGAGTGAATGGTGGGCAAATTCTGGCGGTTTAAAATCAAGAGCTCTATAGAGAAGAATCTGGATGGCCGTGTTGGACAGGTGGTCTTCTCCGCGGATGACATGGGTAATCTCCATGAGGTGATCATCTACGACGGCGGCAAAGTTATATGAAGGAATGCGATTGGAACGGACTATAATAAAATCACCAATGGCATCGCCGTCAAATTTCATTTCTCTCCGAATGAGATCTTTAAATTCAATAGTACCTTTGTCCACACTGAAACGAAGGGCCGGCTTCCTGCCGCGGCTTTCAAGCGCTTCACGTTCTCTGTCCGTTAGCCTCTTGCACTTCCCCGTGTACCTCGGCATCATCCTCATGGATAGGAGTGAGGCACGTTCCGCCTCTAATTCTTCTTCTGTACAATAACAGGGGTAGACTTTGCCGGCGTTGACCAGTTTTTTCGTGTATTTGTCGTAGATATCGAGCCTTTGTATCTGATGGTACGGCCCCAGACTGCCGCCTTTCTCGGGCCCTTCCTCCCATTCTATAGAGAGCCACTTCAGATCTTCCAGGATATTCTTCTCAAAAACAGGGGAAGTCCTTTCCTGATCTGTGTCTTCTATCCGAAGGATGAAGTCGCCTCCATAGCGTTTGGCAAAAAGCCAATTAAACAGGGCCGTTCTGGCATTCCCGACATGAAGGTCCCCCGTCGGCGATGGAGCAAATCTGACCCTCGGTCTATGTGATGTCATCTGCTGTCCTTTTCGATAACTGTGGCTACGGCAAAGGCGGCGATTCCTTCTCCACGCCCCAAGAACCCCATTCCTTCGTTGGTTTTTGCCTTGACATTAACCCTCTCCGTCGGGATATTTAATGTATTCGAAATATTCAATTCCATATTATGCATATAGTCCATCAATCTAGGCTTTTCCAGGATGATCGTAGAATCAATATTATTCACTAAAAAGCCTTTTTCTCCTGCCATAACATAAACCAGATGCAGCAATTTCAGACTGGATATGCCTTCATACGCGGGATCTGTATCGGGAAAATATCTGCCGATGTCGCCATCCCCAATAGCGCCTATGATGGCGTCACATATGGCATGAACAAGCACATCCGCATCTGAATGGCCAAGAAGTCCCCTTTCATGGGGGATGCCTACTCCCCCAAGGATGAGTCTACTCCCTTCAACCAACCGGTGACTGTCATATCCAAAGCCTATTCTCATTTCAGTCCTTTTCTGGGCCGTCAAGGTTTCTGTCAAATTATGAGCCGGCGCAAATTGGTTCCTTATAAATTACATTATGCTCTCACTCATGGCAGCGCCCTATTGTTTGAGCCTTCTTATGATGACCTCCGCCATCATAATATCGTCTCTCGTAGTGATCTTGATATTATCGTAGGAACCGCGAATCATCATGACTTTGACACCTATCCGCTCCACAAGAGAGGCATCATCTGTCCCATAGTAGTTGTCTCTGTATGCTGCTTCATAGGCTTTCTTTATGACGTTCCTTTCAAAAGCCTGGGGGGTTTGTGCCAGCCATAGATGATTACGGTTGAGTGTCTCCACAACTATCCCGTGACCATCGACTGATTTGACAGTATCCTTAACGGGTACGCCTACCGTCACCGCTTGCGACCTGGATGCCTCGAGAATGGCCGAATGGACCAACTCGTCCGATATGAACGGCCTGACACCGTCATGAATAACAACGATATCATGGTCTCTTCCCAAAGCATCAATGCCGTTTCGTACAGAGTCCTGCCTCTCCTTGCCTCCCGCTAATACATTGCTGACCTTTGAAATGCCGTATCTATCAACAATGTCTTTGTGAGCGTAATCAATATCCATCTTGGGTACAATGAGAAATATCTCATCTATTCCCGACAATCTTTGAAATATTTCCAAGGTACGTGCCAGCACGGGAATACCATCGAGCAAAAGATACTGCTTTGATATATTATTCTGCATCCTTTTGCTTGAACCCGCGGCAGGGATAATCGCCACTGTCTTCATTGGAACGCCCATAATGCCGTCGTCAAGAATCGCAAATCTGTCTAAAACGGACGGTTTCGTAAAAGGTCAGGATACAAGGTGCAATAGGAGCGCCTCAAATCGCCTATCTTCCGAGGAAGGAACACATGATAACCTGTTTTGCCTGAGGGCGTGGTGTTGAACGCTCCTACGGCTTTTCTCTATAGCATGCATAAACACACATTGAAATATCGAGGGATGAAGCAGAACGCATTATATTGACTTTTCGGGAAGCTTTTCGATGCAAATAAAAAAGCCCGGCGATCTTCCAGTTCTCCGGGCTTCAACATGTCACTATTGTTTCGCACTGAACCCGTAGGTTTTTTTGTCGTTGACGACCTCTTTCATCTCAGAAAAGATCATTCTGCCTGCAGTAGTCTGCAATACACTCGTTACGATAACTTCGACAGTTGAACCCTGATACTTTTGCGCATGGTCAACAATTATCATTGTTCCATCATCGAGATATGCCACCCCTTGTCCGGGTTCTTTTCCTTCTTTGATTATCTTGACCGTCATTATTTCACCGGGTAAGACCACCGGTTTCAGGGCATTTGCAAGCTCATTAACATTCAAGATCTTTATGCCTTGCAATTCCGCGACCTTGTTCAAATTAAAGTCATTGGTTATAATTCTCGCGTTCATCTTCTTTGCCATGGCTACGAGCTTCGCATCAACACCTTTCAGCTTCGGAAAATCCTGATCAACGACCTCGATATTGATTCCATTGCTTCTCTGCATGCGGTTTAAGATGTCAAGCCCTCTCCTGCCACGGGAACGCTTCATGGAATCGGAAGAATCGGCAATGTACTGTAACTCATCCAGTACAAACCGGGGAACTACCAGCGTACCTTCGATAAATCCGGTATCACATATATCCGCGATCCTGCCGTCAATGATGACGCTCGTATCCAGAATCCCGTAATCGGCACTCTCCTTTGTCTGGCTGAGGCTAAATAAACTAAATTCTTCGATTTTCTTTGATCCGATAACCAGTCCGAGATACCCCATGATACCTGTAAGGAGAGCATATATCCAAGGGGCAACCTGCTGCTTTTCCCAGGTAACTCCTACAAAAGTAAGACCGTAGGCCAGAAAAAATGCTATGAAAAGACCTATGATCATGCCTACGACGCCACCGAATATGACCCTGAGCGACACCTTCCTTATGGCCTGCTCAGCTCGTATGACAGAAATGGCAATTAATAATCCTAAAAATAATCCTATCAATGCTATGGGAAAATCGTAATAGGTAGAAGCGATAAAATAACCACTAATTGAACAAGCAGCCATTAAAAGAATCTTTATAATCAATAGTTTCACCTCCTTTCTTACCTAAATTGCTTTTATACCGGCTCACTTGGCGTGATAATTTTCTTTTTTCAAAGAGAGGAACTGAAGACTCCGACAGGGTTATTCCCTAATGCTCATTGGACAGTCAGAATTATTCTAAGGTCTTGTTCCACCTTGGTTTCTTCGGAGTTACTTGCAACTGATATTTCTTTGACTAACAAGCTTTTCGCTGTGTCCATCATCTTCCTTTCACCAAAGGAGAGATTCTTGTCGGATTTCAAAATAATAAGGTCCCTCAGCACTCTCGCAATCTCGAATACCGATCCCGTCTTGATCTTATCAAGGTATTCTTTGTATCTCTTGTTCCACGTCTGCTTATCAATAGTAACGTCCTTATTTCTAAGAATTTCATATACTTTGGGAATTTCTTTTTCAGCGATTACCTCTCTGAGCCCGATGGATTCTGCGCTATTGATGGGAATCATTATTTTCATGCCGTTGCTCATGATCTTCATGACATAAAACTTTTGTTTACTGCCCATATACTCTTTGTGCTCAATAGCTTCGATAATTCCGACGCCTTGCGCCGGATAGACCGCCAAATCTCCTACTTTAAACATCTTGTCCACCCACTAATTATTTTAAAGCTGTTCTTTATATCACGCTTTTGACTAATAGTCAAGACAACCATTGTCTGCGGGAAATCGTCATTGTATGTATCTATTCATTATTTTTAGTAAATTATTATCGAGATGATCCCGGTCTTGTGTACTGTATTGATCGATTATGCCCCTCACGTTCTTATACATGCCCTCATCTGAGAGATCGGCCAGTCTCCTGTAAGCACCGATTCTCCTTCCAACCCTGTAAACGAGCCTTTCATCATCCGGTAGAGAAAAATATCTGTCAATGATTTCTAAGAGACTGTCTTTATCTTCCGGAAGCTTCCCGTTCAACTCTTCGAGGAGATTCAAGATATGATCGCTGACTATGGTTGTTTCAATGCCATCAAGACATTCAATGAATCTCCTTATCTCTCTCAGTACCTCCTCATCGCCTATGGGAATGAACTCACCACTCTGCACCATCTCAAAAAGATCCGTCCCTGGAACAGCGTGAAATGTCCTCAATCTGACGAATTCTGGATTTATCTCGTTGATGACGTGCGCCGTTTCCTCGGCATGTTCTTTTGACCACCGATCCCCTCCGAGGCCCGGCATAATATATTCACACAGTGAAATGCCTGCCTCCTTAATATTGTGCCCTCCCTTTATGTGCTCGGCTGCTATGACTCCCTTCTTTACAAATTTTAGAAGAGGATCGTATCCGCTTTCCATACCTATGTGAATTCGTGAAAGGCCGGCGCTTTTCAGCATCTTGAATTCTTCCACAGTTTTCCTTGCTGCTGTTTTTGACCGGCAGTACGAGGTAATCCTTTTCACAGATGGAAACTGGTCCTTAATGAATGATAGTATCTCTACAAGATCATCCGTCTTCATGATGATCGAATTCGCATCCTGTATGAAAACGGACTCTCCGCCATAATAAAGCCAGGCAGCTATCGATCTCACTGTGTCACTATACGCCTCATCATGACCGTATATGATGTTTACTACGCTTTTGTCGATGCGTCCACCCTCGCCATGCTTCCACGAGAGTTCTCTTATTTGGTCCGCAATATCCTTTGCGTTCTGAATATTTTCCTTAATTTCGCCTACAGGTCTTAGTTCAAATTTTGTATCGCGATAGGTGTGGCAAAAGGCGCACTTATTCCACGGGCAGTTCCTTGTTGCCCGGATGAGAAGGCTTGTCGCCTCACTGGGCGGTCTTATCGGCCCCTGTTCGATGTTGTGCCTCATTTTCATCTTCTTAGTTCCCCAAGGACAATATCTCTTACTCTATCTATTTCCCCGGATACCGGGAATTAGCCATCCGACCCCTTAAGTTCATTTCCTTTCAGATCTCTCATCAAATTATCGAAATACGATCTAATATCGGCTGTGCAATTAATCTTCAAGATCACGGAAGAAAAAATAGGGGGTTGCGGGCCTTATTCTTGTGGCGGATTTCAAATCTTAAAGAAGCTTCTCCTTTTTTCTCTGTCTTGCCCAGGAAGGCTATACGACTGCCTTTCTTGATCTTATCGTCCATTTGCGCTATCCTGCCGCTCAAATTGGTATACACAGTGGCGAAATTGTCTTGGTGCTTTATAATTATTGTTTCTCCGTAATCCTTCAACGAATTGGAAAAAATTACCGTACCGTTCGCCGCAGCCAGCACGGGCGCCCCTTCCTTTGCCGCTATGGTAATCCAATTATTATACGTACCGTCCCTCTGGAAACCAAACCTTGACCGTACCTTTCCCTTCACCGGCCATATGAAGCGCTCCTTGTCGAATTTTATCTTTGTAGACTCTCCCCCAAGATCCTTTTCCTTGCCTTTTTGCTCGACCTTCCGTCCCGTTTCCTCTCTAGGTGTCGCCCAATCCGTTGATGTGGTCAATTCCTCCGCGCTTTTGGCCTTGACCCCCTTTGATTCTTCTCTTGCCGCCATCCCGTCCTTGCCCCTGGAAGGATCCCTCATTGATAGAATCTCAGGTGTCGCCTGTACCTTATCACCCGTGCTTTCTCCTTTACGGGTCTTTGGCTCTGATGTTTTCCCTTCCTTCTTCGCTATTTTTTTTGCAGATTCCATTTCGCCGACCGCAGACATGACATCATCGATAATCTGATCTGCATCAGGAATAAACAGGATGGTGTCAGCTCCTATCAGCTTCGGGTCCGTGATATTATTCGCCTCAGCGAGCTCCTGGATATCCATATTATAGGCATTGGCAATGCTCCAGAGGGTGTCACCGCTTTTAACTCGATAGTATATACCTTTAGTTTTTATATTTCCGGTATAATGCCCATGGCATGCATACAGGAGATTTAATACGAGAATGGGGATAATGATCAGGCGCCAGGACATATTAGTATTAGTTGCATCACTTTCAAACACGGCGAATGGGTAATCTCAATTCTGACTGCACATAAACAGTTACTTCATACTATATATTTTCAAATATTTTCGAGGCCGTCAGAATTACCATCCGTAATCCCCGATAAGATCCACAAACCGACATCCACCCAGGTCTTCTTTTTTTACATCGCTAACATCCTCGGATAATCTGGTTATTTTAATGAGCGCCTGAGAATGGCGGCTGCCAACAGGGATAACGAGTCTTCCGCCGACAGAGAGCTGCTCCACCAAAGTCTTGGGAATGATTGGAGCACCGGCTGTAACAATAATGGCATCGAAGGGAGCCTCTTCCCGCCAACCATATGTCCCATCCCCCACCTTGATTGCTGCGTTAAAATAATTAAGCGATTCCAGAAGTTTTCTTGCTGCATTTGCGAGCGTTGCAACTCGATCGATGGAAAACACATGGTCCGCGAGTTCCGCCAGTATGGCAGTTTGATAACCTGATCCTGTTCCGATTTCCAGAATCTTGTCATTACCCGTAAGCTCCATAGCTTCCGTCATCAGAGCCACTATATAGGGTTGAGAAATAGTCTGCCCGCCGTCTATAGGGAGCGGACTGTCATTGTGTGCCTGGTCTCTCAAAGCCTCATTGACAAAGAGGTGCCGTGGAACAGTTTCCATAGCCGCGAGTACGCGCGGATCACTGATCCCCCTTGCTCTTATCTGAGATTCTACCATCTTCTTTCTTTGTTTTACGTAACGGTCCATCAGATGTCCCAAAAGTGCGGTTTCCTCGGAGGAATTCTGTACCACTCATCTACCCAGTGATGACGACGCATGCCCATAGCCTCTCTCGTCACAATAAGGTAGTAATATCTCAGCTTGGCATATTCTCTGGCGCGGTTGAATTTAGCAATCTCCCGATTGATTTCTTCCATCATTTCCTGCTTCAAAGAAGCAATTTCGTTATCGCCGCCTCTTTCCCTATATTTCTCCATGACGAGGCGGAAATGCTTCAGCCGATCATCAATGCCCTGCTCTACGATTCGCATCTTATCAATCGCAGCTGCCAATTTTTCACCGGCACGGCCGAGGACTTCCGCTCTTTCCTTCAGCATTTCCTCGCGCAGTATATTTTCCGGATCTCTTTCCCTTCCTATCTTTAGCACGGCCAACATTTTCCATTATTTTATCTATTTAGTATATCATTGAAACGTGGAATTTTCAATACAAAAGGCCCTTTCGTGAACGAATCACAAAGTTTCACTTTACAGTTCTTCGATATTTAGCTAGAAAATCAGATATCATCATGTATTCCTGCAAGACACTATGCACTCCGAATTGATGCAGAAATCTTTATTGACTAAGAGAGAGAAATCCGTGGCGAGTATCACGTCTATCATGTCTCGTGCAGTTAGAAATGCATACGGGAATGGCAAGGATGACGAAACACTGCCTCCCCTTGTCTTATTTGATAGCAACGCCCAGCCAATGGGACGATTGAAGAAGGGGGACGCAGTTATATATTATAACATCAGGGGAGAAAGGGAAGTTGAACTCACCCAAAGTCTAACGGGCGCCGGCTTTGACAAGTTTCCGGTGGAGAATGACCTGCCTCTGTCCTTTGTCACGATGATAGAATACCAGAAGGATTTGAGGGTTCATGTTGCCTTTCCGCCGGAGGGCTCCATCGAAGACACCATGAGCGAAATTATTGCAAGGCATAATCTGAAACAAGCCAAGATTACGGAGTCTGAAAAGGCGAGTCACGTGGGTTTCTTTCTCAACGGGAAAAAGACGGAAGTCCTGCCGGGAGAAGAGAGGGTAATCGTTCCGTCACGAAGAGATGTCATACTCTTTGACGAGGCTCCGGAAATGTCCATCTATGCCGTCACGGAAAAAGCTAAAGAAAAAATCCGTGACCCTTCCTATCATTTTATTTTTATAAACTTCCCCAATGTCGACGTGGTAGGTCACATAGAAAATGAAGAAGCCATCGTCAGGGCAGTCGAAGCTGTAGATGCGTGTATGGGCGATATTGTCGCCGAGGCTAGAAAAGAAGGGATGGTTGCCATAGTCAGTTCCGACCATGGGACCGTTGAAAAGTGGCTTTATCCGGATGGGACCATCGACACAGGACATACAGACAGTCATGTCCCTTTCATCCTTGTCCATAGTAATCATGACATATCTCTCCGCGAGGACGGAGAGCTTGCAGACGTTGCTCCTACTGTTCTCGATTTGATGGGTATTTCCCAATCGCCATACATGACAGGGCGTTCATTAATAAAAAACGCATCCCGGCAATGCATAGATTCACCCGGAAAAGAAATCCAACGCGTCCTCCTTTTGATTCTTGATGGTTGGGGTGAAAACAAGAACAGCGAGGGAAATCTTATAGCCCGTGCCAAAACCCCCACCATGGACGGGCTCAAGAAGAAGTATGCTCATACACTGCTTGCTGCCGCTGGTGAAGCTGTCGGCCTTTCCGAAGGGACAGTCGGAAACTCCGAGGCCGGACACATCCACATAGGGGCGGGGAGAAGAATCTTATCCGACAAGGTGAGGATCGATCAATCCATTGCCGATAGATCTTTTTTTCACAATGAGGCTTTTCTTCATGTCATACGTAACGCAAGAGATACAGCCAAAGCTCTACACCTTATGGGAATCGTGTCGTTCTTCAGTTCTCATGGATCTGTCAATCATCTTCTGGCCCTGATGGACATGGCAAAGCAGGAGGGCATGAGGGATGTTTTTATTCATGCAATGCTCGGCAGGCGGGGAGAAACGCAGGAGAGCGGGGCCAAGTATATAGAGATAGTGGAACAAAAATGTAGGTCGCTAATTCTCGGCAAGGTAGTCTCAGTCATAGGAAGGTATTGGTCCATGGACAGGGAGGAGAACTGGAGCAGAATCGAAAAGGCATATCGGATGCTCGTCTATGGTGAGGGAACCCCCGTAACCAAAAGGAGTTGAATCATAGAAATGAAGATTAACAATTCAATATTATCCCTCGTTGAAGGAGATATTACAAAGGAGGAAGCAGATGCAATTGTCAATGCTGCTAATTCGAGACTCGCGGGAGGTGGAGGCGTAGATGGCGCAATACATCGGGCAGGCGGTCCATCCATCATGCAGGAGTGTCGAAAAATCGGAGGGTGTCCCACAGGACAGGCGGTTATCACCACTGCGGGAAATCTCAAGGCAAAATATGTCATACACACCGTGGGACCCGTTTACCAGGGCGGCACAAAAGGTGAAGCAGCACTCTTAAGAAGCGCCCATCTGGAGAGTCTCAAGCTCGCTTCATTAAAGAAGCTCAAGAGCGTCTCCTTCCCGGCAATCAGCACCGGCGTCTACGGCTATCCCGTTGACGAAGCCGCACACATTGCCCTGAGAACAGTTACAGATTATCTAAAAGAACATGCCGATATTGAACTGGTTCGTTTCGTTCTTTTTGGTCGCAATACATACGAAATCTTTGCGGAGGAACTGAGAAAAATCACATATGAATAAATCTTGGATGAAGTCACACATTCTTGACCCCATCAAATGACCATGAAATTGTAAGTTATGCGCAAGAGAGGCAAACAGGCAAATCTGCAAAAGCTTGGTAATGTCCTGCAGGGCATACTGAAAAAGCACAATATTTTCTTTGACTCCGAGGAACAGCGTCTGCTCGAAGTCTGGCAAAAGGCTGTGGGGCCGCAGATATCAGTCCAGACTCGCCCCGACAGGCTCAAGAGAAATACCCTTTTCGTCAAGGTATCTTCTTCTGTATGGATGCACCAGCTTCATATCCTCAAGCAGGATATTATCGAAAAGATCAACCAGATCTTTGGGAAGGATTTGATAAGAAACATCCACTTTTCCATCGGTGAGATCCCCTCGACTATGCCCACGAATTCATATAGTTCATCATTTTCACCGGAGTCCTATCCCCTGAAGGATAAGGACAAGAAATTGATTGAGAAAAGCGTTTCTTCTGTGGCGGATCCGGAATTGAAGGAAATCCTGAGGAGGGTAATGACAAAAAATATCATTCGGCGGAGACTTTCGGCAAACAGGAAAACTCTCTAAAAAGGGATTCCATTGCTTCCGTATATTGACCATCCTCCGAATAGACTATCAAAGGCGGCAAGACTTCCAGCTCTTCCCGTCCATTCTTTATCCCTTCCACCAAGACAAACTCCCCGCGAGAGGCACTATGTGAATGCACTATTCTCAGTCTCTTCGGCTCCATACCGGCCGTTCTCATGGAAGAGAGAAGCCCTACCATCCTGGTCGCAGGGTATATGATGTAGATGCGTCCTGATTTTTTTAAAAGATATGTCGACGCTTTCAGAAAATCGTGCAGCGTTCCCCTGATTTCGTGACGCGCTATAGATTTCTGATCGTTCGGATTAATGCCGCCCGATTTCAGCTTTCTATAAGGAGGGTTAAAAATTGAGACATCAAAAGATTTCGGTTTAAAAAGGGTTTCGATTTTTCTGACATCTCCATGGCAGATGTTAACCTTTTCCGGGAGATCATTCAGCATGACGCTTCTTATGGCCATGTCGACGAGTTCTTCCTGAATATCAATACCAACGACTCTACCGCAGCCTTCTCTCTGTGCCAGGATGATGGCAATCACACCACTGCCGGTTCCGAGATCAATAATCAGGTCTCCTTTTTTCACGCGAACAAAATGAGCTAAAAGAAGGGAATCAACGGAAAACCGGTACCCCTTCTCTTTCTGAAGAATCCTCACACGCCCACCAAGTAGTTCATCGGCGGTTTCTCCCTCCCTCCTTAGCTTTGAGATGTGGGGATCATTCTTTTTCATGATGTGAGGAGATGAACAAATATGCCGCTGCGGAGTTTTGGCTCAAACCATGTGGATTTAGGAGGCATGACTTTGCCGGTATCTGACACGGCCATGAGTTGTTCCATACTCGTCGGATACAGAGAAAAGGCAACGGCAAATTCACCTGAACCGACCAGCCTCTCTAATTCTTGCACCCCTCTTATGCCGCCTATATATTCTATCCTTTTGTCCGTTCGGGGATTCTGAATTCCCAGGACAGGATTCAACAGATTATCCTGAAGAATCGAGACATCAAGGATCTTAATGGGATCATCTTTATCATAGCTATTATCTTTCGTATTTAGTTTGTACCACCTGCCGCATAGATACATTCCCATTTCGTGATACCGGGCCGGGGATTTCCCTTCAAAATTCTCGGACACAGAAAATTGTCTGCGAACCTGACGAAGAAATTCGGCTTCAGCCAAGCCGTTTAAATCGGTCACGGCTCGATTATAGCTCATGATCTTGAGTTGATTATGCGGAAACAAGACAGCCATCACATAATCGTATGCTTGATCTCTGCCGCTTCCAGGATTTGTTTCTTTTTTCAGTCTCCTCACCGCTGCGGCTGCCGCAGCCCGGTGGTGGCCATCGGCTATGTAGAGAGTAGGCACATCAGCAAATGCCTTTTTAAACGCCGCAATGTTTTTATCGGCGCTTATAACCCATACAGTATGAGATATTTCATCATCAGCAACAAAATCATATTCGGGGTCACTCTCGACTATTTTTTTGACCATCCGGTCGATAGTATCCTGGGCTTTGTATGTTACAAATACCGGTCCTGTCTGGGCATCTACTGTCATGACATGCCGAATACGATCAAGTTCCTTATCTGCCTTTGTAAGCTCATGTTTCTTGATCTCGCCCGATTCATATTCAGCAAGGCTAATCGTAGCAACAATACCGTACTGCGCGTGGGAACCGGCTATCTGTCGATATATATAAAAGCAATTCTTTTTCTCCTTAAATAAGATGTTCCTTTCGATCAGCTTATCAAGATTTGATTTTGCGATATTATATTGACTCTCATCATTTGATCCTATCGAAGATGGCAGATCAATTTCCGATTTCTCCACATGCAAGAAATTCAGGGGATTGTCTTTAACAATCTCTCTTGCCTCCTCCAAGCTCACAACATCATAGGGGTAAGAGGCCACGGACTTGACAAATTGTCTATGAGGCCTTAGCGCCTTAAAGGGAATGACGACAGACATAAGAGAATCTCCTCTTGCGAAATTCCTAACATACTGACATATCGTCCAGCAAGAAAAAAGAGAAACCTTGAATCTGTTTCCACACTGTTGTATCGTTTTTCATGCCATTTTTTAATATTATGGTCACAATTTGGTCACAAATTCTTGACCTGAATTATTTATATGAGGCCATAGGGTAGCACCCGAAAAGCCGGAAATTTCCGCCGGCATGGGCCTCATTAATCCCCAGGGAGATTACGAGGGAAGGCAACGGGAGAAGGAAAGTCAAAGTTATCAAATTTTGTCAAAGCATGGGCGGACTATAAAATTGATGTCATATCAAGGTATTTACGGTTCAATGATTTCAGATATCTGAAGCCAGAGAGGGCGTCGAAAACGAAGGCATATGTCGTCACAGATTTAGAGTATGTGTAAACCTTTCTTTTGTCTTCCATCACCAACTCACCCATTTTCATGAAATATTTGCTTTCCCCGCCACAACTCAACTGCAGCCACTCACCTCTCTTTTTTGATACATCTTTCATCATCTTCGCAACTGCTGAGTTTGAAACTTCCATATCCGTTGCCTGCCAGCTATCTATATCTCCATGCCCAACCAGCACAACACTCTGGCAGTCCTTATCTTTAATGACATTCTCTAGGTCATTGCTTTTTGCCCGAAAAAACCATTTCACCTTCATGTTTCTGTTGTTGAAGTAATGTGTCCAAGGAATGTAGGACCCGAGAAAGGCGCATGGAGATGCCCAGTAGTCATATTGCCAGAATGCACAGTCGGAAAGGAGTACCGCAGCATACTCATTATTGTTTATACTCATGTTGCGTATCGTTGTCATAATCCCGATGCAAATATAAATAAAAAGCAGTGGAAGGATAATCTTTCTAAAAAGGAATCTAATCCGTTCTTTTGTTAAAAATGGCTTCCCAGTTAGCATAATCACCAGTCAACAATTCTTAATATGGAAAAGATTTGAGTATTACCAACATGGAATGATTTATACCTATATTTCTCTCGATCGCCGGGGTCAGGCTGCAGGAAGAAGCAATTAAAAATTTCGTCCATTTCTTTGTGCGTGAGCTATACAAGTGTTCGTTGCGAGATGTTGCCGGGACAGGGATGGGAATTCTTGAAAAGATCGACCATCCCTTCGCGAAAACCCTTGTGGAATATCGGAAGGTTTCAAATCTGCTCCCCGCCTCCGTTAAAAGCTGCCGAACTATATCTATGAAAAAACTGGTCGGATTCACACTGAATTTCTTAAGCTTGGAGGAGAGGCCGGGCGCTTCACCTGTAAAAACCCGGACCTTCAGCAGATACCAAAAGAACAGGAATGGCATGCACTGTTTTCTGCATCGCAAGGATATTTGATCATCCCGGTGGATTACAGCCAAATTGAGACGCGGATTCTAACCGAATTCTCTCAAGACCCTGCTTTGCTTGATACCTATTGCACAGGCGAGGATCTCCAGCCGGACAGCGGCGGAAATGTTCGGTTTCCTCATTGACCAAGTCGGCAAGGATCAACGGGATATCGCAAAAACCATCAATTTCGGCCTCTGCCATGGGATGGGCAGCAAAGGCTTGAGTGAGAGGTCGAATATCACCGGCGAAAAGGCAGAAAATTTTATCCAGAAATATTCCCGCGCCTATCCACAGCTTAAAAACACATTACAGCAGCTCGGGACGAAGGTTGTTGAAGAACTGTATTCGGATATGCCAAGAATCCGGAAAAGGCATTATCACGCTGCCCAATCCAATGGTTAGGATCTTGTGTCACAGTAAATGTCTGCCCGGCAATGGTCATCGTCCCTGTACGCGGGTTCGCGTCGTTGTTGGCAGCCACCGTGAAAGCAACTCTTCCGTTGCTTCCTGGCTCTCCTTCTGGTACGGATTGCCGACAGAAAAACGCATATGACCTGGGACAGGATTAAGGCCCAATGATAAAATATCCGCTTTCTGTCACAGTAAATGTCTGCTCGGCAATGGTCATCGTCCCCGTACGCTGGTTCGTGTCGCTATTGCCAGCTACCGTGTAAGCAACTGTTCCGTTTCCAGTACCACTGCTGCCAGAGGTTATAGTTATCCAGCTTACATTGCTCGTGGCCGTCCAGTTACCATTGCATGAGGTAGTCACACTCACAGTACGAGTTCCTCCGGTATAGTCAAATTGCGCACTTGTTGGAGAAATTGAGTATGTACATGATGATGGTGGAGATTGTGTCACAGTAAATGTCTGCCCGGCAATGGTCATCGTCCCCGTACGCTGGCTCGTGCCGGTGTTGGCAGCCACCGTGAAAGCAACTGTTCCGCTTCCAGTACCACTACTGCCAGAGGTTATATTTATCCAGCTTACATTGCTCGTGGCCACCCAGGGGCAACCGCTTGAGGCAGTCACACTCACACTACCAGGTCCTCCGGTTGAGACAAATGACTGGCTTGCTGGAGAAATTGAGTATGTACATGATGATGGTGGAGATTGTGTCACAGTAAATGTCTGCCCGGCAATGGCCATCGTCCCCGTACGCTGGCTCGTGCCGGTGTTGGCAGCCACCGTGAAAGCAACTGTCCCGTTTCCAGTACCACTGCTGCCAGAGGTTATATTTATCCAGCTTACATTGCTCGTGGCCACCCAGGGGCAACCGCTTGAGGCAATCACACTCACACTGCCAGGTCCTCCGGTTGAGACAAATAACTGACTTGTTGCAGAAATCGAGTATGATGTACATGATGGTGGTGGAGATTGTGTCACAGTAAATGCCTGTCCGGCAACGGTCATCGTCCCCGTACGGGAGCTGGAACTTGAATTTGCCAGCACCGTATAATTAACATTCCCATTACCGCTTCCGCTGCTGCCAGAGGTTATAGTTATCCAGCCTGCATTGCTCGTGGCCGTCCAGTTACCATTGTATGAGGTAGTCACACTCACAGTACCAGTTCCTCCGGTTGAGGCAAATAACTGGCCTGCTGGTGAAGATTGCGGCACAGTATATACAACATTTGGAATGTTTAATGTGCCGCCTGCAGTGCTCTTAACGGTCGTTATGAGGTAGTTTGGAGATGCCACCGAAAACGCGTATGCCGCGGGTGTGCCCAGGAACCCGACCGCAAGAGCGGAACCTTTAATGCTTATTGTACCATAACTGGGAAGCACAAGGGCAGAGAGGCTCCCGGATTGAGCAAGCGCATTTCCATAGACATCCCAGGCGCTCACGGTAATGGCCGCCCCTGAACTGCCAAGAGATCCGTTCAAATCGCTAATCTTGATCGTATCTCCGGAATCTACAGAATTAGTAGTGAAATTATTAGTGCCGCTCGTAAACACGGTGGGAATGTTTATCGAACCGTCCGTACTGCTCGTGACGTTGGTGATTATATATTGTGACGATGCCACGGCAATCTGGTATGTTGTGGGTGTTGTGCTCGTGGTAAACCAGGCCGCAAGTTCGGTACCTTTAATGGTCGTGGTACCATGATTGGAAAGTGTAAGAGAAGGGGCGCTTGCGGATTGGGTAAGCGCATTTCCATAGGAATCCCAGGCATTCACGGTAATGGTTGCCCCTGAAGGAAGAGAACCGGACATGTCCGTGATCTTGAGCGTACTGAGAGATCCTACAGAATTAGTGGAATAGTTTGTTGTCCCGCTCGTAAACGAGATGGGAACACTGATCGTACCATCCGTACTCTTCTTGACATTGGTGAAGATATACTTTGATGATGGCACGGCAAATTGGTATGTCATGGGTGTGCCCTGGAACCAGTTCGCAAGGTCGGTGCCTAGGATGGTTGTCGTCCGATTGTTGTATAGAATTGGAGAAGAGGCACTTGCGGATTGGGTAAGCGCATTCCCATTGGAATCATAGGCGGTCACGGTAATGGCAGCACCTGAAGAAGAAAGGGCGCCGGACATATCCGTGATATTGACCGTACTGAGGGGGCCTACCGTGTTTACGGCAAAGTTGCTTAATCCATTCATGAACGTGATAGGAAAGTTGAGTAAACCGTCTTCGCTCTTCTTGACATTCGTCATTACCGTCATGGGAGAGTTAATAACAAAACTGTACAACATGGGTGTAACGCCGGGAAACCGGGCAATAAGGTCGGTGCCTACGATGCTTGTCGTACCGTAGTTGTTTAGCGGAATAGGAGCGGCGCTTGCTGATTGCGTGAGCGCATTTCCATAGGAATCCCAGGCATTCACGGTAATGGTTGCCCCTGAAGGAAGAGAACCGGACATATCAGTGATCTTAACCGTACTGAGGGCGCCAACAGAATTTGTTGACTGGATTATTGGAGAAATCGTGTATGTATATGATGGAGATTGTGTCGCAGTAAACGTCAGCCCCGCAATGGTCATCGTCCCCGTACGCTGGCTCGTGCCGGTGTTGGCAGCCACCGTGAAAGCAACTGTCCCGTTTCCAGTACCACTGCTGCCGGAGGTTATAGTTATCCAGCTTACATTGCTCGTTGCCGTCCAGCTGCAACCGCTTGAGGAAGTCACACTCACACTGCCGGTTCCTCCGGTGGAGGCAAATGTCTGACTTGTTGGAGAAAGGGAGTATGTACCAGAACATGTGGTCGTCGTCGTAGTCCAAGCTCCGGGTTCATTGAAATTGTAAGCGTCGTAGTTGTTAAACTGCTCAGTATTGTCATACGCCCTTCCTAATCCTCCACACGCCCAATCAGCCGTGCAGGTCTGTATATCTCCACTTGAACTGCAGATGTGTAACCACCAGGAGACGATATTCCCGTTAGCGTCGGTTTTTACGTCAATTAAGCTATTGGCATTTATTACGCTGGAATATGTGATGTAGTTACTCATGTTCCAGACGGATCTTCCGTCCGTGAAACTTAAATTAGTAATTGTACCCCCTACAGTGCTGGGCGTGAGGGTGTAGCTTGTATTTGCTGCGAGGGCAGACAATACTGTGAAAGAACCCGAGAGATTCGTCACATCCGGCCCTGTGCCCACATAGGAAAAGTGGTTGCCGGTGTATTTGTAGATAGTGTCCGCCCTGGCGGATTGCATCTGACCAAAAGCTAACAGCGCACCTGCAATCAGTACCGCTTGGGCAACTCGGGTAAGTGATCGAAAGTTCTTAACTGTGGATTTATTCATTGTGTCCTTCTTTAGTCATCCTTAACGTTCTGTATTTAAAGCTAATCTACATGATTTATACGCAATAAATATGCCATAATGCCATCTATCTTCCTGAAGCTCTTGAACGTTCTTCGCCATTCATTGATAGTTAAGGATATGCAAGTGTTAAAAGATTTTCTGTTTGAAAGAAAAATAATTCCTGTAATTAATAATAATACACTTATCTGCATGGACAGTCAAAAGAAAAATCTCATCCCGTAATTTACCCCACATTGCTGATTTTCGTTTGAAATGTTGCGTTCTGAACGACAAAGGCAAACCAATGCTCTGTAACGGATACATACACCGACCATTTCGTAAGGCCTTGAACGAATCAGGTTGCCCCAAGATAAGATTTCACGACCTAAGACATACCTATGCCTTCTAATTGCACATGGAAAAAATATCAAGTACATCCAAACTCAGTTAGGTCATGCAACTCCTATGATGACCCTGAACGTCTGTTCTCATTTGATGAAATCGGAAAATCAGGCGGCGGTTTTGAGGCTTAAAAATGCCATTTTCTCAGAAAGTGGTCAAGAAATGGTCACAAATACAGGGTTGTAAAATTATAATTACTTGATAATAAAAGTAATACTTGCTTTTTGCTAACATACTGACATATTGAAATCAATTCAAAAGCGCCATTGGGATACAGCTCTATTTTGCTCTGGAGCTTAGGGTGAAGAAATGATGGACCAAGGAATTTACGTGAAGCCGACGAGAGTCTTTATCCATGGACTCGAAAGTTCCAGTACGGGAACGAAGGGCGTATTCTTCAGGGACAAATACCCTGATATGATCATTGAAAATTTTGTCGGTACTTTCAAAGATAGAATGGAAAAGTTGAACAAATTACTCTCCGGCAAGACGTCTCTGGTATTGGTTGGTTCGAGCTACGGCGGATTAATGGCCGCCGCATATGCATACAACAATGAAAAGAGCACAAAGAAGCTTATTCTCCTGGCCCCTGCCCTCGATCTAAATGAATTTAAGCCATACTTAGGCAGGCAGTTCCTTCCTCCTGCTGTTATTTATCACGGCAGAGATGATGATGTGGTTTCCCCTTCATCCGTCCAGGATATCGCTTGGACGGTCTTCGCAAACCTCGAATATCACCTCGTTGATGATGACCATTCTCTCCACAGGACTTTCAGTCTCATGAACTGGGATGATCTCCTGGAAACTTTGTAAGCAGTTTCAAATATGTAGGTATTGCAACAGGTGACTAATTACTGGTGACTAATTCCTGTTAGCAACAAATAGATTTGTCCGGTTTTGTAGCAAATGAATTGTCCGCTTTTCTGTCTTGGGAGAGTTGGTGTCGGCAGAGCACGAAGCATCTCACACGAGACAGAAGACGAGCGGCGGACTTACGCTGCCTTTTTCTTTTTTATTTCTTTCAGTTGTCCTTGTTTGTCATAATCAGCCAGCTTGCGCGGGCCATGGAAGATGGCAAGTGAACCG
>Ga0187854_10000195_pt1 | contig 92153 bp, 89 predicted proteins | sample June2016WEW_6_15_FD_132445 | JGI IMG/M metagenome (GOLD analysis project Ga0187854, IMG submission 132445) | Peatland microbial communities from SPRUCE experiment site at the Marcell Experimental Forest, Minnesota, USA - June2016WEW_6_150 | ecosystem: Environmental > Terrestrial > Soil >... | reverse complement strand
TAATTCCGTGATCGTCCGGCATTTCTCATTGAAAATGAAAATTTTCCTTTCTCAAAGATTGGATGGAAGTAATATTCCTACCCTTATATTTCCACTGGAATTCCTTCATATTCGCGTTCTGTTCGCAAAAATCTCGTCTGACAGGAAAATATAGATGGAAATGAAAAAAATTCAAGAATATCTCAAAAATAATGATTAAAAACTAAATTTCCAATGATTATAACTCCAATTTAAAACACAAAGTTTATTAATAAATAAATAATAAAGAAAAAATATGTCCAAATTGGTACCTTGTCCAAATCAAGGATGTAGGGGCGGTAAAGTTCATTGTCTCGTTGGCTTTGATATTTTTTGGAATGATTGCCCGACGTGCGGGGGATCGGGATATGTCGAAAGACGTGTTCCTGACATCAAGATCGAACCGCGATGCAAGTAAGAAAAATGAAAAAGAAATTGGGCTTCGCTGTCAGGGGTGGTCAATGGCACGTCGATCACTTTCTAACTGACTTGTCCTCTGAGAACAACAATGTCACGCCATCATGGTAAAGATCAACTGCGAGTCCAAAAAAATATCCGGAAAACCATTCAAATCCTTATTTTCCTTTTTTATTTTCGCGTTCTGTTGGCGGGTATCAAGGTGCTTGGATTGCAGGGGGAAATAAGGTAGACACCCGAAAGTAAGGAGCCGAATATTCCGGAGAACACACTATTCCGAGTCCTTGTCTGAAATATGTTCAGACCTCTTTTGCTATTTTATAGAACATGTCGGCGGGAATGGTCTCTAAGGTCTCGGTCCGGACAGTCCCGTGCTTCGCGACAATCGAAAGGAATTTTACCATATTCTCCTTGGAAGGCATATCAAATATCACCACAAAGTCGTACCGGCCGAACAAGTAATACAAGGCAATAAATTTTCCCCCAAGCGATTCCATGAGCTTTGCTGCTTTCTTGTCCCGTTCTTCAATGCCGGCAAATTTTTCAAACGCAGCACCCTTCAGATTCCCGAGCATTACATAGATTGCCATATGGGAACCCTTGCGCACATTAGTAATAAAAATTTTGGGTTGCGGAACGGACCGGGTGACATGTAAAAAAACAAAGCTCTATCTTCGCGTTCTGTGCGGATCTCTTGCCCAAAGGTGAAATGCCAGCGACTTATTTATAAAAAAATAATGTCCTGCTGCAACTTTTGTCGACGCGATATCTGAAGAAAAGTTCACCACAGGCATTGATTGCCTATGGACATGAGTAACGATCTCATCGCCAAGCGTCAAAAGAGCATCTTTGTGAGCTTTTTTATCCTTATGGATGTGGCCAGGAGTTGTTCCTAAGGAGTTATACTGTCAGGGATGGATTTCCTCGTTGGTGATGTTTTCCAAGTACGTTTTAATGTGAATCACGGGCAATGTAGATGTAGTAACTTTTCCTTTTGCACGCTATCACTTTCTCTAATGAGATCTTTTCTGGTGCCCTATACCTTGTGGTCGGATTTATAAGAGCCAAAATGTAGCACGCAGGATTGTTGGTTGCATTGCAATAAAGGAGGCGTTTTAGTCAGGTCAAAGTTAATAACCATAAAATAGTTGAATGAAAAAAGTTCTAAAATTTTTACGCGTTCTGTTGGCATTGCGTAACTTCGGAAAATTGCCAGTGAATCAATCATTTCCCGGAAAGACAAAACCCTTTCAGGCAGCAGCGATCATGATGAAGAACGATGACGTGGCCGGGAATCATCATACTCTTGACTTCAGTACTGAAGTTTTTATGCCTGGAAAATAACTGGATAATTGCACCATAAAACCAGATAACCTGTAGGCGCACTTTTTGGTGGCGACGAGGGAAAAAACGCCACCTTTCTATTACATCACCCAATTACAGGACAGGATGTTGGTCGGGTATTTTCGTATCCATTTTACGGGTCTCTTTGGGACTATCCGGAATCTAATCTAGCAATATAACCCGGCAGTCCGGGTGCCACTGCCAGAGTATTGTGTGCCATGATTGCAACTTATCTTTTGTCTGTTTGATGTGGGCGCGGTGGGCGCGGTGCATAGCTCCGTGTCCGTTTGGACATTGCCGGGGAGGAGATTTCATTTTTTGCGTATCGAGTTTTTTTTATCTAAAAAATTACTCACTCCTGAAAATACAGGGTGCTGGGTAAGTTATTTTATTTAAATAAATCGGTGAAAAACAGACCGTTTTGTGTTTTTTTTTCATGTTCAGGAGTGTTCAGGAATGAAAAATAAACACCAGTCAAAGCGGTTTTACCGCACGTTTATTTAAAAAAACATCAGGGGATCCGGTTCAGGATCACGGAGAGGATCAGGAGACCAAGTACACTATTGATAGCAACGAGAACAATCGAGATTCGACCCAGCCAGCGATGGCTCATCCGGATGACGTTTTTTGACTTATTAATGCGTTTTATGAAATAGCCGATAGTTATGGTGATAATTACCATGGTTCCTACTGCAACCCCCATGAGCTCATGGATATTACGAAGATGTGGAAGACCGGAAAGCGTGACCATGTATATGCCAATAAACAAGCCGACAAGGACACATGCACAACCACCAGATTCAAGGATCATATGTGTTTTGTACCAGTTCCCGGTTTTGCGAAACCTTGCGATGAAAAAACCGGCAACGAGAAGGACGAATCCCGTTGACATGAACAAGGCATGGTACGGCCAGTATACCGGAACCCCCTGGTTAAAACGTCCGAATCCTCCTCCTGACGTCGGAGAGGGCTGGGCGGTGGCAGAACTGCACACAACCACCAAAACGATGGCCATAAGTATCCCGAAGAAGATTCCTTTTTCCCATGCGTGCATCAGGTTTTTGACTTGTGGCGGATTCACGGGTTTTCTCCGGAAACCGTGTTCAGTAGCGACATATTCTCAGAATTGCACTATATAATACGCCGATATTTATCCTTTTGGGAGAATGTTCTGAAAAGTTGATGACTAAGGTGAGTGTTCCTGCCATCACCCAGCGTCTGCATGAGACGCATTTTTTTCTCAACTGTTGACATCACAATTCTCCTGGTATCGCAAGCATCCATCAGTGATCTCCTGGATGCCGGATTTCCGGGAAAGTGCAGGGAAAGTAATTGATAAAGGCAGTGGCCGAGGATGCGCCGAGGTAGTGTCGTGGTGAATGATAGTGATGGTGTTTGGAAGAACTTCTTCCTCTAGACCCCAACGGGGAACACTTCCTTCCAATAAACCCGGGCACACTTATGGCTGGGAAGGAGAGATTATTTCATTAAAATCAGATTTTTTAGTTTATCAGGGAAAAACAAAAATTCCCGGGAACAGGCTTCTGAATATATTATTTTTTTGCTTTTTTTATGATAGTAAGGTCGCCCAGTGTAGGAGTGAGTTTGCTTTGCGTCTTTTTTTCTGCCTCCGTGACCGGTGCATCGATGAGCCGTATCTCAAGGACCTTCTCTAATTTTTTCCGTACACCTTCTTCCGGGGTCAGTTCACCATTCTCTATTTTTTTGATGAGATGTTCACGTTCTTTGATCTGCAGGGCCAGATCTTTTGTCGTGAGCCCTTTTTCCATCCGGGCCTGCCGGATCCGTGCACCGTAATCCTCCACGATCTCCCCCTCCATGTAATCAAAGAGATCCCGTTTTCTCCGGTCAGCAGGGACTGCTGCCGTCACAGTTCTCCCCGGATGAGGTACTGCGGTGGTGGGGCGTACTATATCCTTACGCCGTACCTGCTGCACTTCAGTGCCAAATTTCTCGCACTTCATGCAAACCTGCAGTTCAGCGCCCTCCACCCGGACTAACTTGGGAGTACCGCGAATCGTTTCTCCACACATTTCACACTGCATAATCTCACAAACACTTTATATGCAGTTTCCCTATATAGCTAATTGAGGAACGAGATGAGCGATATCCTCCATCAGGCACCGGACCCTCAGACTCCCGAAGAACTCTACCGGTTGTACCGCACGCTATCGGAACAGCTTCGCGAGCAGCTGAGACAGATCGAGACCGATAAGCACGAGCTCGAGGTGCAGATGATGGAGCGTGTGGGGAACCTCGAATCCCGCAACCTGGAACTACGCGAACAACTGCGTCAGGTGGAAGCAGACAAGAGGTACATCGAGACCCAGAAGATCCGGTACGAACGGGAAGTGCGAAAGCTCAAAAGTGAGAGCGAGCAGCTCCGTAGCCCCCCGTTGATCATCGGCACTATTACCGATGTTGTCGATGCGTCCCGCGTCATCGTGAGGAGCAGTGCAGGCCCGCGGTTTCTGGTGCGGAGCTCTCCTTCGATAAATGTGGAGGATCTCAAACCCGGTGTGCGGTGCACACTCAATCAGCAGTCGCTGGCGATTGTTGAGATCCTCCCCACCAGCTTCGACGCACAGGTCTATGGAATGGAATTGGTGGATAAACCAACAGAAACCTATTCGGATATCGGGGGTCTGGAGAAACAGATTACTGAACTTCGGGAAGCCGTTGAGTTACCACTGACTGAAAAAGGTATAAAACTCTACGAGCAAATCGGCATTATCTCCCCCAAAGGCGTGCTGCTTCACGGGCCCCCCGGTACCGGCAAGACACTGCTGGCAAAAGCGGTTGCACATGAGACCAATGCCCAATTTATGCGGGTTGTCGGCTCGGAACTTGTCCAGAAATATATCGGGGAAGGCGCCCGGCTCGTTCGGGAACTCTTTGATCTGGCGAAACAAAAAGCAGAAACCGAAAAAAAACCCACAATCATATTCATTGACGAGATCGATGCCATCGGCGCCAGCCGGACCGAGGCTAATACCTCCGGCGATCGTGAGGTCCAGCGGACGCTTATGCAACTCCTTGCAGAAATGGACGGCTTCGAGAACCGTGGCGATGTCAAAATCATCGGGGCAACAAACCGTATCGATATACTTGACAAGGCATTGCTCCGCCCCGGCCGGTTCGACCGGATCATCGAAATCCCGTTACCGGATGAAACAGGACGCCTCTCAATTCTAAGGGTTCACTGCCGGGCACTAACTATTGATGACAATGTTGATCTCTGTGAAATCGCAAGACAGACAGAAGGCAAGAACGGAGCCGACCTTCGGGCAATCTGCATGGAAGCCGGTATGTTTGCGATCCGGAAGGAACGCCCGGCGATTAAGCATGAAGATTTCCTTGCCGCAATCACCAAAATACGTCTCAACTTCAAATACGGCTCCGGCGATGTCGAGGGAGCAATGTTTGCGTAAATTATTTTTCAGTTCTCATTATTTTTATCCTGCGAATGATACCATAAAATGGAACCCATCTTAGCGTATTCTTACATCAAATGAATAGTATCTGTCCGGATATTGCCATTCGAGAGAGGCTGATGCCCATCCCCTTACCTTTTTCCCCAGCCGAGATTGTCAAGCAGGTTTCTCGTCTCATCCTGGGCTTTACTTCCGACTCTGCGGGGCTGGACTACCAGTGTTACAGCATCTTTTAACGGGATGTTCTTCCCCTTCTCCTTGCACAAGACATAGTCACCGTTGAAACGACCGAGGGCTTTTTCAAATGCATCAAGAATTCTTTTCCTGCTTTTGAGATCACTTTTTTTGAGTTTTATTAAGTATTCAAAGATGGAAACATCGATGAGCGTACTTGCCATCCAGCCTATTTCACAGGTGTATCCGAAGATCCACGCGATATGCGAGTTGCTTGTCGTGGTGATAAAATCGTCAATATTGTTTCCCACGGCACAGGAGCCGATGAGAACTCCTTCGATATTGGAATAGTTGGCGGCGCTCTGAACCACCTTGAACATTGCTGGGAGTTTCATTCCGGTCTTCGCCTTTAAGCCGCCGATGCGTTTGCCGGTACCGTGCGCTGCGACATACAGGAAAAGACGGTCTTCGCGGGTGTTCGTTAAATCGTCCTCAAGTGCCCGCCGGAACCCGGTTTTTTCATAAAAGTTCGCATAATAAATATTAAAATCACCCCGGTAACTTTCAAGTCCTTCCAAAAAAAGCAAAACAGACGGGCGTTTGGGCTTCTGCTCAGGAGTCCACCAGAGCCCTTCGATGACAAGGAGCGCTGTACTTGACATGGGATCACTTTTTTATTCCGTGTACTGCAAACAGGAGAGTGCGGGATAAGCATAAACCTTTTTGGTCAGATTCGCCTTCACGAAAATATAAATTCTTTCAGACGAGAAAGTATGTATTCACCCGCTCACAAATCAGGAAATTATGTAATGCGGCGGGATTTGGTTTTACGGATGCGGATGCGATGCCGGACCAGAACCCTGACGATACCTGCAATCACCCTGATGATAAAGCAGTACCGGAAGATCCGTATATGCCGGTGGGATTGACCCTTGAGAATATCATCGATCTCACCGGAGAATTCGAACACCTCAACGAACTGGTCCAGCTCCACCTCGAAAAAGAAGGGGGCATCACCTGCCCGGAATCATATTTCAACGCAGTGCATCCCATTCTGGATCTGCTTGAAGTCGAGATACGGATTCGGTACCAAACCGGAATGGGTAAACAGGAAATGAAACTGCTCGTCCAGGACTGGATAGATGAAGAGATCGCAGAACTGAGAACCGGGAGAAAAAGGTAAGAAAAAATACGGTGGTTTTACATCCAGCCGCTGGCAAATACCCCCATGTTGTGGAGACCTGACGAGATCACGATACGGGGGTCGATACCGAGCACCGGGAAGATAATAATAAAATAGATAATAGTGCCCAAGATGCTCCCGAGGTTTGCAAGCGCAGCTACCAGCACGACCCGGAAGAGCGGAATTTTTGCCATGTCAGTCAGGGTTCCGGCTTCATATATCTTCCGGAAATCTGAGACCGGTGGTTTCCTGACCTTTGCTTCGACATATGCACCAATCCAGCCGGCGTGGATCATGGGGTTTAAGGCAGTGAACCAGGCTACACAGAAACAGGTCAGCGCTGAATACGGGTGCCCTCCTGCGAGGAGGGTGAAAAGTGCAGCCAGCACCCCATGAATGATCACCCAGAAGAGGAACGCATAGAGCAGCACATTGAGGCCGACGCCGGAGAATGCTATTGCAGCGAGGAGCAGGAAAAAAATTGCTGTTACGCCAAACCCAACCACCTTGCCCCAGGGGAATGATTTTGGTTCCCGGGCGAGAGCATCGAACGGGGGAAGGGTTTGCGGTTTGTCAAGGTAATCCGTTATCCCCTGCCGGTGTCCTGCACCAACTACTGCGAGGATACGCCCCTCCGGTTTCTGCGCCTTCAGCAGGATAATCTGGTGGGCGATATACGCATCACGCTCATCAATGAGAGCCCGGGCCCCGTTGGGTGAGAACTTCCGGAATTCTTCCATGACCGAATCGATCACGTTCTGCTCCTTGAGCGACTCGATATCGATCTCCCTGCCGTCGTCGACTTCGGCGATTGATACGACTAAAGCCCAGAACATCCTGATCTTTTCGATGATACTTAACGAACTCCAGAACCGCAGGAGCGTAAGCCGGATATCACGGTCAACAAGAGCGGTGGGGATGCCCCGTTTCTCCGCCTCTTCAATCGCTATCTTCATTTCAGCACCGGGTTCAACACCCACGTCGATACCGATCTTACGCTGGAGGTAGGCCAGCAGCCACTGGACCAGCAGTGAATTGAAGTTCCTGACTTCAAGCACATCGCTGACAGAGGGGTCCCGCCCCTGCTTTTTGAGAGCGGTAAACCGCGCAGGATCGAGTTCAATCGCAACAACATCCGGCTTGAAATCCTCGATTGCTGCCCGCACTTCGTCGACACTCTGCTGCGAGACATGTGCCGTCCCGACAATTTTGATCTCTGCCATTCAACTCCGTTATTCCACAAGTATGTGCGCTGCATCCTCATTAAGGATGAGGGGGGAAACAACGGTGAGAGGTTTGTGACAGGAAATTCCGGCATCCGGAAATAAGTCCGGTATTGCAGGTAGAGGAGGAGATTTTTCAAAGATGAAAACAAAGACATTTTCGCTATCGGATGTCAGTTCTGGTAGGTCATTAATAAAAAATGTATATTAAACAATATTAGAGATTCAATAAAACAAAGTTCAATAACAATAATTATATGCTAATAAAAGTATTCAAGATTTGCCGGTATATGTCCCCGAATTCGGCAGGGACTCGTACCGTTTTTACGTTTATGGTGGTGTAGCTGTGGCTGAATCTACAAAAAAGACTGAACCTGAAGAAGTCGTACCTGCTGAAGATCTGGTGGCTTGTGAAGAGCGTATAAACAAAAATATGACATGGGCTAGCCCGGATCCTTTTGAGCAGCTGAAGAAGAAGGACCCCGGAAAAATCGGGGCGTGCAACCCTTATGTCCTCGCCCCCCTCCTGCTGAAGGCAGAGATCAACTGGAACAAAGTGAACCCACACCAGACCCTTATGGCGGCATTTGTCCCGACCGGACTCACGAAGTTTTCAGATATTTTTGACCCCGGAAAATCAGTTATTTTTCCTGGCGCCCGGACAGGTTCCGGGGCTCCTGCAACGCCGGGAAGGATGCCCAAGACCTACGCTCCGATCATACCATCATCTGATCACCTGCCGCCGGGCGCACCGCAGGGATCTTCTCCCCCGGCATCCCTGCCGTTCAAAAAAATTACGTTCAATACCCTTAAGGATGTTGTCGATGATGCAATGCAGGGTGCCTGCGTGGACTGCTATTTCATCGCAGCCCTCTACTCGCGGGCATGGTGCAGTTACCCTGCTTTCCCGCCAAATCCTTCCACTTGTTTAAACGGCTACAACATTACCTTCTATTCGCCAGCCTGTGGATCGGTCACAAAATGTGCGACCACGAAATTTCCGGTCGACGATTACAAGCAACCGGTATTTACCCAGATGACCACTGAATGGGAACTGTGGCCGGCGTTATACGAAAAGGCCTACGCGATGTTCATGGGCCTGAAACCATCAGTACTTCCGAATGCAACAAGTACTGATCCCGAGATCAGTGTATTCCTTCCGGGAGATCCCCTCCTTTCCTTATTCCACCTGACAAAAATGAAATGGGATTTCACCGGGAATAATACGATCGGCCAGCCATCGGCATTTCTCACCAAGGAACTGTCACCGTTTGGCTTTGCTTCGAGCTATAATGCACTGAACAAAAACCTCTGTGCAGCAATTGTGGCTTCCCGGAAAACCATCTACCCCACGGTTGCTTGGACGTATGACCCGTCTGTAGAATCATTGCCGGCGTGTAGTTCTGCCTTGTTCGGATCAACCGGTCCGTACGGGAGTGACCTGATCGTTCCCAATCACTCGTATTCTGTCCTGGGTTCCATCACCATAAATACCAACAATTATATCGTATTAAGAAATCCATGGGGTGCAAACTGGTGCGGCGATGATCCGTCAGGATCCGTGGGACGATATCTCGCAGCTGGTCAATGGACACCTGCCCAGGGAATAACGATCCAGCTTGGTGGCAGGACAGATGGTATCTTCGGCCTGAGAACAGATGCCTTTGACTGTTGTTTCAGAGGCTTTGGATGGGTCCAGTTCAGGTGTGTGTGAGAAAAAAGGAGTGATGATTATGGCGGCACCTGCCCGGTTCAGGAACAGAAATCTCATCCTCGCCGGACTTTTTTGTGCTTTTCTCATCCTCCTGCCTGCCGGTGCCATTCCTGCAGGGACCGAGACCCGGATCTCGTTTTCCCGGGATCCGGGCTGCATGAATATCTACCCATCCAGCGACGCCGGATGGATTGTCTGGGAAGAGACCTGTCCGGGCCTGTCCCAGACAATTATTGCCTATAATTATACTTCCGGAGTTCAGCTGCTGCTTCCCAATTCAACCCTCCTGACCTATGCCCCGAATATAAGGAAAAACCGCGTTGTATGGTATGAGGATTCAGGCGGGGGCATGGATGATATCTATTATACTGACCTTGATTCACTCCCCCTCACCGCTCATAAGGTAAACGTCCCTTCCTCAGTAAAAAACCATCCCGTGGTGGATGGCGGCAACATTGTATGGCAAAACCAGGAGCCAATTTCTGGTACCTACGATATACTATTGTATAACCTGACCAGCGGTATACTCTACAATCTCACGCCGGATACACCGGACACCGACCAGGTGTTTCCCTCCATCTACGGCGACAGGGTTATATGGCAGAATAACCGCATGTCGGGCAGTGATATTTTCATGAATGACACAGGCGCAGGCTGGATGACCACCAATCTTACGCCGGGATTGTTACCCGCCTTTAACAGCCGCCCGGTCATGAACGGCAATTCAATCGTCTGGTATGACAACGCGAATACCATCTATCTTTCTGACCTGACAACTACAACGGTGGTAGCCGGTGACCCGGCCATTTCGGTCTCAAACCCTTCGGTCTGTTCCACCCATGTTGTATGGAAAGAGGATACCAGCCCGCCCGCTTTATGGTATGACGTGATGCTCTATAATTTAACGACATCAGTCAAGGAGCCGGTAACCAATGCACAATCTGTCGATCCGGATACGGAAACTTCACCCGTTCTCATTACTCCTGATTCACGGATTATCTGGGTCGATGACCGGAACGGACAACCCGATATATACATGTTCACGTATGGTGTAAGCGGGACATGCCCTGTCGCCGGTTTTTCGGTTAATGTCACCGAAGGTCCTGCCCCGCTCACGGTGGAATTTTCTGATACTTCATCGGGTTCACCTTCTCTCTGGCGGTGGGATTTCGGGGACGGTTCGTATGATATGCACCGGAATACAACCCACACGTTCTCATCAAGCGGTATTTATTCCGTAAGACTGATTTCCGGAAACTCTTATTGCAGGAGTACTTCGGACGTTCAGACTATTTCCGTCGGAACGCCTCATGTCGATTTTTCATCCGCACCCACTGAGGGGCTCGTCCCTCTTACCGTTGCATTCAGCGGCACTGCAACCGGCTCTCCTTCCGGCTGGCTCTGGAAATTCGGCGATGGCGCAACGTCCACGCAGCAGAACCCTGTTCATACCTATACATCAGCAGGGACCTACACGGTCAACCTTTCTGCAACAAACTCTTACGGGACTACTGTGGCATCAAAAGCCGGTTATATCACGGTGAAAAACGGTGCACGGAACATTGCATTCACCAATATCACCGGGATTTCTGTTGCGGATATAGCAGGGAGGCAGATCCTGACATACAATAAAAACCTGGTTCCTGATTATTCGCTCACGTCGGATAAAACCACCCTGGTATCACGTCCTCCCCCTGGATACGGGTGGCAGAATATCACGTTTGTTTCTAACACCGGTACAACGTTCGATGACGGGGCGGGGAATATTATCGGATCCATTTCGCCGGTAATTCTCCAGACAAGGGATATACTCCCATCATCGTTCCCACAAGAGATCGGTTCAAACCTTGAGATGAATTACGAGACCGAATACCTCAGGTATTCGTCTCCAGCGTACCTGGTTACCGAAGTCTGGGAAGGGACCACGTCCCTTGACAACCTCCAATTCGAAGATATTATCCACCGTTCCGGGTACACGTCGAAAAATGTTGCCTATACGATGAGTGTTTCTTATCATAACCTTCCCACACCATTGCGTGAACGGATAAATCTTAGTATTAGTTCCGACTGGGTGGCAGGGATTACCGGAATTGATTGGGGAAGGGACCACACATTCGTAATAGCCAAAGGATATGATTCGGCCGGCAACCTCGCCGGCACCATCGTAAAGCCAGTATTTGTAGGAAATGATTCCGTGAATCATCTTGAATATTTCAAGGCCGACATTCCCCCGCAGTTTGCCTACGTCACCACATTTGCGCTGGCCAGACTCTCCGGTAGCGGCAACCCGTTCCAGCTGATTACCCTTACCATTGCTACCTACATCAGTCCCGGACGTAATTCCGGAAGTAATCCCGAAAGCGTCAGCGGCAGTGACTCCGATTCTGGTACCGGGACAAATGCACCCGCTGCTGTCCAGAACACCCAAGTCCCTCAGCCCATACCATCATCATTGCCGGTTACCGGGAAAACTGCCAAACTTTATTCAAATGCACAGGGTGTTATTACGCAGGCGACCACGCTGCAGTCAGCGGACGGTCTTGCAAGGGTATCCGTCAGGGAGGGGATTGTCGCAAAAGACAGTTCGGGTGCGGCGCTTTCATCTATAACGATCAATTCACTACACGCAGAGAGTGTTCCCGGCATACCCGATGGTTCTGCGTTTACCTATGGCGGCATGGCTTATGAGTTGCAGCCGGATGGAGGTACGTTTTCCCCGCCAATTTCCCTCACTTTCACCGTCCCGCAGGCACATTGGGGTCAGGACTTTATCGTAAGAACATTTGATCGTACTTCCGGTGTCTGGCAGGAGGTTCCCACGACATACAACCCCAACACCGGAGTCGTCAATGCCGAGGTCACCCATTTCTGCTGTTTCGCGCTGTTTTCCAAAGCAGTTACTTCTGTACCCTCTGACTTGAAAACAACCTCTCCTGCGCACATGGCCCCCGACGTAATCATTCCGCCACCTCCTCCCACAGCCATGTCGATCTTCACGGGCATGATCCTGTGGGTGGTTGATATAGTGACAAAAAATGTGCTGGTTGTGGCAGGAATTGCCGTCCTTGTCGCATCCGTTTACCTGTACGGCAGGAAGCGACGGCGTGATCGGATAATGTATCTTTTCTAATACAGCTCCTCGTGATCATACACAAGGGGGGCTGGTTTCTGTTTTGTTATATCCTCTTCAATCCCTTTGACAAAGCCCATCACAATAATGATAACCGGGACGATCTCGAGTCTCCCCAGCCACATCAGCAGGATAAAGATCCATTTGATCGAGAGCGGACTTACTGCCGATATAAACCCGACGGTAAGCCCGGCGTTACTCAATGCCGAGACCAGTTCAAAAATGACTTCATCGAGTCCAAATGAAGTGATATACAGGTGCAAAGACACGATGGTAGCAACAAATATCGTCAGAACATAAACCACGATAACGAGCATGTTCCGGGAGATCGCCAGATCCGAAATCTTTTTTGAGAGCGTCCGCTTGCCAAAACGAAGAGGTACAAGCACATGGCTGCTCACGAAGAACCGCCGGAACCACCACTTCACACCTGCATACGCAAGCATTACACGGTTTACCTTGACTCCTCCCGCCGCACTTCCCATAGCTCCGCCAATGAACATCATCATCCCGACAACAGCGATCGGAATTGCCGCCCAGGTATGCGGGCTTGAGTTCTGCAGGCCGCAGGTACAGAGTCCTGATACGGCTGTAAATATACCCTGGCGGAATGCTGTGCCGATGGGCAGATTGCCAAAGATAAAGAGATCCCACGATGTCACGAGGGAACCTGCAAGCGCAATCAGCAATAACATTTTCACGGTCTGGTCGCGGAACATTTCGCGGATTTTTCCATTATACAGGAAAAAGAAGACCTTAAAAGGGATTGCCCCGGCAAGCATCACGGGTATGAGCAGGGCTTCTAATAACGGGTTATTGTAGTATGCAAGACCACTTGTATGAACCGTGAAACCTCCCGTGGCAATAGCAACCATCACAAGATTCAGCGAATCCCACAGAGGTATCCCTGCAATCATAATCATGCCGGTAAATGCAAAGGTTAATACAAGATAGATCATCCACATCCGCCGGCTGGTTGTCACGACTGTTGACACCAGTTCTTCTTCCCGTCCCTCCATACGGTAAAGCCGGAAGAGCGAGACCCGGGACTTCCGTCGCAGGGAAATACCGAATGCAATGATACCAATCCCTCCGATCCACTGGGTGAATGATCGCCAGAAAAGAAGTGTTTTTGGTATCGAGTCAAGGGATGTAATCATGGTGAAGCCGGTGTCTGTCCAGCCCGACATCGCCTCAAAGATACTGTCAGTATACGACATTTTCAAACCGAATACAAAGGGGAGTGCACCGATAAGCGCGATTGCAAGCCACGAGAACGCGACAGCAATGAGGGTACCGGAAAAGGAGGGTTCGAGATCCTCAAACGAGATGCGGGAGAGGAGTGCACCTAAGATAAGGAACACGAGCGGGGCGGAGGCGACGGGGAGGAGCATATCCCATTCGCGGAAAATGACGAGTACCAGAAAAGGCAGCAGTGAAGCGATGCCAAGGAACTCAAAAATGAGACCCATGTCGTGCGCTATCATGGCAATATGCTCGATGCGCTTCATCTGATAACCAAGATGATTGGTTTTTTTATATTGTTATGGGTATCGTTTTCCGGTTCCCGGTTTTTATATAAAAACGCGACATATCTATTAATTTCAAACCGGCACAATAGGTATTCATCCATGAACCAGCGCCGTACCGATCTTTTTCCGTTCCTGCTGATACTCATTCTCTCCCTTTTCGCATTCCTGGTATTCCTGTCGGTTATCGATATGGTGCTCATCGGTGCCTCGGTTGCAGTTGTACTTATGCCGCTGCACCATCGCATTTCAAAGTATACACAACCCGGTGTATCTGCTGCGGTGGTGACCTTTGGTGTCTTCTTTGCGGTAAGCTTTGTAGTACTTATCTCATATCTTATCCTTGCATCAAACATTCATGGACTTCTGGATATGTTCGACACGATTGGTACCTGGCTGAACAATCCCACAACCAATCCTCTGGACTTTGGTATCCCGGTGACCAAGACAAATCTCTCGGGTCTCATCGATAAAGCGACCATACTCTTTGTAAATTACAAACAGACAATTCTCGATAATCTCATCCTTATCGCCTTTAAGACATTTGTATTATTTTTCTCCCTGTTTTCCCTGCTGTTATGGGGAGAGGAACTTAAACTCAAACTCACCCGGCACGTGCCGAAAATGTTCAATGAATACGTGAAGAAACTTTCTGAAGTGACAGCAGACACCCTGTATGCAGTTTATATCGTACAGATTGCCATCGCCGTCCTTACCTTCTTTATTGCATTACCCGTTTTTTACCTGCTGGGTTATGGGAATATTATCTTTTATTCGTTCCTTGCTGCATTCTGCGAACTTATTCCCATTCTCGGCTCATCGGTCGCATTTCTCCTGGTCGGGACATATGCGCTCGCCCTGGGAGACACACGAGGAGTATTTATTCTCTTTTTCCTTGGATACGTCGTCGTATCATGCGTACCCGAGATTTATATCCGCCCGGTGCTTGTCGGCAGGCGGGTGAAGATCCATTGGGTGATCATGTTCATCGGGATTATCAGCGGTCTCCTGACTATGGGACTTGCAGGTTTTATTCTGGGCCCTCTCATCATTGTCCTGCTCATTACCAGTTACCGGCTCTATGTCCAGGAAAGAAAGGACCGGCGTGAGCCTGTCAATGCTTTATGAATATTCCTTGGCAAAAACACATTTTCCTGCGTAAAAGAGAAAGGATTATACCTTATTTCTGACGACTGGTATTGAAGGAATGCTAAAAAATTATTTCGCGGTACCAGGGATTGTAAAGTCAATGGGACTTGTCTTTGGGGATATCGGGACAAGCCCCATCTACACCCTGACAGCAATTTTTCTCCTTATTCCGCCCACGCCGCAGAATATCATCGGCATCCTCTCTTTAATCATCTGGACGCTCACCATTCTTGTCACCGTGCAGTATACATATCTTGCCATGCACCTCGGCAAGAAGGGTGAAGGTGGAACGATCGTGTTAAAGGAGATCCTCCTGCCCCTGTTAAAATCCGGAAATCAGGTGGCTTTTGTATCTCTCCTGGCAATCGTCGGGATCTCACTCTTCATCGGTGACAGTGTGATCACGCCGGCAATCAGTATTCTTTCAGCGGTTGAAGGTATCCTGCTTATCCCGGGTTTTGGGTTCACGTCGCAATTGACTCTTATGATCCTCGCTGCCCTGATTGCAGTCGCGCTTTTTTCCATACAGGTGCGGGGAACTGAAAAGGTTGCATGGGCATTCGGGCCGGTCATGGTCATCTGGTTTCTGTCGCTTGCTGCCGCCGGATTTATTGCACTCTTTGCTGCCCCCCAGGTACTCCTTGCGATCTCCCCGGTATATGGCATAAAATATCTTCTGGGCAACGGGCTGGCGGGGTTTCTCATCCTTTCGTCGGTAATACTCTGTGCAACCGGCGGTGAAGCTCTTTACGCGGATATGGGACACCTTGGCAGGGAACCGATTATCCGTGCGTGGTATCTTGTTTTTTTCGCACTTGCGATAAATTATCTTGGTCAGGGTGCATTCCTGATGACTCATCCTGGGGTAAAAAATGTTCTTTTTGAGATGATCTTTTCCGAGATGCGGATGTTGTATATTCCTTTTCTCCTGTTGAGCATTGCAGCAACGATCATCGCTTCGCAGGCTATGATCTCGGGTATCTTCTCCATTGTCTACCAGGGAATCACTACCCGCATCATGCCACTCATGCGCATTGAATTCACCTCGCCCCAGCTCCGCTCCCAGATCTATATTGATGTGGTTAACTGGCTGCTGCTCTTTGCTGTTCTGCTGATTATTGCAATTTTTAAGAGTTCCAATAATCTGACTCATGCGTACGGACTTGCCGTGAGCGGAACAATGGCGATCACCGGGATAATGATACTCTGGATTTTAATCCTCCGCGGAGAGCTGGTAAAAACATGTATCGCATTTTTTGTGCTGTTCACCACCTGTGTGTTCCTGATTTCGAATTTTAACAAAATCCCGTACGGGGGGTACTGGTCCCTTATTATCGCATCCATTCCGTTATCCGTAATTTTGATCTATGTGTTCGGCCAGAAAAAACTTGCAGCTGCCCTCCGGCCAGTTCCCCTTGATGACTTCCTTAAACAGTTCAACGAAGTTTACCAGTCTGTCAACAGGATTTCAGGATCCGCGCTTTTCTTTGCCCGCGATTTCCGCAGGCTGCCCCAGTACATCCCCCGCATTATGTTCACCAACAACATCATCTATGATGATAACATTATCGTCTCGATTATCCGGACCGAACAACCGTTCGGAGTGACGTGGGGCGTCACCCGCGAGATAGCACAAGGGCTCTCCATCTTCGAGATCTATTTGGGATACATGGAGATTGTTGATGTCGGGGCAATCTTAAAAGAGGCGGAGATCGAAGAAAAGACGATCTTCTATGGCATGGAAGATATTGTGACCGTGCACCCGGTCTGGCGTATCTTCGCAGCGATAAAGCGTCTCACGCCATCGATGGTCCAGTTCTACAAGCTGCCGTCAGATAAGATCCACGGTGTCGTGACCAGAGTGGATTTGTAATCCGGAATCTTTTTTTATACCGCACGCAAAAGATGCTCCATTCAGGGGATTTGATGACAAAACTCTGCCCTCCGCTCCTTGATGGTCACTCCAGAGTTTACCAGTCACGAAACGGGGGTCAAAAAAGATTCAATAAAATAAGATTTTTCACCGAGCTATAATCCAAGAGGACGATAAAACCTGAACAGGATCTGACGATATGCTCATATTTTCACCGCACCAATATACCCGGTACGCGGAAGTTGTAACCAAGTCAGCAATGCCGGATTTTCTGACGTCGCAGGTATAAAGGACCTGAACAATCTCCCGCAGGGCGTGGGTATCCGAGTCTGGTCAAAGGAGCGGGATTTAGGGTCCCGTCGCGCAGGCGTTCGTCGGTTCGAATCCGGCCCCACGCATTTTTCCCTTATACGCGGTATATCAGAAAACTGCTACGTTTCACTTATCGGTCATGCTGGATTACAAGGCATCTCAAAAAAACACCACTCTTTTAATGGTAATTTCCGCCTTCGATCAATTATTCTTGTTATGTATAGGGGACTCCAAGGAATGACAGAACAAACGGTGAAAACTACCTGGACCGGCTTTTTTACCTTACTTCTTTTTTCCCATCTTTTCCAGGACCCTGTTCTTGTTCATCTCTGCTTCAACATGTGATGGATAGATCTGGAGAACTTTATCAAATTTTGATACTGCTTCCGGATACCGCCCAAGCTTTTCATAGCAGCGTCCCATTTCACAATACGCTAAAGCAAACTTCGGTGCCAACATAACTGCAGTACTGAGATTTTTAAGAGCTGATTCATGGTTTCCTTTACCTGACATTTCCAATGCACAGCGGTAGAGGGTTATTGCTTCCAAGGGAATCTGGCGAAATGAGTCCATTTTTTCACCCAGCTTTTCAAATTGTTTCCGTTCATATGGCAAGAGATGGTATAAGTTAAATTTTATAAATATTTCGAAATTAATCTATAAGATCATAATGCAGGGAAATACATCGGCATTCGTACTAAATTTTTAGCACATTTCACTCATGGATCATCGTCAGTATCATCTTAGACCGTTGCTGTGCATGAAGGGCATGGGGTTTGTTGGCCGGCATGACGATCATCTGCCCTGCCTTAAGTAGGAACTGATTCTTTTCGATCGAGATCTCCATCTCACCATCAACGATCATGGCAATCGCATCGAACGGCGCAGTGTGTTCTGACAGCCCTTCACCGGCATCAAACGCAAAGAGCGTGATAGTGCCGCTTTTTTTATAGACCAGCATCCGGCTCACTACCGAACCGTCCTGGTACGCGATGAGGTCCCTGGGATCCAGGATTTGTCCCGCAAGGTTTTCGTGTTTCTTCTCTGGCATAGGATCACCACTGAATAATTTTTAGTTCCGGGTACTCTTATAGTGAATGCCTTCTTTCTGATTCTTCCTGAGGAGAACCTCCCTTTTTTTGACGAGATAACAGATAGGGATACGAATTCTGGTACACGGCAACGAAACTTACTGAAGATGAGTTTTTGCATTTTTCACGAGGTATGGAGACAACATGGAAAAAGGGGAGATTGCGCGTGGCAGAGATAGTGAAACTCAGTCCAAGGTTACCCGAGGGGGTAATAGCCGCCCTGTACTCGTTCTGACCCAGGTACACTCCCTGCTCAAAACAGGGGACCTTGCAATCCTGTACCATTCACCTGTTTTTTCCCGATTGGAACGAGTATTTTCCTTAAAATACATGATTATTACGATATTTTCCTCGGGTGCTGACACAATCCTGACAGAACCAAAAAAACAAGATTGCCCGATTGGCAAACGGAGCCCGGATTGGGCTTATCGGGGATCGTGTCCTTTAAGGCTGGGAAATCTGTTGTTCTTCCCGCGATCCGGAGAAACAAATATTTACAAAACAGGGATTCTTTCTCATCATCGGCATATATGGGTGATCAGCTCTGAGTTTTGCCAACTAAACTGCACCAAACAGGCTCATTTTAATCAACAAATGACCGTATTTTTCCCAGAGAACCGCAATATTGACTCAGTTCGGAAACAATGATCTTCATTCGTCATTTTTTGCATCAACTTCTGATTTTTTTGAGATCCGATCGCTTGGTTTGCCAATCGGAGCCAGAAATGAACTTGAATAGGGAGTGTTATAAATCTAAGGTGAAAACAGGTAGTTTTCCTTGTGAGGGAATATAACCGGATCCGGGAAACTTTATAAAAATTTTATTGCAGCAATCCATTCATTACCTCTGAATTATTGTTTTCAGGCTAAAAAAATCTTGAACTTGGATACGTGTCACCGAGCCTGACTCTTGCCGGCTAGTTTTTATCTGTTATCTAAAAAAAACCGAATCAGTCGATGAATCCTCAGGGTTCCTGGATACTATTTCTCCATCTCCAATGCCTTTGCCCACGTCTCTATAGCCCAGCGGGCAAGATCCTCGGGTATTTTATGGTTTTCCATCAATCGTTTCCTCAGTCTGGCTGAAGTATTGACCCACCGGAATCCCTGGTGAGACTTCAATAATTCCTGGGGAATGTTATCCTTCAGGGCAATAACCAGAACATTTCGTTCATATGCATATTCACCGTGGGACAATTCGTTGAGCAATGCTGCCACTTTATCCGGTTCGTCAAGAATAGAAAGCCCGGATCCATTCATCACGCCGCACAGACTCGCTAAGGTATGTAATCTGCTTTCTTCGGGAATTGTTCCAAAATAAAGTTTCTTCTCTTCAGGTTTCTTCTCTCCGCCTTTGAGCTGCGCAGGTTTCTTCTTGCCAGGTTGTTTGTTAAACAGGTTCTGAGGTTTTGTGTACCATAGCACAGCACCGATAATGATAATCACGAGGAGAATAAGCATCCCGATGGTTGTCGGGTTGAACCGGCTCTGTTTCGTAAGGGCAATTTCCCGGTTTTCCCGTGCTGTGGTATAATTTGGCTGGAGGGCAATCACCTTGTCATACGAGGCGATCTCCTCATCATACCGCCCGAGATAATCCAGCGCGACACCGCGGTTGAGCCACGCTTCGGCATACACCGGACTGATGGCAATCGCTTTGTCATACGAAAGAATCGCATCTGCATACCTGCCGAGTTTTCGCAACGCGATGCCGCGGTTGTACCACGCTTCTGCGAACCCCGGTTGGAGGGTAACTGCCCTGTCATACGAGTTGACCGCCTCTGAATATTGTCCAAGGTTGTCCAGGGCAACGCCGCGGTTGTTCCACGCATCGGCATTGGTCGGACGGATAAAAACCGCCTTGTCATATGCAGCGACGGCCTCAGCAAACCGGCCTTGTTTACTGAGATTAATCCCGTCACCATAATACTGATCAGCCAGGTCAACCGCGGTTACCAGGGGGACTATGAGCAGGAGAAGAAGAAAAATTCCCACGGATATTCCGGACCTGCTCACAGCCATACCACGTATGTATTCGCTATCCGGTTAATCACTATTTTGATTCAAACCGGAAATTCTGCAGCATTTACGAAATGTATCATCCTGACAACCTGACTGACCAGAACCTTCTCTGTTATGAATTGCAGGGAATGAATAAAGAAAACTGTTCAATATGATAAAAAAATCGCCGTAATCAGGAATTCGTACCAATGATGAGGGAAAAAATCAGGATCAACAAAAACCCGGTTTTCATCTTCCCGCTTTCGTCATCACGGGATTTCCCGGGCCGGATCAAGCAGTATCTCGTGGGGAAGCCCGGTAAGGGCAACCGCTCCCAGAGCACCAATTACGCCATCTCCCCCGTGCAGCGTTATACCGAACCTCTCCGCAGTCGCATCGGCTACCGCCCGGGTGATCAGCTGGGTCCGGACACGTCTCCCGTACTCCCTCAGCCCTTCGGGAATTTCGAGCCCGGTCCGGATCGCAATTCCCCACTCGTGGGATAACGACTCCCCGGCCACAAACCGCAGCGTTTTTTCCTCAAGATCAGTGTAACTCTCAGGTGAGACGGCCACTTCGATGAAACTGGAGGAATTCCCGGCGGTTTTCAAAAATACATCCGGGTTGAGCATCGCTACATGGTGGCTGATCGGCAGAACACCTTTGATCCGGGTGACATGCGAGAGGAGAGCCAGGGCAAGGGCAAATGTCGCGCCTCCTTCCTTTGAATCAGTATCATCAATGCCAATGGTCACATGCATCAGCGCCCGGGTACGCACATCGCCTTCCACGATTTCACCGGCATGCCGGGTCCTGACCTGCATCACCCCTTCCGCACGCGCCATCATATCGGACAACGAGTATGCCGGGCCACCGATGCAGCGGATGTGCTGGACAACCGTATCCCCGTCCTTTTCAATGCCTGTAACACCGACAGCCGGAAGGGGCGAGAGCCCGACCGGAACCTCACGGGAGCCGATCCGGGCACATTCCCGCAGCAGTGTCCCGTCACGCTGCACGCTCACCAGGACACCACCTGCCAGTGCATGATGGTACCCGCAGAAAGCGGCACAAGCTCCGCTCATGCAGTCATGGTATATCTCGACATTATCTCCATCGATGGTCGTGAAGATCCGCCGGCAGGCACTCGACGGCATTGCGCTGATCGCCACGTAGTGCGCCGCACTTCTCCCGCGTTTCTCCTCGCGTAAAAGTACGCATCCCTCAGTGAGGAGCCGGTTCACCCAGTCCTGTGCGGTACTGCGGGGAAGGCCGGTTGCATGAAAGAGGTCGGTGACGGTAAAAAAACCATTATCGAGCGTGAACTGTCGCATCAGGCGCAGGTATTCGCGCCGTCGCTCAAGTACGCTGGACATAACGGTCCTGGATGAACAGCAGGTCGCCGATGATGGCGCTTGCTGTCTCGGTGGATCCGGCCCCCCTGCCGATCAGGGTGATCTCCTTTGCCATATCCGTTTCAAGGGTAAGTGCGTTCAGTGTCCCGTCAACCACCAGTGGGTGGTTCTTTTCAAGGATCCGGGGCGAAACACGGAGTATATGTTTACGGGGAATCGCTTCGGCAATCAGCCGGATGGTACACCCTTCATCCTCTGCCAGCCGTAATGCATCGGGAGTCAGGAGATCGATGCCAGTACGATCGACGTCATTCAACCCTATGCTGTTCCCCCAGATAGTATTTGCAAGGATCACGAGCTTGATCGCCGCGTCTATTCCCTGTACGTCATAGGTGGGATCCGCCTCCGCATATCCCATCTCGCGGGCTTCCATCAATGCCTGCTCGTAGGTAAGTCCTTCATCCGCCATACGGGTGAGAATGTAGTTGCAGGTACCGTTCAGCACGCCATAGAGCGCAAGGATCTCGTTGCCGGCAAGCCCGTGTTCCAGGGTATGCATGACGGGAACTGCACCCGCTACGGTTGCTTCGTACCGCAGGGCCACGCCGTTTTTAAGTGCCAGTGCATGAAGTTCCTTGTAGGCAAGGGCGATTGGTCCTTTATTTGAGGTTACCACGTGTTTCTTCCGTATCAGGGCTGTTTTGATATACCCGATGGCAGGTTCTCCGGTAAGAGCATTGGTGGGGGTCACTTCGACGAGAGCATCGTAATCCGCTTTTTTTATCACATCGGCAGCGGATATTTCCCGGTCGCCGCAGTAGCCGTTCCTGCTCTTGTTTAAGAGGAGGTTTGCAATGTCAAGTCCGTCAGGTTCCACGCATCCGCTTTTCGAATCGGCAATCCCGGTAATCGTAATACCGAGATCTTTTCGTGCAATCACCCCGGCGACCCCTTTACCTACCGAACCCAGGCCTATTAACGCAACCTTCATCATGCAATCTCCTCGAGAGGTTCAATCAGGAGCAGGGACTTCTGGATGGATACCCGGCGGAGAATTGCAAGCGCTGCTTCCATGTCATGCTTGCTTACCGCTTTAATAGTTATCCGTGAAGTAGATCGCTCGTGCACCGCTGGCATGCTCATCGCGAGTTCACAGACTTCTGCAAAGCCGGTAGAGTCAATCTGGTCAACGGTATCGGAGAGATCGGTGTGCATCAGATGCCCGATCAGGATTACCGTCCTTTTATAAAGAAGCCGTTCCTCACCGATCCGCTGGATGTGCACTCCCTGTTCCTTGAGAAGCGCTACGAGTCGTTCGAGGCGCCCTTCCGGCAAATCGAGCACGATCTGCACGTTTAGGGTATCATCATCCAGATCGGGTTCACGCTGGTGAATGACCGCGATGATATTCCCCCCTACTTCAGACATGGGTTTGAGGGCAGCAACCAGCTGACCCGGAGAATCCTTCATCTCAAGTTTCATGGAAACCTGCACGAGACCACCTGTCCAGTAGTAGATCGGCTTTCAAGATAAGTCTTTTATTTTGAAGATCCGGAGAAACTCTGGTACCATGATCATGGTACTTGAATATCCTGCTGGATTCTGTCCAACGGTATGGGTATAGGAACAAGAACAGGGATATATGGGATGGGAGAAACCTTTTTTCACGTAGGTTTTTCGCAGCCTTCCCAAAAGCTGTCGCATCACGGGGGATCCCCCGGCAGCTGGGGCAATAAAATTGCCGGAGACGTCAAAAAAGTGACCATTTAATAAAACATTACTTTCCCGGAAAATTATAGTATGCACGGGCTCACCCGCCTCAGGGCCTCACCGGGGCAACGCGGGGCTGGGAGGTTTTCACCGATCCGCCGCGGGGGCACCCGTCAGGGGTGGCGGTGGTTATCTTATTTGGGGAGAGTGAGGTACCAATCCCATATCATATCTGAATAACATGATTTTCACGATTCAGGAACAAACTCTTTGTTCATGTGGGTTTCTCCAGAACTTTGGAACATGAAAAATTGGTAATTGAAATGGTATTTCTATACCCTGAAATACCAAAAAAAATGATTTTTCAAAGCTTCCGGAGTTTTTTATCCACCTTCTCAAAGAAATTACGTTTAACGTCGACAAAGAGCGCCGGATATTCAGACCGTCTCACTCCAATTGTCATTGAGGATCCCACGCCGATCGTCTTCTGGCCATCGATAACGAGATGGGCAGGTTTTGCACTATCCAGTTTGATTTCAAGGTGGCGGTCGCTGCTTATCAGATGAGGGCGGGATGACAACATGTACGGGGCGAGTGGAACCAGTAAAAATCCCTGGATTCGTGGGTCAACGATAGGTCCTCCTGCACTCATTGCATAGGCGGTAGAACCGGTCGGCGTACTGATCAACAGGCCATCAGCACGGAACTCCTCGGTCGTGATGTTATCAACAAGAATGGAAAATTTCAGCATCTTTGCCGGTCGGGTGGTCACTATTAACCCTTCATTCAGTGCATTTCCCAGGCAGGTGTCACCATTGGACAGCATGATTCTCATCCGTTCTTCAACGGAAAAACCCAAAGGCAGGTTTTGTATAAATTCCAGTGCCTCAGAAGGTTCAAGATCCGCAAGAAAACCAACCTCGCCCCAGTTGACGCCAAGTACCGGGATGGGGCGGGGCATCTGCTGGATCGCGCGGAGGATAGTGCCGTCTCCCCCGATCGCAATGACAATCTCCTCGTTCGCATCTGCGAAAGAACAGCCGGGTAGCCCCAGAGCGATAGCTGTATCGCGGTCGTATACTACATCGGATCCTTCTTTTTCAAGAACCGTTCTGACTTTCTCAGCAAATGCAAGCGCATCCCGGTTGTCAATCCGCGAAACAAGCAGTATCCTCATAATAATCACCGCAGGTACTCGATTACCTTATGGTGGAGTACCCCGTTTGTGGCAACGAGACACCGCCCGATTGTCACCTCATTCGGAAACCGGATCCCCTTACCTTCGAGATCCGAAACTATCCCGCCTGCTTCAGTACACACAAGCATCCCGGCAGCAGCATCGGTCACTCTCAGCGTTCCCCGGAGATCGATAAAACCGTCAATCCTCCCGCAGCCGATATAACAAAGTTCCAGAGCAGAGGCCCCCAGCAGACGCCACCGTCGGATCTTCTGCCCGAGCTGCATCATACGGGTGGGATCAAATTTTCTTCCGTAGACGCTCATTGCAGATTCATCCAGCTGGGAGACATCCGATACCCTGATGGGTTTGTTGTCGCACCGCGCGTATTTCCCCTTTATGGCCGTGAATGTTTCTCCACTTGCCAGGTTGCGAATGAATGCCTGCTGCACAACCCCATGCTCAGCATAGGCAATGGAAAGTGCATAGAAGGGTATCCCTGCAAGGGCATTGAACGTCCCGTCCACCGGATCAAGAAAGATGGTGCCACCGTTTCCCTGGAATTTAACCTTTCCGGCCTCTTCACTCACCAGGAGGGAGCAGAGGTGATGCTCCTGTAAAAAAGAGATAATACAATCCTCTGCCACCTGATCTATCTTTTTTGTCGGGGTGAGATCCGCACCCATCTTCACCGTCACACCTCCTTCAGGTGTTCCCGTAAGATCGCGGATACTCTCTTCTACCAGTTCTGCCATCTGATTGCATGCAGTAATAAATTCCATGCCCCGGACTTCCCTTTTCTACGCTGTATTTATGTAATGCAATAGTGATAAATTACTACCGCGTTTACGATATGTGGTTATTCCAGGTGTGAATGAAATGAAAGAGCAGACCGAAATAGGGAAGATAAAAGAGGGACGCTATATTGTAATCGAAGACGAGCCGTGCAGGGTGCTCGGTATTGCCACATCTAAGCCGGGGAAGCATGGTGCTGCAAAAGCACGGATTGATGCTGTAGGAATCTTTGACGGCGTGAAACGATCTATCGTCCAGCCGGTATCGGCAAAGGCATACATTCCGGTTGTTGAACGTAAGAGCGGCCAGGTTATCTCGATTGCCGGGAATACGGCACAGTTGATGGACATGAAAGACTTTTCAAACTTTGAAATTCCCATACCCGAGGACAGGAAAGCCCATGTAGAGGTGGGTAAAGAGATCGTGTATATTGAATCCATGGGAAAGAGAAAGATCGATTAAGTAAAAACTGGCGTCGGCAGAAACCTTTTTTTCATATAATTTTTTCGCCAAAAGATACTAAATCGTATTATTGGGGATGTTCCAGCAGCGGGGGCTAAAGGCAATAAATTGCCGGAGACCTCGAAAAAGCCTCCATTCAATCAAACGGTACTTTCCCATGAAAGCCATCGCATTTATGAGAACTGCCCGCCATTGGGATTCTCTGAGGCACGGCGGGGCACGGGATTTTTTAGAATTTTAGTCACTGATCCGCCGCGAGGGCGCCCTGTCGGCGGGCATTCATCGTTAACGGAGACAGGGACTCTTTCGTTAAATCTGGAATACTACTATTTTCACGATGTAGATGCAAATTTTTTGTTCATGAGAGTTTTTTCAGGAGCCGAAAAATAAAATTATTTTATAAAAGATCTGTTCAATTTTTTCTCTGGCCCTGTCAACCGGCAATGGGTGGTATTCTCTGCAGTTGAAACTACCTTCAAGGTATAGTCTGATATCAGCTTTTCAGGAAAATGCAAAATTAGTATGTCCCGATATATTTTGTCGGGACCCTGATATCGATGCTGTACGAGTTAAGCGACTCCGATGTGATGGTAAAATAATAACTTCGATGTCCCTCGTAGAATTTTTCAGTCCACGGCCGGGGATCGTTAGTCCCCTCCCACAGGTTCAGGTTAATCCCACCCGGGGGACTGATCGTTCGGACGATACGATTGGGATCAGTGGCATCGATCACCTGGAGGGTAAAATCAGGAATCACGCCGGAATAGGAGCCCTGTACACCACTATATGATATTCCCTCTCCCTGTGTCGAAATAACCTGAAGTGAACCCGGTTCCGCTGCTGGTACGGGATCAACGGTGTAGACGAGCTCCCAGTAGGGGAAGGGAATTTTTATGATCTGGGTCGTCCCGCTGTATTTTCCGGAAATTTTGGCATAGGAAGTCATGCTGGTGTCCACAGGATTGGTGTCAAACCGGGTTCCATTCGGGAAAGTATCGCCAAATGTTACGCCATAGGATGACGGATTGACAAATCCTATTGTTATGACATTCTTGTCCCACGTGGGAACTGGTGTCGGGACAGGTGTTGACAGGGAAGTCTTTGGGATTACTACAAGAGTCACCGTGTCTGCAGGGGATGGGGTAACATGGATTGTGGATTGCGGAGTCGCAGCTACGGGAAGACCTGTATTGAGGGGTTTGCCGGTTACCATCGGTTTTATGACAAGGGCCACAACAAGGATAATGACCAGTGCACCCACCGCATACATGACAGATTTTTTGTCCATGGTAGAAGTGGTAAAAGTATGTTGGTTTCTTACCATAAATACTGCATACGCATGTGAGAATAAGCGGAAAGACAAAAATTTATCATCTGAAATATGAATAGTTCACGATGGTGGCGAAAGTTCGGTCGGGTTTTTTCCCATGATTTCGAGAATTTTCGCTGAAAAAACCTCAAAAACCAGATCAAAAGAAGGCACGAAAGAGGAAAATATTTATATTACAAAATCAATTTAAGAAACAGGGACGGTGGAATCCCATTGTCCTCTCAGTGTATGAAGGTTGAAGTATGAAATCCATGAAACGTAATGATGAAGGGTTCACCGGCCTAGAGGCAGCGATTGTGCTTATCGCATTCGTTGTCGTCGCGGCGGTGTTCTCATATGTCGTACTCGGCGCCGGGTTCTTTACAACCCAGAAAGCCCAGGAGACGGTTTACAAAGGTGTTGAACAATCGACTGCAAACATCCAGATGATAGGGAACGTCTATGGACTCTCCACAGATAATAATTCCATTACCAGTATCACATTCGTTATTGGTCTTGCTCCCGGTGCGTCGGCACTTGATTTGACCAAGATGAACATTGTCTTCTCCACGCCAGCCACTGCCCCGATCATTCTCAATCAGACTACAGGAAGTGCATCCACGACTTCATTCACCACTATGATTGGTACTACCCATGTCACTTCAATAAATCCCAACGATCAGGTAGAGATCCTATTCAATACAGCCGCGGTATCAGCGAATACCAGAATGACTATTGAGTTGAGACCATCTGTTGGGGCTGCTTTACCCTTCTCAAAGACGGCTCCTGCAACGATTGCTAATACGAATGTTCTCTATTAATCTCTCCTTTTTTTAAACGCACGGTCGCACACTTTGATCATTCCGGTCACAGGTTTCTCTCATAAAACTGATGGGAGGATTTTCCTGCAGAAAACACTTTATTATCCTCAATGAATTTATTTGTGAAATTACCCTCGTTGAAAAGATGAATGGGTTTTTTAAACAATAATATTCATTGATTTTCTGAATTCGGATCATTAAGAGAAGATTATAAGATACTCTAATTAAATCTCACTTTATACATATCACTCTAAGGAAATCTCATGTCCCTTAAAAATAACACGTCAGATGCTTTTACCGGTCTTGAGGCAGCGATTGTGCTCATCGCATTCGTTGTCGTTGCTGCCGTCTTTTCATACGTAATACTTGGCGCCGGCTTTTTCACAACCCAGAAAGCCCAGGAGACTGTGTACAAAAGTGTGGAACAATCAACGACAAACCTCCTGTTGATAGGCAACGTCTATGGACTGTCAACAGATAATAATTCCATTACCGAGATCAGATTCTCTATTGGTCTTGCACCCGGTGCCCCAAGCATTGATTTAACAAAATTCAAGGTTGCCTTTTCCACACCCAGCTCTGATCTGGTAATCCTTACCCTGGGTAATACTTCTTCTCAAACCCATTTCACTGCCAAGGAAGGCGGTGCAGGATCCAGCCTCAATTCTATGGTACAAAACCAGCAAATCGAAATTGCATTCAATGTTATTCCGGTTCCCGTGAATACTGTTGTAAATATTGAACTCAGACCATCCGTAGGTGGTGCATTACCATTCTCCAAAACAACCCCGGCAACTATAACCGTTACGAACGTGTTATCTTAAAAAAAATGTCTTTTTTTGAAAAGAACTGAATTTGTTCCTAACATTATCCAACTTCTGCAATTTTTTACGATAAGATGACTGAATTCCGACAGATAGAAGAAACTATTGAGAATAAATGACTGTTCTTTTCAGATGATGAATTTTTATAAACGGATCTATCCCCCTATAATATTGCTGAGAAATAGGATAGCAACAACAACGCATGACGTTGCCATCGCGATTTACTCAGCAGGGTTAACGGCAGAGAGTATCATTCACTCACTAATAAAAGGAGGTGTACTTAATTAAAAAGGAAGGATTCTAAAAAGCAAATTTTTTAATTACCTTAAAATTCATTCTAAGTTTGGAGGAGATAATTTTTGAGGAAGACTGTAATTATTTGAAGGAGGTGTCTTGAGATAGATCGTTTCAATTTTTTTGATCTTCGCGATTTCAGCGATGACCAGATACATATGGATTATTGCAAGCTCCACATCGTCTTTTGACACATTTTCCCGCAATCCTTTTGTTTTTTCACGGTTGTGTTCAGATTTTGCAAATATATACGCCATCTCAGATTCGATCATGGATACCGCCGGATCATTTCTTGAATTCTGTTCAATATAGGAAAAGATCCGGTTAAGGTACTGGTCCGATTCCAGGCTCCGTTCTTTGCCTCTTTTATCCAGATAAATTTTTTCCCGCACCGGAACAACGGTATCGGCTACCGTGATTAAGATTTTCTGCACGGCACCAAGAGCTTGTGAAAAGGAATCCGGATCATAATATCTCATTCTCTCGTTTATCTCGAGAAGCTGCTCTCCTGCCCTGGGACAATTCTCCCGGATAAATTTGTCTGCTGCCAGACGCGTATCTTCAAAAATATCTTCCGCAAAATCGCCGACCGAGAGCGAAATATTGACCTCCGTTATATAATTATGGATAGTGGTTTTAAGGCGTTCAAAATCATTTACCAGCTCGTGATGTTTATTCAGGATCTGCATCTTCTGGCTTTCGTTTGCCCCTATTTTTGCTACAGATTCGATTTTTGTAGAATTGATGTACGATTCAAGATGGGGAAGACCGATGGAATGGGGACGGTGAGTCTTTTCATCCCGTATTACCGGGCGATCATCGGTATAATATTTCTTGCAGGAACCCAGTTCATCCGGATCAAATACCACAGGATAGCCCATTATTTCATAGTCCAGCCATTTCTGGGCGTCAGAATCATGCAACATCCGGGCCAGTCGTTTTGCTTTCATCAGGATCTGCGATATGGGTAACTGGTTGATCTCCAAATCTCCAAGAATGACATTAGACAATTCTTTTGCCATCCTCAGGTTGGAATTCTGATAATCATCCATAACCATTTTTAGTGTTTCTCCCTTTTTGGAATTCTTTAATTCTTATAAATAGGGTTTCTCTTTATCAGGCACTATAATACTATGGTTATCTCATCCATAAAAAATCCTCATCTGCAGATATTTTTCCTTTTTTTTAAGGGTATAAAAGCCAGATTCTTGTAACTCTGTTTTCTTCGTCGCTAAATTAGTTGCAGGGAAGAATTAGTCCCGCAAAAGGAGACAGGAAAAGTCTTCTTGGTTATTCCTCTCCAGTTAATCTGTTGACAGATATTCACTTCCTGTATCAGGACAATAAAGGAGTTAGATCCCCTTGTGATCTATATTCAAGGTAAAATTTTTTTGATTTTCCGCTATAATTCATCAATTATTGATATTTACCCAACAAAATATTTAATAGTCATGAATGTAATATAAAGAGCAGATACAACATGGCGGTAAACCAGTCTCAGGTCGACCATATTATCACTGCCGCATCGGAAGATGATCCGGAAGTCAAACTCCAGAATCTGGAGCGGGAAGTTGACCTCATCAAAACTTCTATCAAGCGTCTCTTAATGGACATCCGGGAACGGATGAATGAACTGGAAAACCCGTTTACCTTAGCAACTACCGGAACAGTTGCAGCTACAGCAAGCCCATCAGAAGCAACGACCGAGGCAGAAGAAGCAAAAAAATCTGCTCTGGAAGTGAGGGAAGCTGCCCTCAACGAACGTGAATTAAAACTTGATGCTTCTCAGGCCAAAAAGGAGATCGAAACCAGAAAGGACATTCTGCAAGTTAAACCCGAACCGGCAACCCTGTCGCCAGAAGACAGTAAAAGAATGCTGGATGAACAGATGCTTGCAGTCCTCAGATCCCAGACTGGAATGCCCTCAAAAACGGTTCATGGACCCCAGCCTCCTGCCGAACAGGCAAGCGAGAAACTCCAGCTGCAGAAAGTCTACAAACTCTTCAAGTGGACGCGCCAGGCAGTAAAAAAGGTCGGCCATGACCGGCTTGAGATTATTCTTGAGTCTTACCGGGCTATGGGATTTATCACCAAAGAATCCTGCGACGAGATACGTGAGATCTCCCGCCTTATGCCGGCAAATCTTGGTGAAGAGCATGATGTAGGTCCGGACGAGTTTGTTGCCGAACTCTATGCATTGAACAGGATTCTTTCCCCCAACGATACTTCGATGGACCGCGACATGATCGAAGTCCTGATGGAACAACGCCAGGATGTGCCCGCCAGCACGGAAAAAAGTAGTCAGGGAGGCATTGATATCCCCCGGATTTCCATGGCAGGGAAAAAATCCCAGATAAATAAAGGAAAAGATGAAGAATGGATGAATCTGCCTGACAGGATCTAAATAAATGTCTGCCGAGAGTATTACCACTGCATTGTTCCTGATAACCGCGGTGGTAGCATCGGCGGTCCTGATAAACGCAGTGTATCCAGTCATTTCCAATATGGCAGGGACGTTTTCTTCGACTACACACGAGTCTGACGTACAGATCCGAACCGATTTTAAAATAATTGCCACCTATGCATCTGGATCATCGGGCACCGCTCAGATATGGATGAAAAATATCGGGAGCGAGCAGATATCACTCCTGGATATCCAGCGGGCCGATGTCTTTGGCGGCGCAACCGGTAGTTTCAATCATCTTGCCCATTCCGGTGGCACCCTGGGTGATAATCAGTGGGCAGAGACTTTCACGAATCCGGAATATGATCTCAATGGCAATCAGTACTGGGATCCCGGTGAAACCGTAAAAGTTACCTTCAAAACTACAATCCCTTCCACGGGAAACAAGGTGTATTTCCAGTTTGCCCTCCCTGACGGAATCTGGAGATCAACCGAATTCACGGTGAGCTGATCAGGCATGGCCGTTGCTGAGATTATCGGGGCTGCAGTGGGAATTTTGCTCCTTGTTATTGTTGCTTACGTGATTGTGGGCGGCACTCTTACTGCAGGTGAAACTATTGCCAGTGCACAAAAGGATCTGGCCCAGATCAGCGAAGCACGATTGAGGACCAGTATCGCCCTGAACAAAACTGAGACAAACCTGTCTGGACAGGGGCTGAATTTCAGCGTGATGAATAACGGTAACGAGATGATAAGTGACTTTACGCATATGGACATACTCATCCGTGTCAGCGGGGATTCCGGGGGATACCAGCACCTGACCTATAACAACAACACCTGCGGGATAGAAGGGACATGGTGCATTTTCGGTGCGCTTGTTCCGGATACCATCCATCCCAACCAGTTGGATCCAGGCGAAAAGATGTGGGTCTGGGCGACATTTACCACAGGAAGCCCGGAATGGTTTCAGATAACAACAGGCAACGGGATTAATGCCCAGACAACTTATCCGTGATGACAACAGGAGTTCTAAATGGCAAACATTTCTGATCTGATGGGCGGGGAAGACAGAAGGATTATCTCGACCGGCAACAGCGAACTGGATAAAAAAATTGCCGATGGTCTTCCGCTAGAATCCCTCACTCTTATAGAAGGGGAAAATGATACCGGGAAAAGTGTACTAACCCAGCAAATCATCTGGGGAGCGATGAAGCAGGGAATGTCAGTGGATCTCTTTACGACAGAAAATACCAGCAAGAGTTTTATTAAGCAGATGGAGTCCATGAGCCTTGACATCTCGGAATATTTTGCCTGGGGCTACCTCAAAATTTTCCCTCTCAATGTTGTCGGTTTTGAATGGAAAAAAGAGGAGATGGTGGGCATCCTCTCAAGCCTTGTCAGACATATCCAGAAAAGCAAATCTCAGGTAATCGTTGTCGATTCTCTCACGCTCTTTACCGAATATGCAGAGACTGATCACATCCTCACCTTCTTCACGAACTGCAAGTCCCTTATCGATAGCGGGAAGACGATCCTGGTAACCCTGCATACATATGCATTTGAAGAAGACACCCTCGTACGGATACGCTCAATCTGCGACGCCCACCTGAACATGAAAAAAGCCCTTGTCGGAAACAAGTATGTCATGGTAATGGAGGTCATCAAGGTCCGCGGTGCACACAAGACAACCGGAAACGTTGTCAGTTTCGAAGTCCATCCCGGGTATGGCATGAAAGTCATCCCCATGAGTTTTGCGAAGGTCTGATATGGGTTCACTGTCCGTAGCCGTCAACCTGCCCTTCAAGCAGGAAGTTGTTGATTCAAGCGTCGATTTTTATAATGATATTGAATCAAGTCCGCTCTTCAAAATGCTGCCGGCCAACGCCAAAGAGTATGTGAAAGCCAGTCCCCACCTCCTTGAATACCTCCACACATTTCCGGTGAACACCTACGGCATCCCCCTCTTCCTCTCGGAATTAAAAAAAGATCTCCGCACCATGGAAAGCCCCAATATCATTTATCCGGTCAATGATACCACCTTTGTCCACATTCTTCCGGACCCGGATGATGTAAGGAACTTTTACATCCCCATCGAACCCTCGTTCCTCCACAGCGTAAACCAGATTCTCCCGGAAATTGAGACAAGACTTATTAACCTGATAGACGGGCTTGAAGATGACCCGATTACCGATAAGGAGCGGGCTGAAGTAATAAAGAAAATGCTGGCTTCTGTAACCGTTATCCTTCCAAAAGGAACGGATATTACCCACCTAACCGGGGGAGATGCAAAACAGCAGGATATCAAATCAAAAATCACGACATTTTTAAACACCGATTTCACTGCACAGAAAAAAATGAAGGACACCAAAAAGAAGCACCAGGTTCCCATTACTCCCGAAGGCAAGGTGATCCTCACCAATGAAGAATACCGGGCAATCGAGTATTTGCTGATCCGGGATAAGATCGATATGGGTGTGCTCAAACCGTTCCTTTCCGATCCGTATATTGAAGATATTTCCTGTGATGGTGTCGGACCTATCTTTATCGAACATAAGATTTTTAAAGGTCTCAAATCGGTCATAGAGTTCAAAGTCTCCAGTGAGCTGGATGAATTTGTCGTGAAAGTGGCAGAACGGATTAAGCGTCCTATCACATACAGGAGTCCTATAGTTGATGCCACCCTGCCCGACGGTTCCCGTATCAACATCGTTTATGGAACTGCTATCAGCCGGCACGGGAGTAATTTCAGCATCCGTAAAGTGAACGAAGTGCCGTTAAGCATCCTCAATATTATCGAGAGCAACGGTCTTGACTACCTGTCAGCCGCATACCTCTGGATCTGCGTTGAATACGGTATGTCACTCTTCGTTTCCGGAGAGACTGCAAGCGGGAAGACCACGCTCCTGAACGCAATCACGGCATTCATTCCCCCGGAAAATAAAATAGTTACCATTGAGGACACACCGGAACTGAATGTACCGCACCGGAACTGGATTCGGGAAGTGGCACTTGCAAAGGGGAAAGGAGAGGGAACGGGAGGTGCGGCTGCGGGGGGAGAAGTGACCATGTTTGACCTGCTCAAGGCTGCCCTGCGTCAGCGTCCCAACCAGATTCTTGTCGGTGAGATACGGGGTGTTGAAGGATCCGTTGCATTCGGTGCGATGCAGACAGGACACCCGGTGATGAGCACCTTTCATGCGGCATCGGTGGAAAAACTCATCCAGCGTCTCTGTGGAGACCCCATCAATATTCCTAAGACCTATGTGGATAATCTCAACCTGGTGGTCATCCAGAGTGCTGTCAAACGACCCGATGGTCAGTTGGTCCGACGGATGATCAGTTGTAACGAACTGGTAGGTTTCAACCCGGAAACCCAGGGATTTACCTTTGTCGAAATGTTCACCTGGGAGCCTATCACCGATACGTTCATATGGTCAGGGAAGGGCAGCTCCTTTTTACTTGAAAATAAAATCGCAACCATGCTCGGCATGCCCGAGAGCAAAAAATCGGAGATCTACCTTGAAGTAGAGAAGCGGGCAAAAATACTCGAACGGCTCCACAAGGCAGGCTATACCAAGTTCTGGGACTTGTTCACCATGATGACGAAGATCAAGAAACAGGGGCTGCTGACGATTGGTTCCTGATATGGTTGATACCACCCCGGATCAGGTTGAGAAACTCAAAAAACGTGAGATCCCGTTTACCTCTCACGTAAAGGCATTAAAAGAGAGGATTGCCCAAGTCACTGAAAACCGGAAAATGGGGGCTGATCTCCTCTTTTTGAACACGTATATGGCATCGCTTGCCATTGCCAATGCATCACGCCCGGAGATTTTTTCCTACGCAGCAAACCGGAAAGAGTACATTTCAGCAAAGTATATTACCAAAGTGGACCTGTTTGTAAAAAAATGGAATTACAGTTATTCCGAAGCTCTGGGAATAGTGGCTGATAGAACAAATAATACCATCCTTAAAAGCATGCTGAACCGGTACGCGAATGCAATAGACTCCGGTGTCCCTGATGATGATTTTTTAAAAAATGAACTTTCTACGGTCAGAAGCGTGTACCGCAGTCAGGTCGAGCAGGGACTCGAAATGCTCAAAAAATGGGGAGATGCGTATATTGCGATGCTCCTTTCCGGCACGGTTATCGCAGTTACCATTATGATCTCTGTTGCCATCTATTCCCCCCAGGGCCTAGAGTCAACGCTTAACATGGCTTACGCAATTGTCCTCGTGATCTGTGTCGGTGGTAACGTGCTCATGTACACATCCGTTCCCGATGACCCCAAATCCCACGGGCTGACGGAAAGATCTTCAAAAGAACAGCACACCATTCATGCGATGGAAAGGGTCATTATACCTCTTACCATTGTTGCGGTTATCGTCATGGCACTTATGGGGATCAATGCAGGTTTGATATTCCTGCTGGTGGGAATCCTCCTGGCACCCCTCGGCATCATCGGATTTATTGATGATAGTAATATTTCCCTCCGGGATAACGATTTTTCAACCTTCATAAGGAGCCTTGGTTCGATAATGGGTGGCCAGGGTACCACTGCGGTGTATGCACTTGGTACCATTGATAAAAAATCGCTCACCGCCCTTGAACCCCTCGTGAATGCAGTCTACTCCCAGATGAACCTTGGTCTTGATAATAAACAGATATGGGATAAATTCATTGGTGAATCAGGGAGCAACCTCATTTATAAATATCTCAATATCTACCTGGACACGGTGATCATGGGCGGTCCGCCGGAACCGATTGGTACGGTTGTTGGATCCTCGGTGCTCGAACAGACCCTCCTTCGTGAGAAAAAGGATATGCATGCCCGCAGTTTTATCGTGCTCCTTGTACCCATGCACATGGCAATGGCGGGAATCCTCGTTGTCCTTTACCGCATAATGCTGACACTGACAGGTTCTGTCTCGACAATGATGGAAAAATTCGCGGCAACAACTGCTGCCGCCGGAGGGGCAGGCGCAAGTGGGGTATCTGCGGGCAGTGCCCTTGGGGGATTGTCGATGTTCACCAACTTCCCTGAAAAGGAGATGGGCAACTTTGTGGTACTCATCCTGACCATTATCACCATCTCAAATCTCTTCGCTGCACGGATTGTCGGGGGAGGGGATCGGTATATGTTTTATTTCTACGCAGCGATATTCTGTACACTGACAGGACTCATATTATTGGTTGCACCCATTGGTGTAAACCTGTTCTTCAGCCCCGAGGCACTCACGAATATGGGAAAATCAACCTCGGTTGCATTAGGATTGTACCTTATATGAAAGAAAGTCTGCGCAGGGTAATCCTCTTTACCGTAATAGTTATCGCCGGATCGGTCATGATCCTCTTTGATGTCCCCTTGATCCTCCTGATCCCCCTTATCGTGGGAGCAGGATTTATCATACTCGTTCTGCTCGGGGCGATAACCCGCGCAGATATCAGGTCGGTTTTCTCTAAAAAAATATCCCAAAAACCAAAAAAAGCTGGTATTATTCAACGACTGAACGAGATGAAATTTTTTGAAAAAAAACCTGCACAAACTGCACAACCGGATAAAAAAACAGTTACTCCCCAGAAAAAGGAAGAGCCCCGGAAAAGTATTGCAATAAAAACAGGGGCCGGTGCCCACCTGCGTTCTTTTCTCTCATCACTTGGTTCCCTGGGGACAATTCTTAAAGAACGCAGCAAACATGAGAAAAAAGTAGAGCACATTAACCAGCTGCTCGATAAAACGGTCAGCGAGAAGGTCAAGGATTCTGCATTCGCCAGTGCAGGCAAAGGTGCCGGTTCCATAATTCCACCCCCGGGCAGCGGTGGCGGACCCGGTCTCCGGGTCCAGGGAAAAGATCAGGATCCTTTCCTGTCCCTCTCTGCCGATGAATTTGATGTAAGTCTTCTGGATGGGCTTGACGAGCAGGAAGCCCCCCCGTCATCTCAGCCATCACCTTCAGACCCGGGACCAGCCCCTGCTGCACCGGAAGTCGGGCCTGCCCTGACAATACCTGAGCCCGATATCCCCATGCCCTCGCTGGATGTCAGCTCAGAAGCGGATGATATTCTCAAAGATAATGCGGGAGATCTTAAAGAATTCAGCGGTCTTGAGGGGGGGGAATCCATCGATCAGGATTTCGAAGATCTGGACAACCTGAATCTTGATGACGTTAATCTTGATGTCGATCTGGAATCAGGGGCCCCGACAGCCGGCGGCAGTTCTCCATCTGCGGTGAAAAGTACTGAACCTTTGCCATCCGGCTCTGAACCATTGACAGTGAAGACCGACTGGATCCCATCCGACGCCCCGAAAGGAGCGGATATCGCCGAGAACCAGATATCCACCCAAGCCGACATGGCCTCGTTTGCAGGAGGTGCTTCCGGCACCGATGAAGACCTGCTGAGCTCACTTGCATCAGATGTCAAGCACGTAAAAAAAGAGAGAAATCTCAGCCTCTTAAGAGATTTAAAAGATTTTAAAGCGCCGGCAACTGAGATTGAGAATGAATTGAAAGAGACAGATAAAAGGTTGAAGACTCCACGGATCCGAAAAGAGAAAGGCATTCCACCAGCTAAAGGAATGAAATAAACCTGGTAAACAGATAATTATTCCAGAAAAGAATACTAAAAGAAAGAGAGTCACCCCGTGAGAATGTATGAAGGAAGTTCCGGTAAAAATTCAGCATAATAATGAATGGATTGTCGTTAAAATGGGTATTGGGGAAGACCGGATTGTTCTTCCCGCCCCCATCAATAAAGAAATTCATTTCAAGACCGTCGCCGATATTGCCGAGAAGAAAAATATCCTCATAATTACGGTAAAGACTGATACAGAAACCGTTTATAAGATCCTGTCGGTTGAGAAGGTCCTGCAGGTATTAAAAAAATTCATCCTCGGGTCCTGCAATGCATACCGGCTTATGGCCTACTTCATGTCACCGGCAATTCGCGGCGGCGTGATGGTTAAGGAAGCCCAGTGGGACAAAGGAAGTGTGGTTGTTGTCCGCTCGGGGATTTGGTTCGTCTCTGCAACAAAACAGATCTGTGTCCCGGTCAATGACGTGGCGGCGATCGAACTTACCAAACGCGATGTCCAGGGCAAACCCACCGATGTTATAAAAATCGATCACCTTGAACAAGGTGAAGTATCTTCAAGCTTTGTGCTCTGCCCGCTTTCCACCCTCCAGGTACTCTATAATTTCCTCAGGGACACGACAAAGAGTATGGATATGAAAGGCACCGAGCTGGATGGCGTGGACCAGCAGGTTGCCATGCTCGTCTATTCCGGCATGGACTCGCATGCGATCGAGAATATGCTCAATATCCCACACAAACAGCTTGATGCCATTTATGATAAGATCCTGAAACTCGGTCTCGGCGAAGTGGTGACGATACGCAGGGAGATCCAGCTCACTACAAAAGGGGTACGGTATATTTCTGATGCTACAAAATCCCAAACTAACTAAAATTTCACGTGTTTTAAATCCAATACTTCTTTAAAGGATTATCTACCAATAAATTGAATGATCGTCAATGGGAAAAATTCTGATAGTGGATGACACACTCTTCATGAGGACCCTGTTAAAAAATATCCTGTTCTCCGGCGGGCATACAATTGTTGGTGAAGCGGGGGACGGGGATGAGGGCGTTGCAAAATACAAGGAATTGAAGCCCGACCTCGTCACCATGGACATCGTGATGCCAAAGCTGAACGGGATCGAAGCACTCAAGGCAATAAAAGCGCTCGATCCGGCTGCGAGGATTGTCATGTGCACCGCGGTGGGCCAGGAACAGATGGTGAAACTTGCCATCAAGAGCGGAGCAAAAGGCTATATCATCAAACCGTTCCAGGCCCCGAAAGTATTAGAAGAGGTCAAAAACGTCCTGGCGTCCTGAAATTATGGTGAAAGTTCTCATTGTTGATGATTCCGTGTTCATGCGCACGGTAATCCGGGACATGCTGGCCAAGGATGCCTCTCTTGAAATAGTGGGAACCGCCTCGGACGGGCTCGATGCACTCGAAAAGATCCAGTCGCTGAACCCGGATCTTGTCACCCTTGATATCGAGATGCCGAAGATGAACGGGCTTGAGGTCTTAAAAGAACTGCAAAAGGTACAGAAGCGTCCGAAGATCCTGATGCTGAGCTCCCTCACCTCTCAGGACGCAGAAATGACCGTCGAGGCGATCCGTCTTGGCGCTGATGATTTCATGCTGAAAATTAAAGACCTTCCTCACGTCAGGGAGATTGGCGATGAACTAATCTCCAAGATCAAACACCTTGCCTCATTGTCTTCAACGGTTATTCCCCGCAAAACCCGCTCTTCCCATACCGGCACCGCCGATCGGGTTGTACTCATCGGGTCATCGGCCGGTGGACCCCAGCAGGTTGATATCCTGCTATCCACGTTGTCCCCCGATCTTCCTGCGAGTGTTGTTATCACCCAGCACATGCCGGTCGGCTTCACAACACCCCTTGCCGAACGTTTCAACAGGATCGCCACCATGCCGGTGAAAGAGACCCAGAACGGGGATCTCCTTGAAACAGGAAAAATTCTTCTCTCGAAAGCGGGCGTCCACACGATTGTCTCCGGTGTGATGGGAGAAAACGGCAAAACAACAGGGCGTATCGTCCATACCACATCACCACCCATTCACGGTGTCAGACCAGCCGTTGATAAGACTTTTGAGTCCGCTGCTCAGGTATATGGGAAATATGCGGTCTCAGTCATTCTGAGTGGCATGGGAAATGATGCAGGCATAGGTGCGCGTGCTATAAAACAGGGTGGCGGAGTGAGCCTTATCTGTGATGAGAAGGATTGCCTTGTATACGGGATGGCCCGGTCTGCAATCAAAAACAACGCGGTCGACCAGATTGTTCCTTTGCATAAACTGGCAAAGGAGATAGAGCGGGTAGTACTCACGATGGAGGGGACCTGTGTCTGAATTTGAGGCATATCGCGGGCTTTTTGTTGCAGAATCCCGGGAGAACCATGAGAACCTGGTCAAGAACCTCCTGCTCCTTGAACGGGGCACCTATCAGGATGCCATTGACGAGATTTTCCGTTCCATCCACACGCTGAAAGGTGCATCTGCATCCATGGGTTTTTCCAACATGGAGCATCTCTGTCACACAATGGAGGACGTCTTCCAGCTTATCCGCAGTGGTGCAGCAGAAATTTCACCGGAATTGGTCAACCTGCTCCTTGCTTGTTCCGATCTCATTGAACGGATGCTTGATGATATTGAAGCAGGAGGTGACTCTTCGTCAAAAAATCCGGCTGAACAGGTCAAAGCCCTTAAAGAATGGATTGAACAACGCGGCGGCATACCAAAAGTAAATACTGAGGCCTCTCTTAATATGGCAGAAGCAGGACAGCCAGCAGGGCCTGCAGGGGATACAAACACGGAGAATCTTCCGGAATACGAGATGCAAATCACCGTTGCAAGCGATTGCATAATGAAAGATGTGCGTGCCATGCTTGCCCTCGGAAATTTAAAATCGCTGGGGACTATTCTTTCTGTTAACCCGACCATTGAGGCGATTGATGAAGGGAAGTTTGACAGCAGGCTTGAGCTCGTTATCGCAAGTGATGCCGGGGAGGTGGCGTTAAAAACTGCTGCTTCAGGGACCGAGATTACTGAAGTTGTTATCCGTCCTGCAAAAAAACCGGCAACCATGACACCGGTTGAGAGCACCGAGAGCTCAAAAAAGGCAGAGACTGATAAAAAACAATCCCAGTCTCCGGATAAAAGCCGGGAGATCAAAAATCTCAGGGTCGATATCCACCAGCTTGACCATATAATGAACCTGGTCGAAGATCTCGTCATTAACCGGGGCAGGCTGAAACAGATCGCCGAAGAACACAAAATCAAGGAGATGGATGAAGCAATCGGCATGGTCGACCGGTCAGTCTCTGAACTTCAGAACCTGATGATGAATATCAGGATGATACCATTGAATCATATCTTCAACCGCCTGCCACGGGTTGTCCGCGATGTTGCCCAGTACGACAGCAAAGAGGTTGAGTTCGTCATTGAAGGAGGGGAGACCGAACTTGACCGAAGCGTGATGGACGGACTCAATGATCCGTTGCTTCACCTGATCAGAAATGCGGTAAATCATGGGATTGAATCCCCTGACATCCGGGAAAAGGCCGGAAAGCCTCGGAAGGGGTATGTCAAGCTCTCTGCGCACCGTGACCGGGATAATGTTATCATAGAACTCATAGATGATGGTGCGGGCATCAATGTCGACAAGGTCAAGGCAAAAGGGATTGAAAAGGGACTGATTAATCCTGATGTTGCCGAAACATTCACTACGGAACAGGCAATTGACCTGCTATTTCAGCCCGGTTTCTCCACAGCCGATAAAATATCTGATATCAGCGGCAGAGGAGTCGGGCTTGATGTGGTTAAGAGATCCATAGAAGCGTTGAAGGGTACTATACGGGTGGAAACAACCACGGGTAAAGGAAGCCGGTTTGAACTGTTACTCCCACCGACGATGGCTATTGTCGATGTGATGATCGTCAGGATCAACGAAAAACGGCTTGGTATCCCCATCAGCAGCATTGTGGAAGTTGCTAATTTCCGGAGGAATGAAACCCACCAGATAGGAAAAGGCGAAGCGATCCTGCTGCGTGACGAGGTCCTTCAGATCCTTCGGCTGGATGACATGGCAGGAGTTTCAAAGGCGAGTGAGATCCTCGTTGTTGTGCAATACCAGAAACGGAAATGCTGTATTCCGGTGGATGTCGTTGAAGGCAAGCAGGAAGTTGTCGTGAAACCGCTGAGCGGTTTTATCGGGAATACCCGGGGCGTGAGCGGTATCACCATTCTCGGTGATGGTGGTGTTGTACCCGTTATTGATGTAAATACCATAATATAGGAGAATGTCATGAACTTATCAACAGTCCAGGAAGATGCAATTCAGGAACTTGGAAATATCGGAGCTGCGCACGCAGCGACTACACTCTCCCAGATGCTGGGAAGCACGATTGAGATGAGCGTCCCGGCTATCAACATGGTAGATCTGACTCAGCTTGGGGAATATATGGGCGAAGAATCAGCGGCAATGGTTGCTTTTGAGCTCCAGGGGGATATTCCCCACGGGGGATATGTTTTATTTTATATAACACGGGAATCCGCCGTCCGCATGACCAACACGATGCTCGGCCTGACAGAGCTTAACCGCCCGCTCGATGAGATGGATGAGAGCGCACTGCTCGAGGTAGGGAATATTATGGTCTCTGCCTTTCTTGATGCCACTGCAGAACTCCTCGGCTTTATCATGCTTCCTTCCCCCCCGGCACTCACTATCGACATGGCGCATGCAGCCATGCAGTCCCTCATTGCCCAGATGCAGGAAGAGACGAACGAAGTATTACTGTTCTCTACTGAACTTGTATGCGAAGAGTTCAAGATAGACAGTGATATCATTATGATGCCTGAGAGAAGCACTCTTGTAAAAATTATTGAACTTCTCGAAAACATGGTAAAGACAAGTTAACTGTGGAGTGCCTGCTATGCCTGCCACTCATCCCCCTAATGAACAGACGGCAATGATTGGTATCGGGGAATACCGGATCGGATCATTCCCGATGATGACGATAGGCCTGGGTTCCTGTATCGGTCTCACTATGTTTGATCCAAACCTGTATGTTGGCGCGATGGTCCATATCATGTTGCCAGAAAGCGGAGGCAGAAAAGATCGGCCGGGGAAATACGCCGATACCGCTGTTCCCCTCCTGGTCAACGAACTTATTGCTCTTGGCTGCAAGAACCGGGCCATCATCGCCAAAATCGTGGGCGGGGCATGCATGTTTGAGTATTTCGGGACCAATCTCAATATTGGTGAAAGGAATGCCGGAAAGATCAGGACTACCTTAAAAGAGCACCATATCCAGCTGGCTGCCGAGGATGTCGGTGGCAAGGTCGGGCGGTCTGTCACGTTCCTACCGGCCGACGGCGGGCGGGTTTTGATCCGCAGGGCAGACGGGACATCAAACAGTCTCTGATATAACCTGTGTTTCTTTTGTTCGTTCCTGAAATTTTTTTAGTGCAGCAGCTCGCTTTGGTCTGGTTAACCTGAGCCATGGTCGATCCGACACTTGATAAAAAGGTTTTCAGATCGGAAGAATTTTTTTGTGCTGGACAATGACAAATGCCTCTTTGTCATTTCGTATTGGTAAAAAAATTATCATACCGAACGTTACTTGAACAACCAATCTCAGCCTTTTAAGGACACCCCTTTTACGGAGTCGGGACTATTTTTGTTGGGGATAGGGGGCTTCGGGCCCTCATAAAAGTCGATCCTGTCTGTGATATATTACTCTCATCCTGACGTTGAGCATAAAATTATGCTTGAAAATAATGAAAAAGACCATTGATGTCTGTCTTCAGCTGATTCTGACGATACACCCCATATTTCCTATTCCAGGGTCTGCTGCAAATGGAGAATACCAAAAGTTCCGAAGAGCAAAACCCGGGACTGAACAGGTCGGGGTTTTACCTGACATTTCTCAAAAAAATGATTTTTTTAACGACATGCTCTGGTAGAGTGGCAGCTCATTCGCAATGAAAAAAATCCGGATATGGTTACCTGCTTATTTTTGACAGTGAGCTTATTTTTCTGAGCTCTTCAATACAATACTGGTCAATGGAATCAAGAAGCGCTTTTTTTGCCTTTTTAACCTGCATCTCATCAGGGGAGAAGAAATCATCGGCTATATAATTGAGGGTGGTTATATAGTAGTGTAACTGCGGAAACTCCTTTTCAAATTCCGCAATACAATTGAACGCGTCTACCTTTTCCCGGTTGAGGAGATTAAAAGCGACATCAAAAAGGTATATCACCGGGGCAGGCATGCCCTTTGAGGTTGCCAATTTCCTGAAACTGTGATAGGTTATCTTTTTTTTCGTCAGGAGCGAGAATTTGAGCCCAAGATAGATCGGTTCAAGATCATCGGGATACTGCCGGATGAGATGGTTCAAGACACCGGCAGCACCACCGGCATCCCGGCTGTCAAGGTAATAATAAAACATGACGCGAAGGAAGTGGATATCGTTATAAAACCGTTCTGAACTAATATCCAGTAACCGCTTCCTCATTTCCGTGTCATGGGTGACTGCGGCATTCTCCAGTCCGGCTTCAATGAACCATCGCTCACTCGGGAACCATTCAAGTCCCAAAAAGATCATCTGCCAGAAGATCTTCTCGAGAAACGACGGATCATCCAGTTCCAGTTGTTTTACCTGGTTTATGGGTGCCGGAGTGCGTGCCAGGCTGAGCATGGTTTCACGGGCGAGAAGTTCCATCTCTCCGGGGCGTTGGCGTTCTTCAGATGTATCGGTTTTTTTAAACTCCCGCAGGGAAAGAGCATAATAGCAGTATGCCAGGGTGGTGCCAATCTTTGTATCCAGATTGCGGTATTTTTTCAGAAAATCGATCGCGTGTGCGTAGTCCCCGGCTTTTACCAGTTTCAGCCCAACAACAATATCGACACCGGTTTCTGCATCTTTTCTCTTCTTCAGGCGAAGGGCGTTCTGGATGACCTTGTTGATATAGGCAACATCACTGCTGTTCCTGCTTGCATTCAACACCTCAAATGTAATATGATCGATGAATTCGTCATGAGATTCATCAGGGATATCAGGGAAAGAATTTTCGAGTGCAGAGATCACGTGCCCATAAAAAACAGGGAGGTTTGCATCTACTTTTTCAGTATTGCGTTCAATATAGCCAAAAAAATCCTTTTTCAAGAGGTTCAGCTTATCATAGACGATTGCGTCAGAAAGCTTTTCTCCCCGCATACAGGAAAAATGGCATGTTAAGATATTAAAATGTATAACAATACATTACACGCTGTGCCGTCATCTTCAAGTCATATTTTGAACAATCCAGGACTAAGGACTGCAGTCAGAACGCTTACTTCCGGTGCTTACCCGCGTCACGGTAATATTAAAAACTATGCAGATACTCATCTGAAATACGGGAATGTGATGAAACGTTTGGAAATAATTCCGACGATATCACTTCTGTCATTATGTCGCATTCATATGTTGCTCCAGAAAAAACACCTGATTAGGGATAATGTGCCCTTATACAACAACAAAGGAACACCGAGTTCTCCTCAACCCTGTTTCAAACGGTAGACTCCCCGTGGCACTATAATTTCGAACCGAGCACCTTCTCCTGCTGTCCCGCCCTCCCTGATAGCAATGCCGGTAATACTCAAAATCTCCCGGACAAGGAAAAGTCCGAGCCCGTTGTTTTTCCCGAATCCACGCTCGAAAATCTGGCCCTTTTCAGCATCAGGAACCCCCACGCCGTCATCTTCCCAGACAAGGATAAGCCCCTGAGGAGTCTGAAGGCATGATATGCTAACCCTTGTTGCCTTTTTACCATGTTGCGCGGTATTGTCAAGAAGGTTATAAAAAACTTTTTCGAGGAGGGGATCCGCATAAATTTCAACCCCCCGTAAAGCCGATTGTATTGAAATGGATGATGGGATCTCCAAACCCAAGACTATCTTGCCTGCATCCTGCCACTGCGGTTCGTGGGCTCCGAGGTCCTGGTAGACACGCGTGAATTCGATCTGCGATTTCATCTCTGTTGTGGCAGATTCCATTTTTTCAATAAACATCTGTATCTCCGGAGACTGGGGTTTCTTTTTAATCACTGCAAGGTAACTGAGCATGGCCATGATCTTGTTTAAAATGTCATGCCGGGTGATACTTGTCATCAGGTTGAGATGACGGTTTACCTGCCTCAAGGCCTCTTCTGCATTCCTGCGATCAGTGACATCACAGAAGGTGCCCTCAACACCGGCAATCTCCCCACGATCATCCCGGTACACATGGCTGCTTACCTCAACATAAACCGGAGTACCATCACTTTTTTTTAAGGTTATCGGGTAACTTGTAACAAAGCCCTGCCGGAATATCTCATCAAGTAACTCTTTCCGTAATTCCGGCCTGAACCAGACTGTTTCAGCAATACTTTTTCCGTATAAATCCTCCACTGATTCATACTCAAGGAACCGTGCAAATGACGGGCTTGCAAGAATGAGATTCCCCTCCAGATCGCTCTTGTAGAAATAGTCCTGGAAATTCTCAATAACACTCCGGTAATTCTTCTCGCTCTGTCTAAGAGCCTCTTCTGCTCTCTTACTATCGGTGATGTCCATAACCGTTGCAGTGACACCGGCTGCGAGGTTTGCGGGGTCAAACGGGCTCAGGGTCAGCATTACATCGATAATAGTACCGTCTTTTCTCCTGAGGCGGGCTTCTCCTTTGCCTAATCCTTCCCGGTCTATCTGATCGTATATATCCTGGCCCGTATCAAAATATGCAGAGTCATCCATGTAGAGCATCCCCGTGCTCTGCCCGATCATTTCCTCCTCGGAATACCCGGTTATCGTGCAGAGCGATTGATTTACTCTCTGGAACGCCCGGTTGACCAGAAGCGCGACTCCAACCGGAGTTGCGTTAAGCATGCTTCTTAGTTCTGCTTCCCTTTTCTGCAGCATTATCTCGGCCTGCCTGATGTCGGTGATATCCCGACCGACCGACTGGTATTCAGTCAGTACTTTCTGTTCATCAAAAATTACACGGTCAGACCAGCGGTGCCAGCGGATGGAACCGTCAGGGAGGATGACACGGTGGATAATCGTGGCGACAGGATTTTCCGAGGTGAGCCCCCTGAAATGTTTCGTAACTATCTCCCTGTCCTCATCGGGTATCTTTGGCACAAACCGCTTCCCGATCAGTTCTTCGCGTCTCATGTTGAAATACCGGCAGTAGGCATCATTGACAAAGACGTGGGTACCGCCCGGAAGGAAACGGCAGATAAACTCGGTCTGGTCTTCGACAACATTGCGGTACTTCTGTTCGCTCTCGAAAAGGGCTTCTTCTGATCTGATCCGCACTATTGCAGCACCAATCTGAGTGGCGATTGTCTCAAGGGCAACACGGGCAGTTGGCGGAATTTCGTCGAGGGTATGGGAGGCAAGATTCATGCATGCAATCACCCGGTCTCCGGAAGAAATGGGGATAATCGCACTAGCCCTCAGACCCTCGTGTTCCTCCACACAGCGAAAGGTAATTCCTGACTGATTAAATAAGTCAAAGATCGGCTTTCCCGTCATGACCATCTCTGCATTCGGAGAACCAGGAGTATAAGAGGAGACGCTACTGACAAATTCATCCCCGAGGTTCTTTGATACAGCAAGGTCAACCGAGCCTGTCTTTTCGTCAACCATGTATATGCCACCGGAATCCATTCCCGATATCCCGATAGCGGCAGTGAGGCAGGCCTCCAGCGTCGCATTCATCTCCCGGGTGGTCTGAAGCGCAAGACCGAGGTCCAGCTGTGCTTTGAGAATGTGTTCCTGCTGTTTGCGGGCAGTGACATCACGGATTGATTCAATCGCCCCGACTATCGCTCCTCCCGTATCGTACAGCGGGGATGCGGTAAACCAGAGGGAGGCACCCCTGCCATCATGGAAATGGGGGATCGTAATCTCTGAAAACAGGTTTTTCCCTTCCCTTGTTATATGCGGGTACCTGGCTGCTGTGGCAGGATCGTCATTAAGGACAAGGTCGATAAGGATGGATCGGCACTCATGGTAAAACGGGAGTGCGTATTCGTGCTTGCTTTTTCCAAGAATTTCGGATGGTATAATCCCGGTCATCTTCTCCATTGCCCGGTTCCACGCGATCACCACGCCATCAGCGTCAATCGCAAACGTTGCATCCGGCAGGAAGTTGAGGATATCTGCCTCACGACGTTCATGGTTGCGGTTGCTCGCTTCAGCACTTCTCCGCTGGACTGCCTGCCGGATTTTATGGGAAAGTTCGGCGAACTGTGATTCCGGCTCCCCGCCCTTCTGGAGATAGAAATCTGCCCCGTTATTGATAGCCTGGATCACCACTTCCTCGCGCCCCTTGCCGGTGAAAAGGATAAAGGGGAGATCCCCGTGTTTTTTTCTTATGTATTTGAGGAACTCAATGCCGTTCATCCCGGGCATTTCGTAGTCCGAGATAATCGCATCGTACTTATTAATGGCAAGTTTGCCCTGAGCGTCCTTAGCAGAGATCACGGTATCAACTCTGATACTACCTTTTTCTTCAAGGAAGATCTTGACAATTTCGAGAAGATTTTCATCATCATCCACATAGAGTACTGAGATTTGAACCGTTACATTCCCCCCTATTGATTGAGTGCATCATCTCATAGTAAAAATGTTTACATCGTTCACTCACTTCGGTTTTTTCCATAGTCCGTATAAATGATGCAATAAATTCAAAAAAACATATTTTCATCGCTCCGCGAGTGGCAATAACAAAGGTTCTGATATTTTTCAGGATTACCTGGATTTGAGAATGCTGTTTTCTGCAGGACAAACTAATAGGAATAACGATTTCCTTTTACCTTTTAGTCCACACATATTCGGCATACAAATATGGTCAGATCATGATCTCACGGCATCGTCTGGTCTTGAGGCAGATTGATCTGCACGCAAGACTGCACTGTTCCGATCCTCTCGAACTGCCTGAAGAATTACCTGGCGGAGCTTGTTGAAATTCGTAGCTGAATTTCCTAATTTTTCAACGAATGAAACCTGCCCGAGCTGTTTTGCATCGTCCTCATACATAGCGACCCGGAACAAAACAAAATACACAAAGGGGATCCTCCCTCCTTTGGCCCGGACATTCCTCAGGAGCTCGATCCCTTTCTCCTCTTTGTTGTTATAGTCGGTAACGATTACGTCATAGCATATATACCTCATTTTATTCATCGCTTCTTCGACAGACAGCGATGTATCAACCATCATTTCCCCGTCCCTGTCAAGGTACATACAGATCAGGTTAGCCAGTGCCGGAGTATCATCGACATAAAGTACTGATATTGTTCTGGTATCACCGGTGTCTGGACCAGACCCTGAAAAAGGAGGGGTGGTGGGAAGTGTTTCCGATCCGTTCCACGTTACCATCGACAGTATCCCCGTATCCTTAAATTATTATGCTGCGACTTCCCCCGTCTCAAGGGTTGTCATATCCAGCTTGACGCTCTCATCCGTTACAAGCCGCTTGATATCGATGAGGATCAGGAGTTCATGTGCATCCCGGTCCTTGATCCTGATCTTCTTTTTGATAATCCCGATGATGGCAGAATTGTTCTGTTCCACCATTGACGTACTGGTATCTACCGCAGAACGATCAAAGGTCGTCACCGAAGATACATTATCAACCATGATGCCGGTTTTGGATTCCGTGATGCTGTCGTCGAGAACGATTATCCGGCTGTTTTCATCGGTAGCTCCTGGTTGCCGGGTAATGTTCAAGCGTTCCTTCAGGTCGATTATTGTAGTTATTTCACCTCGTAAGTCAATTATTCCCTTGATATATGCAGGGGTATCGGGAAGCTGGGTTATTGTTTTGTACTCAACAACTTCCCTGACATTGAACAGGTCAACGGCAAAGTGTTCTTTGCCCAGCAGGAACTCCACGACCTGAACCGTGTTTGAACCTGATTCCAGTCCTCCCTGCACAGCTCCTCTGCTGACGCGCTTTGCGGAAACCGGGAGGGGATTTCCGGTTTTTCCATTCGTATTCGGTTGCATGATCAGACCTCGCAAAGACTGCGTTTACGCGGCTCGCGCCGTGCTGGAGGACCCGCCTTTGGAGATCCGGTCGATAGTAACGGGTGATTCCTCGCCACTGTCTGCTGCGAAAGCATCCTCAGAAGCACTGTCATCAGAACCTGCCTTGATCCTGAATTTTGAGACCTCTTTTGTTACCTGGTCAGCAATGACGGTCACATTCTGGACTATCTTGGTGATCTGGTCGATCGCTGCAGAAGATTCCTCGCTTGCTGCTGCCGAGTCGGTTGCCTCCTTTGCGGTATCATTGACAAGTGCGTTGACCTCGTTCACGCTCGCAGTCACTTCCTCGACAGAAGCAGCCTGTTCTTCTGCAGATGCCGCCACGTCATTGATATTCCTGTTGATCTCATCGATTGAGGCAACAATCTTGTTGAACACTTCAAGGGTCTGGGACAGTGCGACTCCGCCTTCCTTAACTTCACCACTTGACTTTTCAACGTTCTCCACTGCACGCTGTGTCTGTTTCTGGAGATCACCGATCATGAGGCGGATTTTCGCTGCAGAGTTCTCAGATTCTTCAGCCAGTGATTTAACTTCGGTTGCTACAACGGCAAACCCGCGGCCCGCCTCACCAGCACGGGCTGCTTCAATGGCTGCGTTCAGGGCAAGCAGGTTGGTCTGATTGGCAAGGTTGGCGATGAGAACTACGATATCCCCGATCTTGTCCATCTGGGATTTGATATCGAGGATGATCTCGTTGACTTCTGTTGAAGACTTGGTTATCCCGACCATTCCCTTATCTGCCTTGGAGGCAAGGTCCGATCCCGTCTGGGACAGTTCCTCGGATTTCTTTGCGATCTGGGCAACAGCTTCTGCCTTTGTCGCAACTTCCTGGACTGTGGTTGACAGGTCTTCCATTGCCTTGAGGACCTGCTTGATTCCCTCACCGCTCTTTTCAGCATTCAGGCTTACGGCACCGGCATTCTTGGCGATCTGGGCTGAGCCGGCCGATACTTCTTCGACGCTTGCAGTGGCTTCCTGTGCTCCCGCGGAAAGCTGGTTTATCTGCTGGTTCACCTTAAGAAGTGCCTTGGAGACCTGGACACCGACATTGTTCAAAGATTTCTTGAATTTGGTAAAGTCTCCCTGTACCTGGAGGCGGTTGTCATACCGTGCGGTAAAGTCAGCCTTTGCATAAGTGTCAGCGACCCTCATTGCCTCGTTAAGCGGCCCGGTGACCGCATCAAGGGTCTCATTTACCCCCTCAATGATCTTCTGGTATTCCCCCTGGTGCCGTGCCGCATCAGCACGGGTGGCAAGTTTTCCTGCCACTGCTGCATCGGATAGCATATTTGCGTCTTTTGTCAGGTTCTGAAGCGCGTCAAATGTCCTGATAAATGACGGTACTAAGCGGTCTCCCTCCGATCGTTTTGCAATCTTGCGGTACACGTCGGCTTCTGACAGGTCACCGTTACTGATCCTGACAAGGGATTCCGTCACATGATTGACCCGTTCCCTGACCAGATTCACTGACATCTTGATATCGGCAAAGACGCCCATATAGTTCCCCTCAACGCCTTTTGAATGGTCATTGACGGCCATCCGCTTGAGAACTTCGCTTGCTTCGATGAGCCCGCCAAGACCGTCGATACACTGGTTTAAGTTGTTCTTGATCTCGTTGAAATCGCCCTTGTACTGGTCGGTGATCTTTGCCGGGATATCCCCTTTGCTGATACGGTCCATGTACTCGGCGGCAACATTGAGCGGTCCGATGACCGAGTCGAGCGTATTGTTGACACCTTCAATGATCTTCCTGAAGTCGCCCTGGTGCTTGGATGCATCGGCACGGACATCGAGTTTACCATCCACTGCAGCGACCGAGAGCATCTTTGCGTCCCTGACAAGCAGGTTGACCGCGTCGATGCACTGGTTTAAGTTGTTCTTGATCTCGTTGAAATCGCCCTTGTACTGGTCGGTGATCTTTGCCGGGACATCCCCCTTGCTGATCCGGTCCATGTACTCGGCAGCCATGTTCAGCGGGCCGATGATCGCATCAAGCGTGTGGTTGACCCCTTCGATGGTCTTCCGGAAGTCTCCCTGGTGCTTGGATGCATCGGCACGGATATCGAGTTTGCCTTCAACCGAACCTGCTGCTAACGTCTGCGTATCCCTGACAAGCAGGTTGATTGCATCGATACACTGGTTTAAGTTGTTCTTGATCTCGTTGAAGTCGCCCTTGTACTGGTCGGTAATTTTTGCCGGGACATCCCCCTTGCTGATCCGGTCCATGTACTCGGCAGTCATATTCAGCGGGCCGATAATCGCATCGAGTGTGTTATTGATGCCTACCACAATTTCTTTATATCCTCCATTGAATTTGTCCGCTTTGCCCCGGACATCCAGTTTGCCATCTGCCCCCGCCTCGGTGAGCATCTTGGTTTCGGTGACAAGCCCCTGAAGCGAGCTCACCGTGTTCATAAGTGCCGGAGTAATCTCGTCCTGGGGGTCCTTTGCCATGAGCATAACATTCAGGTCGCCATCAGCGATCTTTTTCATGGAGCCAACCACATTCTTCTGGAGATCCTCTGAGAACATGTCCATCGTGACTGCCATCTCACCGATCTCATCCTTACGGGACAACTTCATCCGGTGACCAAGATGGCCTTTGCTGAGTTCGTCAAGATTCCGTTTGACATCATCAATCGGGCCGGTAATGCTCTTTGAGAGGTAGAGGGCCAGTACAACTCCTGCAATGACGCCAAAGACAGTTGCAATGATCATCAATAAGGTTGCGGTCGCAGTTGCGTCAGCAGTGTCCTTGGCAAGTTTTTCCGATGCCGTAAAAGTACTCGTAACAAGCGTCTTAAGGGCTGCAAGAGTATCGGTCCGTGCCATAATAACTGGACTGCTTGCTGCAAGACCCTCATCGACTGCTTTCATGTCGTTTGCATCAGCATCCTTCTGGAGTTTCTGGTAGCCTGCCTGCATATCTGACCAGGACGCATCGAATTTTGCCAGTGTCGCCTTGTCTCCATCCGACATGGGCCGTGCACGGAATTCTTTCATCTGGTCATTGATAGTCGCTACCTGGGCACTTAGCGAAGCCCCGGTTGCCTGCCGGTCTGACGGGACATAAATATACCGGTAAACATCTCCCCGCATCTTTTCCATGGCCGCATTTGCCGTAGCCAGATTATCGGCCGAAACCATTTTTTCATTATACATCACATCCTGGTTTGCTTTTGCATTCTGGAGATTTACGTAACCCAATGCTGCAACTGCAACAAGGATAAGCAGAACTACAAGAAACCCACCGAGGAGTTTTTTCCCGATTTTCATGTCATCAACAAACTTCATTTCTTTCGCCACCGTTTTTGAATAACCATAAATTTTTAAATGCCTGCGGAACCGGATTATAATCCAGTGTCCCGTCAATGTTTGTCCTGCAGTCAATGCAATCAGAAACCATGTCAGTTCCTGACAGCTGGTCGTTAAGATCCGGCCAGCTTGTGTTTAATTCCGTGCTGGTTCTGGTTTTTCCCATGTTCATCTCCATTTTACCTGTTTGACAAATATCCCGTAGTAAGCCGGTTACCCGAGAGATATCATTGGCTGTTTGTATACCTCATTCATAACCTGTCCCAAGCCCGTGTACATCGCGGCGAGCCCACAGATTACGCCGTCAACGCCGGCAACCTGTAAAATTGCGACATTCCCAAAGGCATTACCCGCGATCAAAAGCAGGAACAGGATCGTGAGGAGTCCGAAAACAACCTGCAACGCTTTTGACAGTTTCAGGGTAATGACAAACATTACAAAAGCGAACAACCCCCATATCGTGAGGAATGATACGAATGCTGCTGTAGGCATCGGATCACTCAGCCCAAGCTTCGGCAGGAGAATCATGCTCACGAGTGATATCCAGAAAAAGCCAAACGCAATGAACGCGGTTGTACCGAACGTATTGTTCTTCTTCCATTCCATAATTCCGGCGATAATCTGTGCAATACCCCCGAAAAATATCCCCATCGCAAAGATAGTGGATCCCAGCCCAAAGAACCCGGCATTGTGCAGGTTCAGAAGCACCGTAGTCATGCCGAATGCCAGAAGCCCCAGTGGTGCCGGGTTTGCAGTTACATCCGCAATTCTGACGTCTTTTGTTAACTCTCTTCCAATATTTTCCATTTCATCCTCCAAGTTCTATTTTTTCGTCTTCAGTTCCGTTTTTATTGAACCGGCATCTGAATGAAGGTCCAGCTCATCGCCTGATATCGTCTATATGACTCAGGAACCAGATTGTCGTTCATCCAGATTGCGTTTCAAGGTCCTGTTCTCAATGGTGTCAGAGATCACACCTGTATCAACAAGCAGGTCGGCAAATCTCATCCATGTCCTATCCGTTTCAAACGTGATTTCCGTCATGTGCATGCTCCTGACCTGCTCTCTTCTGAATCATTCCCTGGTTTTCACGTAACGACCGATCGTTTTCGTTTACCGCCGTTTTGCCTGCGCTGCCGATCCATACAGAACATACACCAGGGCCTTCCCGTGCAAGCATGGCAGTACACTGCACCCAGAGAGCGCCGGTATCCCATCGTTCATGCATCCGATCCAACCCCGCGATTTTTTCCCGTCATCGTTGATAATCGCTTTCACACTCAACAGGAATCGTAGGCATAGCGTAATATTCCTCGAGTTTGTCAGCAAGTTCATTCAGCACTTTAAAATGATCCTGGAGATCATCCTGCACGGAGCCTCCCGGTGATGAGATCTCTGCTCTCGTTCCTGTTTTTGCCGTTTTTTCATCCTCCATTCGTTTTCTCGACTGAAACCTGTACCACATTGCCCGTAGTCTTCTGACAATATTCTGTGGTAATATCTCCTTTTTCTTAAAACTATTTAAATTTTTTGTTTATTGATGATTAAAATTGTTGTTCAATTATATCGATTAAAAATAACGAGTGTTAATAGTTTATATATTTAATCGGCATATCAACAGTGATAGGGCAAGGATCACATGGTAAGAGAAAGCGAGCAGGAAAGAATTAGGGAATTACTGAAGATCAACCCGAAAGGCCTGTCAATAGAAGAAGTATCCCAAAAGCTCAAACTTAACCGCGCAACTGCCGCAAAATACCTTAATTCTCTTGTCATGTCCGGACAGGCAGACATGAGGAACCTCGGACCCGCAAAATTATTTTATCTTACCCACCGGCTTACCTTACCAAACCTGCTCAGTCTAGCAACAGATATGATACTAATCCTGGATAACGATCTTTTCATCCAGGAAGTAAATGATCCTTTTCTTTCCTGTTTTCATCTCAAAAAACCGGAACTCAAAGGGAAAAAAATAGAACACTCGGTATTGGCACGCTATATAACCCGCGACCACCTGGATGCTATTGCAAAGGCGCTCGAAGGCCAGGAACAGGCTTTCGATGTACACTTTGACGGCCTCAAAGAAGATCGTTTTTTCAAAATGAAATGTATCCCGCTGGTATTTGAAGAGGGGGGTCGGGCTGTCGGGATCCTCCTTGAGGATATCACTGAAATAAAAAAATACCAGCAGGATCTTGAAGAACAGGTCAGGCAACGGACTGCTGAACTGATCAGGACAAATGACGCGTTGCGGGAGAGCGAGTACCGGTTCAGGCAGGTTACCGAAAACGCAGAAGAATGGATTTGGGAAATGGATGAAGAGGGCGTGTATCGCTACAGCAGTCAGGCCGTCGAGAGGATCCTGGGGTATTCTCCCGGGGAGCTGGTTCAGCAGAAGCATTTTTATGATCTCTTTGAACCAGGAATGCGGGAGGACCTGAAGAAATCGGCTCTTACTATTATTGAACACAAAGAACTATTCCAGCATTTCATCAATTCAAACGTCCATAAAAACGGCAGCATCGTCATTCTTGAAAAGAGCGGTTCCCCGATACTTAATGAAAAGGGAGATCTCACAGGTTACCGTGGAACTGATATGAATATAACTGAACGCAAGAGGGCAGAGGATGCAATAAAAAAGGCAAACAAGCAGATCATCCTGTTAAACAGCGTTACCCGTCACGATATTATCAACCAGCTCAACACGCTGACGGGGTACCTCGGCATCATGAAAAAACTACAGAACAACGAGAAAATTGCCGACCTTATCGGGACCGAACAGCAGATTGCCGAAACAATCCGCCGCCAGATTACATTCACCAGGGATTACCAGAATATTGGTGTACAGCCACCGCAGTGGATTGCGGTGAATGTTACGATTTTAAAGGTGCTGACGACAATGGATTTGGGATCCGTTTCGGTCGGCGTCGACAGCAGCTCACTGGAAATTTATACCGACCTCCTTATAGAGAAAGTCTTTTTCAATCTTATCGACAATTCCCTCCGCCATGGTGAGCATGTCACACAGATCCGTATCGGGTTCAGGAAGGAAGAGAATGGTCTTTCCATCATCTACGAGGATGACGGTATCGGGGTACCGGACCAAGAGAAAGAACGGATTTTCGAGCGAGGGTTCGGCAAAAATACCGGTTACGGATTGTTCCTTGTGCGTGAAATCCTTTCCATTACCGGCCTTGCGATAAAAGAAACGGGTGTCTATAAAAAAGGGATATGTTTTGAAATTTTTGTTCCCCAAGGACTTTATCGATTCTCCAGTTAAAAATTTCATCCTATTCTCGTGAAGCCTCCTTTTTCTGCAAGCACGAAAAGTTGATAATGGGAGAACAGTACCAGTCCCTCCACACTACTCTTGCCGCGCTGTTATGAAAGCACTGTATTAGTTTGGTTTTTTAAGTACCGCAATCCGGGCCGAGTCACAACAATAGGTGAAATACCATGGGGTATCCGGGTTCGTCTGGGTATTCCCAAAGACCTGAATATATCAAAATATCTCCCATTAAAATGGTAACGGAAATCTCAGGATTAAAAGCAACAGATCATTTATTTTTCCTGACATTTCTCAGGGATTCCTTTAAAATTTCGTTACACCCGTCAAAAAGGGGGGGGCCGTGTCCAAAATATATGGACCGGATATCTCTGCTGCAGAGGGTTTCCAGTGCACTGATGAATTCCGGTTCGTACGTACCATCAGTGGTTCGGATCACAAGGGGCGTATCCCCGGAAAAAAGGACACCCTCCTGCCAGCAGTAAAGGCAGATCGAATCATTACTGTGTCCGGGAGTAGAGATAATTTCAAAATCCCTGTCACCCACTCTTACATTTTCCCCCCCTTTTAGTATAACATCCACTCCCTCAAGAAAAGGAGAGGCAGCACGAACAACAGGATTGAACATGTCACAGATAAGCGGCAGGAGCGTTACATGATCATAATGGCTGTGGGTGAGAATTACCTGCTCTACTCTTTTTTTACCAACCCCTGTTGAAGCTGCCATAAGTCCGGTAAGGATTGCCGGGTCCCTCCCGGTATCGATGAGCGTGTTCATGTCAGAAAGGGCATTCCATGTCCCGGTAACGAGGTAAACGTTGGAAGTGTATTGCGTTCCTTTTGTAAAAAGGTTAAGGATTTTCATTGTTGTGCGGAAATTTTTTTAAAGATCTGGGCATTGGCTGCAACCGGTTCAAAATAGCGTTCCATTTCGGCAGGTAATTTCTGGGTCTGTTCGGTGATAAGGAAACACCCGTCATCAAGGGCATCATAAAACATCCTGTATACCTTAAGCCTCTCCTCATCATTGAAGTGGAGCAGGACATTTTTACAGACAATAAGACCCATGCTCTGGCGGACTGGCTGGAATGTCAGCAGGTCGTGTTTTTCAAAGATCAGTCTCCTCCTGATCTCTTCTGCAATTTTCCAGTTGCCGGGTTTTTGTTCATCAGGAGAAAAATATGTTGAAAATATATCCTGAGGGATCCTTTCCAGTTCCTGTCTTGCGTAACTTCCTTCTTCGATTATCTTTGCAAATAAGTTACTGATATCAATATCTGTACAATAGATCTTCACATTCCGGAAGATCATCGGTCCCATATTCTCACGAAGCATGATAGCAATGGTATACGGTTCCTGCCCCATTGCACACCCGGCACTCCAGATATTTATATACCTCCTGCTGCCGATTACCGGGAGAATAAACTCACGGATCATTTCAAGGGTCTGGTAGTCGCGGAAGAAGTAAGTAAAGGCCATTTTCTGATCCCGTTCTTAATATTTTGGATATAATAGATGTATGAACCTATTCCCTGATCCGACACCAACCTTCTGATTGGAATCGATACTTCCCGAAAGGAGATTTCCTGTGTAGTAAGGTGCAGAAACAAGGTTCATCCCCGTATTACCGGGGACTATATGCATCATAATATGCCCGCGTGGTTTCCAGGTTTATCCGGAAGCGGTTAATGCTGTCTGCGGTAATAATGATGTACATGCCGGTATTTGAGGTCTGGACAACACGGTACGACGTTTCCCTGTTCAGGATCTCTTCGCCCTCAATAATGCCGCCGGTATCTGCATAACAAAGGGCAATTCGGAGATCACTGGGGTGATGTTCTGCAATGACCGTGGTGTTGATTACCCATACCGGGTAAGGAACGGAGAAAACCTGCGTCAGACCACCCCGTGTATCTTCAATAAAGGCAAACTGCACCCACTCCTGGTTCCGCCAGGGTATTTCTGATGCCCCGAATGTCTCCATGTGGTCCGGCATTTTATACACCGGATAGGTGAAGGGTTTGTCAGTATAATAGATGCGATACGGGGGAGGGCTGGATTTTGTAACAACCGGTGTTTCGACAGGAATCGGGCTAACATCTGGTAGCATTGTCGTGATAGAAGCAGGGAATTGAGTGACTGTTCCTGCAGGCTGCACTGCAGTTCCAGCAGAAACCGGAGCTTTTGATAAAGCCGGAGGATTTGCTAATACTGCTACGAAGACTACGATCGCGATGCCTGCGATGAGGGCAAGAATATCACCAGTCTCCACGTACAATACTTGACAAGATGTTATAAAAAAGGTATAGGGATCCTTGTAGTTTTCAGGTTAATCAGGGATGTGGTTTGTCAACCATTCCTACGCGAAAATTCAAATGAATTTTTCTTTTTTGAAAAAAAGGCAGGATTTTTGTTCTAGAGAACCGATAAGTATTAAAGTATATAGTCATAAATAAAAAAATATATCGGGTGGTACAATTCCAGTTATTACCTTTTCTCATCATAAAGGGGGTACGGGTAAGACAACATCTTGCCTGAATGTTGCCGGCTTTTGTCATCAGGCCGGGAGAAAGGTACTGGTTGTTGACTGCGATCCTCAGGCGAATGCAACTGCCGGTCTCGGTGTCGATCCCAGTACTTCTAACAAAGACATGTATGATATCTTCATGAGCGGGATCGATGATTTCCCGAATGTCACGCTGCAGGAAATCATCAGAAAAACTGCTTCCGGTATTGACCTGGCACCTTCGCACCTTGACATGGTGGGTGCTGAACCATATATCTATCATGCAAAATTCCCGACGGGTATTCTTAAAGAAGCACTCTCCGGTATTAAAAACCAGTATTCGTATATCTTCATCGATACGCCACCGAGCCTGGGGCAGTTCGTAATCAACGGACTCTTTGCAGCGGATCATGTCATTGTGACCCTTGACTCAGGATCGTTTGCGCTCAACGGAATAGCGACCCTCTCGATGATATTTGCTGATATAAAAGACGTCCTTGGTAAAGAGATCGTCCCTGATATGGCTATTGTCAGCCGCTGGGGTGAGGGGTTACTTCAGTCGCGTTCCCGCGCCGAAGAAGAGGGCAGGCGGGATATTTTCACCAAGCTCCGGAACATCTTTTATAAGCCCCCCGAGCCGTCTCCTGAAGACAGAAAGACGGCAGAAGAGAATAAAAATGAACAGGAAAGGCTGATTGCCACTCTCAACGAGATCAAACGCAAGTTCCCGAGCGTGTATACTGTTCCCTACTCTCCTGCGGTATACGAAGCCCAGAGACGTGGCATGCCGATTTCGCATTTTGCACCGGACAGCGCCGCCGGAATTGCATATAAGACCATAGCAGAAGAGGTTATGAGATGGAGCTAAAAGAGATCGAAGATGTATTAAAGAAAACCAGTGAAGGGAATTTTTCTGTCCGCATCGACGAGAATACCGTGGATGCCGGATTGAAACCAGTTGCACAGATGCTGAACCAGACACTTGCCAGGGCAGCGCTGGCACAGGAATTAAAGCATCGTGCTGACGTGATGATCCAATACAATCCAATGGCAATCGCCATATTGAGAAAGGATAAAACCAGGATTCATATAAACAAAGCCTATGAAACAATCTGGCGCGGAACCCGTGAAGAACTCTTAAAAAAGAAACTCACTGATTTTGACATTACCATCCTTTCCGGGGAACATTTTTACTCCTGTTTCGAGACAAAAAAACTTGCAGTCACCGACTGCCTGGTAACGTTCCCGGACGGCATCAAGAAATACCTGAAGCTCAATGCCATTCCTATTCTCACCAAAACCGGCGAAGTGGATGGCGCTTTCTACATATGGGTCGACTACACGGAGCTGCACGAAAAGATGGATGCAGTAAAAAAAGTTGAGCAGCGGGTCGACAGAATCATCCAGGAGAACCCGTTCCCTCTCTTCACAATCGATCCTGACCTCAATGTGAAAATTTCCAACATGTCGTTCCTGTCGCTTACCGGTTATTCCCGGGAGCAGGTAATATCCCTGTCGATGAAAAACTTCAAATACCTCAAGAACAAGGGAGGTACCGTCGAGGGGACAATAAAATCCAAGAAACGCAGCCAGGGTGAATCCGTCATAGAATTTCCCAGTGGCACGTTCAATCTTGAATGGTATTATATACCCCTGCTTGACGAAGACAGCAACGTCGATTCCCTGCTGGTCGTGTTCAACAACATCACCGACCGGATTAAAAAAGAGAGAGAAGTCAAGCAGCTGATGGAGGAATCGCAGAAAAAAGCAGAGGCGCTCTCGGCAAGTGCCGTAGTGCTGGAAAGCGGGCTTGAAAGAATTGCAAAAGGAGACCTTACGTTCCATGCCCCGCTTGTTGACGGTGATCCGTTAGCCAAGCTGAAAAAGGATTACAATGCTTCGATCGATTCAATCAGGAAGGTTATCGAGGAGCTGGAAAAATCCATAAAACAGATTGAAGTGACTACCCAGGAAACAAGCCGCGGCACGACAGAAATCTCCAAATCAACCGAACAGGTTGCTATCGGTACACAGAAATCTGCTGATGGTGCAAAAAAACAGCTTAACGAGGTTGAAAAGGTCGGCAAAGAGATCTCCGATCTCTCCGCTTCCATTGAAGAAATTGCCAGCACGTCTCAGGATCTGATGAGTCACGCGCAGAAGGCAGCGATGGAAGGAAACCAGGCATCCGAACTGGGCAAGATAGCAACTGCCAAGATGACGATGGTGGAGAAAATTGCGGGTGAGAGTGTAAGCGAGATCACGGCACTCAACGAGCGGATGAAAGAGATCTCCAATATCGTGAAGATGATCGCTGACATATCCAGCCAGACTAACCTCCTTGCATTGAATGCAGCAATCGAGGCTGCGCGGGCCGGCGAGCATGGGCGCGGGTTTGCAGTTGTCGCGGGTGAAGTCCGAAACCTCGCCGGTGAGTCCAAATCCGCAACAAACCATATCGAGAGTCTCATCGGTTCCATTCAGGACAACAGCGATAAAACCGCTGCCGCGATTAAAAGCTCGTATACTGAAATTCAGGCCGGAATCGAGAGTGTAAATAAGACCATCGAAGCCTTAAACCGGATTATTGCCGAGTCGAATGTCGTTGCTCAGGGAGTGAGCGAGATCACGAAGGCGACCGAGGATCAGGCGGAGGCGACGACCCGCGTGGTTCACGGGATGGAACAATCCAACGCCATTACACGAGAGAATCAGGGACGGATGGAGGATATGGCAGCCCTTGCCGAGGAGACCAGCGCCTCGACCGAAGAGATCGCAAGCGCATCTGCCGAGCTTGCAGAGCTTGCAAACCGGCTGAAAAAGTTAATGGAACAGTTCAGACTCAGGTGAAAAATGGCCTCAACGGTTGAAGTAGTAGAATTTGTGCTTGGAGGCGAGCGCTACGCTCTCGATATACAACTTGCACGGGAGATTGTCGAAATGATCCAGATCACCCCCATTCCGCGTGCACCGTCTTATATTTCAGGTGTAATAAATCTTCGCGGAGAGATCACCAACATCATGAACCTCAATACCCTTCTCGACTTACCACACCAGGAGATACGGGATAATCAGAAGATTATCGTTCTGGTGCCGGAAGCGGTATCCGGCAGCAATGTCGGCATCATCGTCGATGATGTAATAGGAGTATTACAGGTTGCAGAAGCGGAGATCGAACATCTGGGCGACGGGCTCGCATCTGAAGTCTCAGGTTTTGTCAAAGGCATCATCAAGGTGAAACGGGATGAGTCCGACAAAGAGAATACATGCCTTATTATCTGGATTGATATGCAGAAAGTAGTTGAAGACGTGGCAAAAAAGTGAACCTCATGAAAATCAAATGGCAATACACCAGTGCAGGATAATTGACGGGAGATGGAGATGACGGAAAGACCAGGGAGAAAAGCGTTATTCACCGGGGCTGATACCCCGGTACTACAAATAAGTCCTTCAGAAGAGAGTGCAACTATCAGAAAATCTGAACAAACGATCGCGGAACTCAGGCAACGGCTTGACATGATGGTCAGCAAAAATCCTGTCCCTATGCTCCTTACCACGCCAGCATTCTCAATCGTTGAGGCAAATGCCGCTTATATCCAGATGAGCGGCATTAAAGAGAGTGATCTCCTGAAGACGAATCTTAAAAATTTCAAAATTCTCAGTCAGAAGGGAGAGGGGGCAAAGGTTGCGATCCAGGAGAAGCGGCGTTCATTCGGAGAAGTGATCGTAGAACTGCCTTCCGGAATACGAATTCTGGAACAGTACTGTATTCCGATTATAGGACCCGACCAGGTACTATCCAGCCTGCTCTTCATCTACAATGACACAACAGAGAAGAAGAAAAGGAGTGATGAGATTGAGCAGCTCAAGCACCGTTCCGACATGATTGTTCAGCAGAACCCGATCCCTATCCTGATGACCAACCCGGGTTTTGCTGTCATTGAGGCAAACACGGCCTATATAAAAATGAGCGGTATTCCCCGTGAGCGTGTCATTGGGATGAGCCTTCGTGAGGTCAAAATTCTCGAGCAAAAGGGAGAAGGTGCACGGGTGGCTTTAGAGAAAAAGCAACGTGTATTCGGTGAAGTGACCGTTGAGCTCCCCAGCGGAACCCACATCCTCGAGCAGTATGTAATACCGATCCTTGACGCCAAAAATGAGATCTCCCATCTCCTTTTTGTCTACAATGAGATCACCGAACAGCGCAGGAGCCACCAGGACCTCCAGAAGAAAATGGATGAGGTTGCCCTCCTTAAACTGCGCTCTGATATCATTGTCAACCAGAATCCCATGCCAATCATGCTGATGACCACATCATTCAAGATTATGATGGTGAATGATGCGTATATCTCCATGACCGGTCTTGCAAAAGATCGGCTCATCGGTATGAGTGCCAAAGATTTCAAGATTCTCGAACAACACGGTGAAGGGCTTAAAAAAGTGCTGCAGGAAAAGAAAAGAAGTTTCGGCGAGATCAAAATTGAATTCCCCACAGGTGTCCATATCCTCAACCAGTGGGGAATTCCGATGGTTGATCCGAAAGGAAATCTTCAGACTATCGTCTGTGTATATGATGATATTACGACACAGCGCGAACAGGAATCGAAGATCAAGGCGATGATGGACGAGGCACAGACAAAAGCTGATCTCCTGACGGCAAGTGCATCTGAACTCCAGATGGCGCTCTCAAAAATTGCCTCCGGTGATCTTACGTACCAAGTGAGCATAGATGATGCCGATCCGCTGGTCAGGCTCAAAGCGGATTATAACGGGGCTGTAGGTTCGATACGGATCGTCTTATCCGATTTGGTTCAGGCGATGGTCAGGCTTGATGCCACAATCAATGACACCCTCAAGAGCACGGAAGAGATTGCAAAGGCCACGGAACAGGTTGCGATCTCGTCCCAGAAGGCAGCCGATAATTCAAAATTGCAGATCACGAATGTTGAAAAGATCTCGACTGATATTTCAGACATTTCGGCGTCAATTGAGGAGATAGCGAGCACATCTCACGAAGTGATGACGCACGCTGACAAGGCGTCAAAAGAAGGTGCACAGGCAGCAGAGATCGGCAAGGTTGCAACCACCAAGATGCAGAATGTCGAGAAGATCTCCAAACAGAGTGTTGATGATATCACCGCGTTGAACGAGCAGATGCGGGCAATCTCAAAGATCGTGAATCTTATCACTGATATTGCCAACCAGACCAATCTTCTGGCACTCAATGCGGCGATCGAGGCGGCCAGGGCCGGTGAACACGGACGCGGTTTTGCCGTGGTTGCAGGAGAGGTCAAGAACCTTGCCGGGGAATCCAAGAAAGCGAGCAGCCAGATCGAAACCCTTATAAAATCCATTCAGGCAAAGAGCGAACAGACCTCGACATCCATGAAAAACTCCTTTGAAGAGATCAAAACGGGAATTGACAGTGTCAACAAGACCGTCGAATCGCTCAACCTGATCATATCTGAGGCAAATATTGTTTCGCAGGGCGTCAACGAGATCACGAAGGCAACAGAAGACCAGGCACAGGCAACCAACAAACTCCTGACAGGCATCGAGTCTGTATCCTCCCTGACAAAGGACAACCAGCAGCGGATGGAAGATATGGCTGCCCTTGCCGAAGAGACCAGCGCCTCGACGGAGGAGATCGCGAGTGCGTCGGCAGAGCTCGCAAAGATGGCAGAGAACAGTCGCAAGATGATGGAGAAATTCCATCTTAATTGAGGCGGAAAAGGCCCTGCCTATTCATTTTTTGCCTGTGATGACCCAATGCTGTTTCCCTAGTACTACGGGCAAAAACAGGGATAATCTCAGGATTTCGTATGGATAGTTTTCAAGCACTGAAAAAATTCATTGAACAGACACTGGGAATCCAGTGTTCAAATTATAAAGAAGATTACATAAAGCGGCGCCTTCTCTCACGGATGCGATCGACCGGTAGCGCGACATATGAAGATTATCTCGGATATCTGAAAGCGAACCCGCCGGAACTGGAGAGCCTGCGTAATGCACTTACCATCAACGTTACTGAATTTTTCCGGGATAACGATGTCTATGAGTTTATGAGAAAAGATATCTTACCCGCGTTACTCAAACAAAGAAAACGGGTTCGGATATGGTGTGCCGGGTGTTCAACCGGAGAAGAGCCATATTCCATCGCCATGATACTCTCGGAACTCCTGGCACATAACCCGGGTATTTCTGCCCAGATCATTGCAACAGATATTGACAAAGTTGTTCTTGCAAAAGCTCAGGAGGGTATCTATTCCTCAAAAGCGATGGTCAAATTATCTGAAACGCAAATCCGCCGCCATTTCACCAAGCTCCCTGATGGCAATTTCCAGGTCAAATCACACCTTAAAGAACTGATACGGTTCCGCCCTCATGACCTGATGAGCGGTGTCCCTGTTTCCCAATGGCTTGATCTCATTACCTGCCGGAACGTAACAATCTATTTCAACGAGAAACAAAAGGACGAACTGGCAAGAATGTTCCATGGGGCACTGGTATCCAAGGGGTTCTATATTATGGGTAAAACGGAATATCTTGGACGAACACTGGAGAATCTGTTCGAATCCTATAATTCCCTCCAGAAAATCTTTATTAAAAAGGATTGATGAAAGCGAAGCAACGTATCAGTCAGCTTTTCGGTTGTCCTCTTCCTGCGTTTTCCGATCGAACCCCTGGACAAGGTGCCGCAGCATTTCCTTTCGTGACGCACGCAGTTTCATCTGATTATAAAGAGTGAAAAAATTAATCCCGACAATTACAATTACGAGAAACAGGCTCACCCACAGCATCACTCCCTGTACGGAAAGAAATGCAGCCCAGAGAAGTCCGACGAATGAAATCAGGTAAAACATAATCCAGGTCCGAATTTCCGGGATCTCCATGTGGATCTCTTATTGATCAATCACCTAATAAAATATTGCCGGAATTCCTGCAGGAGTTCAGGCAAAGAGAATTTAGGGAACATTTGGCCAAAGCAGGAAATTCTTTGCGCCGGGTAGGGCCCATAGACGATGAAAGCAGGACAGGCGCATTCTATCCACTTACAAAAAAGAATTTTTATTTAGTTCCAAAAAACATCGGGGAGAGTACATTTTCAGGGTATTTCACCTGCCAATTTTCTTCTTTTCAGCTTCCATATCAAGAATAATCTCAAGTTCAAGTGATTTGCCGTACGCTTCCTGGGCCTCTATGTTCCGCCCGAGCTCATCCAGACAGACCCCCTTGATGTACCAGGCAGAGGCATCATTGCCGTTCAGTGCAAGTGCCCGGGTACAGGCAACTACGGCTTCTTCATACCGTTCGAGATTATACAGCGCATGTCCTTTTTTTGACCATGCGTCAGAATAGTTTTGGTTGAGGGAAATTGCGCGCTCGCAGTCAGCAAGCGCTTCAGTGTTCCTCCCGGTCTCAATGAACACTGCTGCCCGATGATACCAGCCGGAAGGATTGCTCGGATCAAGAGCCAGAGCTCTTTCGTAATATGCAATTGCCTCCTTGTATTTCGTGCGGCTCGCATAGGCGCGCCCCTTCCGTATCAGCTCCTCGGCTTCCTTTACAGTCACGAATGTTCCCCCTGAGATCCTGAATATATACGGTCCATGGTTATCCCTGCGTGTTATCTGCTGAATGTTCTTCAATCAGATCCCCGAAGATCTTTTTCAATGCCTCATCTACATACTCCGTTTTTCTTGCCTGGGCATCCTGCAGATGTTTCGGGGGTTCCCAGACAAACCAGTCTTTCATCGACATGTAAGAGATGAAATGGTTGGTCATACGCACTCCAAGCTGGTAGATTTCATGGAAATAGTCAAGGCTGGATTCTGCATTCCAGTCTATTTTCTGCAGGTACTTTTCCATAATTTCAAGTATAGTGTCACCAAAGACCTTGGACTGGTACCACGAGGTGTGAGTCCAGCGCGTGGTAAGCATCTCTTTCACCTCGAGGTGATTGAACTTCTTCATCTGCGGGATGTTGATCACCGGCATAAGCTCATCGGCAGGAAGGGTCTTTGCCAGGTACTGGTCACGGGCATAGAACATCGCCTTATTAAGAACAAAGTAACGCCGGGGGATGATATCTTCATATTCCATCATATCATCCATGTCTGCCTTTCCCTCTTTCATGAGATAGTAGAGCTGGGTCTTTCTTATCTGGGGCATCCGGTGATAGACACGGGCGTTGGTGATCGGGTTCCAGGGAAGCTCGTTGATATCATCATTAAAATTAGTATAGAGAATACTGAGCATCTGGATGAGTTTTGTGACCGGGAGCTTCTTCTCTTTTTTTGCCTCATCCTTGAGAGCATCGATATAGATCTGGTGTATTCCCTGGTACACTGAACCTCCGGTAAAGGAACAGACCAGGTACCGGGATTTTTTTGCCGCCGCTCCTTTGATAAGCAGATGCACGCAATGCCGTGCGATGATAAAATCTTTTAAAAGACCCGTGTAGTGAGCGGGGAAAAGAATGACGTTTTTTTCGATATTATAGGTATATACGTCCACCAGCGTCCCGTTCGGGTCTGCCTCAGGATTGCGAAGGAGGGCAATTTCTGTGTCAAGGATATTTTCTGTCTGGCTGACGAAGAGGCGGATTGGTTTGGACAAGGGCATCTCAGTCTTCATGATCACTCACCAGAAAACGACTCAGTCTCATCGAAAAGGTTCCTCCCGGTTCAAGGTGCGGTATGTAACTTAATATACCTGATTGATTGAGTCCGGGGCGACGCTATGAGGAAATAAAATGGAGAATTCTTTCCTACCCTCAGGGTCAAGGAGGAATTTCTTCAAAAATCCATTCAATAAATTTATTTGTTTGACATTGTAACAGTCACTGAGATTGTTATGGCTGACTTGCTTACAGATGTGTTAATTTATATCAATATCGGCATTATTACTTTTGCCATCGGCACAATTCTTGGATATCAGGTCCTGATGATGTACTATAACCGGCGGTTCATGGTAATCGCCCAGCAGTGTTCCGATGCCGAATCTGTGGTTCCCATTATTGACGAACTTGCCCGGGAGACATAACATACGGAGTGACAGACTATGGTTGATGTAGTAAGTTATATTCTGATTAGTATCACGTGCTTCTGTTTCGGGCTGATTGTCAGTTTCCAGATGGCACATATCCACTATTGCCGCCAGCTCACCTTTCTGGTACGACGATCAATATCCACAAAAACGATCGCTCCTGTCCTCGTCGAATATGAAGAGCGTAAACTGAGGAAGTAATTTTAAAAACAAAGGTCGCTTTTTAATATACGCCGGTGTCGCAAAGATTTACCGTTATTTTCTGGACTTTTTGAAAAATCCCTGACAATAAGCAGGTAAAATGCGAGGTGAGCATCCTGCTCACTCGTCTGCGGTATAGTAATAGAATTCGCCCGATGCTTTCTGTTCCCGGTCCAGAAAGGATCCGGGCTTGTTGATCCTTGGTCTTCCGCTCTGGTCCCTGCGGAACGTAACCTCAAGCGCCTTGAGGAACCGGTTCATTCCTTCCCGCATCTTAAATGGTCCGGCTGCAGTCCCCTGCCTGCCCGGCACTCCTTCAAAGACTAATATCCGCTCACTGATCATATCGACGAGATAAATGTCATGGTCGATCACCATGATGCCTACTGCTTTTCCCTCGGCATGGTGCTTGATCATTCTTGTCACTTTGACCCGCTGTTCAACATCAAGGTGGGCACTGGGTTCATCAAGAATGTAGAGATCGGCATCCCGGGAGAGGCACCCGGCAATTGCCACCCGCTGGAGCTCCCCCCCGCTCAGAGAATCCACCGGAGACTGGAGAATGACCTCAAGCGAGAGTGTTTCGATGATCTCATGCTGGTAAAGGGAAGAATCAAATTTTGTTGTCTGTTGGCGGAGGTATATCTCGACAGTGTCAGAAGTATCTGCCTTGATATACTGGGGTTTATAAGAAATACGCAGGGATGTTTCAATCTTTCCCGTCGAAGGAGTTTCAACGCCGGCGAGGAGTTTTGCAAACGTGCTCTTGCCCATACCATTGGCTCCGACAACCCCCAGCACCTCGCCGGCCTTGATTGTCCCTCCTGTAACACTCAGGTGAAAGGTCTCATATTCCTTCGTCATTGCCGGGATCGCAAAGAGGGTCTCCCGGTCCGAACCTTTATCGTGAGCCCGTTTTTCAAAGATCACCTGCGTGTCCCGGAAACGGACATTCTCTTCGACAAGATACCCCTCGAGATACTGGTTGATACCTACCCGGACTCCTTTGGGACGCGTGATGATACCAAAGACAGCCGGTTTCCCGTAACCTACATGCACGGTATCTGCAAGCATGTCAAGGATCGCGAGATCGTGTTCAACGATCACCACAGGGTGCAGGGTAGCAAGATCCCGGATCAGTTTGGCTGCTGCAATCCGCTGGTAAATATCCAGAAAAGGTGTTATTTCATCAAAAAAATAGAGACCGGCATCCCGTGCAAGGCAGGCTGCAATCGCTACTCTCTGCAATTCCCCGCCACTTAATGTGCTAATGTCGTGATCAAGGATCGCATCGAGCTTCAGTACCGGAAGGATTTCTGTAAGCTTTTTGCGTTCATCAGTGGTCGTTAACAGCTTCCTGACCGTACCGGAAAAAACATTGGGGATATAATCGATATACTGCGGTTTTGATGCAATTTTTATGCTCTTTTTTGAAACCGTCTGGAGATAATCAAAGAGCTCCGTACCTGCATAGCGTTTTAAAATCTCTTCCCATGCGACTTCACTGTCGAAATTACCGAGGTTGGGGCGGAGCTGCCCGGAAAGGATCTTAACAGCAGTGCTCTTACCAATACCGTTTGCTCCGAGGATCCCTGTTACCTTCCCTTCGACCGGTATCGGCAGACCGTAGAGGGCAAACCCATTCTTCCCATACCGGTGGGTCGGGTGCTCGAGCTCTTCGGGGAGGCTTACGATGTCTATAGCGTCAAAGGGACACTTTTTTATGCAGATACCGCACCCGACACAGAGTGCTTCAGAGATGAGTGCCTTGCCGTCCTCACCAATAACAACAGTTTCATCCCCGGTGCGGACCCGTGGGCAGTAGAGTATACACTCGGTGCCGCACTTCTTTGCGTGGCAACGATCTTTGTGAACTATCGCGATTCTCATGGGGATTCCAGAAGAGGATGTATTATTTTAGTACCGGGGATAATGAAGTCAACAGGATCGTCCATGTCATGAACCAGAAGGCAAAGGTCATGAATCCCTGGTAGAACCAGTCTTTTGCACCCAGTTTCGAAGTATCCATACCCATGAATATGAAGATATGCTTCTGAAGTACGACGCCGGCAAGCATAAGCATGAATGCCAGAAAACCGTTTTGCTGGTGCCCGGCTGCATTGGGAATCCCCCCGGACCAGTACGAGAGAATACCGGTGATAATTCCAACCAGGGACGCCACAAGAGTCCGTTTAATACGGGCAACGTGTTCAGCCTGTTTTTCTGCCTTTGTCTTTTCTTTTTTTGTCAGGGCAGGTTTTTCTTCAATTGCAACTTCACTCATCCCGCTACACCAGTAGTCTTATTTTTTAGTGCGCAAGCCATATGTAATTTGGTTTCAAAACGGGCTGGCACATAAAAATAAGTATTGTTTCCTTATCTCTTCCTGAAATTTCAAGGTAACTCAAATATTCCGCGTATATTTTTATGGGTTTCTGGACTTAAAAGAGATGGTTTCGCTATACTGGAATAGTTCTTTTGCCGCTACTTATCTTCAGCGGGATACCATGAAGTCATACCCCTTTCTAACGATCATGAAGAGAAGAACTCCAAAAAATAGATAGATCACCAAGGGTGGCATAATAACGGATGAAAATGTTTCAGACGATGGCGTGATATCTCTGGCAAAGTATATAACATACGTTAATAAACCAACAATCAAAATCAAACTCACGAACAACAATTTTTTCATGGTTCGGATGTCCTTTCCTTTGGATGATTCATTTTCTGATTTTATAAAATAATAAAGTCTGGCGTGGCACCGATGCAATGCATCTCTTCTTCTTGTCCTGCGAAATGATCTTTCCCAAGTAATTACCTGCAATTTTTCGGGGCAGTTACTTTGAGAAGATAGATTTTTTTATGATTCTTTTGTAAAATTTAAAAATTCTATTATCCGGAACCGGTAAAAATCCTCGAAGCGGGGCAGGTATACTGCGTATCTCCTCAATGTCCCAGAGACAATTAAGAACCTCGTGATAACCTACCGGGAAAGCTTTCCTGACAGCCTCGTGAATGGTATTCTTGAGTTGTGGGGATGACTGTTTTTTTTTTGAGCCGAAAAAGATGCCGTCAAAAATTCCCGTAGAGGTGCAACCGCACTCCGGGCATCCTGTCCAGGTTGCAGGATACCACTGGACTCCCTGGCACATCGGAGCACTGTATTCATCCCTGCCGATTGTCGCAAGGTAACTTACATATTCCGTGTAAACACATTTGGTACATCCATGGCATCCGAACAGGGAATGAGCGGGATAGACGTTAAGGCAGTGACGTCAGAATTGCGCGAAAAGCTGCCGCTCTGGATCGATAAAGTATACCAGTTTGATTCCCGGACCCTGGGGATACGGCTCAATGGGGAAAACAAAGTGCGATACCAGATGATTATCGAAGCGGGGAGAAGAGCACATCTCGTCAAAGAAATGCCGGAACCTCCGAAAAATCCCCCCCAGTTCGCCATGTTCTTAAGAAAATATATCTCAGGCGGGAAGGTACTCGCCATCCGGCAGCACGGGCTGGAGCGTATCCTTATCTTTGATATCGGAAAAGGTCAGATGATATACCGCCTTATCATCGAACTTTTTGATGAGGGAAATGTCATACTGACTGATGAAAATTATACCATTATCAAGCCACTGCGGCACCACCGGTTCAGGGACCGTGAGATTGTTCCCCATGCTACCTATGCCTTGGGTATCACCGATCCCACATCATCAAAGGATGCTATGGCCACCCTGATGAAAACTGATGACCGCGATCTGGTACGTTCCCTGGCTATAGGTTGTATGCTGGGGGGCACATACGCTGAATATATATGCCGGAAAACAGGTCTCGATAAATCCCTTCCTGCCAGTGCTGCGGATCCGGAAACAATCTATGCGGCTGTGCAGGAACTTTTAGATCAGGTAGCGCACGCACCAGAGCCGGTTATCTCGAAAAAACACTGCGAACCAATCAATCTCTGGGACGGACAGGATACACAGCATTTCAAGACTTTTTCAGAAGCTCTCGAAGCCTATTATCCGATGACAAAAGCCGAGAGAAAGACTTCTGATGCACAACCAAAACTAAACAAGGAAGAGCGGATTTTAAAATACCAGAAATCGGCGATAAAGAAATTTGAAGAGAAGATCGAAAAGACGGAAGCTGTTGTCGCTGCCCTGTATGAAAATTACCCGTTTGTCTCAGCAATGATCAGAACACTGGATTCTGCGAGTGAAACCCTCTCATGGCAGGAGATGGAGAAACTCATCCGTGAGAAAGATTCGGCGGAGGCAAAAAAGATTGTTGCATTCCACCCGGAAGAAGCAGCGGTTGAAATCGATATCGGGAGACGGGTTAAACTCTATATCCATGAAGGGATCGAACAGAACGCAGGGCGGTATTATGATGTAATTAAAAAATTCCGGAAGAAGAGAGAAGGTGCACTCAAGGCGATGAAAACAACCCTGCCGAAGAGAAAAGAGCGAAAGAGGGATTTTATCCTGATGAAAAAATTGTGGTACCACCGTTTTCGCTGGTTTGTGACAAGCGACGACGTTATTGTGCTTGGTGGACGGGATGCATCGCAGAACGAGGAACTGGTCAAAAAATACATGGGCGGCCAGGACCTTTTCGTGCATGCTGATGTACATGGGGCAAGTGTCGTTATCGTCAAAGGTAAAACCGAGCGGATGGATGAGGTGGCACAGTTTGCTGCTTCATATTCCGGTGTATGGCGGAGCGGTCACTTCTCCGCAGATGTGTACAGTGCACTTCCCTCTCAGGTAAGCAAGACCGCGGAATCCGGAGAATTCATCTCACGGGGCTCTTTTATTGTCCGGGGGGAACGTACTTATTACCGGAATGTGCCGCTGGCTGTCGCTATCGGGCTTATGCTCGAACCTCATGCAGCGGTAATCGGCGGTCCGCCATCTGCGATCGTAAGAAAAACGAAAGCGTATGTCGAACTTAAACCCGGGCAGTTCGAACCCAATGATGTGGCAAAGAAAGTACTGCGTCTCCTCAAACAGGAAGTTTCGGGAGAGGAGGAGAAAGCACTCAAAGGCATACTGAACACGGATCATGTTGCGGCATTCGTACCAGCCGGCGGTTCAGATATTACGGGACACCATGAAAGCTGAATACGGCAAATTAAAGGACAGATCCGGGGAAATCCGGTTATTCCCGGAGAGCATCGATGATCTCTGGCATCTCCGTCACCTCATCAATGCCGGCGATCTTGTATTTGCTACAACATTCAGGAGTGGGGACGCCGCTTCTGATAAAATCAGGCCGGAGAAAGTGGAAAAAAGGCCTGTCCGGCTAGGAATCAGGGTTGAGCGTGTGGAATTTTCAGAACACGGCGTCCGGCTCCGTCTTACCGGTATTATTGAACATGGCGTAGACACCGGGGAATATCATACGATCAATGTCGAAACCGGGTTTGAAATTTCCGTGATCAAGCAATGGCGGCCGCTCGATCTCGAAAGGATAGAACGGGCGGTTAAAGCGTCTGTTTACGGGGTTATTCATATCCTGACGATTGAGGAAGGGGAGGCAGAACTCTTCCGGTTACGCCAGTATGGTCCGGAAAGTATCATCACGATCACCGCCGGAAGTGGTAAGGGAGGGGAGACAGATACCCGTACGGGTTTTTTTGAACAGGTGCTTTTACCAATCATTACCGTTTCCGGTCCGCTGATCATTGCCGGCCCCGGGTTTATCAAGGATGATTTTATAAAATTTGCAAAAAACCGGTCCTGTCCGGCGATTGACCGGGCGATTGTCATCGACACGCGGCGGATCGGGAGAGGTGCAGTGCAGGAAGTGATCGGTAAGGGTGTGCTCGATACCCTGATAAACGATCTCCAGCTCTCCCGCGAAGTAAAAATAATGGACGAAGTGCTCCTGCGGATCTCGCAGGATGGCGCAGTTGCTTATGGCCATCGCGAAGTCCGGGAAGCCATTGGGTTTGGCGCTGTTGAACAGGTACTCGTCGCGGATACGCTTCTCCGTAACAACGAGATCATGCACCTCATACAAAAAGCCGAGACAATGCGGGCAATCATTGTTGTACTCTCGTCAGGTTTTGAGCCCGGGGAACGACTGATCGCACTCGGTGGAATTGCCGCACTGCTGCGTTACCGCCTTGCCAGACAATGAGAAGGAGCGGGCAGGTTCATTCCATTATTGTGGTAAAACCCTTTCATGTTCGAAAATGGCTGCTCAGGGGATCTTCCAAGCAGGAGCAGTTAAGGGAAAAAGGGGAAGCAGTGTCAATCCTGTTCTGCTCAACTCCGCACATCAAATGCGTTTTCCAGGGTACCGGTTGTTCCATCGGTATTTGTCAGGACAAGACTCCATGTTCCCTGCGATAACGTGGGAATATTAAAAAAACATCTCATCTGCGTCGTATCTGCCCGGGCTATCGTGCCTGCAATAATATCCGAGTTCCCGCTCTTGGTAAGTTTTGCCGTAATGCCATCCTGGAAATTTGATCCATAGACGGTGAGGGGGAGGTACACATTCGAGCTGGCAACAAACGTTGGATCGATGCTGGTGATACCAATTCCTCCTTCCGAAATGGTGGTCGTAGTAGGATTGGCTGAACCATGGATGCTGAACAGGTTGGTATATATGGCATATTGACCATCCGGATTGGTCACGACAACATCCCATGAACCGGGAGTTGCATTTAACGGAGGCGAAAGAGTACAGGAGATCAGGGTTGAAGACTGCACATTAACATCACTCGCTGTGATATTCGGGTTGTCGCTCTTCATCAGCATCACGGTTGCCCCGCTCTGGAAATTGGTGCCGGTGAGATCCGTTATGGAAATCACTGTGCCATCGGTTCCTTCATCAGGAATAATATTTTTTATGGTTGGTTTTGCAGTAGATGAGACTGTTGTACTTGTCACTGTGACTGTCACAGTTGTTGCGACGGTCGTGGGGGTTGCAGGAATCGTCGGGGTCTGGACTGGTATTGATGAAACGGCTTTATTGGTAATTTTCGTATAGTCTCTGTCAACTACCGTTCTGGTGGATTCAACGGTATTAGAATTCATACGGTAGCCCCAGCTCCCGTCTGCATTTGGATAGATCAGCGTCCGTTCATACATATCGGTGGATGCATCGTACCTGATGATCAGCCAGGCAGTCGGTGCGGTGGAGGTTGGACTTTTTACGATATCTCCTGCGACATACGCAGGACCTGATCCTGGAACAGTCGTTCCTGTGGTTGATGGTGTTGTGCTGTTTGACGAGCCTGAATTACTTGAACAGCCGGCAACGAGTGCAGACACGAAGAGGACGAGGATTACCAGGGAGATTTTTTTCATGCTTACATGCATGTACATGAATTAATCCGGGCACTATAAATCGTTTCACACAGGAGGTCTTTTTGTCCGGGGTACCTGTTTATTTACCAAGTTATAATCCAGGTAAAATACTATTTTAGCAGTGAAACCTCAAAAAAGGAGAAATATGAAGAAGGAGGGGCTAGAGATGCTCCCTTGAGAGGTGCCTCCCCATCCCGGGGGGAGAGGAGGTCCTCCTCAAATTCACCGGAAAATAAGCGAGTTTCTGTGAAAAAAAAGGAGTTCTACAGAGTTAAAAAAATCTAATAGTATCAGTAAGGCTTATTCTTCTTTCTTTTCCGGCCGTTTGAAGGTTTCAACCAGCGTGATTTCTGTTATATCCTTGATTAACTCGAAACCCTCGTGGATGATCCTGCCCCGCCAGAGAAGCCAGCGGCGGTCATAGTTAATTCCGGGGGGGAGGGTGACCGTTGCCTTGCCGTCATCGATTACAATCTCCATCTCCCTGCCGGCATACAGCCGGACAAGGCCTTTCAGCTCTTCGAGCGGATCGGTCACTATCTCCTGGATCTTATAGTGGTAGGAAAGAGTCTGTCCGGCAAGCGGTGGATTGAAATCGACGATTACCTTTGCGCCGATCACATCAACGACCGTTCCTTCACCCATCTCCTCTATTTTTACCGGCATGCCGCGGACGGGTTTTTCCTTGAACTGGTTCTTCGGAAACGACTTGATGCGTTTGGGATCGCGATCCCCAAATGCCTTATCAGGGGTAACAACAACATCGCCTTCTGCACCGGCCTCCTTACCGACAATTTCTTCATCCAGACCGAGGATGACATGTTTCTGCCCAACGCAGATAGTGACCGGGCCGTATATCGCATTCGGGCTGTGGATACCCGCAGATTTTGCTTCTTCTGCATCAGTAGTATCAAAAATGTTTTCATTCACACTGCCCGAATAGCTTAGTTTGATAAAATCTCCAGATTGTATCGCCATGGTTCACCTGACTATATTAAATTGCAACGAATACAGATAAACGTGTAGCACAGTCATGCTTGAAATTGAGTTGAAAGTCAGAGTTCCGTCGCTTGATCCGGTACGCCGCCGGTTGGTCGGGCACAATGCACGATTTTTCGGCAGGATACATGAGCATGATGTTTATTACAACGCACCTCATCGGGATTTTGGCATGACCGATGAAGCGGTACGGGTCAGGTACACCAACGATCATGCGGTAATCACCTACAAAGGGGCGAAAATAAAAGCATCCGCTCTCAAAGCCCGCGAAGAACTCAACACGGCAGTCGAATCCGGCGAGGTCTTTGAAGCGATACTGGATCGCCTCGGGTTTACGAGGACCGCCGAAGTGAATAAATGGCGTGAGAATTACCAGCTCGGCAACACTGCAATATCCCTGGATTCCGTCGAGGAACTTGGAACGTTTGTAGAGATTGAAGTAATGGCTGAGGGGGATGACAAGGTAGCTTCTGACCAGATTGAAACAATTTCAAAAGAAATTGGTATACAGGGCGAGCCGATCCTCGCCTCATACCTTGAACTGCTCCTCTCTAAACGGTCAGGAGTTCAATCCTGATATCCCGTGCTTCTGTCCCAAAGTGGAGCATCGCACAATAACCGTCCATGGCTGCACCAGGATTAACAATTTTTACACCATCAACGTCCATGACACCCCGCTGTTCGTGAATATGGGCGCAGCAGACAAGATCGAAGGACTTCATATGCCGCCGGATGCTCTGGCTGCCCACATGCTCGCCATTAATTTTGTCGAGTGTTTCAAAAGGCGGTGCATGAGTGAGAAGAACATTGTGAACGGCTTTTTCCATCTTCTTCATAGTACCATGTAGTACGTCATCTATCTGCTTGTCGGTCATCTCAAACGGTGTACCGAAGGGTGTTGGATTTGATCCGCCGATACCTGCAATCGATATCCTTCCCAGGTTAATCTGGGAGCCATGGAGACATACCGCATCTGAGTGTTCGAGCGTTTCGATGATCTCACGCGGGTCACAGTTGCCGGGCACTGCAAAACACGGCACATCAATGCGTGAAAGCACGTCATCGACCGTTTCAACCGGACCCATATTGGTGATATCGCCTGCAATAAATACCGCTTCCGGATTCAAATCCAGAAATGAATCAATTTTACCGAATTGACCATGGAGATCTGCTATCAATAGCACATCTTTCATGGTATATCATTTGAAGGGCGTCTAAAAAACCTTATCTCAGGATCATTCCAAGAACCTGTCAATTTACCCGAATACGCAAGTTTTCCGCAGATTTTTTCAGTTTCCGGCAGGAGTGATCGCGCGTTGGTCCCGGCAAGCAGAGTGCCGGGCAGAGGGAGGAACCGGTGAACATGCACCTTTCCAGATCGGGCAACCCATTGTATGAGGTCAAGTGTCCTTTTCTGGTCTTCATCAGTTTCGAAGGGGAGCCCGACAATAAAGTCCACAACGGGAGTAATCGAAAACACGTTGCAGAGTTCCACTGCATGGATAACATCATCAACAGTGTGTCCCCGAAAAAGTCTCTTCAGCACTGCATTACTCCCCGATTGTGCTCCGAAATGGAGTTTTGCATTGGAACAGTACGTGTTAAGGAGTGAAAGGGATTCCTCACAGATGAATTCCGGGCGTACCTCACTGGGGAATGTACCGAAATATATCCTGTGTTCCAGTTTTCTGAATAAATGTTCAATTTTTTCCCAGCGTGGATGGATACCATCAGAGCCGTAAGCAAACGCGTTGGGCGACACGAACCTCGCGTGCTCGTACTTGTTTGCGTACTTAGCGATTGCGTCAATGGAACGGTGCCTCATGCAATGCCCGAAAATATGAGGTGTCTGGCAATAAGCACAGGAAAACGGGCAGCCACGGCTGATCTCTACATACCCCTGCCTCTGGGAAAATGCCGGATATGCATCGAGCCGGACGCAGGAATCCGCCGGTTCAAAATAGTTTCCTGTCGCCACGCCAGGTATTTTCCCGTCTTTACCCTGATCTATCTGTGCAAGAAGGCGGGGGAGTGTGAATTCCCCTTCGCCGGCAACCACATAATCGGCATATTCTGCTGTCTCACGCGGGAATGCCGTTGCATGCGGACCACCCACAACGGTTATGCAGCCTGCAGCGGCAATCTCTTCCCGGTACAGAGGTGCATTTATCGAATTGAGACTATAGCAGGTCACGTCATCCAGCGGAGTGTCAGCCGGGGAGAGAAGATACCCTTCCTGCTCGCATGCCGCAGAAAGTATTGCATACGAGTTTTGTGCTGCGTGGATCAGCCGCCAGTTAACCTGCATATGTCAGAGGGGTGTTGGTTTTGTGGGTTGGCAATAAAAACAAAAGAGCTGGTATTCATCCACACCTTCATTATCCTCGGGTACGATACTCCCTGAGATCATCATTTGTTTTATAGGTCTGGCCATTATCCATGGTGACCCAGACTTCGACACGGTCAATCTGCCCCCGCTCGGACCCTGACCCACGCGTTCCGTCGAGGTCCACTTCATCCCCTTTCTTGGTTCCGAGGTTTGCCATTTGGGTTGTCCCGTCAGCCCGTGTTAGTTTCACGTCTATTTTTTTCACGTGGATCATCCCCATGCCACCCTGGAAAATGACCGGGATGATGCCGAGATAGTCCTTCTCTCCCACATCCACGATTACCATGTTATAACTGGGTACTTCATCGGTGGGTACTGTAGTTAGCTCTGATGCTGCCGGCGTAGTCGATGTTCCTGCCGAAGTCCCGGTTCCCGGTGCGGATGCAGGAGGTGATGTCTTACTGAATGTGCATCCGGCTGTTGCAAGGGCACCACAGAGAACAACAAGTATTACCAGCATGACTCTGAACTGCATGGTAAAAAATGCGAGTCCGGCTTATATCATGCTTGTGCTCGCACAAGCTGATAGAAAAATCGGAGAGGATATCCAGCCGGAAACCCGACACATTCCGCATTCTTTTTGCATCCGGCAGAATTATTATCAACCGATCGCGTGCGGTTGTTTCTGATTATATAAATAAAATATATTTTAGCATCCCGAAAAAAAATTGATCTTCTTTGAGAGAACAGTATACTGGCATGAACCCGGCAATAGTCGATTCGCTTGTATACGTGGGTGTCGGTATCATTGCTGCTGGTGTTATCCATATTATCGTTGTCCGGCTAAAACAACGGGCGGCAATGACGGAAACAAAGATGGGTTGTCTGCTCGTGCACTCTCTTGGGACACCCTTGGTAATGCTGGCATTTTTTTTCCCGTTTTTTGGCGGTCCAGCACGCTCTCTCCATTTATCCCCAGTACCAGGGGATAACGGATTTGAAAATTTTAGCATCCGGCTATATCCTTGGGGGACATGGATAATTGCTGCATTTGTTGACGGTTTTTTAAGAACCTACGGGATAGCGCTTGCAGACCTCAATATATTTATTCATCCAAATATGTTCACCCCGGCCTGCCACAACTGACTTTCACGAAACGACGAACCAACAACATTGTCTATAATACCACCAAATTAACCATGAGAAGTAAACCAGATCAAGCATTTATCCTGATTGCCAACAGTCAGGTACGAAAAAGGTGTATCATGCAGAAAATACTACCGTTGTTCCTTCTTATTCCATTCCTTGTTTGTACATGCATACCGGCATGCGGGTCTGCAGCGCCCGTAGTAGAACCAGGTTCCGGGTTCATCGTCGTGGCTTCTTCTCCATCCGCGGACTTTTATACAACTACACCGTCCGGCACCGCACCATTACGGGTAACCTTTTTTGATCGTTCGGAAGGTACCCTTCCCCTGCGATATCTCTGGGACTTCGGGGATGGCACAACTTCAACAGTACAGAACCCGACACATACTTTCGCTCCGAACGGGAAATATACGATAAGCCTCACGGTTACTAACTCGTATGGAAAGGATACAAAAATACTGCCGGAATTTATCTCAGTGGGGGATCCGCCGAAAGTAGATTTTTCTGTTTCCCCAACCACGGGAATTCTGCCCCTCTCAGTGGCATTCACTGACAGAACACGTGGCGCCACACAATCGTGGAAATGGGATTTCGGGGATGGCACAACTTCGACAATACAGAACCCGACGCATACCTACACAAAAACGGGCACATATACCGTTACGTTATCTTCAGTTAATGAATTTGGAACGGGGCAGATCACGAAATCCGGTGTAATCAATACGGGTATTGTTCCTGACGCTGAATTCATTGCCGAACCACGGGAAGGTGATCCCCCGCTCACCGTAAGATTCCTTGATTTTTCCAGCGGCAGTCCCCTTGCGTGGTTATGGGATTTCGGCGATGGTTTTACCAGTACTGAAAAAGATCCGGTGCATACCTATCAGAACGCGGGAAATTATACCACCACCCTGCATGTCGCAAATGCATTCGGAAGCAATACCCTCACGCGTCCCGACCATGTTCGTGTCAGGAGCCCCGGACCTGCCATATCGCCGGTACAACCGCAGATAGAAACGCCTTCCCAAGGGGAGAATCAGCAGGGGGGTATCATAAGCCTGATCAGGCAGGCCCGAGGGACAACAGAAAAGAACCTCCCGACCAGCGGTTTTATTCCCCCGCAGTTCATGGCACTCGCTGCAGTGCTGACAAGCTTTTTTTTCATTTTTGTCAATCTCCTGATCAGCAACATCGGCGCTCTCTCCCAGATCGGGTCGAAGTTTGCAAAATTTTTTATGGATCTCGCGGGAGGCCATGCAGTGGAAAAGCTGAGCGATGCTGAAATCGAGAAACGGAAGATCGAAGTACAACAGAGGGATCGTCATTTCCTCGGACTTTCGGCTGCAGAAATCATCATTATCGAAGTGGCTGTAATCATGATAGCTCTTGCCTTTGTCATTGCTGACCGCATCGAGCTCACGCTTGGAAATATCCTTATATACATCCTGGTGGGAGCGATATCTGTTGTTCTGCACGATTTTGCGCACCGCTACTTCGCAACAAAACACGGGCATGATGCTGACACCCAGTTCTGGGGGCTGGGGACCATCATTATGTTCGTTACCGCATGGTTATACGGCAATGCATTTGCCCAGTCGTACCGTAACCTGGTAAACAGGAAGGGAGAGGATAATATCAAGGAAATGGGAATTGAGATGGTAGCCGGACCCTGTATCAGCATTATTCTCATGATCCTGTTCCTTGCCCTCACCCGGCTGGGAGGACTCTACGCAATTGCCGGAGGTGTCGGTTTTACCATAAACCTCATCACGGCTGTCTACAGCCTTATGCCGATCGAGACGATGGACGGCGGGACGATCTGGAAATGGAACCGGAGTGTGTATCTGTTACTGTTTGTGCCAATGATCGCGTTTTACTTCTTCACATTCATGATCGTGTGAGGAATCTGATACCAGGAATAGATCTGGTAACTCACTGAATTTTTTGTCAGGAGGAAAATTCAGCAACCCGTGTCCATTCTTCATAAATTACTATCGTTTCTTCCGATTTTTCTTTATTGAAAAGAATTCTTTTATCATTGGCAACATCCAAAATAAAAGGAAATGAATCTGTTGTTTACCCTCATCGACCTCGTCATCCACTTCGATAAATACCTCCCGGGAGTTATTCAGGGATACGGCTTCTGGACATACCTGATTCTTTTTGCAATCATTTTCTGCGAGACGGGTCTGGTGATATTGCCGTACCTGCCCGGGGACTCCCTCATCTTTGTCGCCGGGGCACTTGCAGGAGCCGGTTTCCTCAACATAGAGATCCTCCTCCTCACACTCATCGCGGCCGCAGTTTTCGGTGACACCGTGAATTACTGGATCGGCCATATGATTGGGATGAAAGTGCTGGAAAAGAAGTATAGTTTTGTGAAAACGGAACATCTGAAAGCGACCGAAGACTATTTTACCCGTTATGGAGGTAAGACAATCGTTATTGCACGCTTCGTTCCCTTCATCCGCACATTTGCACCATTCCTTGCCGGGGTCGGGAAGATGAGCTACCGCTGGTTCATCACGTACAACCTGATCGGGGGTGTTTTGTGGGTTCTCGGATTTGTGCTTTCAGGATATTTCTTTGGCAGCCTCCCTATCGTGAAAGAGAACTTCAACCTTATCACTTATGCAATTATCGGGATCTCGCTTCTTGCTGTAGGATCGATTGTTATCGGAGTGTTCCGTCCGGTACACGAGAACCCACACAATGGTGAGAGCGAGAGTGAGAAAAAGGAATGACCCGGTTACCTGCCTGCAAATACTATTGAATATCCTTCTTAATACTATAAAAACGGGGGTCGGCCGAAGCGGGATACCTGGTTATACCAATTCTGCTTTTTACGTCTTTAATGCGAGAGTATATTTCAGGAACATGCAAAGTACATCTACGATTCAAGACCAGGTGCATCATTGTAGGATATTTGAATAATGCTCCCGTTTGATGATCTCTTAAACCTTGCTGGCAATGCCGGGCACCGTACATCCCAGGTTACCGAATTCCGCCGGAAGTTCGGCGTAAATACCATGACCCCACCGGCAAGGGAGTCGCTCTGGAAACAATACCTGAAAAATTTTGATGACCCCATTATAAGGATCCTTCTTCTTGCTGTGGCCATATCTACGATCGTCTCACTCGTCAGAGGTAGTGGATTTTTTGATATCGTCGGGATCATTATTGCGATCCTGCTCTCAACAGGTATCGCATTTTTCAACGAATATAGGAGCAGCAGGGAATTTGACATATTGAACGCGACCCGTGATGAGATGGCGGTGAAGGTAATCCGGGATGGTCACCCGTCCTCGGTCCCTTCACGTGATATCGTTGTCGGGGATCTTATCCTTCTCGAAGCCGGGGATGCAATACCTGCAGATGGCTGGGTGTACACTGCAGATGATATCTTTACCGATGAATCCGCATTTACCGGGGAGAGCGAGCCGGTTCCAAAAGAACCGGGGGAGCGGGTCTTAAAAGGAGCGTTCGTCACTGCCGGGAAAGGGCAGGTAATTGCCGGAGCAGTTGGAGACTCAGCACAGATGGGGGTGATTGCCTCATCTCTTGGGATTGATCACACGAGCCAGACACCCCTTGAACAGAAACTGGCAGCCCTCGCCCGCATCATCAGCAAATTCGGGTACGCAATGGCTGTGCTCATCTCCGGGAGTCTGTTCATCCGGGGGGTCCTGGTAGGGGAAGTAACCGGCCTGAACCTCGACACGGTAAATAACATCCTTCACTACTTCATGCTAGCCGTTGTTGTCGTAGTTGCTGCTGTTCCCGAAGGACTTCCGATGAGTGTTGCACTCTCGCTCTCGCTTGCCATGCGCAAGATGACGCGGGCGAACTGCCTGGTCCGGCGTCTTATAGCCTGCGAGACGATCGGTTCTGCTACGACAATATGCACTGATAAGACCGGGACCCTCACAAAAAACCAGATGGAAGTGGTTGCATCATCGGCCGGTAACCCGGTGCACCCGGAAAATCTCCCGCAGACACCTTCTGCATGGATTACCCTGAATGCTGCTGTAAATGGTACAGCACATATCGAAGAACGGGAGAACCGGGTAATTGTTATCGGGAATTCAACGGAAGGTGCACTGCTCCGCTGGCTGCGGCATTATTCACTCAACTACATGCAGATCCGGGCAGAAATGCACGTAACGAAACAGTACCTCTTCGACGGCAATCGGAAAAGAATGTCTACCGTAGTGCGTATCGATGGCAGACCATATCTCCTTGTTAAAGGTGCACCTGAGATCCTCGCTTCCCTCTGCACAAAGACCCCCGATATCAGCGAGATCAGTACTCTTGCATCCCGTGCGATGCGGACGCTTGCCTTTGCCCACAAGGAGATTAGGGACGGAGACGAGAGTGAGACTGCCCTTATATGGGATGGATATGTCGGCATACGCGACCCTCTCCGGGACAATATTGCAGAATCTGTTGAAACCTGCCAGCATGCCGGTATCCGGGTCCGTATGGTAACAGGTGATAATCCGGAAACTGCAAGAGCAATAGGACAGGATTCCGGGATTCTTAAAACCGGTAGTGTCTTAACCGGATCAATGTTCCGTTCACTTTCACCAGATGATCAGGTGTTCGCAGCACAAGAACTTGACATTATGGCGCGTGCCGAACCCATCGACAAACTCCTTTTGGTAGAGGCGCTCCAGAAGACCGGTGCCGTTGTCGCAGTAACTGGCGATGGTACGAACGATGCCCCTGCCCTCAAACACGCCGATGTCGGACTTGCCATGGGGATCGCAGGAACGGAAGTGGCACGAGAGGCCAGTGATATCATCCTGCTCGACGATTCGTTTTCATCGATAACGAATGCCGTCTTATGGGGCAGATCCCTGTATGAGAATATCCAGAGGTTCATCCTCTTCCAGCTCACGATTAATTTCTGCGCCTGTATCCTGATATTCATCGCACCGCTGATGGGCTATCCGGAACCCTTCAGCATTATCCAGATTCTCTGGATCAACATCATCATGGATACTCTGGCTGCGTTTGCCCTCTGTTCAGAAGCCCCTTACGCCGGGCTTATGAACCGCCGGCCTGTCTCGCATGATGCCCCAATTATCTCGCCGTTCATGTGGTTATCTATCATGGTGACAGGGATATTCATTATTATCGCGGGCATCCTCCAGATTGCTACCGGATTCATTGGTGGCGCTACACGTGATGAGATCAATACGGTTTTTTTCGCGACATTTATCCTGACTGCAGTCTGGAATGGGATAAACTGCCGGGCATTGGACGGGAAGATGCCTCCTTTTTTTAAAGGCAACCCGACATTTTTTGCGGTGATGGGCGGTGTTGTCCTCACCCAGATCCTCATCGTGCAGTATGGAGGGGAGGTCTTTGGCACCGTGCCGCTTTCGCTGGAACAGTGGGCAAAGATTATCATGGTGTCAGCATCCGTACTTATCGTCGGATATGTCCTCCGCGTCTCATTCCGGTACCTGAATGCAGGGAAAAAACAGATCTCCGGATAGGACAAGGCTGGTATCCAAAAAATTTGATCCTTTGCCCGGAGTTATCTCTTTTCATTAAAGTTTCGGCTCTTGAAACTGAGGAACAAAGCCATCCCGTCAGCAGACGAAATGCGGTATTCGTTCATCCTCATTGTTCAAGCAGTCACTACTGGCATTCCGGATATTACTTTCATTGTCCTGATTCAAGCAGAGTCCCCCCTTCTCGTCGTTGAAAACCTGCCTGTGCCTGACAACAATGTAAAAAAAGGTAAAAATTCAGTTTACACTGTATCCTGCACAGGGTGATTCGGGAAATTTATCCGGATTTGCCAATAACATAACAAAAAGTCAGATTTGGATTTTATTCGAGTAAATACGTCAAAATTTTATTGATGTAGCGTTTTTCTGACAGCACGTTGCCCCAAAAACAAAAAAAAGCCTGCCGTACGCGATAATTATATATGAACCCGGCATCCACATTTTTAGCAGTAGGAACCGATCCTGGTTTTTCGGGACGGCTTTCTTCAACTACCATTCAGATCGAATGGAGGGATGATCGAAGTAATGCACTAAAAAACGGAAGGAAGAGCATCATGGATCTCTTATCAAGATTTTATTTTTTTTACAGTCGGATCATCAAGACCATCAAAATTTATCTGCTGCTCGCCGGCCCTGGTCTGATCGTGATGATTGCGGACAACGATGCCGGCGGGATCACCACCTACGCAGCGACCGGCGCAAAATTCGGGTTCAGCCTCATCTGGTTCCTTGTCCTGCTCGGGCCTGTCGCGTATTTTGTGCAGGAGATGACAGTCCGGCTGGGTGCCGTTACCAAACACGGTCATGCAGAGGCGATCTTCAGTGCGTTCGGCTCATTCTGGGGCTGGTTCTCACTTCTCGATTTAACTATCGTCAACTGGCTTACAATGATCACCGAGTTTATCGGCATGACCGCCGCACTCAGCATTTTCGGTGTACCCCCCATAATTGTTGTTTTCTTCGTCATCCTCGTGATGGTCAGCATCGTCATGTCGGGACGATACTGGACGTGGGAGAAGATCACTATGGTCTTCTGCCTTGTTAACCTGATCTATATACCAGCGGCGTTGCTCGTCCACCCCTCGATCTCCGATATCCTCCGGGCCGGTATCGTTCCCAACTTCCCGGGAGGACTTCATGGTGAACTCTTCTTCTTCCTGATGGCAAATATCGGGACGACGATAGCTCCATGGATGATCTTCTTTCAGCAGAGCGCCGTTGTCGACAAACAGATGAAGGAGAAGGATATCCCCTGGGGGAAATTTGACACCATTGTTGGCGCCTTCTTCACCGTTATCGTCGCAGTCTTCGTGATCATCGTGACCGGGACTGTTCTCTATGGTATGAACATTGAGAGTGCCGCCCAGGCCGCTCAGGTCATCATGGGAACGCACCCCTGGGTGGGAACGCTCGTCGCCATCGGCCTTTTCGATGCCGGGTTCCTTGGGGCGATCTGCATCGCTCTCACAAGCTCGTGGGCATTTGGGGAGGTCTTCGGGTGGGCGCACTCGCTGAACTACAAGGTGAAAGAGGCCTTCTGGTTCTATATTTTCTACTTCTTCGGGCTGTTAACCGCCGGGGCGGTCGTACTCATTCCGGGAGCCCCGCTTGTATTGATAACCCTCTTTGTGCAGGTGATCGCAGTGACCCTCCTGCCGGCGGCGCTGGTCTTCCTCATCATCCTATTAAACAATGAGGAGATCATGGGGAAATACAAAAATACACTCTTTGACAATATCACGAACATAACGATTGTTGTGTGCATCATTGCCGTATCTTCAGTGTACGGCATCAGCACATTGTTCCCGAACCTGTTCGGGTGAGGTGGGAGGAGGTGCAGGAATGGTAACATTTGAGAGCGTTTTCGGAGAAAGGATCGGAAGTGTCATTCATGAATCGACTGACAAGATCACCCGGATCAATCAGAAATATGCAACACCCAAGATTAAAATGTCGGCAGGGGTTAAATTTGCCCTCCTTCTCCTCAGGCTGTACCTCATCTTTCTTGTGGGGCTGCTCGCATACAAGTTCTGGACGATCGTCCATGGGGGAACATGATGGTGCGGCAGGATAACGCGACCAGCTCTGCGACAACGGGAGATCTTGAGATATTCCTCTCTGACATCCTGAATGTCCCCGTGCTGCGTTCGGGAAAAAAATTGGGGTCACTTTCCGATCTGGTGATTGTCGAGACCGCAAAGATTCCCGAGGTGCGATCTCTGTATGTCAGTCGGTCATTTGGCCGACCGAACCTCCTCATCCCGGCGGAGAACATCCACACTCTCACGGGGAGGGGAATTGAGGTCATCATCGGGGACCTCAAACCCTTTGAGACAGAACCGGCAGAGGACGTCATCCTTCTCCGCGACTACGTCCTCGACAAGAAAGTTATTGACCTTGAAGAGAACGAGGTCGAGATCGTGTACGACATCCGGCTTATCCTGCGGAATAAGAAACTCTATGTCACTGATGTTGATACCGGAAAGGCCGCCCGTCTCCGGAGGTTCGGCCTCGGGTTCCTCGCTAAGATTCTCTATTCCTCCGCCGATACCGAAGCAGAGCAGATGATCTCTTGGAAGTACATCCAGCCGCTCCCGACGAACATCGGCAGCTTCAAGGGCAACGTTAAGCTGAACGTCTTAAAAGAGAAGCTTTCGGAGATCCATCCTGTCGATCTTGCGGATATCCTCGAAGAAGTGGACCACGACCAGCGGGTCATGCTCTTCTCCACCCTAGATTACGAGCATGCGGCCGATACGCTCGAAGAGATCGAGCCAAAGGTGCAGCGTGAAATCATCTCATCGCTGACTACAGAAAAGGTCGTTCAGCTCCTTAACGAAATGACCCCGGGGCAGGCGGCCGACATCCTCTCGGTCCTCCCATCGTCCGGGGCCCATGTCATCCTTGATACTATGAATGCCGAAAGCGCAAAGAAGATCCAGGCAATCATCGACCGGCAGGAAGAGAAAGTTATTCATTATACCACCCAGAAGATCCTGAAATTCCCTACTGACACGACCGTCGAGTATGTCCAGAATGACTACCCGCGCCTTGCCCGGGACAAAGACGTCATCATGTACATCTACGTGATCGACGGGAAAGATCACCTGCTTGGCGTCATTGACCTAAAAGAGCTTCTGCAGGCAGATGACAAAGCATACCTCCAGGACGTCATGGTTGAGAACGTGATCAGCCTCTCGACCGAGAGTACCCTCAAGGAGGCGGCCCGGGAATTTGTACGGTACGGGTTCCGAGCCATACCGGTTGTCGATGAGGAGAACCGTCTCGTCGGCGTGATCCCGTATCGGGACGTCATGAACCTCACCCATCACTTCATCGAATAGCCATACATAAAAAGAGAACAGCAAACCAAATTGTAAAGAGATTTGGATGTGAAAAGTAGTACGCTCTGGTCGGACTATGTCCCCATATTTTTTTAAATTATTAACAGTCATCAATGTGTTATTTAAAAAAGGACTTTTGTATCCAGGACTCCACCAGGTTTTTCTCAATCATGGCCTTTATTCTTTTCAACAAAGGTACAGAAGGATCCGCAGCGATTACAGGCCCCCTCATTGCAGGGCTCGGTATGTATGGTAACGACAGCCCGCGGGAACTCAACTTTCAGGTCTGCCTCGAGATGATCTGAGAGATCATGAGACTGCAGAACAGTTGCCGTGCCGGGCAGGACAAGGTGAAATTCGATAAAAATATCGGGGCCTGAGCGCCGTGTTCTCAGATCATGGAACCCGGCATAATCGCCTGAATGCTCACAGATGATGGATTTTATCCTCTGCTCATCCTTGGCAGGGATACTGTGGTCAATGAGATCAGAAAATGACCGCCGGCTGAGATCAAAAGCGGCTTTCATGATCATTATAGCAACACCAATGGCAAAAAGCGGGTCAAAGAGAGCGATGCCGGTTAATCGTATCAGAATCAGCCCCAGAAATACCCCCAGCGAAGTATAGACATCGGTCCGGAGGTGCCAGGCATCGCTTTCAAGCGCAATGGACTCGGATTGTTTTGCCACCGTCATAAGCCGGTGCGAGACAAACCAGTTCACCAGTGCTGACACCCCCATAACTGCGATACCAAAAATAAGCAGATCCGGGGGAAACTGCATGGTTGGTTCGCCAAGCAGTTTCAGCAGGGCTTCCCTTATGATCAGGACGGCAGCAGCGAATATAAGCAGGGCTTCGATTAACCCTGAAATGTCCTCGAATTTCCCATGCCCGAACTCATGGTGGGCATCAGGGGGTTCCGCAGATTTCCGTACCGAGAAAAAAGCAATCACTGCAGCGATAAGATCCATCAATGAATGAATCGCTTCAGATAGGATACTGACAGAACCTATTGCGAACCCGACCACAAATTTCATCAGTACGAGCCCGGAATTGGAGATGACCGATAAACGTGCAGTCTTTTCCTTAAGATGATCCAGCGTTGCTTTATCTTCAAGGGGGGGTGGCATGAAATTCTTAGTACCTATCGGCATCTCTTCACATCAAAGTATAGCTTGACAGTTCCCCGAAGAACCAGACACGAACCTGTTTTACCGTTAAAAAAGAAAAACAACGACAACGTTTACGATGGTAAGAAAAATCACAAAATAGTCCAAGCAGCGGACGGTGTCAGAATTGTCCTGCGGTTCTTTCAGGTATCTGAAAAATTGTTTCTTTGTACGGTGAGGGAAGGGGCGATGGCAACACCCTGTTATTCAATGGTATGTTCACCAGGTACGGCAGGAAACCCGTATGACACGGGAATACATTGTTTCCCGCACCAGGGATATCGGGAACAACGAGCTGGACCACGTCACCGGCTCAGTCCACCGGATCCCCCTGGTAACCGTGCGACGCAAGTATCGTCAGGACATTTTCAACCCATTCACGATCATCGGCATGTTCAATTCCATAGATATGGGCAAGGATGTGGGGATCATGCCCGTGGGTTTTCTCTGCACCGGGAGCGTGGGTATGCTGCACCTTATGGTGCTCCGATTCAAACGGGTGCGGCAGGTGAGCTATCTTCTCTTTCCATATCGCTTCAAGTATCTTGTCATGGGTCCTGAGTTCATTGATTCCGACAACCCTGCCCCGGAACTCTCCGGTCTGACGGTGATTGATCAGCATCCGGTAGCAGAGAAATTCCCTGCAGATGGTGGGGCGGTCAGGGTAGATTACGCAGAGAACACCCGGGCCGTCGGGCTTCCTGTGCGAAAATATACACCCTTTCTGGGGGGTATCCTTACCTTTGTCCTCCATTTCCTCGAATTTATCGGCAAATTCATCGATGTACTCGGGCAGCACGTGAACACGAAAGAGTTCATTGGTGATCCCGTACCGGCAAAAATATTCATCATCGGTCACTTCTCTCTCAATTTTTATGAACTCCCCAAAGCTTTCGCAGCATTGCCCGCAGCCGTTGCACTCAAATTTCACCATAGCAAGATCCACTTTATGCTAATCCTGATTATAAAAATTGGGATATGATCTTAGGCAATAATACAAAAATATATAATAATATCCCTATGTCAGGTTTCTGGAATACCACTAAAAAGAATAAAATATCCTGTCAACACTCTATTCAGAGCTGTTCAACGCCAAAATAATAAAAGGGGTAATCCGGGCTCAAAGGGGAAACTTGTTTCAGATAAAGACCACGGTTAACCTTACAATCGAAGCTAAAAGGGTAAAAGAACAGCATAACTTCCTTTATGGAGTGTATATTACATCTGTTACAGTATCCAGAGTTCGAAAAAGAAGATGAAAAGGATGGGGGATTGGGGATTCTTATTGATTCCAAACGACAGGCAGATCCCCGATCTGGCCAAATTTATCCTGCTTATCGATCATGCCGTCCATGTTGTAATCAAAGAACCAGTTGTTCCCTTTGGTCACACTACGGAACACTGCACGATCCATTTTCCCGTCATTGTTGAAATCACCGACTAGCGGTATGTCCCCAAGCTGGCCAAATTTATCCTGCTTATCGATCGTGCCGTCCATATTGTAATCAAAGAGCCAGGTCCCACCGCGG
>Ga0187854_10000189_pt1 | contig 93839 bp, 81 predicted proteins | sample June2016WEW_6_15_FD_132445 | JGI IMG/M metagenome (GOLD analysis project Ga0187854, IMG submission 132445) | Peatland microbial communities from SPRUCE experiment site at the Marcell Experimental Forest, Minnesota, USA - June2016WEW_6_150 | ecosystem: Environmental > Terrestrial > Soil >... | reverse complement strand
GCCACCTCCGGTCCCGTTGGTTGTCTCGAAAAAAACCAACTTACCAGAGATCGTCTGCAGGGTGGGTCAGTTTTACGTGATCATAACCCCTCTATGTGGGTCAATTTTGGATTATCACAAACAACAACTTTACATTTTATTTATGTTCTTAAACTCTCCACCACTTTTTTATATTTTTCGTGAATCATCTTTCTGTCGAACTCATAGAATTCAAAAAGCATTGCATCCTGTTCTTGTTTCGTAAAATAATCCATACAGGGATAAAAAAAATGCTTGTCTTCTTTTTCAATGTGTTGAGGATAGAATTGGGCTAATTCCTTCAGGCAACCAATTACCTCTTGAGAGGTGTTTTCACCGGTCAAATATCTCTCCTTGGCTGCCACCAGTTTGCCTACAGTCTTTCTTGCATATTTATGCTCTTCGATGAGTTCGTTCATAATTCTGGCGTGTTCTGTTGAAAGTTGCTTCTTTGCAAGATCCCGAAAAAGTATATTCTCTTCTTTGCCATGATGAGTCCTGTCCGCATAGGTTTTGATAAAATCAACAGCTGTATCGATAAAAACGGTATCCACCTTCTTTTTTTCATTGACCTTTTGGATTTCACCATCAAACAGCCTCAACATTTTTTCAATTAACCTGTGTTCCCACATCATAGGCCCGATTGGTTTCATGACAATTCTCCTGAATTCATTAATTCACTTTTCCCAATATGCAATTACGGGTTGAGCTTCTATAGATATTTGTATCACATTTGAAGCTCAAGTTCTGTATTTTTTTAAATATTACTCATTGAAATGTTGTAGAGACGGCTTAAATCAAAAAACAACCGTAGAGGAAGTTAGTTACAGAGGTTGCCTGTTTCATTCACCTTATCTACAATAGCAGGCTGATCTGTGAGTTGATGATTACGGGTCGAAAAATTGGATAACACTGCTAATGCAGCCGCGCTGCTTTTTACGTCGGCTGCACTAGTCTTGATACTCACCTTACCCCAATAGGCCTGGCTCATCTTCGGATCCTGATATCTGAGAATTACCTTCGAGACAATCTCCTCATTCTTCCACTTCGATTCCTGTGGCCACCAAGAAGCGCGACACCATGTTATAGCCTGCAATGGTCCCCACCAGCTCCACTACCTGTTGGTCTGGCAAGATGGCGCGCACTCGCGCCATGGTTGTATTCGCGACGTTGATGTTGCGCGTCATCTCGTAGGTCAGCGCCAGCGTGGCGCGCTCCGACTCATCGAATAGCTTGGTATTGTTGATGGCGGTGGACACATCCTTCAGCGCTTCCATCTGAGCCTTGGTGCCGCCCGCAGCTCGAAATTCCGGCGCATGCTGCACCCACTCGTAGTCGGCTTTGTTAATTACGCCGATTGCCATGATTGACAGCTCCCGCAGCTTCGGGGAGAGCGCCAGCTGACCCCGGATCGCCGCGAACATCGTGTTCCAGCCTCGCGCAAAGGCTGGGCTGTTCAGTAGCATACGGTCTAGGTTCAGCAGCTTGCCGCCGGGACGACGGGCGCGGATAGCGTTGACCAGATCTTCGGGCCCCGCCAGGGCGTTATCCGGGCGATAGGGGATGCCTGACTTCGAGATCTTCTGCTTAGCGTCGGCCGTCCAAGCCGGAGTACCGAGGCAAGATAGCCCGATGAGCAACAATAAAATACCTATGATTCCCCAAATGGTAATGTTCACCTTTTTTGTAGCCATGATCTTTTCCCCCTTGCTGATGATTTGTATAAGAGAAAATCAAGAAAGCGTCTGAGCAAACTCTTGGCTGGGATCGCCTTCGTCGCGCCCGGCAAGATCCCCGGGCAGTGTTACTCGGGATAGAATCCCGCACCGATCAGCCCCGGAGCTCCATCTATGTTCACCACTTTTACGTAGCTCCATTTCTGGGACGGTTGGGTCTGACCGGGTTTAGGGAACATGTAAAAATACGATCTCCTCCGGAAGAAATCGGGATCCTTGCTACCAGTTTATCCCTTGGCTTCTCAAAATGTTCTGCGCAAGTTTACTACCTGATCTTGCGGCTATTTTCAGATTCTCATTCGCCTGTCTGTAGTTGCCAAGACTCCAATAGGCAACTCCCAGGTTGTAATAGACCATTGCAGATTTCGGGTCGAGCTCGATGGCTTTGCTCCAATCTTCAATCGCCTTCCTGTAGTTGCCAAGGCTCCCATAGGCAGCTGCCCGGTTATCATAAGCCTTTGCAAATTTCGGGTCGAGCTCGATGGCTTTGTCATAATCCCCAATCGCCTGCTTGTAGTTACCAAGGTCATAATAGGCAACTCCCCGACTATAAAATGCTTTCGCAAATTTCGGGTCGAGCTCGATGGCTTTGTCATAATCCCCAATCGCCTGCCTGTTGTTACCAAGACTCGCATAGGCAACTCCCCGGTTATCATAAGCCTTTGCAAATTCCGGGTCGAGCTCGATGGCTTTGCTACAATCTTCAATCGCCTTCCTGTAGTTGCCAAGGCTCCCATAGGCAGCTCCCCGGTTATCATAAGCCTTTGCAAATTTTGGGTCGAGCTCGATGGCTTTGTCATAATCGCCAATCGCCTGCCTGTAGTTATCAAGGCTCGCATAGGCAACTCCTCGGTTACAAAAGGCAAGACTATTATGGTCGGTAACTTTCAGGGCATGCCCAAACAACATGATGCTGTTTTGCCAGTACCCGACTTGCAGCCATGTGACAACGAAAAGGCATGAAAGGGTTAAGGCCGACAACACGAACAGCGCCTCCTTCCGATGACGCCATTTTTTTAAGAGTTCCGTGATACCCCATACCACCATGATGAATAACCCAATCAGGGGAACATAGGTATAGCGGTCCGCCCTTGCCTGTGAGCCGACCTGCACAATTCCTATGACAGGTACAAGAGTACCTATATACCAAAGCCAGCCCATTGCTAAATACGGGAATCTCTTTGCCATCCAGATAACCATCAAGGTTACAGCGATAACAAATAAAACTGCGCCCAGAACTTGCCATAGTGGCCACAGCTTGGGATGAGGATAAAAGACAGCAAGATTACTCGGCCATATCGTTTTTCCGATGTAAATGATATAAGAAACGAAGGCATTCGCAATACGAACACTAAATGGAAATGCCTCAATAGATCCCATCGCACCCTCTTTTTGTTGGGCAATGTATGTCGCGATACTTGACAGCGCTGTCAGTGCAAAAAGGGGGATTTTTTCCCAGAGCAGAGGACGAATCAATGTCCATTGATATTGATATTTATGATCTGCTGGTTTTTCCGCTTTAGTCTCTTCTTTTACGGTATGTTTCTTTTTAGATTTCCCCTTTCGCTTATTTCCAGACACAGGCTTATTCACCTCTATCCGGGTTTCCTGAACCGATTTCTTTTGCTCGAAGCGTTGGAGAGGCCAGTGGTCCAGAAGGAGCAGGACAAAGGGGAGGGTTACCAGCATAGGCTTCGCCATCAGGCCTAAAACAAAGAACAGGAGAACTGGCAGATATCTCCGAAGTTCCGGACGCTCTACATAATAGATATACGCTGCCATGGTTAACATCAAAAAGAACGTAGAGAGAACGTCCTTACGCTCGGCTACCCAGGCTACGGACTCCACGTGGAGCGGATGTAACGCAAACAGGGCAGCAACAAAGGCGCTCTGCCAGAGCGCTTTCGTCATCCGGTGAAAAACGAGAAAGAGCAATAGTGTATTTACGATGTGGAATAAAAGATTGGTTAGATGATGCCATCCCGGTTTCAATCCGAAGAGTTGAACATCCATCATGTGGGATATCCAGGTAATAGGATGCCAGTTGGCCTCGTGTATGGATGTGAAGGCCCATCGAATTCCCGCTATCGTAATACCATTCTGAATCTGACTGTTTCCGGTTACGTAGCTGTCATCGTCGTAATTAATGAAATCGCAATGACTTACCTGCCAGAATGCTATGAAGGTAGCAACAGTCAGGAAAATGCAAACAATTAAAATCTGTCTCTTCTTTGACATAAAGCTATTCTCGGCTGTCTACCGGCCATTAAGGATACTACATCAGATTAACGTTTCGATAGCCCGTACTATATAAGCCTCCTGACCAACCCATGTGGCCAGGTAAGAAAGCCATTGGCCTCTTCATCCGGCAAGAAATACTCATACTTCAGAAAGGACGGCAGCCGCAGGCTGCATGCACGGGGAATAAGCTGCCCAAGAGTACAACAACTTTTACTTGCGTTCGCAAATCTTTTTCATGCTGACATCGCGCAACAATCTTTCTTCTTTATTTAGAGAATTGTTCTTTAGGGATGCAACGTTATTATAGCAATTACTGTGAAATTGTAATATTTTGAGAATTGTTATATCAATCTAATAAAAAAGATGGGGGTAAATATGGATAGCGATTTAAGCAACCACATCACCGAATTCATAAGCGAATGCCATTTGTGCACTATTGCCACAGTTGATACAAACGGGAAGCCAAACGCATCAACAGTCTTTATTAAGAACATAGGAATGGATATCTTTTTTAATACAACAAAAGATAGTCAAAAGATACGGAACATTTTATCTAATCCCCGGGTAGCGATAGCAATGCAAAAGGCTCCTCTCCCGAAAACCGACCAAGAAATAAAGGGAATTCAGTATGACGGTATCGCTGAAGTATTGTCTGAGACTGGGACTGCTGAAGTGCCTGAGGCCGTTATGGCCAGACACAGGGTTTTCAATAGTCTAAAGCCTGGACAATCAGTAATTGTCAAAGTGACGCCGTTGAAGATTTACATAATTGACTATTCTCGAGGATTTCGTCATAGAGACCTTCTTCAATTTAGATAGCTGTTCTTACCTTCAATGAAACTGCGATAAAGGAATATCTGAAATAGGGCTTGTAGATGAAGACTCAGTAATAAACATTAATTCAGTTATCCATGAATAACACTGGAGAAAGGAAGGTTTTATGAGGTCAGCATTGGCAATACTGATAAGTATTTTTCTTTTGAGTGGGCAGGGACGGGCCGCAGAGGGAACCACGCTGAAGAATGACAAAGACAAGTTAAGCTATACCATGGGCGTCGACATCGGGAAGCACTTGCGACAGCAATCCATGGATGTTGATCCGGATATGTTTGCCGAAGGGCTGAAAGACGTTATGACTGGAGCTAAAACAGCATTGACAGATGAGGAGATGCAGCAGATCATAAGTAACTTTCAAAAAGAGACAGCGGAAAAGCAGGCAGTGAAGATGAAAGCCGTCGCTGAAAAGAATAAGAGAGAGGGCGAAGCTTTTCTTGCCGAGAATAAGAAGAAAGAGGGCGTGAAGATCCTGGCAAACGGATTGCAATACAAGGTTATCAAGGATGGTAAGGGACAGACACCTAAACTGACTGATACCGTGACCACCAACTACCGTGGCACCCTGATAGACGGTACGGAGTTCGACAGCTCCTATAAACGAGGACAACCGGCAAAATTCCCGGTCGGCGGTGTGATATTGGGGTGGAGGGAAGCCCTCCAGCTTATGAAAGTCGGATCGAAGTGGCAGATTTTTATCCCCTCCAATCTCGCATATGGCGAGATGGGTGCGGGAAACGTCATAGGAGCCAATCAGACTCTTATCTTTGAAATTGAACTTATATCAATTAATTGATGTGCCCCTGACCTGACCCCGATACTTGTACCACATGTTAGGCTAGATCCATCGAATTTATACTTGATTTTGTGGAAAAAATGCAGTAGACATTAATTGTACAGGGGTGCCGGCAAGGCTGAGAATATACCCTTAGAACCTGATCTGGATAATTCCAGCGGAGGAAACTGAACCTGTCTAATATTTCTCTTGGGGCATATCCTCAGAAAGGGTATGCCCCGTGTTGTTTATATAGTTCTCATTACAGGAGCGTTTCTAAAATGACTCAATTGAAGAAAGCACGCAATGGCTTTATATCTCAAGAAATGAAGCTATGTGCCAAAGAGGAGGGGGTATCCCCTGAATTTATCCGTGAAGGCATTGAAAAAGGCACTATCGTGGTGGTCCGCAACAAAAGACACACTGCAATAGCGCCTCTTGCCATAGGCAAGGGTCTCAGAACAAAGATCAATGCCAATATAGGTACATCCAAGGATCGCGTCGAATTGGACATGGAGCTGAAAAAAGTGACAATTTCAGTCGCCGCAGGGGCAGATACGGTCATGGACCTCTCCACAGGAGGGGATATCAGGAAGATCAGGCAGGCAATCATCGAGGCATCAACCGTTCCCGTAGGGACGGTTCCCATATACCAAGCTGCCGCTGAGATGCTGGAGGCAAAGAAAGCTATTCTGGAGATGACAGCTGAAGACATATTCAGGGTTATCGAAGAAAATGGCGAGGATGGCGTTGACTTCATCACCGTGCACTGCGGCGTGACGAGGAGAAGTGTGGCTTGTATCGAGGAAGAAGGACGCATTTTAGGCATTGTCAGTAGAGGCGGTTCCATTATTAGAAACTGGATGTCATTTAATGACAGAGAAAATCCGCTCTATGAAAGATATGACAGGCTTTTAGAAATCGCGAAGCGTTATGACATGGTTCTGAGCCTTGGCGACGGTCTGCGCCCGGGCTGTCTCGCCGATGCAACGGACCGGGGACAGGTGCAGGAACTTATTCTCCTGGGCGAACTCGCAAAAAGAGCGAGAGGGGAAGGAGTCCAGGTCATGATCGAAGGCCCTGGTCACGTACCCATCAATGAAATCCAGGCCAACATACAGTTGCAGAAGAGCTTGTGCGATGGCGCACCTTTCTACGTCCTGGGACCACTGCCAACGGACATAGCTCCTGGTTATGATCACATCACTTCGGCTATTGGCGGAGCGATCGCCGGATCATTGGGTGCGGACTTCCTGTGTTACGTGACGCCCTCCGAACACCTGCGTCTACCCACACTTGAAGATGTCAGGGAAGGAGTCATAGCCTCAAAGATTGCCGCGCATATTGCAGACATAGCAAAGGAAATCCCCGGCGCCTTCGAGAAGGATATCATGATGGCACGATGCAGAAAGGAATTCGACTGGCAGGGCCAGGTGAAGGCCTCAATTGATCCGGAGAAGACTGAAAGACTTCTTGAAACCAGTAAAAGCGCAAAAGAAGAGGGCTGTACTATGTGTGGCGAATTCTGCGCCATCAAGCTGGGAAAGATAAGCAGTCATGGCTGAGAAGCTTCCCGAATAGTGAACAAACACGGTTATTTTAGGACCACCCTGCAGTAAAATCCTATCACGCATTCACTGCTCCCTCAATCTCAAGTTCAGTTCAAATTATGACTCCAAAGTGGATTTGCTTTCACACGAGATCCATTCTGCAGATTATTCAAGAATCTCACGGCACTTGCGGATCTTAGATCATCTTAAATCATCTTAAATCATGCTTGACTAATCACCAAAAAAAATATACTCAAGTTCGGTTTATATTAACTGGATAAGGTATTTATGGAAGACAGCGAACTGCTGAGGAAGAAAAAGGAAAAGATAGAATCTCTGAAGGCTGACGGCATTGACCTGTATCCCAACGATGCCCGGGTTACAGATACGGCGGCATCTGTCATTGAACGCTTTGCCCATATGGACGATACTGCCCTAGGCAAGATAGCCGAGAGATTCTCCATAGCGGGAAGACTGATGGCCATTCGAGACTTTGGCAAAGGTTCTTTCGTCATAGTACAAGACAGAACGGGGAGGCTTCAGGCCTTTCTCAGAAAGAATCAGTTGGGAGAAAAGGCCTATTCGCTTTTCAAAAGGCTCGACGTAGGGGATATAATTTTTGTCGCAGGGAAGATATTCAGAACCAGAACTAACGAGTTGACGATTGATTGTGATGAAGTGAGGCTCCTCTCAAAAGCTATACGTCCCCTGCCAGAGAAATGGCATGGCCTTACAGATATTGAGACAAAATACCGTCAGCGTCACCTTGATCTAATTGTTAATCCTCATACTAAAGAGGTCTTTGCCAAGAGGAGCCACATCATACGTCTGATACGTTGCTTTATGGAGGAAAGAGATTTCCTGGAAGTGGAAACCCCCATGATGCAGCCCAAGGCAGGCGGCGCCATGGCACGCCCCTTTAAGACACACCACAATGCCCTGGGGATGGATTTTTATCTGAGGATAGCTCCTGAGCTGTATCTAAAGCGACTGGTTACAGGCGGTTTCGAACGGGTCTACGAAATAAACAAGAATTTCAGGAATGAAGGTATTTCCACCTTTCACAACCCTGAATTTACAATGATGGAATTTTATCAAGCTTATGCCACATACGAGGATCTGATGGCTCTGACGGAAGAATTGTTCAACTTTGTTGCCTGCGAACTTTTTGGAACTCCGAAGTTTCAGTACCTGGAAACCGAGATTGACCTGACACCCCCGTGGCCGCGCATTTCAGTAAGAGATGCAATTGTCAAATACGGCAAGATAGCCGCCGAAGTCCTGGACGACGGCGTCGGGATTATCGCCTGCGCGAAGGATCTCGGCTTGAGCATCAAGGACAGTGATGCCCCGGGAATGGCCATGATGGCTATATTTGAAGAACGAGTGGAGGACAAGCTGATACAACCGACTTTTATCACTCACTATCCGGTTGAGGTTTCTCCTCTTGCCAGGAAAACCCCCGATCATCCGGAGGTGACTGACAGATTTGAACTTTATATTTGTGGGAAAGAAATTGCCAATGCCTTTTCCGAGATTAACGACCCTGTTGACCAGCGGGAAAGGTTTTTGATGCAGCTTAGGGCCAGAGAAGCGGGGGATGATGAGGCACATGAAATGGATGAGGATTATATCCGAACTCTCGAATACGGGATGCCGCCTACAGCAGGAGAAGGAATAGGTATTGACAGGCTGGTGATGCTCTTCACGAACTCTGCCTCCATAAGGGACGTTATCCTTTTCCCCCTTTTGAGAAGCAAGGAAGAGTAAGATTAATCATGTCCTTCGAATTTTTTATCAGTCTCCGATACCTCCGGGCCAAGCGAAAGCAGATTTTTGTCTCCATTATCACATTCATATCCATTGCCGGGATATTCTTGGGTGTCGCCGCACTTATAATTGTCCTTGCCGTAATGAACGGTTTCGAGACCGATCTCCGGAATAAAATACTGGGAATAAATTCCCACGTCGTTCTTATGCAGTACGCAGGAGCGATGCAAGACTACCAAAAGGTCATGAACGAAGTTGACCAAGCCGAGGGTGTCGTCGCCTCCACACCATTCATATTCAGTCAGGCCATGCTGAGAAATGAAGGGCGCACCAGTGGTGTAATACTGCGGGGAATTTCTATAGATAACGCCTTCAAAGTTATTAATCTAGGAAAAATGCACGAAGGAAACATTGATTATCTTTCCGAAAAAAAGCGGAGTACCTTAGAGCTAGGCAAGGATACATCCATGCTTCCAGGCATTGTAATAGGCAAAGAACTGGCAAAAAACATGGGGCTTCTTCTTTTCGACCCTGTAAGTATAATCTCGCCCATGGGAATTTCCACGCCTATGGGCATGGTTCCCAAAATGAAAAAGTTTGTTGTAGTGGGCATCTTCGATTCCGGATTCTATGAATATGATTCAACCCTCGCATACATTTCCCTGAGAGACTGCCAGGAATTCCTAAACCTGGGAGAGCGGGTCACTGGCCTTGAAATCAAGGTTAATGACATCTACAGGGCGAATATCATCGCAAAATCCATAGAAAAAAAACTTGGATTCCCTTTTTGGGCAAGGAATTGGATGGAAATGAATAAGAACCTGTTTTCTGCCCTGAGACTGGAGAAGCGGGTCATGTTTATCATCCTTAGTCTCATTGTTCTGGTGGCAGCGTTTAATATAATATGCACACTCATTATGATAGTCATGGAAAAGAACAAGGACATTGCCGTTTTGAAATCCATGGGAGCCACGTCAGGAAGCATCATGAAGATATTCGTTTATCAGGGGGTAACGATCGGCGCCATCGGCACCCTTTTGGGCTGCATAGGAGGGCTTGCGGTTGCCTTAAACCTTGAGAAGATTTCTCTATCCATCGAAAATCTTTTCGGTTTCAAAATACTACCCGGAGATGTATATTACCTAAGCCAGTTGCCTTCACAGGTCAATTACAGCGATGTCGTCATCATTATCATAGGGACGATGTTGATATGTTTCCTGTCGACAATTTACCCCTCCCTGAGGGCTTCCAAACTAGACCCGGCAGAAGCCCTGAGATATGATTGATGGCTGGAGATCAGCGCCCATCCCTGACTCCCCAATGACAGAGAAAATAGATCTAGAAATATCCAAAATGTTAGGATTTATATCTTAGAATTCAGAATTTTATTTGATGATACAGCTAAATAATTTAAGTAAAACCTTTATCAAGGATGGTAACGCGATTGAAGTTTTGAAAAGCCTCGACTTCACCATAAGTCGAGGTGAGTCTCTGGCCATCTTGGGTGTCTCAGGCGCGGGAAAAAGTACCCTCATCCATATTTTGGGAACACTGGATCACCCCACATCAGGCACTGTGCTCTTTGACGACATTGATGTCTTCCAGTGGGACAAGAAAAAACTGGCAGAGTTCAGAAACAAGATGATTGGTTTTGTTTTCCAATTCCATAATCTGCTGCCCGAGTTTAACAGTCTGGAAAATACGATGATGCCGGCACTGATTCACGGTCTGCCATACCGAAAAGCAAGAGAGCGGGCCGCAGCTATATTGAATGAAGTGGGCCTCGGCGACAGGTTAACCCACAAACCCGGCGAGCTTTCCGGAGGCGAGCAGCAGAGGGTTGCCGTGGCGCGGGCGCTTGTCATGGAACCGGAAATCATTCTGGCTGATGAGCCTACCGGAAACCTTGACAGCGAAACCGGCAAGAAGATAGAAGATATCCTGCTGGACCTCAATAGAACGAAAAGAATCACCCTTGTTGTCGTTACCCACAACAGAACGCTGGCCGACAGAATGTCGAAGAACATAGGACTAAGAGATGGAAAGATTTACGCCTATGAATAATAATGGTCTCCTCATAAGAATCATCATTCTCTTGGCTTTTCTCCTGCTGCTGCATCATCATAATGCTCTTGCTGAAGACGGAAAGAAAATTGCCATTCTGCCATTTGAAGTTCACGCCAAGGCAAATACAGCCAATATGCAGGAAGCCATCTACAAAGGACTCTCCACGGAGTTTGCCAAGTCAAAAAACATCCAGCTAATTGAGAGAGGTTCATTTGCCAAAGCCGTAGAGGGCAAGGTGATTGATGAAAAACTTGCCGTTAACGTCGGTAAGGGTGCAGGGGCCAATTACGTAATCATGGGAAGTCTTTCCGCATTTGGAGAGCAAATCAGCGCAGACGTCAGAGTCATTGACGTAAAAGAGGGAAGAGTGCTGCACACCACCTTCGCACAGGGCAAGGGCATCGAAGCTATCAGCTCAATCTCTGCCCAATTACGGACAAATATACTCATCAAGATAGCCGCAGATATGAGGATAGTAAAGATTGAGTTTAAAGGTAATCGGAAGATTGAAAGCAGCGCGTTGAGCCAGGTCGTAAAAAGTGCCAGGGGCAATCTCTTTTCGGAAGCAGAGCTCACCTCCGATATCAAAGCGATTTACAAGATGGGATATTTCGATGATGTGTCCGCAGACGTCATCGTAAGTCCTGAAGGAAAGATCATTACTTTTCTATTGAAAGAAAAAGCCCTCATCTCAGAGATAAGAATAAAGGGGAATAAAGCCATCGAGAGGGGTGAGATTGAAGGTGTTATAACATTCAAAGTCCAGCAGGTCCTCAACCCGGAAAAAATTGTCGCCAGCGCAGACAAAATCAAAGCCCTCTATGATAACAAGGGATACTACAATGCAGAGATCAAGTATCTGATTGATAAAGAGGGGGATAAGAATGTCATCGTCACCTTCAACATAAGCGAAGATGAGAGGCTGTATGTCAAGACCATTTCTTTTGAGGGAAACCGTGCATTCACGAGCAAAGAGCTGAAAAATATCGTGAGCCTCAAGGAATGGGGATTTTTCCACTTTTTCACCGACTCAGGCATCCTGAAGAAAGACCAATTAAAACAGGATACGGACAAACTAAACGCATTTTACCTGAATCACGGCTTTATCAATGCTCAGGTAGGCGAACCTGAAATTACTCATGACAAGAAGGGGATATATGTAAAGATACCGATAGTGGAGGGAAAACAATTTAAAGTAGGCAAGGTAGACATTACGGGCGATACATTGACGGTTTCTCGCTCTGAACTGCTGAATAAACTTAATATAGGCAAGAAAGAGTTCTACGACAGGGAAGCGATCATAAAAGATATGGAGTATCTTACCCAAGCCTGTAATGATGACGGATATGCATATGCAGACATTGCCCCGCGCACTGTACCGCAGGAGAAAACCCAGACGGTGGATGTGACTTTCAATATCAAAAAAGGTCACGAGGTTTTCTTCAACATGATAACTATCACGGGCAACACAAAAACCAGGGATAAGGTAATCAGGAGGCAGCTCGCTTTTAACGAAGGGGATCTTTATAGCAGCAGTAAGCTCAAGAGTAGCTACATGGCTCTCAATCGCCTGCGATATTTTGAAGAGATAAATTTTCAGACAGAAAAGGGCCCCGATGAAACGTTAACGGATGTCAATATCAACATCAAGGAAAAACCGACGGGTATGTTCAGTATCGGCGCGGGATATTCTGCCCAGGACCATGCCATCGGCACCGCCCAGATCTCCCAGCAAAACCTCTTTGGCAGGGGACAGATACTAAGCCTCAAGGCAAGCATCGGGACTATATCGAACATGTACGAACTCTCATTCATAGAGCCATGGCTGTTTGATATTCCTCTATGGAGCAAATTTGACCTCTGGAGCGCGCAAAGGCAATACGACACTTACAATCTAAACACGAAGGGGTTTGGAATGACATTTGGTTATCCCCTCTGGCCGTATGTAACCGGCTATGTGGGATACAGGCTTTCTACAAATGATGTCGCAGATGTCCAAGACACAGCAGCGGATATCATCAAGCAAGAAGCAGGACAAACGACAGAGAGCATGGCGTCCGTAACCCTCACAAAGGATACTACCGATGATCTTATGTTTCCGACAAAGGGTTACAAGAACAGCGGCACCATTGATTATGCAGGAGGGCCACTGCAGGGCAGCACAGACTTTATCAGATATGGGGCAAAGTCTGCATGGTTCTATCCCCTGCCTCTTGATACTGTATTCGGTGTGCGCGGGCGAGCCGGTTTCATACAACGTACCGGAGATACGGACGTACCTATATTTGAGCGCTACTATCTGGGCGGGATTGATACTCTCCGGGGCCTTCGTGACGTGGGACCAAAAGATCCAGCCACGGGAGACCCTGTCGGCGGCTTCACAATGCTATGTTTCAACTTTGAATACGTCTTTCCCTTGATTAAGAACGCCGGGATGAAGGGGGTTGTATTCTTCGATACGGGCAATGCATGGGACAGCGGTTGGCATATCGAGGACATGAGGAAAACGGCGGGCGTTGGTATCAGGTGGTACTCACCTATCGGTCCCCTGAGGCTCGAATGGGGCTATGTTCTTGACCAAAAGGAAAATGAAGCTTCCAACCGATTTGAATTCACAATAGGTATGTTTATGTAGACATGCCATTTCATTCTAATTATTAAGGGGGGAAAAGTTATGAAAAAAAGTTGTCTGCTGATTTCAATGGTATTTGTCTTCCTGTCACTCTTCCTATGCAGCACGTGTGCATTTGCCGCTGAAAAGATAGGCTTTATCGACATGCGAGAAATCATGGTCAAATCCGATGCCGGAAGAAAGGCCGCCGACGATTTCGGCAAGCTCTACGAAAAAGACAAGGCCATGATACAGCAACGGGAAGGGGAAATGAGGAAACTCAAAGAGGATCTGGATAAGCAGCGATCCGTTCTGACTGAGACTGCCCTGAAGGAAAAAGAGGCGGCATACCAGAAAAAATTCAGGGATTACCAGTTACTGGTCAAGGATTCCAATGAAGAGCTTCAAACAAGAGATCAGGAACTTTCTAAAAAGCTGGTTCCCGATATTTTGAAGATAATAAATGTCATCGGTGATAAGGAAAAATATACACTGATCATTGATGTCGGCAGCACTCCCGTTGCCTACTTTGCGAAAGAAAATAACTTGACTCAGAAGGTTATTGAAGAATTCAACAAAACCTTCAAATCGAAAAAATAAAAAAGAGAGATACCAAATTGAAAAAGACGCTGGGCGAAATTGCATCTCTTCTGCATGGAAAGGTCATAGGAGACCCTGAGGTAGTCATTGAAGATATCCGGGGGATCGATGAGGCCGGAAAGGGCGATCTGACCTTCATCGCAAACCCAAAATATTTGAAGTCACTTGAGACAACGCAAGCCTCTGCCATTCTGGTCTCGCCCCAAATCGAGAAGGCAGACAGGAACCTCGTCGTTGTTGATGACCCCTATATCGCCTTTGGCCGGGTCCTCGCACTTTTTTACCCAGAAGACCATGAACCGCCTGTGATTAGCACGGAAACATTTATCGAGGAAGGCGCCATCGTCTCAGAAGATGCGACTATCTATCCCGGTGTATATATCGGACGGGAAGCAAGAGTTGAACGGGGCGTTATCATTTATCCAGGTGTCTATATCGGTCGTCGCGTTGTAATCGGTGAAGGCTCCGTTCTCTATCCCAACGTTGTTGTATTAAGAAGGTGCATTATCGGAAAGAGGGTCATCCTGCATGCCGGTGTCGTCGTCGGAAGTGACGGCTTTGGTTTTGCCAGGCCGGCACGGGAAAATATAAAAATTCCCCAGGTGGGCTTTGTGCAAATAGACGATGACGTTGAAGTGGGAGCCAATACCACCATAGATAGGGGCACCATTGAAAAAACCTGGATACAGAGGGGTGTAAAAATAGACAATCTGGTACAGGTGGCCCACAATGTTGTCATTGGTGAATACTCCATAATTGTATCCCAAGTCGGCATTTCAGGAAGTACAAAACTTGGAAAGGGCGTAATCCTGGGAGGTCAGGCAGGTCTCGTTGGCCACATCGATCTCGGTGATCATGTAATGGTTGGCGCCCAGTCAGGTGTTCATGACGACGTCCCCTCAAACCAGGTTGTGTCCGGTTCACCCCATATGCCTCACAGACAATGGCTGCGTGTAGAGGCATGTGTTTCTCAACTCCCGGAAATGCGCAAGAACGTCGCGTCCATGTTGAAAAGACTCGAAAAACTGGAAAAGGACACAAAAGAATAAAACCCAAAGCACCAAATCCTGATTGCTCGACGCCTTCAGAATCCAAATGCACAGAAGAATCTGTATTTTGAATTTGTTTAGAATCGAAAGATCAGGATTGGCAATTTCAAGGATCTACTATGAATATTCACCCTACAGCAGTTTTATCCACGGAGGCCCATATCGGGGAGGGCGTCGAGATTGGCCCTTATACGGTAATAGGACCCGATGTGCATATCGGAAAGAACACCATTATCGGACCTCATGTGGTAGTTGATGCCCATACCGACATCGGAGAGGGATGCCGCATCTTTCAATTTAGCTCAATCGGCGCAAGCCCCCAGGACCTGAAATTCAAGGGGGAAAAGACTCGGGTTATTATCGGTAACAACAATACGATCAGGGAATATGTGACCATCAACCGGGCCACATCGGCCGATATCGGGGTAACCATCATAGGAAATAATAACCTTCTGATGGCCTACTGCCACGTCGCGCACAATTGTAAATTAGGAAATAATATAGTTATGGCTAATGCCGCCAATCTTGCCGGCCATATACATGTAGAAGATTACGCTATCATCGGTGGGTTAACGGGAATCCATCAGTTCACTCGCATAGGGATGCACTGTATTATCGGCGGCGCTTCCGCAGTTTCCAAGGATGTTCCCCCTTTCGTCATGGCCTCCGGCAACTATGCAAAACTCTATGGTCTTAACATAATAGGCCTTAAGCGCAGGGGGTTCAAAGAGGAAACTATACAAGCGCTGAAAAAAGCCTACAGGATTATATTCAGATCATCTCTCCTTCTTTCCGTAGCAACCGCAAAGGTGAAAGCCGAGGTTGACGATAGTCCGGAAGTAAGGCAGTTTGTAGAGTTCATTGAGACCAGATCGTCGAGGGGGATCACAAGATAGCTCTAAAACGTGATGCCTTTGAAAGGTTTCTCGTCGATTTCGAAACGATAGCTTCATATTCGCATCTATGAAATGATGCAGTAGAATTTGGAATTTTACCAGCCATATGAAAGAAATCAGAGTCGGTGTGGTAGGTACCGGCCATTTAGGCAACTACCACCTGCAAAAATACCGCGAGTTGTCCAACTGCCGGATTGCCGGTGTGGTGGACATCAAAGAGGAGCGCGCCCGGAAGGCAGCCGAAATGCACAACTGCCTTGCTATGTCCGATCACCGCAAGCTGATGAGTTCAGTCGATGCAGTCAGTATTGCCGTTCCAACCGTATCTCATTACCGGATCGCAAAGGACTTCTTGAAAGCGGGCATTGACGTCCTGCTGGAAAAACCCATTACAACGACCATCGAGGAGGCAGATGAACTCATAGCCATTGCCGAAGCAAAAGGATTGATATTCCAAATAGGATTTCTTGAACGATTTAATCCGGCAATCGTCGCGTTAAGGACGGTTATGGAAAAACCGCTTTTCATTGAGACTCACCGCCTCCACCCTTTCTTCGAACGCGGCACGGATGTGGATGTCATTCTCGATCTCATGATCCATGATCTCGACATAATCCTGCACTTCGTCAAGTCACCCATTCTGAATGTGGAAGCGGTGGGTGTATCCATCCTGTCGGATAAGGTGGACATTGCCAACGCGAGGATAACCTTCTCTTCCGGTTGCGTGGCTAATGTCACGGCCAGCAGGGTAACAGGAAAGACAATGCAGAAGATTAGATTCTTCGGATTTGAGGGGTATCACGCAGTCGATTACGGGAAGCGCGAATTGGTCTCTCTCTGCAGGAAAAACTCTGCGGGAGGAAAGGTTGAAATCAGTGCAAACCCTGTGGAAGTCAAAATACTTGATCCCTTAGAAGAAGAGATTCGATCGTTCATTGAAGCAGTTATAAGCAGGAATCCGCCGCCTGTCACCGGTAAGGAAGGGAGAGACGCTTTGGAATTAGCTCTTCTCATTGCTAAAAAGGTCAAGTTATCGCAGGAGCTGCTTCCATGATACCCATGGTTGATCTCAAGAGACAGTACCAGAATCTTAAAGCCGACATCAATGCAGCTATACAGAATGTTCTTGAAGACGGTCAGTTCATTTTGGGACCGAATGTGGCGGAACTGGAAAAAGAAATAGCCGCATATCACGGTGTCTCCCATGCTGTCGGTGTGGCAAGCGGCACCGACGCCCTGCTCCTGTCTCTGCGCGCCTGCGGAATTGGAGCCGGAGATGAGGTTATTACCACGCCCTTCACTTTCATTGCCACGGCGGACGTCATATCACTTCTTCATGCAATACCCGTATTTGCCGATATCGTTACGGACACATTCAATATCGACCCCGGCAAGTTAGAAGAAAAAATTACAAGCAAGACCAAGGCGATCATCCCTGTCCATCTCTTCGGCCATCCTGCGGATATGGATCCGATCTGCGCCCTGGCCGCGAAATGCAAAATCAGGGTCATTGAAGATTGCGCCCAGGCCTTCGGTGCAACATATAAAGGGAAAAAGGTGGGTACCCGCGGTGACTGCGGCTGCTTTAGCTTCTTTCCGAGCAAGAACTTGGCCGGCTACGGCGACGGAGGCATGATTATCACCGGCAATGAGGAAATGGCAAAGAATATGAGGCTTCTCCGGAACCACGGGAGCGCCGTTAAATACCATCACACGACGTTAGGTTATAACAGCCGACTCGATGAGATCCAGGCGGCAATCATCCGCGTCAAAATGAAAAAACTTGAAGAATTCAACGACAAGCGCCGCATCAACGCGGACATATACAGAACGCTCATCAAGAGAGATGATATCACCCTCCCCATTGAACTTCCTTCTTGCAGGCATGTATATCATCAGTTTACGATCCGCTCAAAAAACAGGGACGGCCTCATGAAAACCCTGCAAAATGAGAACGTCTCCTCCGCGATCTATTACCCGGTACCTCTCCATAGACAGGAGGTATTCACCCGTCAGCACATTCGTACGGAGAACCTGACGAACAGTGAGACATGCGCCGCGGAGGTGCTATCCCTGCCCATGTTCCCTGAACTGGAAAAAGATGAGATTGAACACGTAAGCAATGTGATCAACCATGCACCCTGAAACTTCCCTTCTCAAAGACAGACAAGATAAAAAAAACGGCAGCAAAAAACTGATCATGATTGTGGCGGGGGAAGCCTCGGGCGACCTCCATGGGGGAAACCTCGTACGGGCAATGCACAAGATCGATCCGGAAATAATATTCTATGGAGTCGGCGGCAGGAATTTGAAGGAGGCCGGCGCAGAGCTGATAGCAGATGCATCAGATATGGCTGTCGTCGGACTTACGGAGGTTGTCTTTAGGCTGGGGATGATACTGAAAGTCATGGCTCAACTTAAGGCGTCAATGAAGAAAGATAAACCCGATCTTATCATCCTCATCGATTACCCGGACTTCAACCTCCCACTCGCGAAGGCGGCGAAGAAATACGGCATAAAGGTATTTTACTATATCAGTCCCCAGGTATGGGCGTGGCGAAGAGGAAGAATCGGGAAGATCAAGAAGATCGTGGACAGAATGGCCGTGATCCTCCCCTTTGAGGCCGATCTCTACAGGGAAGCAGGTGTTGATGCAACCTTCGTCGGCCATCCCCTCCTGGATGTGGTCAGGACAAAATATCCCCGCAGAGAGGCGCTGCATCGGTTCGATCTCCGTGAAGATGCGACGACTGTGGGAATTCTGCCCGGAAGCAGGGAGTCAGAGGTTACAAGGCTCCTTCCTGTGATGCTCAGGGCAGCGGAGATCATCGAGAAAAAAATCAGGCCTGTCCAATTTGTGCTGCCTCTTGCCGCTACGCTTGATTTTGCTTTCGTCTCAGAAATAATTGCAAAACATTCCGTGCCGGTGAGACTTATCCCCAATGAAGTCTATGATGTCATCGGTTGTGCGGACATAGCCATGGTTGCTTCGGGAACGGCCACCCTGGAAACAGCTCTGATGGAGACGCCCATGGTTATTATTTATAAAGTGTCTGCACCTTCCTATTATGTAGGCAAGATGGTAATCAATGTCGATCACATCGGTCTCGTCAACATCATTGCCGGAAAGACGGTTGTCCCTGAGTTAATCCAGTCTGATGCAAGTCCGGAGAAGATAGCGGCAGAGGTCATGGACATTCTTGCAACCAAAGAGCGAATGGAAAGCATCACGGCTGAATTGAAGAAAATCAGAGATATGCTTGGAAGCCACGGTGCGGCAGAAAGGGTTGCCCGTCTGGCATATGATGTGATAAACACTAGATGTGAAACTAATTCAGACGCTGATTCAACTAATAACTAAATTTTTGAATTTGGGATTTTTTTAAAAAGTGGATATTTTTAAACGCCTGTTACAGCTTGCAAAACCACATGCATCGAAGTTCATCCTGGCGATGTTATGCATGCTTGTTGTCGGTGCTACAACGTCTGCCCTGGCTTTCCTTGTGAAGCCGGCCTTAGATGAAATATTCCTCAAAAGAAACTCCGACATGCTCAAGTGGATCCCTGTCGCCGTCATTGTCATATACCTGATAAAAGGGGTTTGCAATTACACGCAAACGATACTGATGAGTTTCATCGGCCAGCGGGTTGTAGCGGATTTGCGACATAATCTCTACAGACGAATACAGATGCAATCCCTTTCATTTTTCACCAAGAATCCGACAGGCATCCTCATGTCGCGGATTACAAGTGATGTGGCATGTATCCAGGGAGCCGTATCGGAAGCCGTCACAAGCCTCCTTAAAGACTCCTTCACCCTTATCTGTCTTGTATTTGTCATCTTTTATCGTGACTGGCAATTGGCGATAATTGCCATGTTCGTATTTCCTCTTACCATCTATCCCATAGCCAAATTCGGTGCGAAAATGAGAAACATTGCCACGCGCACTCAGGTTACCATAGGCAGTCTTACCACGCTTCTCCAGGAAACAATTTCCGGCACGAGGATCGTCAAGGCCTTCAGCATGGAAGAATATGAAAACAGGAGGTTTGCAAAAGAAAATGAGCACCTCTTCAAACTTGCTTTGAAATCCGTATCCGTAAACGCCGTTTCCAGCCCTTTCATGGAATTCTTGGGAGGTATAGGCATCGCCGCTATTATCTTCTATGGAGGGTACCAGGTGATAAACGGCGTCTCCACGCCAGGCACTTTTTTTTCTTTCCTGACGGCGCTGATCATGCTCTACGAGCCGGTCAAACGGCTGACTAATGTCAATAATACAATACAGCAGGGAATTGCCGGCGCAGTGCGGGTTTTCAGTATCATCGACATCGTGCCGGATATAATAAATGACGCCGACGCCATCGAGCTGCCGAAAATATCGCGGGGCATTGATATCCGGAACGTTACCTTCCGTTACGAAGAAACGCCGGTCTTGAAGAATATAGATCTCTCTATTAAAGCAGGAGAGGTCGTTGCCTTTGTCGGCATGAGTGGTGGAGGCAAGACAACCCTCGTCAATCTGATCCCTCGCTTTTACGATGTCTCGCAGGGAAAGATTCTGATAGACGGTCATGACATCCGTCACGTCACTATCGAGTCCCTGCGCGGGCAGATCGGAATCGTCACACAGCAGACCATCCTCTTTAACGACACGGTGCGAAACAATATCGCCTATGGCAACATCGAAAAGACCGATGAGGATATCATCCAGGCAGCGAAGGCAGCCAACGCCCACGACTTCATCATGAACTTACCAAAAGGGTACGATACTGTTATCGGTGAACAGGGAGCAAAACTCTCCGGAGGCGAAAGGCAGAGAATATCCATAGCAAGGGCCCTGCTCAAGGATGCGCCGATTCTAATTCTTGACGAAGCAACATCGTCCCTTGACACGGAAGCAGAGATAGAGGTTCAGGATGCCCTGGAATATCTGATGAAAGGGAGGACGACACTTATCATTGCGCACCGGCTTTCGACAATCCGTAACGCCCATCGGATATTGGTGCTTGCAAACGGCGAGATTGTTGAAGAGGGAACCCACGAATCTCTTCTTGAAAAAAGAGGAGAATACTTTAAGTTTTACAGCATGCAGTTTAAAGATGAAAACAGGAACAGCATTGAAAAAACTGTCCAGTAAATTAAGAATAATCTGGTACTCGGACACTGCTGAGTCCCTACTGAACCCCCTGAAACTGATTCTATCCTTTCTATCTTTATTCTACCGTTCTGTTGTCAGCTTGAAAAACCTGATGTATGATCTTGGCATCATCAGGCAGATTAAGCTCCCCTGTAAGGTTATCAGCATCGGAAACATAACTGTTGGCGGCACCGGCAAGACTCCAACGGTGATAATGTTGGCAAAGTCGCTGAAGGAGAAAGGATACAGACCAGCCGTATTAAGCAGGGGATACGGGGGAAAGGCCAAATCTCCTGTGAACGTCGTGTCGGATGGTTCAAAAATCCTGATGGGACAAGTTGAGGCCGGGGATGAACCGATCCTCATTGCAAAAGCTGCGGAGGGTATACCGGTGCTTACAGGACCGGAAAGAATCGACACGGCCAGGTTCGCCATAGAAAACCTAAAAGCCAATGTCCTGATACTTGATGATGCATTCCAGCACAGGCGTATCTTCAGGGATGTGGATATGGTCATCCTTAATCGGGAACAACCCTTCGGAAACGGTTTCCTGCTCCCGAGGGGACCGCTTCGGGAACCGACGGCAGCTCTGAATCGGGCACATTTCGTCATATGGAGAGACAGCGCCAGAGATGGCCGTTATCCAAAATACCAAGAGCAGGGCATAGGCAGTTTCTTCCCCGTACTCTCGGTGTACCTGCAACCGAAAGATATCATACGCGCCGATACGGGGGAGGTCTATCCATTAGAATTCGTTAAAGGGAAAAAAGTCTGTGCCTTTGCCGGAATCGCGTCACCGGAAGCATTCAGCAGAACCGTCGAATCTTTAGGTTGGGACGTGACGAGTTTCATTGACTTCCCAGACCACTACAACTATACGGATAACGATATATCTTATATTAAGAGAAGATGCATCGATTCCTTCTCTGATGTCATTATCACTACAGAAAAGGACGGCGTCCGTTTAACAGACTTCCCCGATTTTTTGAAAGATGTCTTTCTCCTGCAGGTGGAGATGGAGATGCTCCCTTCCCGGGAGGAATTTGAAGCGCTAATTTTCGAGAGACTGAAGTGACAAAATCAGTGATGACACATATAATACTTAAGTGCTTCAGTGCCATACCGCGGGAGTCGAGAAGGGACTTATTTATAGGAATGTTCCGCCTTTTTTACTATCTTTCCGCGAGGCAGAGATTTATTACTATTCACAATCTCAGGCGCGCCTTCCCGGAGAAGAGCGCAGATGAAATCATCGCCATCGCCAAAGGAGTATACAGGACTCTCGGTATTGTAGCAGCGGATTTCTTTGACATCCCTTCCTTAACAAAGGAAAATATCGGCGATCTGGTTGAGGTCGAAGGACTGGAGAATTTGCAAAAGGCTCTGGAGAAGAACAAGGGAGTCCTCCTCTTTGGCGCCCACTTCGGCAACTGGGAGCTTGCCGTGATAGCGATTTCGCTGCTCTTAAAACCCGTGGTTGTGATCTATCGCCCTTTCGATAGCTCCGTCCTGAACAATCTGGTTGCGTTAGTTCGGTCCTCCACCGGCAATACACCTCTACCAAAAGAACGCGCCATGAGACAGATGCTCCGCAGCCTCAAAAAAAACGAGATTCTAGGCATTCTGATGGACCAAAATGTAGCCTGGCAAGAGGGAGTCTTCGTGGATTTTTTCGGAAGACCCGCCTGTACAACAAACGGGCTTGCACTCCTTTCCCTTTATACGGAAGCGCCTGTTATCCCCGGGTATATAGTCAGGCTGGAAAACGGCAAATACCGGCTGGTTATCAAGGAGGAGATGCAAGTAATCCGCGCAGGCGACGAAGATGCAGATATTCTCATCAATACACAGAATTTCACCAGGGTCATAGAAGATGCAGTCAGGGAGTATCCGGATCAATGGCTCTGGATCCATCAGAGATGGAAGACCAAACCCTGGCAGGCAGCGAAGACACATGAGGAAGAAGGTGCCGCCAACAAATGAAAGTCAGAATCTCAACGCGCACCCCCTTTAACAGGGCAAAAAATATTCTGATACGCGGTACGAACTGGATCGGAGACGCCGTCATGACGCTGCCCGCAGTCCATGCCATCAGAAATACCTTTCCCGTTGCGCGTATATCTGTTCTCGCAAAGCCGTGGGTTGCAGAGATATTCAACCTTTGCCCGGACGTTGATGAGGTCATCGTTTTCAAAATCCCCGGCCCTCATTCAGGCATAGACGGAAAGCTGAAACTGGCAAAAGAACTGAAGGCCAGGAGATTTGATACGGCCATCCTCCTGCAGAATGCCATAGAGGCGGCCATCATAACCTGGCTAGCCGCTATCCCTGTCCGGGCAGGATACAACTCCGACGCAAGAGGGTTGCTTCTTACACACTCCGTCCAGAGGACAGAAGACATCAGGAAAGTGCACCAGATCCAGTACTACCTGGAAATGGTCAAAGCCCTCGGATGCCAATCAGCAGGGGAAAATGTGTATCTGCAGCCGGGAAACGAATATGAGAGCTTGTCGGAGAAGATTCTCGGCGAATATGGTATCCGTAGAGAGGGCATTATAATCGGCCTCGCACCGGGAGCTACTTACGGACCCGCGAAGAGGTGGCTTCCGGAAAGGTTTGCCGCCGTCGGTGACAGATTGATTGAAGACCTTTTCGCACAGGTGGTTCTTTTCGGAAGTCGTGAAGACAGGCAAACAACTGATCTTGTAGAGCAGCATGCCCATCATCCACTCATCAACCTTGCCGGGAAAACAAATCTGAAGGAGGCCATAGCGTCTATCTCCAAGTGCAGCCTTTTCATATCCAACGATTCCGGTCTGATGCATATAGCCGGAGCTTTAAATATCCCCACGGTTGCCATTTTCGGATCGACGAATCCTGTCACGACCTCTCCTGTCGGAGATAGAAGTGTAGTAATCTACAAGGGTGTCTCGTGCAGCCCATGTCTCAAACAGACATGCCCGACAGATTTCAGATGCATGGACGTAATCAGTGTTGAGGAAGTTTGTGAAACCGCCAAGGGTATTTTGACGCAATGAAAAAGAATACGGCAGTTTTTCTGGACAGGGATGGCACGATCAATGAAGAGGTGGGATACCTGGACAGCGTTGACAAGCTGAAGCTCTTTGCCTATACGGCAGAAGCGATAAGGCTGATCAACGAAAGCGGAATGAAGGCCGTTGTGATTACCAATCAGTCAGGGGTAGCAAAGGGATATTTCACCGAGGAATTCGTCAGGACGGTTCACGGGCGCATCCAGGAAATGCTGCGGGAGAGAGGCGCATTCATTGATGCTTTCTACTACTGTCCCCATCACCAGACAGAAGGTATCGGGGTTTATCTGCAGTCCTGCGCATGCAGGAAGCCGGAGGCGGGAATGCTTATCGAAGCATCGGAAGATCTCGACATCGACTTTCGGCGTTCTTACACGGTTGGAGACATGCTGAAAGACATCCAGGTGGGGCGTACGGTGGGAGCGAAAGGAATCCTTGTCAAGACAGGCTATGGTATAAATACCATAGAGAAAGACTTAACGTCCGATACTTCCCAAATCTGTCAGCCAAACTATATCGCGGAAGATATTCTCGATGCTGTCAAGTGGATCATGAAGGATCGAAAAAAGAAACGCCCGAAAAAGCTTTAGACCATTATTGCTGACTGTGTGAAGCGGTCTCATAAGAAATTTTATGAATATTCTGATTGTAAAATTGAGCGCTATCGGAGACGTTATCCATACCCTTCCCTCTTTGGCCGCCCTTAGAAAACTCTACCCTGAGGCGAATATCACCTGGGTCATTGAAGATGCCTCTTCTGACCTCATTTTGGGCCATCCGTATCTGGATAGAGTCATAATCTCTCATAGGAAACAATGGATAAATGACCTGAAAAAGGGCCGCATCACAAAGCCTATAAGAGAAATTAGAGCCTTCATCGATGATCTGAGAAAGCAGCCTTACGACCTGGTAATTGATTTTCACGGGCTTATCAAGAGCGCTGTTCTTGTCCTTCTCAGTTCCGGCAAAAGAAAACTAGGCTACGATAGCATGCAGGAACTCAGCGGTATTTTTCTCAATGAAAAGATCCCAGAAAACATGCGTAAGCACGCCGTTGACCGCTACCTTGATTTTCTCCGTTATCTCGGTGCAGATGTAAATGAGCCGGAATTTTTGATTCCCATCGGTGAAGAAAACAAAAAAAGAGTGGAAGAACTTCTGCAAAGAAACGACATTGACAAGAAGGGCCGATTTGTGGCAGTAAGCCCTGAAGCCTTATGGGACACTAAACTCTGGACGGATGAAAAATTCGCCGCGTTGTGTGACCGGATTTCAAAAGAGCTAAAGGTCAGCGTTATTTTTACTGGAACCGAGCGCGATAAATTGGAGCACATTCAATCCCGGATGAAGACTCCCTCTGTCAACCTGGGAAGAAAAACGACGCTCCGTGACTTGGCCTATCTTTATCAGCGATCTTCACTACTGATCACCACAGACTCAGGTCCAATGCACCTTGCGGCAGCCATGGGGACACCTGTTATCGCTCTTTTCGGTCCTACTGATCCATCTCGGACGGGCCCGTACGGAAAAGGGCATGTGGTCATACAGAGGGAATTGTCCTGCAGTCCCTGTTTCCTGAAGAAGTGCGCCTCCATGGAATGTATGTCCGGCATTACCATTGAAGAAGTCTTTCATGCGGCAAGAGAAAAATTATCTGGGTGAGGTGAATAGAACGTTGAATATTCGGGGTGCTGCGCTGTTAAAGATTTTTATTGTCTTCGCCATTATTCTTTCGGCAAACCATGCATATTGTTCTGAAGATGTGCAGAAAGAAGGTCGCACCAGTGACAGATTCTTCACAGAGATGGGATTTATCACCGGTTTCGGAAGCGGCAACATTCCGGAAGGCACCTATCAGCCTATCTTACTGATTGGCCATTTCGGTGTCGATATGAAAAGATATTTCCAGGGATTGAAAGATCACCGGGGAACGCTTTCCGTTTTTCTCGAGCCTCAGTTCAATCCCGTTTTCAGTCCGCAGACCGACTTCGAACTGGGCGTTGGTGTTGGCATCCAGTACATGTATCCGGTCATGGACAAACTATCCATTTACGTCCTCGGAAGTGTTGGACCGCATTATATTTCCTTAGTCACAAGTCAACAGGCCACCGGTTTCATATTCTCCGACACAATCGGAGCCGGACTGTATTATTATCTCACAAAGGATTCAGCGATCAATGCAGGCTACCGGCTCAGGCATATTTCCAATGCGAATTGTGCATCACCAAATCTGGGCATCAATACCAATTTTGGAGTTATAGGCTACTCGGTCTTTTTTTGATTGATTTTTCCCCGGACGGGGATAAGAAGGTTGATACGGCAGAATTTATAAGGGAGGGAAGAATTTGGCGATTAGCAAAGAACTGCTGGATATTTTGGTATGCCCGAAGTGCAAGGGTGACATCCGCTTGAATGAATCTGGAGATGGATTGATCTGCGATAAGTGTAAACTGTTATATGAGATCAAAGACGATATCCCGATTATGTTGATTGATGAGGCAAAGAAGCTGCCCTGACTTGAGCCTTCTGAATAATTCAAGACGTGATCGGATTTTTTCCCAACTCGCTTTATCCCGTCTGCGATCATCAGCCGCTAATTGAAACTTGAAGCGTTCCGTAAGAGACTCCCTTATCATAAGCCCCGTATTCAATCGCGATAGCTCCTATACCACTCGATGGTTTTCGCTAGTCCCGCCCGGAAATCAGTTCGCGCCTTGAAACCGAATTCTTGATATGCTCTCGCTGTATCGAGCATGCGCCGTGGCTGTCCGTCCGGTTTCGTTTCATCCCAGATCACTCTGCCTTTGAATCCGGTCAGTTCTATGATCAGACCGACGAGGTCTCGGATGGAAATTTCAAAGCCCGCCCCGATATTCACGGGATAGCTCTTATTATATTTTTCCATGGCAAGGATAATAGCCTCTGCCGCGTCCTCCACATAAAAAAATTCCCGCGTCGCCTTACCCGTGCCCCAGACGACGATTTCCCGTTCCTTGGAGGCAACGGCATCGACGCATTTTTTGATGAGAGCAGGAATGACATGGGAAGACCGAGGATCGAAATTATCTCCCGGACCATAGAGGTTCACAGGAAGTATAAATATCGAATTGAACCCGTACTGGTGGCGGTATGCCTGCGACTGCACGAGCATCATCTTCTTTGCCAGGCCATAGGGGGCGTTTGTCTCCTCCGGATAGCCGTTCCATATATCGTCCTCTTTAAAAGGCACCGGTGTGAATTTCGGGTAGGCGCAGATAGTACCCAAAGCCACGAATTTGTCTATCCTCATGAGATTCCCTTCATGGATCAACTGTACACCCATCATAATGTTGTCATAGAATAGGGAAGCCGGATTTTCTTGATTGAATCCGATACCGCCAACCTTAGCCGCCAGATGGATGACAATGTCCGGCTTTGTGTCCTCGTACATCCGCTGAACGTCACCAAGATTAACAAGATTATATTCAGGGAGATCTGCGACGGCAATTTTCTGATATCCCTTATCCTGGAGTTTTTTAAAAAGATGTTTCCCCAGGAACCCCTTGCCGCCCGTGACTGTAATGCGCTTTTCTTTCACTTTCTTGACGAATCCTTCCTAAATTGAGGATTTAAGGAACGAGGATTTTCATGCAAACACGCAGCTAACGTATGTTATCGGCACGTTTGTAACCTGCATCGCGCAGTGTTTTTTCCTTCCTCGCAAGTTCCATGTCCGCCTCTACCATCATATCCACGAGTTCGTCAAAACCCACCTTCGGTTTCCAACCCAAGATCTTCCTCGCCTTTGTTGAGTCACCGAGGAGAATATTGACGTCCGTGGGGCGGAAGTATCTTGCGTCGATTTCGACGTACTTCTGATAGTCCAGCGCCAGCTTTTGAAAGACCTTTTCCAGGAATTCTTTCACCGAATGGGTTTCTCCTAAGGCAATCACATAATCAGCAGGCTTCTCATACTGGAGCATAAGCCACATGGCTTCCACATAGTCACCCGCGAATCCCCAATCGCGCTTTGCATCCAGATTGCCCAGATACAGTTTCTGCTGAAGTCCCAGCTTGATTCTCGTCGCCGCCCGGGTAATCTTCCTTGTCACGAACGTCTCGCCCCGCCGGGGTGATTCATGGTTGAACAGTATCCCATTGCATACAAAGAGCCCGTAGGCATCGCGGTAGTTCTTCACGACGTAATAGGCATAGACCTTGGCGGCCGCATAAGGACTCTGAGGCTGGAAGGGTGTATCCTCGTTCTGCGGCGGCGGCGCCGCTCCGAACATTTCACTGGAAGAAGCCTGATAGAAGCGGGTTTTGATCCCCGTCTTACGAATAGCCTCTAGGAGACGCAGCGTCCCCAGGCCGGTAACATCCCCGGTATACTCAGGCATGTCGAAGCTCACTCTCACATGGCTCTGAGCCCCCAGATGATATATTTCGTCGGGCCGGATCGTATGGAGCAGGTCGGTCATTTGCCCTGAAACGGATAAGTCGCCGTAGTGGAGATGCAAGCGGGCAGAGGGATCGTGCACGTCCTTGTAAAGATGTTCGATCCTGTCAGTGTTGAAGGTGCTGGAGCGCCTGATGAGGCCATGCACAGTATAGTCCTTATCCAGCAAGAACTCCGCGAGGTACGAACCGTCCTGCCCTGTTATGCCTGTAATGAGTGCTGTTTTCATTGTCTTCCTTTCAATAACTTCAAAAAATCCATATTTTCATCTTGAGCCTTTAGGAAAATCGGCGGGAATCCTCTCCATTTGAATGGAGAGATGAAATCCGACCATATGTAGTTAATTAACTAAAAATAATATTTGACTTTACTAACAATAATACCTATACTATATGCTATGATAAAAAGCAATATCCAGCATGGCAGAACCTGTGTCTTTAACTGTAACTACCACATCGTGTTCAGCACAAAGTACAGGCGCAAAGTGTTGACGGAAGACGTCGTTGAGTACATGAAGAACACCATCCAGGAAATTGCCGCAGACAAAGGTTTTCGAATCTCCCACTGTGAGGTTGGAGAACAAGACCATGTCCATATATTTGCTTCCGCGCATCCTAAGGTGTCTCCTTCCTATATTGTGAAGATGACCAAGGGGATCTCTGCACGCAAAATATTCATGCGATTTCCCGGGATAAAGAAGATGTTGTATAAAGGGCATTTATGGAATCCTTCTTTTTATGTTGAGACAATCGGCTCCATTTCGGAAGAGGCCATCAAGCAATACATCGAGAAACAAAAAGGGCCCCATGATTCTGACTAAGAAAATTCAAATTCACCCTTCTAACGAAGCCCAGGAAAAACTCTGGCAGGTTTCCTATCTTTGCAAAGACCTGTGGAATGCGGCGGTTGAGCAGCGGAGAGATCGGAAGAGCTGGCGTAAGGTAAATCTTTACAGCCAGAAAAAAGAGATACCACGGATAAAAAAAGAGTTTCCAGAGTACAAAATACCATCCTCCCAGGTTTTGCAGAATGTTATTTTTGCTGTTGACCGATCCTATAAGATGTTTTTCACGAAACGGGGAAACGGGGACAAATATGTTATGCCTCCAGGTTTTAAGTCGTTCCGCCATTTCTTCACCCAGGAATATTCCCAGCCCGGTACCAGCTTCGCCATCACCGAAGAAGGGATTCTCCAGCTGGCCTACGGCTCCAAACCTACCGATTGGATAACCATACCTATGAATGGAAGTATCCCGGAAGTGCCCAGGACCGTTACCATCAGCAAGCAGGACAAGAAATGGTATGCATGTTTCACCTACAAGATGCCGAAATGCGAATTGATGGCCGATGGTCATAGAATCTATTTCGATCCAGGCTGCAAGACCACGCTTACCGGTCTTAAAACTACCGGAGCATTTGTCGAATATGACATTAACCCGCTGAGGCAGTTCAATCTCTCGACCTATAAACTTATCGACGAACTGACTTCGCAAAGAGACAAAAAGATCATGGGCTCGTACCACTGGCGCAGGCTGAACAGGAAAATCAAAAAGCTCTTTTCCAGGATCAACACCAGGACGAAGACTTATCTCCATTCGCTGGCGAACAGGATCCTTACCGACCATCCCGATGTTAAAGAATTTAAAGTCGGGGATTGGGTTAAACAAGACACCCTGGCCGATACCGACTACGCATTTGTGAACCGGCGCATTAACCGCGCAGTACAGAATAACAACCCTGTAATGAGGCTCATCGAATACCTGTCCTATAAAGGCAAACTCAGGGGACAGGCCACTATAAAATTCGATGAACGGGGAACTACGCGGACATGCGTGATGTGCGATCACAACCACGAAAACGGCATTGATCCGGGCATACGGACTTTTGTTTGCGAGAGTTGTTCTTTCACGTACCCAAGAGATCATCATAGCTGTCTCAATGATGTTAAGAAATCAGAACCAGTGTTGTGGCAACGCCTCTCCGGGAATCTCCCGGACCGTAGTGTGAGAACGACCTTAAGCCCGTTCTCGTTCAAACCTCAGGTCGCACTCTATGCGATCCGCATTCAAAATACTGGATGCTTCTCACTTCAGTAAGGAGAGGATGTCACTATGCACTTAAGGCAAGTTCAAATTGGTAACATGGGATATCCGGTGCCTAGCATATAGGAGGTGTATCCGTTCAAGCGCAAATAAATCTAGCATGCACAGACGCAAAATATCAAATATCTTTTCAATGGCTATCGGGATCGCTCCTGCTATCGATTCCCGGATCGTCTCTCATAAATCGATGGTTTTCCTTCATATGAATTTGATTTTTTTCATTGCAAAGGCCGTCATTTTCAACAGCAGCCATCCATGCCGGAACCGGTCGATCTGTGTGGATCCGTAGGTCCGCTCCCGGTACCTTATCGGAATTTCGACTATCTGGAGGTTCAGTTTCGCGGCTCCAAAGAGCAGATCAAAATCACCGAACGGATCAAAATCACCGAAATAGCTTCGCCCTGCGACGATTTTCTCGTAATCCCTGCGCCGGAGAACTTTGGTTCCACAAAGGGTATCTCTGATTCGTTGATCGAGGAGGTAGGTGAACATGGTACTGAAAAATTTATTTCCCAGAAGATTCAGCGTTCTCATGGCCTCTTTTTCCATTTGATACACAAGGCGACTCCCGATGACAAGCTCTCCCTTGCCCGAGATAACCGCTTCAAAAAACTTCGTGAGAGATTCGGGAGGAATGGTCAGATCGGCATCGAGAATCATGAGAACATCACCTTTTGCTTCCCGAAATCCCTTGCGTACGGCATCGGCCTTACCTTTCCCGTCCTGGACCATTACCTTGATGTCCTTGTCGGGATATGCTTTCTGAACCCTGAGGCACTCAGCCAGTGTCTGGTCCTGGGAATGACCCTCAACGAATATAAGTTCCGTGTGTCTCCCCATATCGGGCATGCGTTTTACAACGTTCTCAATATTTCCCTTTTCATTGCGGCAGGGAACTACAACAGAACACGTTGTGGCGTCCGCATCTCCTCTTTTCTCGCAAGTCCTGGCAATGACAATGTCATTCAAAGCCAGCTTACGGAAGAACGGCATCTTCACGATTATCCTGTTTAGCAGGGTTGAGAAGAGAGGGATATATACAGGCATGAGAATCCGATAATCTGCCTTGACAGTTTCGAAGTCACTGAGCTTGAGGATATTTCGGATGTCTTGCGGCGGCAGCCAGTGCATAATGGGCCGTTTCATCCGCAGGCCAAACCACTCGGCAAATTTCAAAATTGGCTGCCACAGGTAATTAAAATAGATGACGATTATCCGCGTATCCGGTTTGCAGATCTTCTTCAAGCCGTTAAGAGACGCCTGAATATCATCCACGTAACCGATAACGTTCACGAGAAGGATATAATCGAACTTCTCGTCCGTTTGCAAAGCCTCCAAATCATCTACACGGAATTCAACACCGGGAAATTTCTCTCTTGCCACTTCAACCATCTTCGGGCTGAAATCGATTCCGACTTTGCGTGAAGACTCTAAGGATGCAATCAGATTACCGATACCGCAGCCGATCTGCAGGATGGATGATTGGGCAGGGACAAGATTCTTAATGTACTTCGCTATGGCCCTGTGATAGTAATCCCCTTTCTTCAGCCATTTCTCTCTTTTTCTGGCCAGGGAATCAAAATATCTTATCTTATCGCCTTTATTAATAGCAATATCCTCAAGAAGATTTCACTAAAGTTATCTCTTCTCCAACACCTCACGGATAGCATCTTGTACCGTCTTCACTTCGAGAGTTTCGAGGCATATGCTCCGTTCCGAACCGTTGCAGCCCTTCTTATAGCACGGCACACAATCCATGTTTGACACGACTACGCGGTTTTTATCGCCGACGGGAGCCCAATCGCGCCAATCAGAGGGACCGAAGATTGTTAACGTCGGTGTTCCAACAGCGGCGGCAATATGCGGAGCCGCGCTGTCAACCCCGAGATGAAAGCTGCTCAGACTGAGTGTACCTGCCAGTTCGGCCAGCGTCGTTTTCCCAGCAAGGTTGCATACTTTACCGGCACATTGCGCCGCCAGTTCTGTAGCTCTGGCCGTTTCTCCTTTACTGCCAACAATAGCGGCAGCAATCTGAAACTCATGCCACAGCAAATTGATGATGCTTGCCCATTTATCATCCGCCCATTCCTTATATGGCCACCGGGAAAATGGATTGACGGTAACCCACCGATAAGAGGGGTCAGATGCCACGGGCTTCATGTCACACTCAGTAAGCAGTTTGTAAACCTGCGCCATCACCTGATCTGATACCCATAGCTTGGGGACCTCCGTTTTCCCGGCAATGCCAAAACCCCTGACAATACTAAGTGACTGCTCTGCTGCGCCTAATACACGCTCTTTCGGAGTGGGAAGCCCCTTGAGGAGATGCGTAAAGAGCCGGTTTCGCCAGAAGGGAACTGCGGTGTAATAGAGCGAGCCTCTTATGGACGCGCCGGTCAAGCGGGCCATGATCGCCCCTCGATCGCCGGAACGGAGATCAAAGACCATGTCAAATTGTTCATTACGCAACTTTTTGATCAACCGCACTTGATCAATGACATTTAAGAGAAGATTACCCTGGGTGCTCTTCACTTCAAAGATTTTATGTATCGATGGATCTGCCTCCAGAAGGCATCCGAAACCTTCCCGAAGAAGAACCGATACGTTGCCCTGTGGATAAGATTCCTTAACAGCCCACAATGTTGGTGTCGTCCAGACCACATCCCCGATATCGCCCAGCTGGATAACAAGAACATTTCTGATTTGTTTTGTGATTTTAAAATGGTCCTGAACAAGCACCATGTCTTTGCCACTGCCCTTCTTCATAAAAAAGAGACAGGCCACTTCTTATTGCAGTCCCCTCTTGAGAACACTTGCAAAATAGCCTGTCCACTTTATCTAAAGATGCTCTCTGTATCCTGCGGCGAATATTCGGGAACAATCTCCTGAAGCTTTCTCTTTATAGCCTGGGAATCATATTGAAGCGATAGATCATATAACTGTTTGAGTTCTGAATTCAGCCAGTCCTGCAGCTCTGCAGGACTCTTCAAACCATTAGGGAAACCTCCTGACCGAAGCACCATTATCTTCTCGTGCTTCGTTGGCCCGATCTCTTCTCCCACACTAATGAGTTCTTCGCAAAGTTTTTCCCCTTCCCTAAGTCCCGTAAAAACGATCTTAATATCCTTGTCCGGTTCTTTGCCGGAGAGCCTTATCAGGTCTCTTGCCATGTCAAGGATCTTAACTGGTGTCCCCATCCTCAGGATGAAAATCTCACCACCATCTCCCATGGCTCCGGCCTGGATGATCAACTGGGAGGCCTCGGTTATGGTCATAAAGTAACGTGTGACATCAGGATGCGACACAGTGACCGGCCCTCCCTGATCGATCTGACGGCGGAAGAGGGGGATCACAGATCCTGACGAGCCTAGCACATTTCCGAACCGCACCGCCATAAATCGCGTCCCATTCCCCTGAAAGGATTGAAGCAAAAGTTCATCGATACGCTTGCTCGCGCCCATGACATTAATAGGCCGTACAGCTTTATCTGTGGAGACCAGTACAAACCTCTCGACACCCTGTTTAATGGACATCTCCATGATTACCTGGCTTCCCAGGATATTGTTAGTAACCGTCTCCCAAGGATTCTTTTCCAACATCGGCACATGCTTGTAAGCTGCAGCATGAAATACAACCTGAGGATGATATTTTTGAAAAACTGAAGTGATTAATGCCTTATCCTGCACATGTCCTAAAATGGCTTCGCATTTGTGATAATACATCTCATCCTGGAGTTCCATTTGAATTTGAAATAGATTCACTTCGCTCGAATCCAATAATATGATGGATCGCGGCTGAAAACGAACGATCTGGCGACAAAGTTCCGACCCGATGGATCCACCGCAGCCTGTAACCAAAACCGTCCGTCCATCCAGGTAGTTTCTGATGCTCTCTATATTTAAAAGAACAGGGGGTCGCCCAAGCAAATCATCGTATCTTACATCCCTCAAAATCTTGACACTCACGTGGCCGTCAATAATCTCGCCAATACCGGGCAACGTTTTATAAAAAACACCACAGAGCTTACAGATATCCACAATACGCCGCATTTGTTCTCCGCTGGCCGAAGGAATGGCAATGAGCACCTCTTCAATTTTCTCATTCTCGACGATCATGGGCAGTTCTTCCACAGAACCCAGAATCGGGATCCCGTGTATTGATCGTCCCTGCTTTTGAGAATCATCATCGACAAAACCCGCCACATGATAATGAAGTTGATAATTATCAAAAATCTCTCGGAGTATTTTTTCGCCGGCATCACCCGCGCCGATGATAAGCACTTCTTTGCGATGCCTTGCCTGGAAAAAATACTTTATTCCCGCTTGTACGCGTGTCTGAGAGGACAAATAGGAACGAATAGCCATCCGGAGCGATCCAGCTAAAAGAAACGTCAATGCCCCATCCAGCAAATAAACGGCCCTAGAAAAACCCTCAAATCTGTGAATAAAAAGCACTGCGACCATGATCGCAAGCATGGACAAAAAACAGGCCTGGGCTAAACGCCAGAAGTCCCTGACGCTGGTATAACGCCACATGTCCTTGTAGAGGCCGAAAATAAAAAAAACTACAATTTTCAAAGGTACCAGCCAGGGGAGTACTACCATGAATTGCCAGATTTCAGTTCGATGAAGCGTAAACTCAAAACGGATCAGATAGGCTAGCAGATGTGCGACCACAAACACGACCGCATCGCTTGCGACCATCCTAAAGGATCTTAGCGCAACCCCGTTACTTTTTGCGAATTTTCCCTGCAAAATATTCATGTAATTACTTGATATTAAGTTATCAATCCGGCTCTATTTGCCGATTTCATGATGATGTAAGAATAAATGATTTGGATACATAGAAACGGCAAGAAAACGAGCAATCTTCTATTCCCGGGAATGTGAACCATCCACACAGCGCCGATTCCCTGCAAGACGCACACGCTATAATGAAAAAGACTTACCGTCAGGTGACTATATCCGATCTGCTGGGATAACTGGTACAGGTGCGTGCGATGGGCATCTATAACCCTTTCCCAGCGCAATAATCGCCGGAAAAATGTAAAAAATGTATCGTAAATAAAATTGAACAACAGCAACGGCATCACAAAGAAAGAGGTATGGGAAAAATCATAGCGGGCTGCAATAATCGCAAGTACTGCAAAAACAAAACCTAAAAACGTGCTGCCGACATCACCCATGAAGATACGAGCGGGAGGGAAGTTATAGATGAGAAAACCAAGTGTTCCCGCAAAAAGCACATAGCAGGTGACGTAAACGAAAATGCTGCCATGGATGAATGTGATGGCACAAAAAAAAGCGCTGACTATAGCCGCAACACCCGCAGCCATTCCGTCCAGACCGTCCATAAAATTGAACGTATTGGTCAGGCCGATAATCCAGATAAACGAAATGGGATAGCCCAGCCATCCTAATTCTATGGCCCCCACGAAAGGCAAAGTTATGACATCAAGAACGATGCCGAATGCCAAAACAAAAAAAATTGCCAGGATCTGGGTGGTTAATTTAATGATATAAGGCTTGTCTCTAATATCATCATAGAAAGAAATACTGGCTATCAACAATGCGGAAAGGGAGAAGCCCAGAAAGTATCGCTTCATAATCATCATGCCGTCAGTAAACATAAAAATCGCGGCAACCCCGACAAGGAAAGTGGCAACTATAGAAATGCCGCCACATGTCGGCGTTGGCACATCATGAGAAGAGCGCTCACGAGGCACGTCCATGATACGCGCATGATAAAGCATAAAGCGGGTAACAAAGAGAGACAAAAGTAGCAAAAAACATGCAAAAAATACGTGTACGATAATAATAGCTCCTTTTATGTGAATACCGGCCCCACCCTATCCTGATAACGGAATTTCCGGGGTGAATATCCAAAATCACGCTGTGCATCGGATGAGTCGAAACACATATCAGTATTCACTCTTTCAATCATTTCTTTGTTTATGTGCCTGTAGGTCTGAGTGCAAGCAGCCATTATCAAGGGAAGCATCAGCATTCGTGGAATAACGACAATTCGAGGTTTCATATCCAATGCTAGGAATATGGCTTCCACCATTTCCCGGAATGTCAGCGTTTGTCCCCCACTGAGATTGTAATCCCTGTTGAAGGCAACAGGACGATTCAAAACCGCAATACAAGCCGCAGCAACATCATCAGCGTGGACGGGCTGACGATAGCCTTTTCCGCTGCCCAACAGCGGGAAAAAACCAAATCGCCTGATGAATCGTGCGACTATTGTCACATTCCTGTCCATTCCGCAACCATAAATCAGCGTTGGCCGAAGCAATGTCCATAAAATCGCGTATTTGTCACATGCAGCCGCCATGCTTTCTTCAGCCGCAGCTAACTTTTTCGCTACTTTCTGCTCCTGAAGGTTCTTGGAGTTCATCTTTGTAAAGCGGCTTGTTGAGCTGAGAGCCACGATACGCCGAATGCCCAGATGGGACAAGTCCTCAACAATATCCGGAAGAAGCCAGATAGGAGCCAGATGAATTAGGTATGAAGCGCCCTGTATTTTCGGTCCTGTCCATCCGTGGGAGATATCTGTTTGATGCCAAGTAATAAGAGGATGTACCCTATTCGCGGATGCCGAATCAGTACGGCTCAGGGCTTGAACATGGAAGCCGACTTCGATAAGGCGGGGCAGTAAAAAAATCCCTACCTGGCTGGTGGCGCCTGAAACAATGACTTGCGTATGCTCCATTCTCTTCTCTAATCCCCTTTGTCATTTCGACCAAAGGGAGATATCCAATAAATCAGTGATAAATAATAAATTTGCCATGTCGCTTCGCATCAGCATTAGGCCTATTTTCTAGATAAAGGTTATTATTTTACTAGTCTTTTCAAAGAAAGACCCGCCGCTAGCATGGTAAACCGGGTCCAGACCACAGCCATTACCAGATACATCAATCCAACAGGATACTGATGACGGAAAAACTTGCGATAAAACCGGATCATCCCCATATGCTTGTACCACTCCACGCGAATCGGCCGATCAGCGCCACACACTCCTTTGGTGTGAATGATCTCAACGGCAGGAACAAACAGTATCTTCCAGTCAGCCATGCGAAAACGCATGCACCAGTCCAGATCCTCACAATGGAGAAAATACGTTTCATCCATCGGTCCAACCTGTTTTATGGCTCTACTACGGACAAACATAAACGCCCCGGAAATCGCTTCCATGGGAACAGGATGATCGGGGAGCGGTTGTCCCGCCATGTTAAGAATTCCAAATCTCGGATATTTATGAAACAATCTTGAAATCTTCAAAACTCTTATCATGGATCGCAACGGGGTTGGAATATACCTCCGACTGCCTACCTGTTCCGAACCATCGGGATTACGAATCAGACAACCTGCTATGCCGGCATCCGGATGAGACTCCATGACTGTCAGCATGCATTCGAGAGCATCCGGTTTAATGATACAATCCGGATTCAAGAATAGGATATAGTCACCTTTTGTCATGGGCAGAACCTGATTGTTCGCCCTCGCGAATCCCAGGTTTTCTTTATTTTGTATGATGTGCAGGCGCGGTTCGCAACCAATCATATTTTTCAATATAGATAGACTCTCATCTTCTGAGCCGTTATCAATAACAAAGACATTTACAGGAACAGTGGATGCCAGTGCGGATTGCACACACTTGGACAGATGCTCTCTGCTGTTAAAATTTACAATGATAACGTCGATCAAATTAATTCCTCTTGTAAATTACCCATGTCTTCCTCTTTTCAAGCGCTTCCTTTCATAAATGCACATCCCCCACTTACGAAATGAAGCGCTGATCAGTTGCTGTTTCAAGTCGATGACCTTTTAACTTTTCATCCTGAGCGCCCCCCGAAATGTCATTGACGCTTATTGAGCTCCATCCTTTCATCCGGAAATCTGTTTCCATCCATACCTTAGCAAGGTCGTGATATCAAAAAAGACGGCTTTGTAAAAATTCATGTACTGATGCCTGATTGCGATTTCCTCCCGGTATCCGACAAATCTTCCTTCCATCGAGACGCCACGCCCGCAGCGGGCCACGATCTCGTCCCGGTACAGATGTCCTGCCCCGCGGGTGAACAACATTAAATTCAGTTGATAGTCACCTGAAATACCAAAATATCTTTTAAATCCCGAGTATCCATCATGACCATAACGGAACTTATCAAATACGCAACGTCGATAAAATGCGCTTTGGTGATGAATGCAATTTTTATAGTAAAGTTTCTTGTCAAACCTGCTCCTGAACAATCTACCATCAGGATAAATGACATTCCCAAACACCAGGGTAATGTCATCCGATATCTTTCTATTTTGAATCATAACTTCCAACGTGTCACGCCTATAAAAAGAATCATCTGCTCCCAAAAAATAGAGCCATTCACCACCTGCGGCATCGATACCCTTGTTCATCGCAGCATAAATACCGGCATCAGCTTCGGATACCCAGTAATCAACATCGCCATCTCTTTTTATGAGAATGTCCACTGTTCCATCGTGGGACCCACCGTCGATGATGATGTGCTCTCTATTCGCATATGTTTGACGCTGAACCTCTTCAATGACCCTTTCGATCTCGTTTTGTGCGTTGTGAACGGCGGTAATAATACTGACTAAAGGAAGACCGGAGATAGCTTTCCTGACGCTTTCTTTTCCTCTCATTCCGCCGATCATCTTCTCATGGGTATGCAATGCCATTCTAGTCATCATCTATGAAGCGATGAGTTTCATTCACAGGAAAAATCCAGTAATGTCCAACGCTGCTGATCAAGACATTCAATGGATATCTCAAAAGAGGGTTTGTCCAGCAAAGGCACGTCGATGGAGAATTGCCCTTCTTTCGCCAATACAACCGTCTCATAAGCCCCATTGATCGTGGTGCGATAACTTCGGCCATCAGGCGTCACTCGCAGGAGAATTTTCCCCAACCGACGCTTGTCATACCAGGGGAGGTGGATCGTACCTTTACCAACGACGACGGGTTCCCACCGATGAAATCCATAGAGTGTTCCATTGGTCTGATTTTCAAGATTGCGGTGTGAAATAATTCTTTTCTTCATCCGTCTTAAAGACTTTAAGAAACTAAAGGTAATTCTTTCCGCTACCGTCTTGTGTTCCTTAAAGCTTAAGTCAAAGAAATAAAAACCCGCCCACGACCAGGGCAGCCATCTATGCCCGTATTGTCTTTCGATGCGCCAAATCTCCCGGTAGCGCCCTGTGTCGCCGCTTAGCGTTTTTGTTCCCGGATAATACCGGACCGCAGCTAGCGGCTCGGGGAGATAGTGAAATATTGCCCCGGCACGGGCAAGGCGGCACCACAGGTCCCAGTCCATGGTATAAACTAGGGACGGATTCACACCTCCGACCCTCTCGTAAGCAGAGCGGCGGACGAAACAAGCTGGTTGACAGATGAAGCAGGTTCGCGTGAGATCGCTCGCATTAAATTCCTGAATAGGTGGAAAGTACGAGAGGAAAAAACCTGCTTCCGTAACGTGAATGGCGTCGCCATAGACGACGTCCAGTTTCGGGTCCGCCTCGAAACAGGCGGCCACGCGCGCCAGGGTGCTTGGGAAATAGTAATCATCGGCGTTTAACCAGCCGACTGCATCGCCTTCAATCGCCTTTATGCCTTCTTCTATGGCCGCGGCCTGGCCTGCATCCGGACCGGAACGCAGGAATGTGATGATGTCCGAATGCGGTTCAACCGCCGCCCTAAAATTGTCGGTCGATCCGCCATCCATGATTGCCAGTTTAAACGGATTGGACTGGTGAAGCAGGCTTTCCAAGGCGCATGGAAGGAATCGGCTCTGATTGAAATTTGGAACAACGACGGAAAAGGTGATCAACGGCAAACCATTTAAGAATTTACGGACTTATAAAAAGCCCTGTTTGTCCTTGGACTGTCATTCCATCAAAAGTCGGGTCCCAGGTTTTTCAAGCGTTTTTCAGACCACGACGAAGCTATTAACTTAAAACTTTTCATGTCCACTTCACGCATTGAGATTATTCATCATTGATTGGTCAGCTTTTTTAAGTAATCATAAACGCGACGAAATCCAACGGCCAGGTCTGTTTCCGGTCTCCAGCCTGTCTCGTGCGTCAAGCGAGAATTGTCCAGAATGTTGACTGGAACATCAAACTTTCGTGATTCAAGGTATCTTACTTCTATCGGAATTTTCAAGTCGTCCCGAATAATTGCAACAATATCGTTTAAAGAATAGCCCAAGCCGCTGGAGATATTGAAAACCTTGTACCCTCCCCGGTAATGCATCAATTTGACAATCGCGTTTGCCATATCGGTCACATACAGATAATCCCTCATGACGGTGCCGTCACCCCAGATCTCTACCGGTTTTCCTTTCAGGCACTGATCCAGAAATACACCAATGACACCTTGGCCGATATGGAGGCGCTGACCCTCTCCATACACGTTGGCCGGTCGGCAAATGACATAATCAACCCCGTGCATCTTTGAATACATGGCGGTATATTTTTCAATGGCCAACTTGGTAATGCCATAGGAGGATATGGGATCGGTGGGATGGTCTTCGGTTATGGGGTTATTTTGCGGGATGCCATAGACGGTGCCGCCGGAGGAAATATAGATGATTTTTTTTAATCGGGTCTGGTGCAGAAGATGAAGCCAGCCTGCGTGCGCTACCACATTGGTCTGGACATCATAGGACGGATCCTGCATGGAGGCACCTGGAACTGTTGTATGAATGAGATCGATGGCCATATCGATGTCTCTTAAAGCCCGGACAACATCTTCAGGCCTTTCGGCATCCCCCTCTTCTATTTCAATTTTTTCTTGAATATCGGATATCAAGTCATGCGAACCGTATAGCTTGTCGAAGATCCTGACCCTATAACCTTTCCTAAGCAACAGTCGGCTGATATGACTGCCGATAAAGCCCAGCCCTCCCATAACGAGGACGCTTCCTTTTTCATCTGTGCTTGATAATAAATTGACCGTATCACTCATTCCGGTATCCCTGTACAGCTTGCGAGTTAGGGGAAAATCTGACTATCCCCTCATAATATTCGATCAGGTCATCAATATACCGATCAAAGTCAAAGTCTTTTTCGGCGGACGCCCGCGCGCCCTCAGATAACTGCCGACATAAATCGGGGTTTTTCATCATCTCCTCAAGATGTGAGATCATGCCATCCTCATCATTGATATCCACGATAAATCCGTTATAACCATTTTTTATCGCCTCCTTCTGCCCTCCCGCATCGTAAGAAATGACTGGCACCCCGCAGGCTAGGGCATTGAGACAGGTCAAGGATAAATTCTCTGCTTGCGTTGGATAGAGTAGGACGTCACATAGATTTAGGGCATTAGCCAACTCATGGGCATGCTTTAGATAGGGTAAAACAGTTACCGAAAGCTCGGGAGGAACGGTTTCTTTCACAGAATGGCCTTGATTGCCCACAATAAGCAATTCAATCTCGCCGGGAAACTGCTTGGACAATTCCCCCAGCCTCTTAATGATGGGTAGGATGCCCTTCCTTGGATCAAGAAGGTAACTGTGAAATAAGCCTACTACAAATCGCGATGAAGCTTCCACGCCCAGCCTGATGGCGCTACTTTTGCGTTGCAATTTTCTGTAGGTGCAAAGATCTACGCCATAGTGAATCGTCCTGCTTGGTTGGTATTTGGCAAAAGTTCCCGAATAATGATCAGTCAATGCCCTTGTGTGGAAAAGCATATTTAACCTGGAAAAGCGAAAAAATAAATACTTAATATTCCAAAGCGTATGCGTTACATCTCTGGTGATTCCAGGATAAGTTTCATTTAATCTTGGGCACGATCCACAGCCGATCAGATATCGTTCGCAATCCATGGGGTAGGGACAATGGCCGGTGGACAGATACTGATCAACCGGTGAGATGACCAAATGCTTTGTCCGGCTCAAGAGGCCCAATAAAGGGATACTCAAATAATGAGCATGTAAATTATGAAAATGCCATATATCGGCTGATATGAGCCACTGACGTAAACGCAATAATGCAGTGGACGGGAAAAGAAAATCATTCAAACCTGTCAGCTTGGAATGGACGCGTTCAAATAATTTTTCCAATGGCAGTGTTGGCAGCTTGTGGACAAAAAAGGGAGGATCTTTATCCCAATGCAGATTCATGACATATACACGGACATCATGTCCTTGTTCTATTAAAGCACGGGCTGTATTATAGATGAGACGTTCACATCCAGAGCCTACATTAGCAGGATATGCTGTGAAAAAGGCAACTTTCAAAAACCGACGCTTAGTCATATGCAAATACCCTGAATTTGATAATATCTGCACCGGTTCAGGATCACTTATGGCACGACGAGGATCATTTCTTTCTGACTCTTGCCTGGTGAGATAATCCCAAGTTGGAAAGCAGGGAATGGATTGAACGGAAATAATACCTTTACCCATCGGAAGAGGTTTTGATATTAAACTTAAACTGAAATACGCAGGCCCCCAATTTTCTATGGCTGGAACAAAAGACTTATTTGATTTTAGCCGTATTACAGAGAATCTGTTACTGCTTTTTAAAGTCAAGTCGATAGAAGTTTTCTTATAAAGTTCTACCGCATAACACGTTTCATCTACACATATATCTACACGATCAGCGCTTAAACCGGGGTAAGGACTTTCGATAATCCAATTCACATTTGAACCGACAACATGTTTATCCAGCACATAGACAGCCTCCGGTCCTACCCACTCAAAAGATGTTCCTCCTTTCACGGAAAGAACACCATTCCTTGAATAGCGCTTCCAGATATTCCACACTTCCTCTGTGAATTTATCCGTCGTGCATCCATCATTAATCCAATGTGTGACAGGTTCCCACTGTCTTGCCCATTTGTCCCGCAGCTTTTCCAATCCCTGCTTTGAAAACGGCCATGGTGGAATCGAAAGTGAATAGCGGTTTGCAAACTTATCTCTGGCCAATTTCATTTCTTTTATGTAGCGATTTGCGGAAGAACTCTTCTGGTTATGCATGATTCTATGAACGCCTAATATTTCCGGCAGGTAATAGGAAGCGCCCTTATAGAATAGGCGCAACCAGAGTTCATAATCCATCGCGCCCCAAAAAGAAGGATCAATTCCCCCGACTTTTTCATAAAGCCCGCGACGAAAGAATGTTGCTTCCTGGTTTATTAGGTAGGGTGTTTCAAACAAATCCTGCCAAGTAACGGGGATATGCGTACCTATTCCGACAGGTAAAGAATTCCCATCTGTCATAAGACAATCACCATAAAGCACGTCTATTTCCGGATTGGCGGTGAAAAAATCAGCAACTCTTCTAAATACACCAGGAGGGTATAAATCATCGGAATTGATCCAGGCGACAACATCTCCGCTACCCATTGCAAGACCCTCTGCTATAGCCGCGGACTGACCTGCATCCTGCGATGATCTCCAGTATTGTAATTTGGATTTATAGGATTTAATAATTTTCCTACTGCCATCATTGGAACCGCCATCTAAAACATAATAGGCAACGTCAATGCCATCCCCTGACTGATTCAGGACACTTTCCATCGTTTCTTTCAAGTACCTTGCCTGGTTGTATGACGGCGTTACGATATCAAACTTCATGGCCGATCACTTTATCTATGAATATCAATTCCATATATGGTCTGGCCTTGAGATAAATCACCTTTTTTTCAATACCACATAGTCCTGCCAATTGATCACCGCACCTTCATCGTGTTCAAGGATTTCAAATCGATTTGCCCAATGTCTTCTTATATATTCCTTCGAAATATACGCGATACCAAAGACCTCTGAATCAAGCCCTCCTTCAGCCAGACTTTTCTGATCATAGCAATTGTAAAATGCAAAACCATCCTTCATAAACTGGTTATAGATCTCCTCATAATTCCTTCCCTCCATACACATGGGTTGTCTGACCGTCTCCTCGTTTTTACATCTGTTTAATATGGGTTCCCCATGAAGGGTTAAAATAAGCAACCCCTCCGGTTTGAGCAGCCGGTGTAACTCGGACAACCATTCGAGGTGGAGTTTCTCTTCAAAATGGGTAAAAATAGAATAAGCATAAATGATTTCTAATGAAGCATCAGAAAGGACAAGAGGTGGAAAGTTATTCTGGTGTAAGTAGATCACTTCGGGAAAGGCATATTTCCCCCATTTGACATTTTCAAAGAAGACTTCGGAGGCATAATATTGAGGTCCGGGCAGAAACTCTACAAAATATCTCAAAATTCTTGATGTTCCGCATCCAAAATCCAATACCTTTGCGGCATGTCTTAATGGATGTTGATGCTTCTTGGCCTTTGACGAAATCTGAATCGCATTGGTTAATCCTTCTCCCACATGATATTTCAGGCTATAATCACTATATTTCCCTAATCTGGAGATGTCCGGAAAGGGATGTTTATGGAGTTTGTCGCGCAACTTTTCTGATTTGATGCTTCCATCGACAAACGCCCTACCGATTACTTCATCGCTTGCCGATTTAGACAACAGCTCCGGAGAAATATCTAACTCCAGAGCTTCTATGATATCACGCCAAGCATTGGCATTGACAATCCTTTCGCGCAGCGTCTCAAAGGATATCATCGCACGTATCCTCTAAGTCTGTTCATGAGGTCAAACGGTAATTTTATAATAATTCGGCCCCGATAATTAAATTCTTGTCGATCAGGTTTTCTATTTTTGCAGGATGTATCCGATGGAAGTGAGGCGATGGTATTTCTTTTGATTAAATCCCCTGCCATATCCCATTTCAAGATACACCTGTGGGGGAACAAAAAAAGCATCCTCATCAATCGATATCTCTTCACGTGACCACATATGACTTATTCGATTGAGAGGCGGCATGTCTAGATAGGCAATATCATCCCGATAGTCGTAACCGGGGATGATGTCGGGATTTATGAAGTAATCAACAGTTACAATCAACAGTCCACCCGGCTTCAGAAGCCGTTTTAGTTCTGACAGGCAGGGATAGTGGGCATGCGGCTGTTGCGGAGTTAGAATATGCTCTAATACGCTGACACACGTGATTCGGTCGAATGTATCGTCGGCAAAGGGGGCATTAAACATACTTCCATGATGATAATTAACTTTACCCTTTAACATCTTTATCCAATCTTGAGGAATTCCATAGGTGTCTGGGTATTCCCCCTTTTCCCCCTGTAGATAGTCCAACCCATTTGCATCACACCCCATGTCACCAAGGTATCCCGGAAGAGGAGACTGACCGCATCCCGCATCGAGACATTTCAGCCCTCTGCCAAAACGACCGTTTTCCAGTATCCATGGATATTCCCAGCAGCGGGTTACATACTGCCAATCAGCCCAAAGTCGTTTCTCGTCTATATATCGGAACATGTTGCTGACCCTGGCATAATCAATCATGTTATGAGCACCTCGGAATCATATCTCAACATCATTCATGTTTAATGAACGCTGACCCATGTTTGATCAATGAAATCTTTATCTTTATCCCTTTTGATGTGAACACCATATTCACTGTATTTGTCGATATCCTCCGTTACAATCAAGGTGCTCTCTGCTACCCAGTCTTTTAACAAGGAAATTTCCTTATCATTCTTTGCCCAATATCTAAATTTGATATTATTATAACCAATTGTTTCAACACTCAATATAACTGTTTCACCGGAATTTGAAATATTCTTAATGGCTAAAAGACGGATTCTTGTTTTACGGGTCAGCCTGTAAAAAACTTTTCTGCAAAAGCGCCAGAACCATAAGGGCCCAACTCCTTCGCCGAGTATTCGCTTTAAAACCATTTTATAGCCTGGCATGAGGGGGGTGGCGGGATGTATTAAATGGGCCACTGAAAAAGATAATATCGCTTTTATACGTTTATGAATATCCAGATTCTCTTTAGCAGCATTTAATCGTTTTTCAGCATCTGCATAGTGCTTTGTATTGCCGCCGTAAGAAAAATAATAATGAAATAATAGACGCCAATATCCAGGTTTCCATCTTGCCGGCCAATAATTACGACTCACCTCGATTAATTCAAGCCTTGATCCGTAATTGTCGGAAAAACACTTGGCATCAGGATGAATGCGATATTTGGCAACATAGGCATCAATATGAGAGAAAAACGTCTTTTGACTCATCCGTAACCAAAGGTCGTAATCCATCGCAAAATAGAGATTCTCTTTTATCGGACCACAGGTTTCCCAGATCTTTTTGGTCCAAAAAGTGGCAGGCTGACTGATCGTTCCATATTTCCAGAAACGCAACAGCATATCATGGTCATAGTGCGGATGTACATTTGCCGGATGCTCAGATAGATAATTACCCCCCGCATCAATAAAACGACTATATCCCATCACCACATCATTTCCCGCGATAATACCCTTTACTGCCTTTTGAATGGCTCCCGGTTCGTATTCGTCATCGGCACACAACCAAGCCAGGATATCTCCCTGGGCCATAGCGAATCCTTTGTTTATGGCATGGGACTGGCCGCGGTCCTTCTTTGAGTGAATAATCAGGTGAGGATATCTATGGCAAATATCGAGCGTCCCGTCTGTCGATTTCCCGTCTACGATAATATGCTCAATTTTCGGATAATCCTGATTTAATACGCTTTTAATGCAATTGTCGATCCACTTTTCCCCATTGAATACAGGAGTAATAATGCTCACAAGAGGTAATGCCCGCAATGCTTGTTCATTAACTTGACGTAATACCGCCAACCATGAATCCCGCTTGTGTATCTCTTCTACGGCGTTGTCGCGATCTTGCTTTAGTTCCGCCAACCATGAATCCCGCTTGTATATCTCTTCTACGGCGTTGTCGCGGTCTTGTTTTAGTTCCGCAAACCATGCATCCCGCTTGTGTATCTCTTCTACAGCATCATTGCGATCCTTGCGTAAATCTTTATAATCTTTATAGCCCTTCTCCAGGAGCGTATTGATAGATGGCTCGACATATAATCCTTTGTGAACTTCCAGATATTTGATCGTTCCTGCGAATAATCTTTCTATGGCCTCCACGACATGAACAACTGAAACCATCTTGCAGCAAGGCGCGTCCACCAGCCAACAATCTTGCCATAGACAAGAGGTGCAAGGGAGCTCCTGCGTAAGCGCCGCGCCATGAGGAGTTACGGGTAAAAAGCGCGGCCAGGTGCCGCCGCCGAAGATCGCGACCACGGGCTTTTCCAAGGCCGCAGCCATGTGCATCAACCCCGTATCATTGCCTAAATAGAAAAAGGATTGCGCAAGCAATGCACAGGCGAAAGGAATCTCTCCATCCTTCCCCAGCCACACAGTGGGAGATGCCCCGCGTTGTCTGGCTAAATCAACCACTTTATCGACAATTACTCTTTCCGATTCGTGAGCAACAATTAGGGTCTTCAACGAATATTTTTTTTCAAGATGGTCGATCATTTCTGCAAACTTTTTTTCCGGCCATTTCTTAAGCGAAATATTCGAGACGCCTGCGGGGAAACAATAAACAAACTGGCCTGCCCTCAGTCCAGCCGCGTCGAGAAAGTCTTGCGCTTTCTTCGTTTCGTCAGCCGGCACTGAAAGGCGCGGCAGGGCCAGAGGTGCCGATTCGCCGGTCAGATGGTTCCAGAGGGTCTGGTACTTTTCCGTTTCGTGACTCCCCTCTTCCACCGGAACACATGCATCATAATAGTTTTCAGGATGGTCACTACCAAAATTCGCACATAGCTCCGCCGCATCAGGAGCGATCGGTCCCGCATCGCCGATGGCTACGCGCCTCGCGGAAATCAATGTTGCGGCCAGCAGATCGTCAGGCCAGGGACGATTATAGGTTGTGGTCAACAGCAGGTCATACGACTCCTTTTTCAGTTCCTCCAGCAACGATGTTATTTCTTGAGGATCGGACGGCTTCTTATAAGGATGAATCCGCGTGGTTTTCCAAAGCAAACGCTCGGGAAACAGAGCCGCCAATTGATCATATCCCTCCCGTACCAGGAGCGTGATCCGGGCTTCGGGCAGGAAATCAAGAAGCGCCTTGATGAATCCCTGCAGCAGGACAATATCGCCGAAGGTATCAAAACGAGGAATCAAAATATTATAGAATTTTCTTATATCGAGTAACATTCTATTCCATTATCAATCATCAATCCATTTTCTACTTAATACCATCACATAAACTTTTTTTACGATTTAAGAAAAGATTCTAAATTACTCACCCTCATTATAATCATAAGTTTAGATTGCTTTGCGTATTCTTCTTAAGAATATAGCCAAGCGGCGAAACGGCGCCGTCAGACGCCAGGAGCTTGATGTGAGAATAGCTTGGAGATGCAATTGATAAGTCTCTTCCTGTTTAATTAAGCGTTCCTCCATATTTTGAATAACACCAAGACTGGCTTCCTGATCTGCTTTTGACGCTTTTAAGCGACAGGACACATCGTCCAATTCTATTTTATACTTCTGCAATTGCTTCACCACATCGGACACCTGGTTAAAAACGGCTATAACTGGTTTATCAAGCGTAGCAGCCATATACATAAGATCTGTATTATGACTTAAATAGAAAGAGGGGCTCTGAATTAGGGAACTTGCCTGTAACAAGTCATCATCTGTAAATTGCACCAAATGATCACATATTCCCATTTTTATCTTTCTGATACCAATCAATGCTTCAACCTGTTGGAATAAGTCACATGCTTTTTCATTTCCGTAAATTTCAATAATAATGTCCTTCAACTCTTCCATGACCTTCAGTGATTCTTCTGAAGCATTATTATCAATTAGTTTCTTTATTGCTTGAATAAGCGTCTGGTAAAGATCGTCGTGTTCGCCATTAAGATAGAAGCTTGATGTCTTGATGCTCTTGGGTAATCTCGTTGGAAAATGTTTAGCAAGATATAGTAACCTATTTCGCGAACAGAAATAGTTTGCAAGTTCGGAAGATGCAACCCCATGATACATATGGTATACAACACTCATGGGAGAATAAAATATTTTCCATCCTGTTTTCTTGCATCTGGTGCTGAAATCTGTGTCTTCAAAAAACATCATGAATTCTTCATCAATACTTCCAACACTTTCAAGACATGACCTCCTCAACAGAACAGAACCACCAGAAAAAGAGTTTATTTCTTTTACTTCTTCATATTGTCCATAATCTTCTTCACAAAATCCTATATCTCCATAATTAAAATCCGCCCGTTCTTCTACGCCAACACTATTAATCTTGCCTCCTTCAAAAAAAATCTTGCTCTGAACGGCACCAACCTTTTCATCCTGAAGCATCACATCCAAAAGACCCCGAAGCCAATTTTTTTCAACTCGTGTATCATTATTGAGAAAAGCAACATAATCCCCAGAAGCATTCCTAACGCCCAGGTTGAGCGCCCTGGCAAAATTGTTTAAATCATTTTCAATAACTTTAATCGTCGGATATTTACATCTAATGTAATTAACTGAATCGTCCTGCGAAAGATTGTCAACCATGATTATCTCTAACGAAATATTATCTCTATCCATATTCAACAGAGAATCGAAACATGATTCCAAATATTTCTTGCCGTTGTAATTAACTACAATAACTGTGACTTTGACCCTAACTGCCCCGTTACCATTCATTTCTTCGTTCGATATTAAGTTCTTCTTGTATAGTTTCACATCACTTGTTTGTATCTTATCAGTCTGATCTTTTGCCATATAACTTAGATCATTCTGATTTCTTATCTCTTCATTATAAAACATTCTGTGAGCTTCATTAAATTCTATTCTAATATCTTCAATATCCATTTTTATTTTATCATCTAATCCATCAGTACCGGATAGATCGGACAAAAGATTATAGTATATTGAAATAAAACTAGGACAGGTGATCACTACATTATCACCAATACAATTATGATGTTTGAGACCCGGATCCAAAAAAGCCTCTATATCTCTTCTGATATCCTGCCATTTTCTAGGGTAGTTAATATCAAATCTATCGGCAATACGAGTAAACGTCCCCTCAGGATCCCTTAACATATCGTCAAAAGAAAGAAAATATCTTCGAAATGGTCTACTGTAATATTCTGCTGTCGTCATGTACTTCATCCATAAAAGAAGACTTTTCTCAATCGTAAAGTTATTTCTTTTGTTGAGGGAGTTTCCTACTTCCAGGGGATTTCGTATCGGTAAAATACATACCGGATCAATATCGAGATCTTCAAATACGCTTTTCCATAATGGGAACAATATAGAAAGGCGAGGGTCCTTAATGCAAAAAATTGAATCGTCTTTGAATTCCCTTTCAACAATCTCAATTATATTCTGCCGATAAGAGTCTAATCTCGGCATTTTCCACCAATCATCGTGCATAAAGAACAAATCATCCCATGATGAATTTAATGTTTTCAGTATCCCTTCATTGACGTTATATATATCCAAATTCTCGAAGAAACCTTTTTCATTATCTTCTTCAGCCGGAGCCATCAACCGAGACCCCATATTAATGCCAAGTTGATTTATTACGCCGGCAACAGCAGAAGTACCGCTTCTGTGACAACCCAGTATTGTTATACATTTTCTCATTTTTATCTCTGTTTCTACAAATAATCGGCAAATAGATATTATTTGCTATAAAAACAACTCCCCGGGCTAAAGCCTTGGGTTTCTAGCCTCTGGCATACCTGCCACAAGTCTACGCCCTTGCCAGATTATGCAGGAATGGCTTGCGCCTCGCTCCGGGGGGTAATTTCACCAAAAGGGGCACATCTAAAACAGCATCATGGCTGATACCGTGTTCCCACAGACCGTCTTCGCCCCAAGCATCGCCGTGATCGGCGCAGATTATGATCAGGCCATCACTGAAACGCTGGATCATGCTATCGATGTGCGCATCGATAAATTCAAGGCAAGCAATCTGTCTCCGTCGGCACTCTTGGGCGTCATTATTCACGCTAAACGGGACGCAAGGGTTGTATGACGCATCCCAGGAGGCGCCGTCATGATAATACGGTACATGGGTTTCACCGATATTCAAAAAAACAAAATGAGGCGGAGGACATTGGCTCAAGCGCTCATGGATCCACTGTAACTGCTTTAAAAGCGAACAAGAATTACCAGGGTAATAAAAATCGTTGAAACTTTGGGTCAGAATTTTACCTGTTTCTGAAGAAGGGTCAAACCAGCCAACGGCACCGCTGCCAAGCGTCGCGTAGCCCAATTTCCGGAGACCATCGATAATATTCGACCCCTCCAGCTCTAAATAAGGAGGATGGTAACCGGCAAAACCGCCTCCTTTCATGCGAAATATCTTGCCATATTTCGGATTGACGTAAGGCTCCGCAAGGGATGCGACGCCTGGAGTGAATCCCATGAAAAAAGAAGCATGCGCCCCATAGGTAAAGTGGGATGAGGATTTTGCGCGGAAAAGCTCACCGACACGCTTCAGATTCGGCGCATTTGCAGACACGAATGTGTCATAACGGCAGGAATCCAACGTAACAAACAGGATATTTGCGGACATTCTCTTACCTTTTCTCTTTATCTGTTTGCATCGCGACGACAGGGTGCTGTTCAATTTTCGATAAAGGCCATATCGATATCGAGCACACCCCAGGAGGTTGAATTTTCCTTCTTGAAAATTTCAAACGAAAGGGCGCCCACCTGCTTGTCGATCAGCGTGAAGAGATGATCGGACATCCGCTCCTCCAAGCGGAGATTAATAAAATATTCGCCTGGGCCCAGCGGCGCCTGAAACCGGCATTGGATACCATGAGTGGATAAATCCCCGCCATTCTCGTTTTTCGGCAAACAGCAGTATTTACCGGCGAGGACAAGCATTCGTTGATCCAGGATAATCAGGGAAAGGCATGGATTCTGGATGGAACCGTCGTATTCGACCTCCGCCGTCACGGTAATCATATCGCCGGACTCAAAAGCACCTCGCGTGGTTTGGTTGTTCTCAAAGACCGCCTTGACGACACGCCCCTGGTCGGTTCCAAAGGCAAACTGTCCATCCTCCGCCACCTGCGCCTTGACGGCGACGGTCCTGTTGATGGAACTTGCCATCTGTTCCTGTCTTGCGTTCATCAGATAGGTCTCCGTAACCTCTAGCGATGGGCCGAAGGCAGCGGTCCGTCCCTGTTCCAAAAGCAGGGTGAAATCGCAGAAACTGCGGACTAGACCAATGTCATGGGACACGAAAAGAAGCGTCGTTCCGCTTTCAATGAGTTGATGCAGGCGTTCGAGGCATTTAAATTGAAATGCCATGTCACCCACGGCCAATGCCTCATCTACGATCAGAATTTCAGGCTGCACGCAGACTGATACGGCAAAGGCGAGTCGCACAAGCATACCGCTTGAATAGGTCTTGACTGGCTGCTCGATGAAGTCGCCGATGTTGGCAAAAGCTGCGATTTCCGGGAAGCGGGCGTTGATTTCCTTCTGCGATAATCCCAAGACGGAGGCATTCATGAACACATTCTCCCGGCCCGTAAATTCCGTGTTAAACCCGCTCCCCAGTTCAAGGAGCGCTGCAACCCGTCCGTTAAGCTTCACGCTGCCGCAGGTAGGAGACAGTGTTCCGGCAATCATCTGCAGGAGCGTCGATTTACCCGATCCGTTTCTACCGATGATACCGACGCTTTCGCCCCGTCTCACGTTGAAAGTGACGTCCCTGAGCGCCCAAAACTCACGGAAATAATGATGCGGAGGTTGTTTTGCAAGGCGCTGAAGGCGAGGCAGGACGAATTGTTTGAGCCGATCCCGCGGTGCATTGTAGATCTGATAGCACTTGCCCAGGTTTTCCACGCGGATGGCTATATCATCAGAGGACATCGGCAAAGCCTTTTCTCGTTTTCTGGAACCACCAGAAGCCCGCCCAGGCAATGGATAGGCTGATAAGGCTGTAGATACCAAGCCCCTCCCAATCCGGCATACGCCCGCTAAGGAGAACGACACGTGCCTGCTCAATGATAAAAGTGAGCGGATTGGCCATGATCAAGGGTTGGTATTCTTTTGGCAGAGCAGAGACAGGATAGAAAACCGGAGCGAGAAACATCATTACCGTCGTGATGATGCCTGTGATCTGCCCTATATCCCTGGCGAAAACACCAAGGGAGGCCAGAAACCAAGCAAAGCCGAGGGTGGCGATGGTCAGTGGAAGCACCACGGCCGGCAAAAACAATACCGTCCAGTGCAGGTATCCGTTCATCGTGAAAAAAGCGGCAAGCAGGACCATAACGCTCACGATGGCCTGGAAAAGGGCCGAGCACATAGCCACCATGGGGAGTGTTTCCAGGGGGAAAACGACCTTTTTGACGTAATTAACATTGGAGAGGATAAGTCCGGGCGCCCGGTTGACACATTCCGCAAAGAGCCCGTGGATGATCATCCCTACAAAGAGCGTAATGGCGAAACTTGCCTTGCTCTCTTCACTGCCGATACCCCATTTCATTTTAAAAACAATTGAAAAAACAAATGTATAAACGCAAAGCATAAACAGCGGATGAAAAAAAGACCAAGCCAAGCCCATAAAGGAACCACGGTAGCGACCGACGACTTCGCGATAGGTCATCTGCCGGATGAGCTGTCGGTTGCGCCAGAAGCTGTTGACCATAGCCAGCGGTGATGTGCGAAGCGCGCCGTGGGCATTCATATTTCTGATATCCTTAAAAAAAGAATTTTCCCAAACGATGGGCGATAGGACAGACAGACATTTTACCGCTGTGTCAGGATGTCCCGCTTCAGTCTGTCAATAATGAGGTCGACACTGTTCTCCACGCTTTGCAGATCTGTTTCCAGTGTGATTTCCGGATTACGCGGCGCCTCATAGGGTGATGAGACGCCCGTAAAGTCCTTGATCTCGCCGGTAATGGCCTTTTGATACAGCCCGTTAGGATCACGCATTCGACAGATGTCCAGATCACATTTGACATAGACTTCAAAAAAGCTTCCCGCAGGAAATAGTGATCTTACAAACACCCTGTCTTTTTCAAACGGCGATATAAATGTACAGATGACAATATGGCCGGCTTCAAAAAAGAGTCTTGCCACTTCTCCCACTCTTCGGATATTCTCCGACCTGTCCCTGTCGGAAAAACCCAGATCTCCGCAGAGGCCATGTCTGATATTATCTCCATCCAGGAGCATGGTCTGGCAGCCGGTTTCAAATAATTTCTTTTCGAGGCCACGTGCTATTGTTGATTTTCCCGATCCGGAGTATCCGGTCAGCCACAGGACAGAACTCCTATGGCCAAATCTCATCTCTCTCATTCCGCGGGGGATGTTCCAGCCGCTCCAGGTGGTATGGGGAGATTTCTTTTGCTTTACCGTTTCACCTTCCTTTTGCCCGATCAGATCATCTATTCGCTTCACGGCGCCTCTTATCATACCTGCCGCAACGGTTTTGTTTGTTAAAGGGTCAATTAAGATAAAACTCCCGGTCCCATGATTCACCCTATAGGGATCGAAAAAGATCGGCAATGCCGTTCTGATTTCCACTCTGCCGATTTCGTTGAGCGCCAGGGTTTCAACACCCCGTTCCCTGTGCAGGGTATTCACATCGATCTTGTACAATATTTCTGAAATAAAGGCCCTCACGCTCCGGGTTGTATGTTTAAGGATGTATGGCACGCTCATCGACAGATGCTGTTCGTCCATCCAGCAAATCGTGGCTTCAATATAACCGCTCACCTGGGGCAGATTGTTTTTTCTGACAAGCATATCCCCTCGACTGATATCGATTTCATCATTCAGGGTGAGAACGACAGACTGAGAAGCGAACGCTTCGTCCAGCTCTTCATCATAGGTCGTGATGAATTTAACCGTTGTCTGTCTTCCCGAAGGTAAGACGATGACTTCTTCACCAGGACTGATGGTACCAGATGCTATCCGTCCTGAAAAACCCCTGAAATCAAGATGCGGGCGGATAACATACTGGACTGGAAATCGAAAATCGACCAGATTCCGGTCGGCAGTCACATGGACGCTCTCAAGATGGTGCAGAAGGGTCGCTCCGTCATACCACGGCATGCGAGAACTCTTCTCGACAAGATTATCACCGATGAGTGCGGAAACCGGGATAAAGACCACGTTGTGGATATCAAGCTTTTCGGAGAACGCCGTATATTGTTCAACGATGTCGCGATAGACTCCTTCAGAGTAATCAACGAGATCCATTTTATTGACGGCAACAATCAAATGGGGGATCTGTAAAAGGGAAACAATAAAGCCGTGGCGCTTGGACTGGGTGAGTATGCCGTTTCTTGCATCGATCAGGATGACGGCGAGATCTGCCGTCGAGGCGCCTGTAATCATGTTACGTGTATATTGGATATGACCGGGTGTATCGGCAATAATGAATTTTCTCGACGGCGTTTCAAAATAGCGGTAGGCGACATCAATGGTAATGTTCTGTTCCCTTTCGGCAGACAGTCCATCGAGAAGCAGCGCCAGATCGACTTCATTCATGCCTTTTCTTTTTGAGGTTGTTTCAATTGCGGCATATTGATCTTCATAAATTGATTTCGTTTCAAAGAGGAGACGGCCGATCAGAGTGGATTTCCCGTCATCGACACTCCCGGTCGTCGTGAAGCGAAGCAGTGTCTTTTCCCTGAGCGTCATCAAAAATATCCCTCTTTCTTCTTCTGTTCCATAGAGGAATCGCTGGTGAGATCGATGACCCGATTTTCACGTTCGGATTTTCTGGCCGCTTCCACTTCCCTGATGATATCGTCAATGTTTGACGCCGTTGATGGAATTGCGCCCGTACAGGGAATACATCCAAGGCTTCGGAAACGGCACATGACCGTTTCTTTTTTCTCATACCCTGAACCGTTTCTCATGTCGTTATCAGCCTCTGGAGTCGCTGAAACGGGAATCAGGATGTTGCCGCATCTGGTTATTTCCCGGCTCAAAGCAAAATAAATCGGAACGATGGGAATATTTTCCAACTTTATGTAATGCCAGATATCCTGTTCCGTCCAGTTGCTGAGCGGAAAAACCCGCATGGAGGTAGTTTCACCGATTCTCGTATTGTACAGATCCCACAGTTCAGGTCGCTGATTCTTGGGATCCCACTGGCCGAACTCGTCACGAAGAGAAAATATCCGTTCCTTTGCCCTCGATTTTTCTTCTTCCCTTCTGGCGCCACCGAAGGCCGCGTCAAACCCGTGCTTTTTCAGTGCATCGAGCAAAGCTCCGGTCTTGAGATAACTGCAACATTTATCAACGCCGATTTTCAGAGGATGGCACCCCTTCGCGATCCACTCCTCATTTCGTTCAACGATTAGCTGAGCTCCTATTGCCTTGCAGAAGCTGTTACGGAATTCGTACATTTCAGGAAATTTAAACCCTGTATCGACATGCATCAACGGAAATGGAAATTTTCCGGGATAAAATGCTTTCTGTGCCAGCCGGACCATCACGCTTGAATCTTTCCCCGCAGAGTAGAGCATGACCGGATTTTTGAATTCAGCCACAACTTCTCTCATGATATGAATGGATTCCGATTCGAGTTGCTTAAGGTATGACAGGCTGTAAGATTTCATAAATTTTCCCAGATTAACTTATTTCACCACTGATATAGGCCTGCGTTCTTTCGTCCTTTGGAGAGCCAAAAAATGAACTGGCAGGCCCATGCTCAATCAATTCACCCATATAAAGAAACATAACATAGTCTGCCAACCTCCGTGCCTGGCGAAGGATATGGGTGACCACAACAATCGTATACTTTGCTTTCAGCAATCTGAATTGCTTCTCAATCAGCGTAGCTGATATAGGATCTAATGCGGAAGTCGGTTCATCGGCAAGAATGGCCTCCGGCTCGACAGCTAGCGCCCTTGCCAGCGCCAGCCGCTGCTGCTGCCCGACGGAAAGCCGTGCTGCCGGGGCATGTAATCTATCTTTCACTTCATCCCAGAGACCGGCAAGACGAAGATAATACTCAACAAGGTGATCAATCTCAGAGTTCTTCTGTGACCGGTCGGATGGAAAAGTAAAATCGGTAAATGATCCGATAATGGCATTATTTTTCTCTATGGCCTCTATCTGACGGAGAATCTGTTGGCCGTTCATCCTGTGGATTCTGGGTCCGAAGGCGATATTGTCATAGATGGACATCGGCAGCGGATAAGGACGCTGAGAAAGAAAGCCCACTTTTTTTCTCAGGGCAAGAATATCAGCTTGTGGATCGTAGATGTTTATCCCATCAATCAGCACATCCCCGCTTATATGGACATCCTCATAGAGATCGAGCAGGCGGTTCAGGCTTTTAAGCAATGTCGTCTTGCCACACCCCGACGGACCTAAAATGGCAATGATCTGACGATCGGGGATATCAACCGTTATATTCCGGAGCACTTCATGATTTCCATAGGAAACCGTTAGATTATTCAGGCTAATGTGTGAAATCGAATATCTACCTTACAATATATTTTGAAAAGCGCCATCCCAGGATCCGGGAAATAATATTTACCAATAGCACAATGAACAGTAAGATAAGCGCCGATGTATAAGCCCTGTCTTGTACTTCAGGAATAGGTGTAGCAGATTGGAAAAATACAGCAAGGGGCAGAGAAGCTACCGGATCTAATAGTGAACCAGGCATATAATCGGTATACCCAGTCGTAAAGAGAATGGATGCTGCGTCACCAATACCGCGTCCAAAGGCAAGTAAAACCGCTGTGATCATTCCCGGCAGTGCCTGCCTCAAGACAACAGAAACAGTTGTTTCAATCTTTGTTGTTCCGAGGGAGTATGAGACTTCCTTAAGCTCTAAAGGAACTGTCCTTATCACTTCTTCCATTGACCTTATCATAATGGGAAGCATCAGAAGAGTTAAAACAATAATCCCCCCGAGCAAAGACGCTCTAAGTCCGAAATATACCATGACAACAAATCCGAAAGCGCCGTAGACGATAGATGGCATACCCCAGAGTATATCCAGGACAAGTCTGGTACAATTGGCAACGAGATGCCCGGCATACTCGCGCTGAATTGCAAAGGCAACGGGTAGACTCAGGATGATGGAAAGGAATGAGGCGCCGAATGCAAGATATAAAGACCCTACGATGGCATTGGCAATACCTCCTTCTTTCCCCAGGTAGTATCCGCCCTTTGGTGTATCTATAATCATAGACAGACTGAGAGCCGATATTCCCTTCACGACAATTACGAATATGATACCGGCAAGGGCCGTCAAGATCAGCCCCAGTGAGATAATCATCAATCCCTTAAACAGGTTTTCTTCCAGTCTTCTCGCTTTCATTTTTATGACGCCTGCCTTCCCATCCGCAATAGTGTGAGATGGGCCATCAGACTAAAACCCCCTACAACGAGGAGCAGAATGAGAGCGGCAAGCAACATTGCAGAATCATAGAGAGGTATTGACATCATCTCGCCGTAATTGTTAGCAATTAGGGCCGGCAGCGGATATGCCGGGTCAAAAACCGATGCCGGAACTTGAGCAACATTTCCCACAACCATTAAAACAGCAATTGTTTCACCAAAGGCACGGGCAAACCCCATAATGACGGCAGCAAAAATGCCACGTCGCGCACTCTTTAAAATAACATGCCTGACTGCCTCCCACTTCGTCGTTCCCAATGCAAGGGCATTCTCGCGTGCCTCAATAGGAATCATCCTGAGTACTTCCAAAGAAAGAGAAATAATGAAAGGGGACACCATAACCGCAAGAATGACACCGCCCGCAAGGAGGCTGTATCCCGTTGTCGTGTTACCTAGGGCATTGCCAACGAGCCGCACAAATGGCACAACCACAATGACGCCACAGAGCCCATAAATGACGGAAGGAATGCCCGCCAGTATGTCAATAGCGAGACGAGCAAATTCTCTGAATCTCATATTCGCATATTCCGAAAGATAAATTGCACTTAACAGACATACGGGAATTGATAGAATCATCGCTATGGCGGTCACTTCCAGGGTACTTATAATGAATGGATAAAAACCAAAGTGGCCTTTTAAGGGGTGCCAATCAGAGGAAAACAGAAGTTCAACGATGGATATCTTGTCGAGAATCGGTTTTGATTTAAAAAAAAGTGTTATTATTATAATGAATGCAATTGCGTTTACAAGAACCAGACTTAAACGCAATATGCCACTGGCAAAAAGATCTTTTATTTGCCTCCACGTCATGACTTATATATCTACCTATTACCCACCTTAATAGCCCACAGAACCTGTCATATTTGTCAGTGTTCCAGTGCTATTTCGCAATGTCCCCATCAGAACGATATTGGAAGAGGGATAGGTAATATGCAAACGGAAATTACCCGTTGCAAGGTTTGCTCCCACCACATTGCCCAAATCGGAGATAGATAACCTTGCCGTGGATTTGCCCGCCAGCGAACTTACAAGGATAGAATTTGCCGTCCCCATGACGCTTCCATCCAAAGTATATACCGTACCACGGACCTGAAACGGACTGCTTGAGAAGTTTGTAATACGAATGAACGCTGCATCAGCACTTGTAGAGCCGGGCATAAAATAAAGATCCGAAGTTGCGCTTTCGCTCATGTTTACCAGATCACCTGTAGCGTTCATAATCCAACCCATAACCACCAATCCGGAAGTGGGAGATGTAATCTCTAAACGAACGCTATTGCTCAGAGGAGAGGAACCAATCCTTCCTTCCAGATCAGCAGCCGACAAAATCACAGTCTGTTGCGATGCCAAAGAACTAACAAGAATAGAATCGGCAGTACCTGCCACCGATCCATCAAGCTTATAAACAGTCCCTCTCACTTGCACAGCGGCGCTCGTTGTATTGGTAATTCGAACGTATCCTACATCGGAAGCTGCGGAACCAGGAATATGGAAAACCATATTATTTGTGATGGCAGAACTCATGTTCTCCAGCGTCCCCGCTGCTGTCCGAATCACACCCATAATAGCCACACCGGAGGTTGATGAGGTCGTATCCAGGCGGGCACGGTTTGTCCATGGAGAACAATTCACCAGCCTCTCCAGGTCGGCTGCAGCTAATACTTTTGTCTCTTTAGGAGCCAGGGAACTCACGAGGACAGAGTTGGCGGTCCCCAAAATATATCCATCCTTATGGTATAATGTACCATTGACCTGCGTAGAAGACGTGTCCGACTTATTGGTAATCCTTATGGACGCCTGATCGACATTCCCGGACCCTGGTATGTTATACAGACTCGCAGTTGTCGTATTACTCATGTTCGTCATGGTACCGCTGTAACTCCGAAAGGTCCCCATAAGAACAACACCGGAACTGGGAGAGGTGATTTCGAGACGGGCACCGCCATTCCAGGATGAAACACCCACTATGCCCGCCAATTGAGACGGCGTTAGATGTCCTGTCTCATTAGGAGCCAAGGAACTGAATAAAGTCACGCTGGCACTCCCCAGAACTGCACCACTCTGGTTATACAAAATTCCCTTCACTCCCGTTGAACTGCTTGATGTATTCGTTATTCTGACTGCACCGGAATCCGTAACGGATGGAGAGGGAATATTGTTGAGGAAGGGGGGCGATGGTACTGAATCAGATTGAATGATTAAATCGTTTCCCGCCACCGCAACGAAGGTATTGTTGCCAAAAGTTACACCATTGAATGAATTCGCTGTCCCGGAGCTGCGGCTTGTCCACGTGATACCGTCCGGTGTCGTAATGACGACGCCGGAGATCCCCGCCGCAACAAAGGTGTTGTTCCCAAAAGCTACGCCATTGAGCGAATTCGATGTCCCGGAGTTGTGGCTTGTCCACGTGATCCCATCGGAAGACGTTATGACCGTGCCGTAGCCTCCTACCGCAACGAAGGTATTCTTGCCAAAAGTTACACCATTGAACGAATTCGATGTCCCGGAGCTTCTGTTTGTCCATGTAGCTCCATCAGGAGAGGTTATTACTGTGCCGGCGCCTCCCACGGCAATATACATGTTATTGCCATAGGTCACACTATTAAGTACATTCGTTGTGCCGGAGCTTCTTGCTGTCCACGCAACTCCGTCAGGAGAGGTTATTACTGTGCCGACGCTTCCCACGGCAATATACATGTTATTGCCATAGATCACGCTATTGAGTGCATTTGTACTGGAGTTGCTATTTCTCCACACGATCCCGTCGGAAGAGGTCACTACCGTACCGGCACCCCCTGCAGCAACAAAGGTATTACTGCCATAAGTAACAGCACTTAGAATACTCGTTATCCCCGAACTTCTGGCTGTCCATACAATTCCGTCGGGAGACGTTCGGACCGCACCAGAACCTCCTACAGCAACAAAAGCATTATTGCCATAAGTAACAGCACTTAGATTGCTCATCGCTCCTACACCTCTACTCACCCAGGCAATCCCGTCCGAAGAGGTAAGGATTGTGCCAGAATTTCCTACAGCAACAAAAGTATTTCCGCCGTAGGTAACTCCATTAAGTATATTAGATATTCCCGAGGTTCTGGTTGTCCATGTGAATCCGTCAGGGGATGTATACACTGCGCCGGAGCTTCCCACGGCAACAAAAGTATTTCCGCCGTAGGTCACGCCGCCGAATGCATTCGTCGGGCCTGAAGCACTGTTATTCCATGTAATCCCGTCAGTAGATACGATGACTGTGCTGGAGCTTCCCACAGCAACAAAAGTATTTCCACCGTAGGCCACCCCGCTGAGTGCATTCGTCGTCCCCGAAGTCCTGGCCGTCCATGCAATACCGTTAGGAGAAGTAAGTACCTTACCAGAAACTCCAACGGCAACAAAGGTGCTATTGGCATAGGACACGCCATTGAGTGCATTCGCCGTCCCAGAAACTTGGGACGTCCATGTGATACCATCGGGAGAGGTAAGCGCTGTCCCGGAGCCTCCCACGGCAACAAAGGTGCTATTGCCATAGGTCACGCCACTGAGTGTATTCGTCGTCCCCGAACTTCTATTTGCCCATGTGATACCATCTGAAGAAGTCATTACCGCACCGGATACTCCCACGGCAACAAAGGTGCTATTGGCATAGGTCACGCCGTTAAGCGTATTCGTTGTTCCCGAGGTTATATTTGTCCATGTGATCCCGTCAGGCGAAGTAAGTATTGTGCCGAAGCTTCCCACAGCAACAAAAGTATTGTTGCCATATGTGACTTGATTTAGATCATTTCCTGTTGGCATTGGATTTCTCACGTGCCAGTTATCGAGCGGATCTGCATGTAAGGCCGGTGGAACAATTAACATCACCACGAAATAGATTAATAGAAACAGATTCATGAATAAATGCCCACCCCTTTTGGCATTTGAAGAGACCTTTTTCCCCATCTCAATAGCCCTCCTTTTTTTGCTGACCTTTGACGTTAATAGAAAAATTTAACGAAGATTAACCTTAAAAACACGCTGGAAATAATTAGTATTCTCTGACCAATCTCCACTGCGAAACTGAAATGGTTTCACGACTTATAATAAATTATCCCCTGTCAGGTTTATCTTTTTATTTCCCAAGCTTTTCAAGAGCTTCTTTTATCTGGATTTGAGGAAGGTTTATATATCCTACCTCCTCAACATATTTTTGTCCATCGACTAATATCCATTTGACAAATTCTCTAACAACCCCTTTAAATTCCACTTTTGTAATAAGATATAAATCTCTTGCGGGTGGTGACGGGTACTTCTTAGCAACAACTGCGCTGATGGCTTTCTGCTTTGTACTTAGATCTTCTTCAGGATCGATCTTTCCATTTTCATTCACATCTATCGGCAAAACTCGCAGCCCGCTCACTGGTAGACCTGTCTTGACATCATAGGCATAGTTGAGATTGTTGTAACCAATGCCGAGGGGGTCTTTCTTAATGGCTTCTGCCACGCCTGGATCGCCATAGACACCCACGCCCTTGAGGTCTTCCTGTTTTCCACCAAGGTATCGTGCCCATGTTTCCGCGGCGCCACAAGAATCAGACCTTGTATACACCTGAATCCGGTCTTTATTAGATGGCGCCCCGATAATCGCCCCCCATGTCAATGTCTTTCCACCTATCCAGAGCTCCACAAAGACTTTTTTCATGACACCTTTTTCCATGAGGCCTTTCGTCAGCATGGGGTTCTTATCATTGATCGTCAGGAATACGGCATCCTTAACGACGGGCACATAGAAAGCGCCCTGCTTAACCTCTTCAGGTCTTACTTCTCTTGACACCATGCCGATATCCACGAGACCGGCAAGGGCATCAGCCGCACCTTTGCCGGCGCCTCCGGCAGAGACATCAATCCTCACCTTCGGATGAATTTTTCCGAACTCTTCACCCCATTTGATCATCATCGGATACATAGCCCAGGCGCCGGAGACCCTGATTGTCCCTTGCAGTCCAGTGACACCTGACTCAGACTTCGATCCTGTTACATCTCTGCCCTTCTTTTCACAGCCTATCATGCAAAAGAGGAGCGCGATAGAACAAAGGCAACCAACAACAGCCAATCGAAAATGTTTCATTTGTGTTCCCTGCTGTTTTTACTTCACTTTTTTTGAACTGCTCCCCGGGTTGCACTCACGCTGGAAGATGGTCTCCATGTGCGCGTCAATTTTCATCCAGCCTGAGAAAGGAAAAGCCTGTCCGTCCAGTTTCATATCTTTATCATCATAATCAAATTGCCCTTGGAAGCGATATTGTCTCTTGATACAGTCAATGTCCAACTCAAAAATCGAATATTTCAAGTTCTCATATCCTTTATTCGGCAAACTTCTTTTTTTTCTTCCTTCCATGTAGGTCTCTTTTTCCTCATCATTGCAGAATAACTTTGTGCGAACGGCAATCACATATTTAGCCTTCGGAGCTTCCTGAGCATAGAGACTTTCAATAACTAGGCGATTGAGTCTTTTTATGTTGTTTTGCTCATCCTCGCTCAGGTTTTGAAAATTCTTTGATCTGTACCGACTCGTTAAATGGACAATTTCTTTTATTTCTGGTGTGTACATAAAAATCTCTTTCTTCTCGAGCACCTTATCGAAAAAATTGGGAATCTTTAGTATTCCGTTGAGATACTCCAGTGTATTTTCAGGCGCATTTACAGAGATATTGTAACCATCCGCCTTAACAGCCCTATAGAGTTTATCTGCCGTAAGGGATCCTTGAAATTCTTTTGCAACAAAGTCTATGGAAACGATACTGCCGTCGAGCACTTTTGTGAAACTTTCATCATATAGATTTTGACATTCTTTGTCCTGCTCCTGGTAAAAACATGTCCATTGCGTGCTCTTGATAGCCGGCGTACACCCGGAAAGCACGGCGAAACAGATGAAAAGACTGATGATCAATTTGGCTGAAATTACATTTAATCCTCTCATATATATGGTTCCTCCCGCATTTTGTTTTTAATATTATAATTTGTTGCGTATCTTCAACCAGGCCAGGCAGAGATATTCATAGATTGCATTTTCAGCTTTACCGAGACCTCTTGTCGACGGGATATAATCTTCCGGGCTCGAACTCTGCCTTTTTGTTACCCGATAATTAGTGGGAGCAGGAATCGGATCCAGCCCTACTTTCTTAAAAAGGGCCACCGAGCGAGGCATATGGGATGCCGAAGTCACCAGGACAAACCGGTCCTTCCCGACAATATTTTTAATGAATTGCGCCTGATCTTCCGTATCTTTAGACGTCTTTTCCAGCACCAAATCATGGCGATTGACGTTCATGATTTCGGCCACTTTTGCTTCTGTCTCCACCTCAGGTACAGGATCAAAAACGGCTCCTCCCGCAAGAACTATCCTGCTCCCCGGAAATTTCCGGTAAAGGCGAACCCCTTCCGTCAAACGAATCATAGAGCCGGGTGAAATCTGACTTGTCACAGGAACATTCGGATCGGATACGTGGCCGCCGCCCAGCACAACAATCCACCTGACATTAGATAATTCGTTGCGACTATGTTGACCGGCCATCTGGTCAAGCATCAGAGGCGGATAGTGATCTTCAAGCGGTTTCAAAAGCCGATCCGACACCTGACTGAAACTCAACAACAAAAGAACGATGGTGCCCGCAGAAACCATGATTTTACCTGCCCTTTGCCTTTTCGTGAACCACAGCAAAAACAATCCGACCAGCAGCAGCAAAAAGGATAAGGGGATGGGCGACAAAAGAAGTGAAATCATTTTATTAAAGAAAAACATCTTTTTATAAAGCTTTCTGGGATCCGATGATAACTTCGACCATCGACATCTTGAAATGCCAGATCGTCTTAATCATCTCGAAACGACCGATTCTTCGTTTACGCATCAATAAAAAACGTTTCCGCAATATTGACGGCATCCCGTAAGCAGCGGATAGATACGCCTTCACGATGGTCGCCACCACCTGAAAAAAATCTGATTGCCCCGTAAAGCTGCTCAGATCACCGGAACGACTTAAAATGGCATAAGTCTGGACGATGTATCGCCATACCGTCGCAAAGGGGAGCAATGGTAAAAGAAGGAATGGAAAATTCTTGGCTGCCACCCACAAATGATTTCGTTCCACCCAGAATACCTTCTGAAGACTGTATTTTCCGGCTGTCATGGAATAATTATGGGTAACCTGTGCATCAGGCACCACGACTGTTTTAAATCCGGCCCATCGCAGGCGCAATCCGAGATCCGTGTCTTCACAATACGCGAAAAACGATTCATCGAAAAGACCGACGGCTTTTAACGCGTCGGCCCGGAAAAGGCAAGCGCAACCGCTCGGGACAAGAACTTCTTTTGGCGCCTTCGACTGAGGCGGCGCCTGGCCTCTCATCAACTGTCGGGACATTCCATCCAGAGCCATCCCGACACCGCACGAATCCAGCACGTCGGGCTTGTTGCCATCAATAATGATGGAGGCTATCGCGCCCGTCTTCCGATCCTTTTCAGCTACCTCCACCAATGCACCTACCCATTGAGGCGAAGCGACGGCGTCATTGTTGATGATCGCAACATATTTTCCATGAGCAGCTTCAATACCTCTGTTGTAGCCACCGGCAAACCCATGATTGCTCTTCAGTCGAATGAAGCGGGCCTGAGGAAATGCTTCCGCCACCATTCCCCGAATGTCTTCCTGCGACCCGTTATCGACAACGATTATTTCCTTCGACTGATAGTCCTGACTGAACAGGCTCTCAAGGCAGCGACGGGTAATGTCGAGGCCGTTAAGGCAAACCACAACAACAGACACCAGTGGCGGATTTCCATTCGTCATGTTACTTTGCTGAACTGGACAGAATCACAGATTTCATATGAACTTCAAATCTGTTATGCATAGCTGCAATTTTCCCATCTCATTTTATGACAACTTTTAGCAATGCAATAAACCCTTTCAACATGTGTCCCAAAAGACGGGGATTAAAAACCACATCAATAAACTTTCTGATCAACACTTTCGGCCTGAAGTAAAAAGCTTTCAATATTTCTGATCTGGCCTTTTCCATATCATCTCTGGTAAAACCATTGGGCACGAAAACGGTGGTTAAAGCATTCATTTTACGCCAGTCCTTTTCAAACACGCCATGTTCGGATGCCCGGCGATAAACGGCCGTCCCCGGGAATGGGGTAAGCTGCATGACAGACACATCGTCCAGAGGCAGTCTCAGGGCAAGCGATTTCGTGAGCTTCAGTGAATCTATGGTTTCCCCCGGGAAGCCAACCATGAAAAACCCCTTGGTCTTAATTCCGGCTTCTCGACTCCAGCGAACAGCTTTTTCCATGCGGGCAAGATCTTCCCCTTTCTGCATGGCATCAAGTATCTTCTGATCGCCGCTTTCAATGCCATAGGAAATATGCCAGCAGCCTGCCCGCCTCATGAGTCTCAACATCTCCTGTGTTACGTGGTCGGCTCTTCCAAGACAGGACCATGTAATATCAATTTCTTCTGTGATCAGTCTTTCACAAAATTCTCTAACCCACTTTCGAGAAATAACGAAGGTGTCATCTTCTATCAATATCTCCCTGACGCCAAAATTATTCACCAGATCCTTCAGCATATTGACTGCATAGGCGGGGCTGTGTGAACGAACCTTGTTCCCGAAAACAGAACGATCACAGAACTGGCATTGGTTAGGACATCCTCTTGTAAAAACAACAGAGGCGCACGGAAATCTATTCATCCTTGCAGGAGAAGGGTAGAAGTCCCCTGGAAATCCTCGGAAGAGCTTCCATGCCGGTAACGGCAGTTCATCCAGATTATCAATAAAAGGCCGGCGCGGGTTCACAATGAAACTACCATCGCACCTCACGGCAATTCCTGCAAGTGATGTCGGTATTTCTCTCGTTTCATTTATAGCTCTTAGCATCTCAGCGAACGTCATCTCCCCTTCACCAATAACCGCAATGTCAAAACCACTAAATTCGGATAATGTCTCTTCAGGAAGAGCAGTTACGTGACAACCGCCGATTACCGTAATTGTCCTGCCGTTAAACTCTTTGATGCGCTTTGCCAGTTCTCCGGAAGCGACAATACCGGCCGTGGTAGAGCTGATACCAACCACATCGGGCATGTATTCTTTTATCTCTTCGACAGTCCTTTCAATAGAAAGATTTTCGGCAGCAGCATCAATAATCCTGACATCCGTTTTCTCCTGTTCAGCAATGGCGCCGAGACATGCCAAGGCATATGTAGGCTCGGTATTCCCGGCTCCGGAAAAACTGCCATATCTTTCCTGTAACGTTAGGGGAGATGAAATGAGCGCAACGCGAAGCATGATTACTTTTCTTCCATACGTATTGCAATCTGCTGTGTAAGCCTTTTAATCTGGCGGCGCTGTAAGGAAATGACGATAGAAAACTGAAGACACATTAAAAACAACACAAGTATGGAAAAAAGGAAAAGCGTGGTAATCGGCGAAACGGCGCCTATAAGTTTTGTAAACCGCAAAAGCCAGTTATACTTGACAACTATTAAGGGAGCCATGATGCCGACACCCAGCCAGAGCCAGCAATAAGAAATGTCAAGCCTGCCCTTCTGAATCAATCTGACAATGAGCACCAGCAGCGCCAAACTTATTACCAGAGTCACGACATATTGTCTAAGTAGCATATTGCTTCCACCTCCTTCGACTTAAAACAACCATAATGATAGAAAGAATCATTTTGATAATATAATAGAGAGGTTTTAACCCTTCGTGCATGGATACACCACCGGACCTCTTCATCATGATGACCGGAAGCTCTTTTACACGGAAACCAGCGTAATGAGCCATCAGTAAAACATCCGTATCGGGAAAGTCATGAGGGAAATTACCGCTTGCAAAAAGCTCAAAAACTCTTCTGTTCAAACACTGAAATCCTGATGTCGGATCAGTAAGGTTATACCGTGTAATAGTGGAAAATATGGCGCCAAAAAACTTTTGACCCACCCTCCTTGTAAATGACGTTTTATAATCAGTCTCAGAAGAAAGATACCTGCTTCCTATAGCAATGTCCGCCTCCCCGTTTGCAACAGGCAAAAAGATTTTGTGAATTTCGTCCGCAATATGCTGTCCGTCTCCGTCCATCTGTATGACAAATTCAAAACCGCTTCTTAAAGCATAAAAATAACCTGTCTCTAAACTGGCGCCATATCCTAAATTTATAGGATGGGAGATTACGGTAGCGCCTGCCGTTGTGGCCTCATGGCCCGTATCATCGGACGAACAATCATTGACCACAAGCGTTTTTGCAAATGGCATGACACGCATTACTGATTGAACTATTTCACCTATCCGCCCAGCTTCGTTGTAGGCCGGTATCACTACCAGAACTTTTTGGTCATTTGTAGTCATAATGAAAAAACCTTCATCCGAAATTGAGTTAATCCAAGAAGGACAGAATGTTTTACTAAAGAAAAAAGAATTAACAACGGGAGTATGAGAACAAGGCTTTTTTTGTATTTTAAAGCTTCAAAATACATTGATATTTCACCTAACCTCATACGGGTTCTCTTTGCGGTCAATCCTCCACCTGTAAAAGGTTCTTTCCCCAATTGCACTAATTTGAGCTTTGCATAATAAACATTATATATACGAGAGACCCGCAGTAAAAATTCGTGATCTTCGCAATATCTCAGATTGACATTAAACCTTTCTGAAATACTTTTCTTTAAAAAAATGGAAGGTGTTACAAAAGGATTTAGCAACAATATTGGATAAAAACTCTTTTTCACGATCCCGTAATTTACACCTGACAAAAATGCATCTATCTCTCCCATGCAACCATTTATATAAAAGTCATGGCCAAGAAGATCAATGAATGGATTCTCTTTAATAATATCATAGGAAATTTCCAATTTTCGCGGATGCCAAGCATCATCCGCATCTAAAAAGGCGACATAAGGTTGGGATGCTGCATCCCAACCAGTGTTTCTCGCAAAAGCGGGCCCCCTATTCTTATCAAAATTAATAATATTAATTTTGATGATACGACCGAAGCGGTCCCTCAGTGAATTAAGCGCTGCAATCGTCTGGCCATTATCAGGGCTTGCGTCATCGATCAGAAAGAGTTCCACTGGTAATCTTGTTTGCCTGACAACCGACTCAACGGCAGACGCAATGGTTGGGCTGCACTTATAACAGGGAATGATGACGCTAACCGGCACATTCTTCTCACCGTCGCGTACCATCTTTTAATCTTCCATTTCTTTGCGGATATCCGTAAACCCGAGCATTCCTTTAAGACATATCAAAATACCTTCAGCCCGCCCTAAAGCAAACTTTAATAATGACGGGTTTAAAGTTACAATTCCATAAACAAAGTTCGCAATTGCCGATGTCGTTAGCATCCATAAACATGCCAAACGGGAAAGCTCCGGATTAGACCTAACAAAATAAAATATTGCAAGCGCCCCTTTGCGGCCCTGATAGCGGTGCACAAAGTCAGGAGGTGCCTGGTCATAGACGTGCTCGTGATGTACTTTTGCACTGGCACAGACATATAGAGGATACTTTTTCCCAATGGGATAGCTGTATCTCACATCTTCGCCCCATGCCCAGCGGGTGTTCAGATTCTCCTGAGGAAACTCATCAAGGATACTCCGCTTCCAGATTGTATAGCCGCCACCCAGAAATTGCGTACGAATATCATCGGGAATATTAAAATAATTCATATTAACGCCAGAAAGAAGGATTTTCCCCGGCACCGGAGTACCCAACAACATTAGGGTCCGAAGAAGGGAGTGGCTGGGAGAGTTTATGTTGGTGATGTTAAAACCGACCCCAGCCGTATGTACATCTGCACGATTCCAGAAAGCGATCATATTTTCCAGCGCACCCTTTTCCAAAACCACATCATCGTCAAGAAATCCGACCAGCGGCGTGTTATTATCGAGTTGGGCGATTCCCACATTCCGCTGCCTGATCTGGCCTGGTGGGTTACATGCAAAATACTCGACAGGCAAACTGTCCCCAAAACTAAGGACAATATCTTTTACGCTCATGCCGCCATCTACGACAATAATTCTACCGCATCGTATCGATTGTCTCTTGGTACTTTCAAGTAATGTATGGATTTTCTCAGGACGGTCCTTCGTTGGGATCACAAGCGCCAAATCCCTACCAGTATAAACCGGTCTATTTTTTTTCATACTTAGTATAATCGGCTTCCAATCCGCATTGCTGAATCGCTCTAGCGATTGAGGTTGATCGGCTTCATATCTATGAAATGACATTTATAGCAAAATTGTGGGGCGTTGTTTTGATACCATAACTCTCGAAAACTTTGATAAGCATTGCTATTTAAACAGTCAATAAGAGCGGCATTATTCAAATTGCCAAAATTTAATTCTTTAGGGAAAGGCTTAGCGCAACATGGTGTTATGTATCCATCCCAAGAAATATAGAATTGTGTCCAGGGGAAACGACATTTCTTAAAACAATTCTTTGATCGATAATCCCAAAAGGTAACATTTAGTTTGGGATACATTTTTGCTTTTTCAATTGCCTTGTTAAAAGCATCTACGAATTCGACCGTATGGAAAAAATTGTAATACTCAATATCTAACTCTGTAACAGATGCTAAATTGAACAAAGTAAAATTCAAATTTGAAACGCCAATACTACTTGTTAGCTCTATCATTTCGGTCATTTGATGGTAATTGTCTTTTATGACTACCATATTAAAGCTTAAATTCTTATCCAATGAGGAGATTTTATTGCTAATGCCACGAACATTTTGAATAAAAACATTAAAATCCCCATTTTTCCTGACTTTGTTATAGATATCTCCAATGCCATCTATTGAGATTTGGATAGAATCAATATTTTCTTTTATAGCTTCAATTCTATTAAGCGTATCGGGCAGAGCCGCATTAGTAGAAATACTTGTGATGATTCCTTTATTCTTTGATTTTATATAGTTTAAGGCTGCAGCTAAGTCTTTATATATTAATGGTTCTCCAAGGCCGGTTAAGCCAATGGAATCTACATACGGATAAGCCTGATCCACGATTTTTTTTAACAAATTAAAATCCATACTGCCCTTATCCATATCCAAACCATATTTATATTCTCGTGGACATGTTAGGCAATGCAAGTTGCAGTAATTGGTAACTTCGATCATAATAGCAGCAGGATAAGCCACTGTAAGACTATTAAATATTTTTTTATTTATACAGACAACCTTATTCCAAGTATATTTTAAAAAATCTACGCCTGAGGGAAGATATCTTAATCGATTTGATACCATACGTAGTTTTCTTAAATTCATATAATTACTTTCTGAGCGCCATATTTAAAAAATTGTAAATAAACCATTCCAAACTCATCACATAATCTATTTTTTTCCATATTAAACACCCGATAGCAAAGATGGCTAACAATAGCGCCAAAAGTCCGGTGAAGCGCCATGCATTCATAAAAAGAAAAAGGGAACCCGCAAAAACGTTTGCATTAATCAACAAAACTAGAAAAATCAAAGCAAAATGGACGTAATATAACGAGAAGGAAATTTTACCATATTCCGTGATTTGCTCGATTACCCATCTGATTTTCAGTTGCATCGCATTTTCAGTAATGTAATAAAAGGCTGCCAAGAACCAGAAGAATAAACCAATATTCCCCAGAAACAATTTCAAATTCAATTCGATATAAGCATTCAAATCATATCTGATAAATGGTGTGGCAAAAAGCACGATCAGCACTAAAGCTGGGAGTAATATTTTCTTCAATCGCGCAGAATCCAAACCGGTTCCATTAAATTTAATGAGACACTTTCCAAGAAGAAATCCGGAGCCAAAAAAATAAAACCAGGGAAAGAGGGCAAAGGCCCCTTTAGAAAAGAAATCCAATAAGATATTCTCCACTTTTGTGGACAAATAACCCAAGAAAAAGAAAATCACCATCGTGACAATTAACCACAATTCCAAGCGTGGCAAGGAATCAAAAATTAGAATGATAATCATTCCGATACCAATTATTTTAAAAATGCTCCAATGCGACCAGGAATCATCCAACCCGCCGAGATTACCGAAGAGCACACTCATAAGAGTGGCTATCCCGTAAATGACGATGGCCCTGAGGATCGTTTCTCGGAAATACATTGATTTCTTGACCGTATCGATTTTACGGGAATGAATATAATAATTATAGGCAAAACCTGATATCATGAGAAAGTTTGCGGCGATAAAAAAATCCAACCATAGGAGGAATCGAATATAGTAATTTGGTTCTGGGTTGAACCAAAAATACTTGGCGCAATGATTCAAAATCATACACAAGATCATAATCCCGCGAAAATGATCCAAAAATTCATAGCGTTTGGATTTCTTTTGACGCCATAAATATAAGGCTTCTCTAATAGAAAATAAAACGTTTGTGTCGGAACGCTTCATAACATGAGAGAAACCAAAGCTATTTTATTTTCTCTATCCAGAAAGAAGTACACCTATGCCGGTCGGGTTTGAAATAAGGAAAAGTATCTGTCATCAATTCCGAATGGTTGAGCTGCATGTAACGGGATGCCCATATAATCTGGAAGGTATTGTTAAACAGCATGAAGGCATTAACCAAGTATGATTCATTCCAGAACATACGCCCTTCACGAACCCAGTCTTCGAAATACTCTCCTGGGAACATGATGTCATGCCAGTGGATGATGGATCCCTTCTTAAGATTGGGAACAATCTCCAGGATTTCATAATTCACGTCACTGCCGACTTTAGACACGTGACTGGAATCTATAAAAAAAAGGTCGGCGGTAGACAAAAACCCCACATCAATATCTTCGAGTTTTTTATCAATTAACTGAAAATCTATTTCATCGATTCCCCTAAGCTTCTCTCCCGGATATGGCTCTATCGCATAAAACTGGCAATTATTGCCTTCTTCTCTGTTTCTGGCCAGAGCCAACAGGCTGATCTTCGTGGTTTCCCCCGATCCTACCTCGACCATAACCCTCGGCTTTTTTTCACGGATCATAGCGTAGAGAATAAACGAGTCAATCAGAGTAAGTCCTGTATTCTGTAACGGTTCGTATTCATTCTTGTAGTTGGGAAATACGGATTGAAGACGGTTCAGTTGTCCCTCGAGATTCCAGTCAATGCCGGTATCGCCATAAATTTTCTTAAATGTTTCTGAATTAAGAGCCGAAACATTCGGGATAGGAGAATAATAATGAACAGGCGTGATGTGAATACGAGAATACCGCTCTAATAGCAAAAAAAGCTTTGATTTAATGAAACGGATCAAGCTACTGGGAGATTCGGCCATGCGCCTTTTCATCCGTTCCCGGTTTGCTGAAGGCCATAATTAGTCGATATACCTTGAAGCAATCGACTTCGCTTTGCGTAAAAGTTTCCAGAATGGGCTGTTTGTCAATAGGCGAATGAGACGCCCTTTTATGTCGTAGGGATATACAAGATTTTGCCAGTTCTGATAGTAATAATTAATTCTTTCCAAGTGTGTTTTGGGAAAGCGCAAGATCGATTCCCTGCGCTCAAGAGTAGGAACATCATATTTTTCAATATCTATGAGATTATTTGCTACACAGTAATCACCAAGGACCGTCCCTCTATACGGAAAAAAAATATTCACACAACTGTTCGTTGGCTTAATTTCACGGTTCAACATTATTGTATCCAATATCATCTTTTCATCTTCACCTGGTAGTCCGATAATATTTATCGCATTTGTCTCAATTCCATACGCATGTGTAAGGCGAAACGCCTCAACGATTGTTTCTTTACTCAAGTTTCTCTTCATAACATCATTGCGGATATAATCGTTTCCTGACTCTACACCGAAAGATATTCTTTTACATCCAGCATTCTTTAAAAGTTGTAGAAACTGGTCGTCAATGACATTAACCCGTAATAAACACATGAATTCTTGTCGGATTCGCTCTTGATACAATCTAAGAAAGGAAGTGCGCCATTCCTTGTTAATGCCAAAGAGGTCTTCAGAAATCATTATTGTTTTGATATAAGGGATTTTCTCCAGAGTTGATTCAATCTCTAGGATGCTCGACTCCGGACTGCGCAAGCGCACATAATCCTTCGGATTGCCATACAATTGAGCAATGGCGTGGTTACTGCAATAGGTACACTTGAACGGGCATCCCCGCGAGAAACTGAATGGGGCATATCCTGTGGCGCGCACTGTTTCTTCGTATGGGTATATTGACCTATCCGGTGAAGGCAACATGTCTAGGTCTTTCAAGATCGGATTTAAAGGATTACGTATCAGAGTGCCATTTTGAAGGTACGCGAAATTGTTGGTCTGGTGGTACGGCTCATTGTGTTCTACCCGCGTAAGAAATTCTCCGAAAGCCAGTTCCGATTCTCCTATGAATATACCGTCAAGAAAAGGGGTTTCCAGCAGACACTCAGGATATATCGTGGGATGGATGCCGCCGCATACAACTAAAGTGTCCGGGGCCACTTTCTTGATGCCGCTGGCGATGCGCTTGATAATGTAAAATTGCGAAGATACGGATGTCAATCCCACCACTGCTGGCATGAATTCGCCCATGGCTTTGTATACAAACGACTCTTCAGCATCGTTCTTAACAATGACTACGCGAGCTTCATGCCCAAGTTTGAGAATGTAGCTCAAGATAGAAGCGATGCCAAAAGAATACGTGTCAGTATGAAATCCATTCACGTTGGTATAGACGAATAATACTCTCAAGAACGCTCGCCTCTATTTAGCTTTCGCATGATCCGTATTCCCTATAACTATCGTCGGGACTGCAAACTTTCTAATTTTATTAAATATCTCAACATCTTAGACGGCAATATTAGTTTTACGGCAACTTTAACAATTCTTGTCGAGACTATGCTCATTAAAGATTTCAGATATTCTTTAAAATGCTTATGAGAACTGTAATTCCCTTTTATATATTGGTAATGCAAATCTATTATATTCGCTTTGTGACCGGCCTTTATTATAGATTGTGCGATATACATCATATGTAACGGTGGGGTAACATAATTGTCACTTCCCGTTCTTGTTGGGTTTACAAGCAAGACTTTCAAGTTATTGTTTACCCTCTCTGCAGGTCAGGATGGCATTGGTAGGTTTCAGCTTCTGGTAATTAGAAGGCCCAAGAATACGCCCCGCTAGATCTCGGAGATGTCGCCTGATGGTGCCTAAGACACCATAATATCCTTCATATACAAACTCCAACTGCTCCACCGTAAATCCAAACAAATTTAATTCGGCTTTGATTAATGTCGGGGTATAGGTTCGGACATGTCCCATACGGTTTACCAAGCTTCCGCATTTCCCGCAGATCAGGGTTTGCAGTTTCAAATCTTCATAAAGTGGTACAGTAAAGACTAATAAGCCATCATTCCGTAATCGGGATTTAATATCATCGTAAAAACTAGCGACCTTGGAAGGAATGATGTGTTCGAGAACTTCTAGGACCAATATATAGTCATAAGTTCCATCCATTTTGTCCAGCGTGGTCGCATGAAATTTCTGGGAGGGATACTTTTTTTTCAAATTGTCGATCACTTCATTCGAAAAATCAATTCCGGTGTAATCGGCCATGGGATTTTTCCTCAATATGAGAGGAACTATATCTCCCCATCCGACCCCAACATCCAATACCTTTTTTGACAAATCAAGCAACTCGACAACTCTCTCAAGCCTTTGAATCCGAACCTCCGGTATGATTTCATATTCAGATAACAATTTTCCCCATTTCAATGAAGTACTGATTTCTGGCAATTCCGGATATTTTCCGGAATAACTTTCTGACAATCCCATGAACTTTCCCTGTATAGCCATTTGATGTCGAATCGAATCAACATCAAATGGATCGATATTATTTCCACTCTTCACTTTAATCATAAATAGTTATCGCATCCTTCAAGAGAACTTCAGGCTTTGCCGTTCTAGATAATGGTGGCTTCAAGAGCGCCTGGATTCAGGGGCTTGAAAAAATTTCTGCAGTACCCTTCTGCAAACCTAAACTCAGATTCACTGTCCATTAGCAGCCTGTTCTGATTATTTCTGATCGCACTGTGAAAGTCCACAATAGTCTTGACAGAGATTCGCCAATCACGTAGCTCATAAAGTGGGTCGATCGTCATCTCGCCCGGCAATTGCAGGTAAATCGGGCGCAATCCTGCCACAACTGCCTGGATAATCGCTGTGGTTCCCCGATAAAGGGCACAGCAACAGCGAGCAATATCCTCTTCAAGTGTTGCCTGAGATAACACGATGTTTCTCGGAAGTTTTCGCAGTTTCCTATTCTGCGCTGCCAGAGATTCATACGTCATAATTGGATGCAAGCGCCATATGAATTGAATTTCCGGGCACAATTTCGCACAAGCGAGGGAAAATTCGAATAATAGGTGACATTCACTGGCAATGCCCTCCGGAAGGACAAGGCACGCGGGATTATTGAAAAGCTGTGCCTGGTCTGCCTGACTCGTGCGCTGACGAATAGCTTCTATTCCATTTAATGTCCGATTGGATCCCAGTACAGATATCGGAATTCCATTAAGCCCTGGCGCGCTTTCCAGTTGCGCTTTGGAGATAGCTCCTGCAGTTAGTATGTGATCCGGATTGTATTCGCGCGCGAGATTTCGCCGGATTGCATGCTGAAGACGAAACAGCGCGGCATGCTGGTAGCCGATACACCGGACATCAGGAAACGCACGGCGGGCAGCGGCGAATGCGACCCGTTCCCAGGCATGCCCCTCGTGGGTGGCTACGATTGCTTTCGGCTTCAGCTTATCTGTGAGGGCGCCTATCTGCGAAGCCACTCTCAATGCTGTGAGGGATCCGCCCGACAAGGCTTCTTCAGATGCCCTGGCAAGAATACGCCGCAACAGCCCTGGTTCCTCCTTTTGGGCGAGTTTTCTCAATCGAAGGGACTCCATCTTGAGACGATGACGAAGGGCTGCTTCTTCCAAAAATCGAAGCGAACCAGACAGGATCACTCGCGGCACCGAACCCCCACTCCAATTGTCCGCGAGATGCGCGACAGCCTGACCGGAATGGTTGATCAGCGCGATCATCGTGGAGTGGCCGCGCTGGACCATCTCATTAGGCAATCCCCCAAAATAGAAATCGTCCGTCTGGCCGGCTTGGGATAAATTCAGCAAGTGGGAGACAAACAAGACATCAATCCCACTCGGGAGATCATCCGGTCCAAACCATGGCCTGCCATCTGCGCGAAAGGGCATCAGAATCTGCCTAAGCCACCCTGCCTTCCTGAGGACAACCCGCCACCACTTACGAACAAACTCCTTGCGACCCTTAGCAGGTTCGAACAGATCAACGTAACTGGCCAGAAAGACCGGATGTTCGCGAATGATATGCAACCATGGGATGGCAACCCGCTCGATTGTCAAATCCGGCACCCGCAGCACATAATCGCAGGTATCGCAGAGCAATCTATATTGTTGTTCATTCAAGCCTATATTCTCTTGAATTGAAGAAATATCAAAACCCAAGGGGGTCAACTCATAATCTGCCTTAACAACGCTCGTTGTTCAGCATTCTGTTGGATGTAGTCAAGGACTATGCCAGCTTCACTAGGCTCATTCACTGACGGTAAACTTGGACTAACGGGAACCGACAGCAGGCTGTAACCATTTTCAATGATTCGCATCTGTTCAATAAACTCTGCCTGCTCGATTGGAGACGCAGAAAGCGCAGTGAGATGCAGCAAGAATTTCTTGCGATAGGCAATGATTCCAAGGATTTTCCTCACGAAAGTCTGCTGCACATCGAAGGCACTGTAGTAAGGCGACCGACGGAAACAATAAAGAATACGACTTGACCCCGAGACAGCGCATTTCACAAAGGAATGACGGTCTAATTCCTCCCCTTGCTCGATGGGTCCAGTGGCGTTCCAGGCATCGCCCTCAGGTTCAGCAGCAATCGCCCGTGCACATAAATCCAAGTGACGAGGCAACAATAGTGGCTCATCTCCCTGCAGCAGCATTACATGGGTGCAGTCAATGTCTTTCACCGCCTCGGCAACCCGGCTGGTGCCATTGGTGTGTGTATTTGCCGTCATGATGACCTTTCCATCAAATCTGCGAACAGCTTCGGCGATTTCTTCATCGCAAGTCGCCACATACACATCCGACACAGTATCAGAAAGCAGCGCACGGCGGCGTACGTGCTCAATCATGGGCAGGCCATGGAACGGGAACAGGATTTTACGTGGAAACCTGACCGAGGCGAGATGCGCGGGAATAACGGCAACAATCTTCATTCGCATTATCTCATTACTGTGGAAAGACGCCACAGTCCACGTTGATGCATTGACCAGTGATAGCTGATGCCGCTTTCGACGCCAGAAACACGCACATACCAGCGACTTCTGACCCCGTCGGCAGTCTCTTTAACGCCGCGTTGTCCTCCGCAAACCCGGCAATGAACGCATCGGGATCTCCTTTTGCGGGCCCGTAGGGACTCTTTAAGGCATCTATCAATCCTTCAGTTGGAATGAGCACAGGGCATACGGCATTCACGCGGATTCCGCGTGGACCGACCTCTTTCGCCAGTGCTTGAGTCAACCCGTTCATCCCGAACTTAGAAGCACAATAAGCCGAGTTGTTGGTACTCCCGCGCTTCCCCGCGATGCTGGAGATATTGATGATGCTGCCGTCTTCGGACATAGCGCTTACTGCGGCTTTGCAGCCCCAAAAAGCACCTTTCAGATTAGTGTCAATCATTTCATCAAAAAACTTTTCGTCAATCTTACTGATTGGACGCCATTCAGAGAAACCGGCATTGTTCACATAGGCATCGAGTCGACCGGTTCGAGCGAGCGCGCGTTGTACGAGTTCCTGGTGAGCCAGTTCAACACGCACATCTGAGGGAACGAATGTCACTTGATCGCCAAATCGCTTCCCTAGGCCCGCCTCATTTCGCGCGCCCACGATAACCGAATAGCCGGCATTCACAAAAGCCTCGGTGATGCTTAATCCGATTCCACGATTCCCTCCTGTGATCACAACCGTTTTTTGATTCATGATTTTATCCCATAGATTGGCCCCTGTAGGGCTGTTAAACGATGATTCAAAGACTTAAATTGACATGCATGAAAAGCCGCCATCTACCGCAATTTCGGCGCCGGTGACGAAACTGGACGCATCTGACGCTAACCATAAAGCGGCACCGAGTAATTCGATGGGCTCACCATAGCGTCGCATTGGTGTATGGCCGAGAATGGTTGCCTCGCGCTCCGGGGTGATGAAATTTTTGCGATTCCATTCGGTGGGAAAGAAACCGGGACGGAGCGCATTGACGCGAACCCCCTTAGTCGCCCACTCACGCCCCAGGTTTTGCGTCAGGTTCTTGATACCGGCCTTGGCAACCGAGTAGGCAAAGGCTTTGGAAAGTGGGGGGCCCGAAGAAGCTGATGAGATGTTTATGATTGAGCCGCGACCCCGCTCGACCATGTAGCCCCCAAAGACCTGGCAGCCGAGAAAGGTTCCAGTGATTTGAGAGTCAAGAACGGCATACCACTCTGTAAGGGACAACTCCAGAAAAGGCGTAGGGCTGTTGATCCCGGCCCCATTCACCAGGATATCAACCTGCCCGAAAGCCTGAAGCACCTGCTCCAGCGCATTGATATGATCTTGTTTCTTGGCGACATCAATTGCGAGAGACATGACCCGACCAAAACCCGCCGTTCTCAAGTCGTCCTCGACCGCCTTGGCTTTTTCCGGCCGAAGATCCAGAATCGCTATCGCGCACCCAGCACGGGCAAAGCCTCGGGCCATCTCACTGCAAAGGTAGCCACCGCCGCCGATCACAACTGCCACTTTACCTTTCAAATTAAATAGATCGCTAAGGTAGTTATTCATGGAAAGAGTCCTTGAATTTTCAACGCATGGATTTGATCAGCCCCTGCATTTGCTCGGCCCACTTCCAGAGCACAAACAGATCGGAACCCAATATTGCGTAAGTGTAGCCGAGGTCAAACAGGTCGTGTACACTTTCTATTGACGCATCCGCCACTTGGGTGCCGCAGCTCTTGCCGTAGCGCTCGCAGGCAGCGATCACCTTGCGCGATGCCTCAATCACCAACTGATGCGAAATCTGACCCGGTACGCCGAGAGATCCGGAAATGTCGTATGGCCCAATCATCACCCCATCGACTTCATCAAATGCTACTAGGTGCCCAATATTTTCGACAGCCTGAATCGACTCGACCTGAATAATGAAGGTCGAGGTCTCGTTCCAGTTCCGTATATAGCTGTCGAAGTCAAAGCCATAGGCCTGGGCACGGTTCACGCCATAACTTCTGCGTCCGACCGGCGGGTATTTCAGATGGCCGATAAGGGCTTCGATCTCTTCGGACGTATTCACCATCTGCACCAGAAGACCATCGGCACCCGACTCCAGTAAGGGTTTGATCCAATCGTTCGAGTGTGAGACCGGCCGCGGGAGGCACGGCACCCCTTCACTCTGGCTGGCTGCGATGATTCGTTGCGCCTGTTCTAATGAAATGGTCGCGTGCTCCATGTCAATGGCGATGAAATCGAAACCCGCACGGGCAAAGGTCTCTGTGATAGAAGGATGTGCGTAAGACACCCAGCCTGCGAACAGGCGCTCACGCCGCCTCAGTTTCTCTTTTAGCGCAGCTCGTCTCGGAAAGAAAACATTCATGATTATTGCCTTTCAAAGATCAATGATTCTAAGCGCTCCGTTCAGGATCGCCTTATGAAGCCTCATCAGCCGATAGAATGTGAAGCCCGGATCGCCACGATTCGCCTCCTCCTCGCGTCAATTTTCATATAATCGATGGCCGCCTGTCCGGAATAAATCATTCCTGAATCCCGAGCAATGCCTTAATGGCGGGATGCAGATGCAGCAGACCTACCAGCGTGCCCTGCGTGTCCACCACAGGCAGATCCCATATTTGCTTCTTGCCCATCAACGTGACCGCTTGCACCAAGGTATCGGTTGGCTTGATCGTGACAGGCGATTTTATAGCGTGGACGAGCGCGTCATCAACAAAAAATGCCGAGAACGGCTTTTGCACCTTGAGCAGCTTGCGCCGGATATCGCCATCCGTGAGGATTCCCAACAGCTTGCCGATACCATCGACAATACAGGCGATTCCCAGCCTTGATCGCCCCATGGCCTCAAGAGCCTCTTTCAAGATCTCCCGTTCACCAATGACCGGGAACCGATCTAGCGGCAGCATGACCTGGCTGACTTTCATGGTCTCATTTTTCTTGATGGACATTGTCTTCTCCATATTTATCTAATAGTTCTAACCGTAATTCGTGCACGGCCCTTGCCTGAGTAAGAATATTTTCGAGATACTTGATATCCAGCACCGTGTTGGCATCGGACATTGCATTATCGGGATCGTCATGGACCTCCATGAACAAGGCATCGATGCCACAAGCGGCTGCGGCGCGAACCAGATGGGGAATAAATTCCCGTTGCCCGCCGGAAATGTTCCCCATGGATGTTGGTAACTGAATCGAATGCGTCGCGTCGAAGCACACGGGGTAGCCAGTCTCAGCCATGATGGGTAAGCACCGCATGTCATTAACCAACATGTTATAACCTAAAAATGTTCCCCGATCCGTCAGAAGAATCTGGTTATTGCCGCTTGCCTCAATCTTGCGGACCGAATTCTTCATATTCCAGGGACTCATAAACTGCCCCTTTTTCAGATGAATCGGCCGTTGGGTCTGTGCCGCTGCGCGGAGTATTGAAGTCTGTCGACAAAGGTAAGCCGGCACCTGCACCATATCGCAAACCTCACCGGTTGCCGGTCCCCAAGAGGGATCTGAAAAATCAGACACAACCGGAACGCCAAACAGCTGCCGCACATCCGCAAGAATGCGCAAGCCGTGGTCCACTCCGAGGCCGTGAAAACTATCGGGAGAGGATCGACAATCTTTGTCGTAACAGGACTTATATATCCATGGAATCTCCACTCGACGGCAAATCGCATCAATCATCTCTGCCATTTTTAATGCGTGGTCGCGGCTTTCGATTGCACACGGGCCGCCGATAAACACTAATGGCAATCGGTTTCCAATCTTTACCTTGGCAACCGTGCCGTAACCAACTTCAATAGTTATCTTCTGCATTTATTTCTTCCTATTTCAAGAGCGTTTTGGAATATCAGAAACTAACTTTACAGGAGAAATCATCTTTTTTACCAGCAGATAATTTTGTTTGTTTACCACATTGAGCATCATACCGAGATACAGATAGCTGGCAAGTGCCAAGCCCTTGAAAATGAGTCTGAATTCGTAAGCGATCATTGCATTCCTTAACAGCACCATACCAATTGATGCGCCGAAGAATACGAGAAAGATGGCTCCTATTTTTTTGTACTCCCATTTTATTTCATAATACTTTTGTGAAATAACAAAGGAAATAGCGCCTGAAAGCAGTCCTGCCGTGAGCGCCCCCCAGGCGGCGCCAACAGCCCCCCATTTCATAATAAATGGAATATTTATTGCCACATTCAGTGCAATACTGATCATGGTCAGGATGGAACTCATATACGTTTTTTTGGCAAAGATGAGTTGAGGCTGTTTGCCAAAAAAATACGAGCCATAGAGCATTGATAAAATAATCACAATGTCCGTAGCGCCATGATAGGCTTTGGGAGTTAAGATAAAAATTATCTCTTCTGAAAAGATTGAAATGAGCAAACCAAAAAAAATGGAGACATATGCAAAAGGCGTCAGATACTGCCCCACTGATTCGCCGCCCCTTTCCCCCATTTCAAACATTCTCTTGTAAACTTGTGGCGAAAAGACATTCTGAATTGCCGTCATGTAAGTAAACACGGCAAAGGAAACGCTTTGACCGATACTATATATGCCAACTCCACCAATTGACCCCAGGAGCCCGATCATATACTTATCAAACTGACTGCCGATCACCCCGAGAAAAATCCGCGGTGTCAGAGGATAGCTGAGTTTCAGAGAATCTCTTAGAACAGGCCAGTTGAAGGAAGGGGGAAGTACTTTTACAAATCGAAAGGCCAGTGCGGAAAAAATTGCGAGACTGGCCAGCAACTGTCCAAAGACAAGACCGATGATACCAACGCGGAGATAAACAACAAGGAAGAGTGATAGGAGAACACCCAGGACACTTTCATCAACCGTATACCACACCAGAGATTTTGCATTCTCCGTGTTCTTGAAATAGGTCAGGTAATACACTTTAAGACTTATCAAACCGGTGGAGCAGAGCGTCCAGAACAAGAGATAATCGTAATCCGGCGAGCCTATGATCCAGCCCGAAAGCTTGGACTTGAATAGATATGTCAACAGGATACATACGGCATATGTTGTGATGACAAAAGCCAGCGTTGAATATAGAAGCCCCGACGTCCTTTTTTCATCCCTGTATTCAAAAAAATTCCTTTCATATCCCACGGTAAGACCAAAATTGATCAGTCCGGTCATAAATACGGCATACACCTGTGCCAAGGCGAGAACACCATAATCTTCTTTTGTGAGAACACGCGTAAAGATGGGCAGGGTTAGCAGAGGTATCAGGTTTCCCACAATGACTGGAACAAGATAAATGAAGCTATTTCTTATCTGCTGCTCTTTGTCAGCCACTGTGAAACCAATAATATAATATACTTTGATATGATATTTTATGACATCGATCCATTAATTGCGCTCCAGTTTAAAGTCTTTCTTTGTTAACAATCCCTTGTTATAAAAAGCCTCAGTCCAATAAAAAACCTCAGATAAAGGTACTTGATAGTTCTTGGAGAGTTCTACAACAGAATGCATTCCATCAATCCCGTACATAACAGCTAAGAACGTTTCCATGATGGATAACAGAGAAGGGTTATTTTCCCAATCTGGGTATAAATCGTAGCCCGATAGAAAGATAGGTCCAGGTTGATTCAACACAGGGATATAATCCTTCTCCGAAATATCAATGATCTCTTGCACTACGTTACGAGCCTCGCGCAGTCTATCTATGTTAATAAGATTTATATTATCATCGCTCGTATGATATTCAGGATACGGCATACGAGTTAATGACAAGGTAGGAATGTCTACACCTGGACTATCAAGCACTTTCTCGTCATTGCTCGCACTTTTCATGAAGGGTACTGTTTTATGGATGAGACCGGATTCATCTAAAACAAGATCCATAATTTTATCCCAATAAGAACTGCCTTTACGCGTATATTGGCCAACAAGCGGCCCATTTGTTCCGAGCATTTCACAAAAGAACCCACCAACAGTTTTAGGAATTATATCTTGATGATTAGCTAAATATGCTATTGAGCCAATAGTTTCAGGAACAACTAATAGCAAGTATGAATATTTTCTTCTCTTCATGGATCGTAAGCGATTCATAATATCTACTGTTACAGCTACCCCGGAAAGAGGGTCATTTGCTTGCATAGGATGACAAATATCTGAACAAAGGATAAATGTTTCGGCACATTCTCCTTTAAGGAAAAATGAAAGGGTATTCATTTCACCTTCTTCGAAGCGGCTATCAATTTCTATTTCGTATCTTTCATAAATAAACATATCTAGCCACGAATGAGGGACACAGAATCCCCAATCATTTTTATAATATGAATATTTAAAAGGAATAGCATCTGGTCTGTCGGGATTTGTGTACAAGTGCTTTAATAATTCATCTCGATTTACTGTTCCCTGAAATGGTTTTGAATAATTCATGACATGCAACGGATGCCACGAAGCATCGACAAGTTTCTTGCTACCAGCCCTTATTACTGCCCGATCCAGCTCCCAACGCTTCGGAATCACCCATGTCCATGCTTTTGAGCCACATGGGAAACCCTCAATAATTGATCCAGGCAGATAATCGGCAATAGTCTTCAAAGCTTTATCTGTATCATTACTTGCAAGTGTTCTTTTTAATGGCACGATTGCTTCAAGCAATTGCATCATATCAATTTGATCCTCGTATCGTTTCATTAAAGATTCCTAAATTTGAAGCTAAGCAGTTATTAATAATCGCATAGTTAATATAAAGAAACATACGACCGAAACAAAATTCGAGAAGACGTGAAGCATTTAATGTGTCAAAATGTTTTGTTTTATTATAGAGAGCATTGCATCAGCAAGGCAGTCGCGACCGTTAATAAATTCGATCAATGGCTCTTTAGCATCGTTATCTACAATAGACCCTGTGGGATCATAAAATATCGCAGGTTTTTTTAAATAGCTGGAAATATAAGCAGCGGATGAAAAGGGAACAACCACCGATAAATCACAACTTTCAATTAGAGAAAATAAATTGGCGTCGCTATCCGTATTAACAATATTATCGTTATCAGATAATAAAGTCCTGATATATCTATGGTACTCTTCATCGTCACTTTTGTGCGTTTCTCTTTTACCTTTAAGGATTATTTTAACATCACTGTCGATTACAGTTTGTACTTTTCCTATGGCATATATGATGTCAGTAAGAAAGCGCTTAATGTTTTCAGTACTATAGTAGCTTTCTGGTATACCTAAATTATACAATATCCATTCTTTTGATTTTGGAGTCACATCAAAAACACAAATCCGAATACTTCCGCTTTCTCCAGTCTTATTTTTTGTCGGCAAAAACCAAAGTATTGGGGGCAAAACTTCTGTTTCGGCTTCAATCCCATCTCTAGCCAATAATTCCTTATAAGATTCATTCCAAATCCATATTTTATCAACAGACAGGTAACGCATAACTGGATAGGGAGCATAAATAGGATCATCTTTATATGTTAAAGCCTGTGAATTTAATGAATATAATGCCATACATGTCTTGAACTGACGATCTTGCAATGCAAACATCCATAAATACTGACTTCCCCAATTACTATTTGTAATAATAACTCCATTTATAAGCTTTGAATCATTTAGAACAGCAACAGCCGAATGTTCAGAAAAGTCACGCCATAATAGACAATTAATTGGCATTAGTGTGACACAATAAAAATAAAGTACAAAAGCTGATAAATGCTGCCTAATGAAGAAAATATTCTCTCTACAACCGAATTCACTTGATGATAAATGCGATAAGAGTGGAAACCTGGGATACCTAATATAGTGAGGCATCGTTGCATTTATTTGATGAGAACTCTCCACAATAATAGTATCAGACTTTTTCAGTTCTGCTATTGGTCCATTCAGACAAAAGTTAACAAAACGTGCATCATTATCATTATATTTCAATGCCTCAAAAGGGATGCCATATAATAATGCAGCAGCTTTTTTTCCTGATCTCCAACGGATAAACGTAAGTAGCCATGCAGCCAATACGCATAGCCATAAAATTATAAATTTGGCACTACAGCTCAAAAATAAACCAACACTGGGGGTAACTTTTCCATTTTGACTGTTTGTCACTAAACCACCAAAGCGTAAAACATCGTCAAATAATATCTGACCATTATTAAGATAGCGATTGGTACGTTCTTTAAGAAACGGTACGGTTATTAGACTAACTACCCTTTGCGTTAACCGTTTCACAATTGCCTTTTTATGATATCCCATAATGCTCTTTGAATGAATATTAAGCCATTCTTCGACCCTACGGATTACTTTATCTAATTCTTTACAACCGTATAAAACAAATATTTCTGGTCGCATATATCTAATGCTAATCTTTAATTAAAAACGAAAGATCCGTTTATTGGTCCGTGTAAAAATAGAGAAATAGGAGACAAACCCTTAAACACGCATATGAGAAATGAAGTTTTGGATTATAAGATGTCTAAAGAATAAATCGGCTATATTCTAATTGAACAAGGCGTTTAGATGATCGGTTATACCGAACAGGATCTGACTTTCTCGAGCTCATCGTCGCTGAGCGGCGGGCCACTAGCCAAGAACCAAGGGGTTTCCTTAATTCCCTTGACACACAGGTCCCATACATCGCTACAGGCAATACAGGTGATTTCGCCTCTTCCTACACGAGCCACCTTCAGCATACCACTTTCACGCGCCAGGGTATCCAACCTGCTTAAGTCTGGAATGCTATTTTCGGCCAGAATGCGAACATTATAGTTCCATGTCTGGTCTTGCAGCACTCCATCCCGGCATGTCTGACCAACAAAGTGTTTGTTGAAGCGGTAAGGAACTCCCATCATCTGCTCCACGTGATGGATGAAGGTGATTATCCTTATGCCTACCCCCACGTTGCATATCTTCCCGCCTCTCTTCAAAAGGCGGTCATAGACACAGTCAAGTCCGAAACAGTCGCAGGGCAGATCAGCCAAGAATTCTTCCACCCCCGGACCAATCCCCGCTACAGAGAATATGGGATCCAAACTGCGGTAAACGCCGGCAAGTTGACGAAAAAAATTAGTAAATGGGCCTACATCTGAAGGTGTTCCCATGGGATCATAGACCTCTCTCTTGCAGTAGCTGTAACTATAGGTCGGAATTAACCACACTCCCTGTTCACCAAGCACCTCAAGAAATGCATCTCTCATGACCGAACAGGCCGTCTCTAGGGAATCTCCCTCCTCCGGGGAACCGAGGAGTCGGATATGGCTGAAAATCATATCTCCAGATTCTATTCCCACCTGACGAAGTGCCAAAACCAATTGATCTCGGTTGTACGTAGGTTTAATGTGGCTCACCGGTACATCCCTGCTTCAGCAACCAGATTCTCCAGGGCGGCGATGATTTTCCTAACGGTTAGTAACTCTATGATCTGCTCATCACTGAACATGATTCCGAATTCCTCTTCCAAGGCCAGAATCAGCTTCATGTGATTCAGTGAATCCCAACTGGCGGTGGTTCTGGGGGATGAATCATCGTTAATCTGTGCAGTCGGAACTTCAAAGACCTTGCTGATTGTCTTAATAATCAAATCTCTCAATCTTATATGTCCTATTTTCCCAATTTTTCCATAAGATCATCCACGTCAGATTTCACACTTTTGAAGAACGTGGGTATGCTGTAATCCGGTTTCAGGAAGTCGTATATCGCTTTGGATTTCTGCTCGTCTTCCTCGACAACTCTAAATCCACGCCGGGGGAAAAAATCCTTGACCTGCATATTTTTGCTGGTGGCTAAGTACTGCCCGATTACCGACCGACTGCCTCTGAAACGGGCCAGTTTCAGGCAATGGGACAGAAAGACATTCTCCACCTCCCGGCCCAAGATACGGCAGGAAAGCAGGAAGCTGTCGATCAGGGCTTCTTCGTCTCGGTACCTGAGAATCGCAACTCCCACAATGCCGGAGTCACCAAAAAGGTCAGATAGGGCGAGGTATAGTACATCAACGTCCGTCTGGTTAGCCATTTCCTTGACCTCCAGTTCCGAATATCTTCTGGTGGTAAGATTGAACTGATTGGTTTTCTTTGTAAGCTGGGAGATTCGGGGGATAGAGAAGTCATCCGCCATCCTTATTACAACCTCCATCTCCAGGGACTTGTAGTAGCTATCCATGTCGGTATAGATAGTGGCAAGCTTCTTTCTCTTGGTTTCCGCCCTATACATCGCACCGCGTTCCCGATCCTCCGCTGAGATGGTCAACATGTCGAAAAGGCCGGAAGAAGCCAAGATCTCACGGTATTCCACGGACTTCCCGGCTGGTAGCAGTATGGTTTTAACCTCAGGCAGCATTTGGCGAACCAGTCCTATTTCGAAATCGCTATCGTCCACGAAAACCATACTATCCAGCATGATGTTCAGGTCTTCAGCAATTTGTCTTATGTTGGTCACCTTGTCCTCCCAATTAATCCGATAGGTGGCAATATGTTCCTCTTTCAACACCATGTCAGGATGGTTTCGAAAAACCTCCAAGATATCATCCTGATTGTTCTTGCTACACAGCGCCAATATGATGCCGCGATGGTAAAGGTTCAGGATTTCCTGCTGAAACTCCCGGTACATCGATCCCGGATATGTTAGACCGAGTTTGATTCCGGCAAGACCGTCCTCACCTACAATCCCGCCCCACAATGTGTTATCGCAGTCAAGGATGAGGCATTTTTTGTTGCGGCCCAAGGCCGCCCGGATGAACTTAAAGTCTTCCCAAGCTATTTCCCGGCAGGCTGCCCGGCTGTAGGGGGCCCGCCCGATGTGCCAGTAACGCTTATCATAAAAATTACGGCTGCCGATGCGGGCCAAGCAGGTGTTCATTTCCACGTAGTAGGCCTGACCGGCGTCCCGCAGAGCCTGCCGTAAAAAGGAATTTAGTTCAGCGATCACAGCCATCTGATAGTTTTCAGACTGGTAGTCGGCTATACCCAGTGCCGGATAGACGGGCATCTCAAAAGAGTGCCACAGAATTGTGGCGGCCGTCTGGCGCCTGATACCTGCAAGTACGCCACCCACATACCCCTTGACTCGTTGCTTTTCCTCCTCCACTCTCTCCGAGGATAGCCCTGCCAGGTTGTGAACCAGATCTCCGGAAATAGTCTCCAAGTGCAGAAATACAATCACGCAATGCGTGTCCTTGTTCAGAAGATGGGGTGCTCCCCCGGCCGCTTCGGAAAACATGCCAGCATACTCACCGAACCCGATTTCGGCCCGAAAACCTTCCTGTATTGCCAAATACTTCAGATACGGTTCAATAGCCTCAAGTGTTACGTTGCGCAGGATCGATAGTCTCAAGGGTGGCAGTGTTCGATATTTTTCTGCACTGACTGCCTCTTGAATATCCGCATAATTTATATTTTGATAATCCATAAAACCAATTCCTCCCGAAACGCCGGATAATAATCCATCTTGACGCTCACCGACACATCTATCCTTTTTTTTGCACGATTGCCGCATAACTCAGGTTAGCCTTCTGTTCGACCCAAAGTTCTCGGGGCGTCTTGTCATTGCAAACAACCATCTCGCCCACAATGACCAGTCCCGCCTCTTGCAGCAGCCTCCTGATCTCATCCAAACCATTGAAAAGGTATATATGATCGAGAACTGGTGCGTTGGCACATGTGGAAATATAGGCTTGACCACCAGGTTTCAGCATGGTGACTATCTTACCCATCAATTTGTCTGGCTGCTCCACATGCTCCAGCACCTCTCCCATAGTTAGAAAATCCACGGCCTGATCATAGACAACCAAATCAAGCACATCGGTAAGCAGCAGCTCGACTTCTTTCCCCTCCACCATTGGTCGGACCAGATCTCTGGTCATGTTCAGGGATGTCTCACTGATATCCACAGCCACATATTTTCTGAATCTCCCGTTTCTAAGAGCGGTCCGGAAAAACATCCCGTGCCCCACCCCCACCTCTAAGTAGGTATCTCCGCTAATGTCGCGGAATTGCCGATCCCAGAACGAGAACATGGCCTGGTGGTTCTCCCATAGCATCTGGGACACGCCTACTCCGATCATGTATCTGCGCATGTACTCTGGGTTGGCATACACATTCTTAAGGGTGTCCTGAAGACTGGCATAACGGTAGTGCCCGCAACGCCTGAAAAAAACCTGTTCCTTCAAGATTTCCCGGCACATCCAGCTATAGTCGGCCGCTATCTCCTCTATAGAACACCCTTGGTTCACCAAGTAGGAGAGGTAGAAATCGGCGTACTCCTCCATCTCCTTCCGTGCTTGACTATCCATGCTTTCGAGAAGCCTGGTCAGGCTCTTTTTCTGGAATACATTGTTTTTAGCGATTTCTTCGATCAGTTCTTCCAACACGCCAATTCTTCCTCAAATTTATCTTTTTTCAACAGTATGATCTCTTTCATCTATCCCGCAGCTCTTCGGATAACGGAAAAACTCATCCCTGAACCGATGGCGATATCCTACAAGGAGAGCCTCTCGCCTATTGAACGGTGGATAGTTTGCACGATAACACCCCGGTAAACGCAATCCAAAAATTGCTGTCGCTTCTGCAAAACGCTTACCGTACGTTCCACAATATAAATGCTCCAGCGTCTTGTCTCATCATAACTTCAGTATGCCTATATTATCGCGACTGCAAAACCTACGTTCTTTACACTTTTTGTTAGAACACTGATGCATCATCACTATCAATACAAGTCATTTTTATTTAACGGCGCTCTTTATAATATATAGATAATGTTGTCAAACATAAAAAGTCATTCTAATCACCTCAAGTTGAATGTCACCCAAGCATGATTAAAAAGGGATCCTTGATGCATAAATGAGTGTTGCCGAACACCTCTCCTGGGAAGGAGATTCATCAACGACTTCAGGTGCGACGATCTGCAACAAAGCAAGGAACCCTTCTGATGGGAAAACCAATTCAAACCAATCAATGGAGAAAATCCTAGTCAGGCTAATGAGGCAAGGGTGAAACATATGTCCTCCCACAAATCAAAAACGTCTAAAAAAATCTCTTTCCTTCGATAATATTCTATAATGAAGCAGCCAAAACAGCCATTATACAATTTGGATCAAAATTTTCTTAGATCTTTCCAATTGATTAAACAAATATGGCTCAACTTTATAAAACAAATAACCAAAAAATATCGTAAATATTAAATTTGCGACAATCATTATTGATACTAACATTGTCAGTGGCAGAACATTCTTGCCTAATATTAGTAATTTATGAATATGCGATGAGATGAAGACGAAGTACGCAATTTGAAAGGTGAAAATATGGTAGGAAGCCTTGCCGATTGTCTGGATAAGTTCAATCAAGGTCTTATTAACTATCTTAAATAAATATTTGTAATGGTTTAATAAGATGACAACTATGACCAGCGGATAAAAAAATGAAAGCACATTTTGCGTTCCCCATTCGGACCTAAAAAATGGTATTGAAGATCCATTGAAATGTATCAAACAAAAGAACGAGAATAAGAAAAGCGGAATAACAAAACAGTGTTTTTTCTCTCTAAGATTAACAAAATTATTTTTGAGATAGTCTTCGGATATGTACAAACCAAGTGCAATAGCGCTTAAATATCTAATCACACATCTTCTGTACATGTACTCATAATCTGGAAAGTATGGTGCAATCAATTCAAAAACAATATTTGTCAATATTGCGACAATCAGGAAAATAACCGGGCTTTTCCGAAATGTGATGTATAAGACTGGTGCTAGTACAATCAGTTGGATTAGATCAGATACGAAATAATCACCAGGTCCACCGTGTGGTGGAAATATTCCTAAAAGTGAAAGAAAGATCTCCTTGGAAAATACGATAATATCAAAAGCATTATAGTGAATTGTATGAGTATATACGATTGACAGAATACAAAATGGCAAGAATGGTACATAGTATCGTTTTGCTTTTTTCAAAAAATAATCTTTATTAAATATCCGCCAAAATGATTTATCTGTTTTTTTACTTATTGATATGGATGTTGTAATTCCATAGATAATAAAAAAAATAGGGACAGCTTGAGAAATATAAAAAACAGCATAAAATGATGCCAAGTACTTTTCCGGGGTTGTGTGTAAAATTACGACGGAAATTATGGCCAAGCCTTTTATAAAATCCAGTTGGGGATATCTTGTCACTGTTATTTGATTCATCACCTTAAGGCATTAGAGGCACAGGTAAGGACATGATCCCTTCTATCCCCAGGGGGGTGATGATCCTGTCTAATCCTTTATATATTTTCATTAGTGTCCGGGTGTTTCATCGAATAAATTTAGTTGGTTACTGAATATAGTATTTTCTGGTCTGTGAGTGTAATTTGTAAGTAGCTGAATAAGTGGCGTTCTTTCGAATACCGTCACACT